>Ga0136616_10000286_pt1 | contig 22469 bp, 24 predicted proteins | sample AntDrymUQ2992106_2_FD_106648 | JGI IMG/M metagenome (GOLD analysis project Ga0136616, IMG submission 106648) | Polar desert sand microbial communities from Dry Valleys, Antarctica - metaG UQ299 (21.06) | ecosystem: Environmental > Terrestrial > Soil > Desert | place: Antarctica: Dry Valley... | reverse complement strand
GCGCCGCACTCTGGGTGGAGGCCGATCCCGTCGCCCAACCGCCCGCGACCGAGCCCGAGCGCAGCACCGCCCGGGGCCTGCGAACCCTGATCATCTCGATCCTGCGCAAGGTCGCGACCAGGCTCGCGGCCGGCACCAGTACCGCGCCAGTCGAGTGAACGCCGGCAACCTGGTCGACTTCCTGGGTCGGCCACGCTTCACGCCGGAGTCCGCGTACCGGACCGCCGTGCCCGGTGTGGCCACCGGCCTTGCGGTGACCGGTGCCGGTGGTGACGTGCTGTTCGTCGAGGCCGCACTGATGACCGGCGAACCGGGGCTGACCCTGACCGGCCAGCTCGGCGACGTGATGAAGGAATCCGCGCACATCGCGACGACCTATCTCCGCGCCAACGCGTCGGCGCTCGGCGTCGAGGTCGGTCGACTCGCTGACGGCCGGCTGCACGTCCACGTGCCTGCCGGTGCGGTGCCCAAGGACGGGCCGTCGGCCGGCGTGACGATGACCACCGCGGTCGCGTCCCTCTTGTCCGGTCGACCCGTGCGCCCCGAGGTCGGCATGACCGGTGAGGTGTCGCTCACCGGACGGGTGCTCCCGATCGGAGGCGTCAAGCAGAAGCTGCTGGCGGCCCACCGCGCGGGGCTCACCGAGGTGATCATCCCGAGGCGCAACGAGCCCGACCTGGACGACCTGCCGGTTGCGGTTCGCGAGGAGCTCACCGTGCACCTGGTCGACGCGGTCGACGAGGTCCTGCGGCTCGCGCTGGCGCCTGCCGTTGCCGACGGGCAGCGCGTGGCCGCCCCCGTCGCCGCCTGACCGGGCCCCCCGGCGCAGAGATGCGACGTTGACGGACCAGAGCCCGCAGACGTCGGATCTTCGCGGGAGGGGCGTGGCTACGCTCGGCGCATGAGTGGGAGTGCCGCGCCGTACCGCCTTGTCCTGCTCCGCCACGGCGAGAGCGAGTGGAACCAGAAGAACCTCTTCACCGGCTGGGTTGACGTCGGCCTGACGACGAAGGGCGAGGCCGAGGCGCGGCGTGGCGGCGAGCTGCTCGTGCAGCAGGACCTGCTCCCGGACGTCGTCCACACCTCGGTGCTGCGCCGGGCGATCCGGACCGCCGAGATCACCCTCGACGTCGCGGACCGGTTGTGGCTGCCGGTCCGGCGCTCGTGGCGGCTCAACGAGCGCCACTACGGCGCGCTCCAGGGCAAGGACAAGGCGCAGGTACGCGCGGAGTACGGCGACGAGCAGTTCATGCGGTGGCGCCGCTCGTACTCCACGCCGCCGCCGGAGATCGACCCGCAGGACCCGTGGAGCCAGGACGCCGACGTGAAGTACTTCGTGCTGCCGCCGGAGCTGCGACCGCGTACGGAGTGCCTCGCCGACGTCGTCGTCCGGATGCTGCCGTACTGGTACGACGCGATCGTGCCTGACCTCCTGGCCGGCCACACCACACTCGTCGTCGCGCACGGCAACTCGCTTCGCGCGCTGGTCAAGCACCTCGACGGCATGGCCGAGGACGACGTCGTCAACCTCAACATCCCGACCGGCATCCCACTCGCCTACGAGCTCGGTCCTGACCTCCGCCCGATCGTGACCGGCGGGCGTTACCTTGATCCAGACGCGGCGGCCGCTGCGATCACCGCGGTCGCGAACCAGGGCCGCTGACGGAGCTGCTGCCTCCGCGTCGGCAACGTCCGCCGGGCGATGCAGCCGGTGGCCAGGACGCCGGAACGAGAGGTCGGGGAGCGCCATGTCACCGCAGGCCACGATGCGAGAACGACTGCGCCGGGTGAGCGAGGCGCGTGAGGCGCTGCGCCAGCGGGTGCGCGAAGCCCGCGAAGGGATCGACGAGATCGACGAGTCCTCAGCCGGGATGGCCGGCGACCCCGGCGGGTCGAGGAGCGTGGACGACCGCATCCCCCAGCCGGTCCGCGGGCTCGCGGCATGGTCGTGGCGCTTCCTCATCTTCGCGGCGGCCGTGGTCGTGCTCGCGTACGCGCTCTGGCAGGTGCGGCTGATCGTCTTCCCGGTCGTGGCCGCACTCCTGCTGACTGCGCTGCTCCACCCGGCGGTCAACCGGTTGCGGGGCTGGGGTGTGCCGCGCGCTCTGGCGGCGGCCATCGTGTTCGTCGGTGGCCTGGTGGTCCTGGTCGGTGTCTTCACGTTGCTGACCAGGCTGCTCGCCGATCAGTTCGGCGACATCACCGTGAACCTCCAGGACGGCATCGACGAGGTGCGTTCCTGGCTGGCCAACGGCCCGCTGGACCTCAGCCAGAACCAGATCGACCAGACCCTCGACGACATCACCCAGTCCGTCTCGGACAATCGCGACGTCCTCGCCGGTGGGGCGATCGCCACGGCGACCGTGGCGCTGGAGATCCTCACCGGGACGCTGCTCGCGCTGTTCACCACGTACTTCTTCCTGTACGACGGCGAGCGGATCTGGGGGTGGTGCACCAGCCTCTTCCCGAAGTCCGCGGAGCGTCCGGTGGCCGAGGCCGGCCGGCGCGCCTGGCGGGTGCTCACCTCGTACGTGCGCGCAACCATCTTCATCGCCGCGGTGGACGCGGTCGGCATCGGGCTGGTACTGCTGTTCGTCGGCATCCCGCTCGCGGTACCGCTCGCCGTGCTGGTGTTCTTCGGCGCCTTCGTGCCGATCGTCGGTGCGACCGTCACGGGGGCGGTTGCCGTCCTGGTCGCGCTGGTCACGAACGGTTCGGTCGACGCGTTGATCGTGCTGGCCGGGCTGATCGCGGTCCAACAGCTCGAGGGCCACATCCTGCAACCGTTGATCATGGGCCGGTTCGTCCGGATCCACCCGCTCGCTGTCGTGCTCGCCGTGGGTGTCGGTGTTCTGATCGCCGGCATCTGGGGCGCGGTGATCGCCGTGCCGCTCGCCGCGGTGCTGAACACGGTGCTGCAGTACTTCGCCTCCTTGCACCGGTCACCGGAGCTGGCCGCAGCGGGTGGACCCGAGCCACCTGCGCAAGAGCCGGTCGGCGAGACGGTCGCAGCGCAGCACCACCCCCCACCGGCGGAGGAAGGGTCGGCCAGGTCCCGCTGAGTCAGGCCTGGGTCGCGCGCCGAGCTCGCGCTGGCGCCAGGGCGCTCAGCGCAGCGAGCTGGAGTGTGCCGGGCGGGTGCCGTTGACCAGGTAGTAGACCCGCCGCGCCGCCTTGACCGAGTGATCGGCGTACCGCTCGTAGTACCGGCTGGCCAGCGTGACGTCGATCGCGGCCTCGATCCCGTGGCTCCAGCTCACGCTGGCCATGGTCGCGAAGTGCTTGCGGTGCAGCTGGTCCATCTCGTCGTCGTCGTGGTCGAGCTCCTGCGCGCCGTCGGGATCGTGCTCGGCGATGACCGTACGGAGCTTCTCGGTGAGTCGTTGGGCGATCGTGCCCATCGTGGCGAAGTCGACGCGCAGCGGGTCCGGGATGGTCGCGGCCGGGTAGCGCAGCCGGGTGAGCTTCGCGATGTGCAGCGCGAGGTCGCCCATGCGTTCGACGTCCTCGGCCATGCGCAGTGCGGCCACGATGATGCGCAGCTCGGTGGCGACCGGCTGCTGGCGGGCGAGGAGCTCGACCACCTTGTCGTCGAGCTCGTCGCGCAGGTCGTCGATCGTGCGGTCCGCCGAGATGACGTGCTCGGCCAGCGTGAGGTCCGCCGCGAGGAGTGCCTCGGACGCCATCGTGATGGCGGCGCCAGCGGACTCGGTCATCCGCACCAGACGATCGCTGACGGCCTCGAGCTCCTCGTGGTACGCGTCCCGCATGCGTGTACTCCAATTCCTGTCGCTCGTGCCGTTCGGTAGCCGCGCAACCCGTCGTCGGGCGGTCGTCCAGCGTCAATCCTGCCCTGCTGACGGTAGATGGCGGGCGGACCTTCCGCCCGGCGCGCGGATGAACGAGCCCGGACCGGTCGGTGAACAGTCCTCGAACATGCCAGGTCAGCGGCCTCCCGCGGTGCCCGTGGTTGGGCCGACCGACCTAGCATCAGGGGCGTGGACCTCGCCCTGCTCGCGATCACCGGCTTCTGCGGCGTGGCCATCGGTCTCGCCTCCAGCTTGGCGTGGCGGGCGACCGAGCGCGAGCGGAGACAGCCAGTCCCGGCTCCAGAGATCCCTGTAGGGGTCGCGTCGGTGCTCGCGGTGCTGCAGTCCCAGGCGGTCGTGCTCGACAGCGACGGCCGGGTGGTCAAGGCCAGTCCCGCGGCCCACGCGTACGGGCTGATCCGCGACGACCGCCTCGTCTCACCGCACCTGGTCGAGATGGTGGAAGCCACCCGCCGGGACGGCGAGATCCGCCAGGAGGACCTCGATCTGGTCCGCGACCAGCGCGGTGAGGTGCCGATGCACATCCAGGCGCGGGTGGCGCCGCTCGGAGCCGAGCAGGTGCTGCTCCTCGTACAGGACCGCACCGAGGTCCACCGGCTGGAGACCGTCCGTCGGGACTTCGTCGCGAACGTGAGCCACGAGCTCAAGACGCCGGTCGGTGCGCTCTCGCTGCTCGCCGAGGCCATGATGGACGCGAGCGAGGACCCGGTCGCGGTGAAGCGCTTCGCCGGCCGCATGCAGATCGAGTCCGCGCGACTCACCGAACTCGTCCGCGAGCTGCTCGAGCTGTCCCGGCTGCAGGCCGACGACCCGCTGACCTCGGCCGAACCGGTGGAGGTGGACCACGTGGTCCGGGCGGCGCTGGATCGCGCCGGTGCAGTCGCCGCGAGCCGTCACATCACCCTCGAGCAGTCCGGCGACCGTGACGTGGTCGTGCTCGGCAGCGACCGCCAGCTCGTCATGGCGCTCGGCAACCTCGTCGACAACGCAGTCGCGTACAGCCTGGACGGTGCGCGCGTGGTGGTCGGTGTCGGTCGGGTCGAGCGGGCGGTCACGATCACGGTCGTCGACCAGGGCATCGGCATCCCGGAGAGCGAGCAGCGCCGGATCTTCGAGCGCTTCTACCGCGTCGACCCGGCTCGTGCGCGAGCCACCGGCGGCACCGGACTGGGCTTGGCGATCGTGAAGCACATCGCTGCCGTTCACGGCGGCGAGATCGGCGTCTGGAGCGTCGAGGGAGCCGGTTCGACGTTCACGCTCCGACTCCCGGCGCTCGCCGCATCAGACCCGATCACCCTGCGCAAGTCACGTCGCCAGCAGAAGGAGACCACGTCATGACCCGTGTGCTCGTGGTCGAGGACGAGGAGTCGTTCAGCGACGCGCTCTCGTACATGCTCCGGCGCGAGGGCTTCGAGGTCGGCATCGCCACCACGGGGCCGGCGGCACTGGAGGAGTTCGAGCGCCTCGGCGCGGACATCATCCTGCTCGATCTCATGCTGCCGGGCTTGTCCGGCACCGAGGTGTTCCGCCAGGTGCGGGCTCAGAGCAACGTGCCGGTGATCATGCTGACCGCCAAGGACAGCGAGATCGACAAGGTGGTCGGGCTCGAGCTCGGCGCGGACGACTACGTGACCAAGCCGTTCTCCTCCCGCGAGCTTCTCGCCCGGATCCGCGCCGTGCTGCGTCGCGGCGGCGAGCTCGAGGACCTGATGACCGGTGTGCTCGAGGCAGGCCCGGTCCGGATGGACGTCGAGCGCCACGTGGTGACAGTCCGCGGCGAGTCGGTCCGGGTGCCGCTGAAGGAGTTCGAGCTGCTCGAGCTGCTGCTGCGCAACACCGGGCGGGTGCTCACCCGGGGCCAGCTCATCGACCGGGTGTGGGGCGCGGACTACGTGGGCGACACCAAGACGCTCGACGTCCACGTGAAGCGGCTGCGGGCCAAGATCGAGCCGGACCCGGCAGTGCCCCAGTTCCTGCTGACCGTACGGGGGCTCGGCTACAAGTTCGAGCCGGAGGGCCAGGCCGGCCCGGGCTGATCGGACCCCGCCTGATCGAACCCGGCCTGATCGGACCCGGCCTGATCGGACCCGGCCTGATCGGGCTCCTGCTCGGCTAGCCCGTGCCGCCGCCGTACGGGCTGGCCTCGGTGACGACCGCCAGCGAGAGGTCGACCGAGCCCGCGTTCTCGAACTGCATCGTGACCGGGAGGTACCCGCCCGGGGCGACGTCGAGGTCGACCTCGATCGTCGACTCGCCCTCGCCGGGGATCACGGTGGCCGTGCGCGGCGGCAGCGTGATCGTGCCCGGGCTCAGCACGGCTGGGGCAGGCTCCAGGTCGGCGGTGATCTCGACATCGGTGAGCGAGTCCTCGGTCGAACCGGTGTTCACCACGGTCAACGAGACGGTCAGCGTCCCGTCCTCGCCGGCGACGATCACCGCATTGCGGACAGCGAGCTCGCCGACGTCCTCGTGGACCGCCGTCCCAGACGGGGGGTCGAGGGTGCCGGCCTCGACGCCGTTGGAGCATGCGGTGACGCTCCCGGTGCTGACGAGCGCAGCCACGGCGACGACCAGCCGCGCGCGGATCCCGACTCGGCGTTGGGCCACGATCTCCTCCTGCAGAACTCCGGGTCGGGCTTCTTACCGTTGCTGGCGGCCGCGCCCTGGCGACGGACGGGCGGCCCCGCGCCCAGCGTAGCGACGCGCTCGGCGGTGACCGTGCGCAGCACGTCCGCGACTCGTTTGTCAAGACCGCGACCGGGGCGCCTTCGACCCGGACAGGGCCTCTGACCTGCACAAACGCCGACGGACCTGTCGGAGCGCCGTGTTACCCTTGCGGGGGAAAGGGGCTTACACAACATGGCTTTCAACGTCGGTGAAACGGTGGTCTATCCCCACCACGGAGCTGCACTGATCCAGGCGATCGAGACCCGCGAGATCAAGGGTGTTGCGCGCGAGTACCTCGTCCTCAAGGTGGCTCAGGGTGACCTGACCGTCCGAGTCCCGTCGGAGAACGTCGACCTCGTCGGGGTTCGTGACGTGGTCGGCCAGGAGGGTCTGGACCGGGTGTTCGAGGTGCTTCGTGCCCCGCACGTCGAGGAACCCACGAACTGGTCGCGCCGCTACAAGGCCAACCTCGAGAAGCTAGCCTCGGGTGACGTGATCAAGGTCGCCGAGGTCGTCCGCGACCTCTGGCGCCGGGAGCGCGACCGTGGCCTGTCGGCGGGCGAGAAGCGCATGCTGGCCAAGGCGCGGCAGATCCTCGTCAGTGAGCTCGCCCTCGCCGAGCACACGAACGAGGACAAGGCCGAGACGCTCCTCGACGAGGTCTTGGCCTCCTAGGACGGCCGCGGCGCCGTGCGTACCGCAGCGATCGTCCCGGCCGCCGGTCAGGGGCAGCGGCTGGGGCCGGGAGTTCCCAAGGCGCTCCGCCTGCTGGGCGGCGCTCCGCTGCTCGTGCACGCGGTGCGTGCGCTCGTGCAGTCCCGGTTGGTCGACCTGGTCGTGGTGGCCGCGCCACCTGGCGACGTCTCCACGGTTCGCGGGCTGCTCGACGACCACGACCTGCCCAAGGATGTCGTGGTCGTGGCCGGCGGTGAGACTCGCCAGGCATCCGTCCGGCTGGCGCTCGTATCGCTGCCCGAGGACGTCGACGTGGTGCTCGTGCACGACGCCGCGCGCCCACTGGTCCCTCCCGAGCTGGTCGACGCGGTCGCGCAAGCCGTACGGGCTGGGGCGCAGGCTGTCGTCCCGACCCTCCCGCTCGCCGACACCGTCAAACAGGTCGACGAGCGCGGCGACGTCCTGGCGACCCTCGACCGAGCGTCGCTGCGTGCCGTCCAGACCCCGCAGGGCTTTCGCCGGAGCGCGCTCGAACGGTCCCACGTCGCCGCTGACGGAGCAGACGCCAGCGACGACGCCGGTCTGGCCGAGCGCGCCGGCATCGTCGTGACCACCATTCGCGGTTCGGCCGAGGCGCTGAAGGTCACGCACCCGATCGACCTGGTGCTCGCCGAGGCGATCCTCTCCCGTCGCCGGGGTGACCGTGCTCGATGAGCCCACCGCCCCCCGGGTCGGGATCGGAGTCGACGTCCATGCGTACGGGACCGCCGCGCCGCTGTGGCTGGCCGGAATCGAGTGGCCCGACGAGCCGGCGCTCACCGGGCACTCCGACGGCGACGTCGCCGCCCACGCCGCGTGCGACGCCCTGCTCAGCGCCGCGGGGCTCGGAGACCTTGGCACCCAGTTCGGGACCGACCGGCCGGAGTGGGCCGGCGCCGGCGGCGCCGCGTTGCTGGTCGAGACAGCACGGGTGCTCCACGAGGCGGGGTTCCGGATCGGAAACATCGCGGTGCAGGTGGTCGGCAACCGACCACGGATCGCGGACCGCCGGGCCGAGGCGGAACGGGTGTTGTCCGCGGCCTGCGGAGCGCCGGTGACGCTGAGCGGCACCACGACCGACGGGCTCGGCCTCACGGGTCGCGGCGAGGGTCTCGCCGCGATCGCCACTGCCTTGATCATCCGGGCGGCCTGACCGGCTCGTTAGGCTGACCCGGTGATCCGGCTGTACGACTCGGCGACCCGAGCGGTGCGCGCGCTGGAGACCGTGCGTCCGGGCGAGGTCGGGATCTACCACTGCGGGCTCACGGTGCAGGGTCCGCCGCACCTCGGCCACATCCGCAAGGAGGTCGTGTTCGACGTCCTGCGGCGCTGGCTCGAGCACCGGGACTACCGCGTCACGGTCGTCGGCAACGTCACCGACATCGACGACAAGATCCTGTCGAAGGCTCAGGAGAAGGGCGTCGCGTGGTTCGCGCTCGCGTACGAGAACGAGCGCGCGCTCCATGCCGCCTACGAGGCGCTCGGCTGCTGGCCGCCGACCTACGAGCCGCGCGCGACGGGCGTCGTGCCGGAGATGGTCGAGATGATGGAACGGCTGGTCGAGAGCGGGCACGCGTACCCGGCGGCGGCCGGTTCCGGAGACGTCTACTTCGACGTGCGTTCGTGGCCGGCGTACGGGGAGCTCTCCCGGCAGCGCATCGACGACATGGAGCCGGCTCAGGACGCCGACCCGCGCGGCAAGCGGGACCCCCGCGACTTCGCGCTCTGGAAGGGCGCCAAGGACGGGGAGCCGGAGAGCGCGTCCTGGCCGACGCCCTGGGGTCGCGGACGGCCCGGCTGGCACCTGGAGTGCTCGGCGATGGTCGGCAAGTACCTCGGTGACGAGTTCGACATCCACGGTGGCGGCCTGGACCTGCGGTTCCCGCACCACGAGAACGAGCTGGCGCAGTCGCGTGCCGCCGGGCGCCCGTTCGCCCGGCTCTGGATGCACAACGCGATGCTCAACCTCGACGGCGAGAAGATGAGCAAGTCTGTGGGCAACACGCTCCTCGTGAGCGAGGTCGTGAAACGCGTCCAGCCCGCGTCGGTGCGCTACTACCTGGCCGTCCCGCACTACCGCTCGGTCGTCGACTTCTCCGAGGCGGCGCTGGCCGAGGCCGACACCGCCTACCGACGCATCGAGGGGTTCGTCCGGCGCGCCGGTGATGCGGTCAGCACAGCCGTTCAGGTCGACGTCGCCGGGGAGGCGCTCCCATCGGAGTTCACGGCCGCGATGGATGACGACCTCTCCACCCCGGCAGCGGTCGCCGTCCTGCAGGACGCGATCCGGGAGGGCAACCGCCAGCTCGACACCGGTGACGTCGCCGGTCTGCGCGCCACCCTCACCTCCGTGCGCGCCATGCTCGACGTCCTCGGCCTGGACCCGCTCGCGGCCCCATGGTCGGGTACGGCGGTTGGCCAGGACCTGCGTCCCGTGGTCGAGCACCTCGTGGAGATGGCGCTCGAGCAGCGTGCGGCGGCCCGGGCTCGCCGAGACTTCGCTGCGTCCGATGCGATCCGTGACCAGCTGAAGACCGCCGGCGTCGTCGTCGAGGACACCCCGTCTGGTGCGCGGTTCACGCTGCGCATCGACGGCTGATCGCGAGGAGACGTCGTGGCAGGTGGCAAGGCAGGAGGACAAGGTGGCCGGGGGAACAAGCCCGGCTCACATCGCAAGGGCGCGCAGGCCGGCTCGGGAGGCCAGGCGCGGCGCGCGCTGAAGGGCAAGGGCCCGACGCCGCGGGCAGAGGAGCGGACCGGGCACGTCGCGAAGCGCCGCGCCGACTTCGCGGCCCGCTCGGCCGACAAGGGCCGTCCCGTCTCCAGCCGCAACCGCGGCGACCGGGGGGTGCGCTCGACCGAGGCGATCGCCGGCCGCAACGCCGTCGTCGAGGCGCTGCGGGCGGGGGTCCCGGTGGTCGCGCTGTACGTCGCCGAGCGGGTCGATGCCGATGACCGGATCCGCGAGGCCGTGCAGTTCGCGGCTGACCAGGGGTACCCGCTGCTCGAGGCACCGCGGGGCGAGCTGGACCGGATCGCCGACGGCGCGCTGCACCAGGGCATCGTGCTCCAGGTGCCGGCGTACGAGTACGCCGACCCGAAGGAGCTCCCGGCGCTGGCGTCCGAGGGCCAGCCGCCGCTCATCGTGGCGCTCGACGGGGTGACCGACCCGCGCAACCTCGGTGCGGTGATCCGGTCGGCGGCAGCGTTCGGCGCGCACGGGGTCGTGATCCCGACGCGGCGCACGGCCAGCATGTCCGGGGCGGCGTGGAAGGCCAGCGCCGGCGCCGCCGTACGCATCCGGATTGCCCAGGCGAGCAACCTGGTCAGCGCGCTCCGCGCGTACAAGGCCGAGGGGATCTTCGTGGTCGGGCTGGACGCCGACGGTGAGACCGCCGTCGCCGCGCTCGAGCTCGCCACCGAGCCGCTCGTGCTCGTGGTCGGGGCCGAAGGCGCAGGGTTGTCCCGGCTCGTCGCCGAGACCTGCGACCTGTTGGTGAGCGTGCCGATGACCCGCGACGTCGAGTCGCTCAACGCCGGGGTGGCCACCGGGATCGCGCTGTATGAGATCGCGAGGCTTCGCGGCACGCTCTGACTGCCCGACCGAGCGACCCGCAGCTCGAGGGTGCCAGGATCCGTCAGGGCTGCCGCCGCCAGCCGGGCGGACCCGCGGGTGATGCCGACGACCCCGCCGGCACCTGCCCAACCATCACCCGTCCCGCCGATCGTGGGGACGTTCCTCGCGCTTGCCGACTGCACCGCTGCCGTCCCGGCTGAGCAGTCGTCGAACGGTCAGCTCGGCGATAACGCTCTGCCCGATCGGCGATGGGCACAGCTGAGAGCCGACGCGGCCGCCACCTACGTCGCCATGGATGAGGCTTTCGCGGCGACGGAGTTCGAGCCCTCCCGGCTCGACTGATCCGCACGTCCCGCCCCCATGAAGATGATCAAGGAACGAATGCACCCGGGCGAGCGACGAAGGGCAGAAATTCCTTGATCACCGTCAGGGTGGAGGATCACCGTCAGGGTGGAGGATCAGGTGGGGATGCGGTCACCGTTGGCGGTGGAGAACACGTGCGCCTCGCCCTCCCGGATCGTCAGCGTGACCTTGTCGCCCTTGCGTGGCGGGTTCCGCGGGTCGGTGCGGGCGATGATCATGTCCGGCACACCCTCAGCCTCGGCGGCCGAGCCGACCAGGCTGCCGTACAGGAAGGCGTCGGACCCGAGCTCCTCCACGACGTTGACGACGACCTCGAAGCCCTCGCCCTCGGCGGGGCCGACGTGGACGGACTCCGGGCGGAAGCCGAACGTCACGTCCTTGATCCCGCCGGAGGATGCCTTCTGGATGACGGTGCGGTCGAGTGGCACGACGACCTTGCCGACATGGGCCCCGTCCTCGGCCAGCGGCGCCGTGATCAGGTTCATCGCGGGCGAGCCGATGAAGCCGGCCACGAAGACGTTCATCGGGTGGTCGTACAGCTCGCGCGGCGTGTCGCACTGCATGAGCAGCCCGTCCTTGAGCACGGCGACCCGGTCGCCCATCGTCATGGCCTCGACCTGGTCGTGCGTGACGTACACGGTCGTGACGCCGAGCCGGCGCTGGAGCGACGCGATCTGCGTACGGGTGGACACCCGGAGCTTGGCGTCGAGGTTCGACAGCGGCTCGTCCATGCAGAAGACCTGGGGCTCGCGAACGATCGCGCGGCCCATCGCGACGCGCTGGCGCTGACCGCCGGAGAGCGCCTTCGGCTTGCGCTCGAGGTAGTCGGAGAGGTCGAGCAGCTTGGCCGCCTCGGCGACCCGCTTGGCCCGCTCCTCCTTGCTGACGCCGGCGATCTTGAGCGCGAAGCCCATGTTGTCGGCCACCGTCATGTGCGGGTACAGCGCGTAGTTCTGGAACACCATCGCGATGTCGCGGTCCTTGGGCGGCAGGTTCGTGACGTCCTTGTCGCCGATCCGGATCGAGCCCGAGCTGACCTCTTCGAGGCCGGCGAGCATGCGCAGCGAGGTGGACTTGCCGCATCCGGAGGGGCCGACGAGGACGAGGAACTCGCCGTCCTCGATGTGGAGGTCGAGCTTGTCGACCGAGGGGCTGTCCGCCCCTGGATAGATGATCGAGGCCTGGTCGTACGTGACTGAAGCCATGCCGTGGCACCGTTCCCTTCACCGGCAGGTACGTGCCGGACGATCCGAGTAAAGGACATGGCCACCATGCCAGTGAACGACCGGATGCGCCAGGGCTGCCCCAGCTCGACCGGCCGGTGGCCAGCTGCACTGGGCCGTTCCCTCTCGATGAACGCGGCACGGCACACTAGGACCGGCGTCGACAGTTGTGCGCGTCGCGTCCTCTGGAGGCAGTCGTGAAGTTCCTGGTGCTCTGGCAGCTCGACCTCGCCCTGCTGTCGCGGGAGATGGTGCGCGCGGTCGGGGACATGCCGGTGTACGGGGAGACGCTCGAGCGCGAGGGCAAAGTGATCGCGCGCTATCACGTGGTGGGCGCGCACGGCGGGGCATGGATCTACCAGGTCGACTCGCACGAGGAGTTCGAGCGGCTGCTCGGCCGCGCGCCGGTGTTCAACTTCGCCCGGTACACGGTCCAGGCGCTCGCTGACATGGACCAGGACGCGGCCCTGCTCCAGCACCGCCTCCAGCGAGCCCGCCGTACGGCCGATTCCGAGGCCGAGGAGCAGCGGGCTGATTGACGGAGTACGCCGGACCGGATGAGACTGGCGATTCAGCAAGGGACCCTGGGGGCGAGCATGGCGATCGCGCACGACGGCCGCACGCTCCCAGCGCCGGATCGACATCTCGTGGTCACCAGTCGACTGCGCGACCGCAGGCACGCGCTGAGCCTCACCCAGAAGCAGGTGGTAACCCGGCTGGCCGCGCTCGGCGTGAGCTGCACGAACAAGTCCCTGTCGAGCCTCGAGCACGGTACGGGCGTGGACGTGAGCAGGTTGCCCGAGCTCGCGGCCGCCCTCGACTGCACGGTCACCTACCTGCTCGGGCTGACCGACGAGCCGGGACGGTGGGAGCCGGACTCCACGCTGAGCTGGCGCCGTCGAGCCGAACCCGAGCGCGCACCAGCCGCCCGTCGCGGTTCCAGAGCGGTCGCCACAGCTGCAGCTGCTGAGCCGGCGGGGCAGCAGGGCTGGATCCTCGGCCCGTACGTTCCCGAGCGTGGCCGACGGGTCGGCGGAGCAACCGACTCGTTCTGAACAGGACCTTCCGAAATCGCGTAGTCCGGTATTTACTGGATCCGTGACAACGACACCAGCTCAAACTGGACGAGCGGTGAGATCCTGGCACGTCACCCGCAGCGCCAGGTGGGCGGTGATCCTGTTCGCTGCCCTCCTGCTCTCGGGGTGCGGGTGGTTCCAGCAGGACGACCCGGCCGACGACGCCGGCGATTCCACTGCGGTCCCCACGCAAGGCTCGACCGGCGGCACGGACGAGCCGGCGGAGACCGAGGACGACGCCGGGCCGATCCCCGGCGCGCAGACGATGACCCTCTACACCTGTGTGACCGATGCGACCGTCCAGGCCGTCATCGACGGGTTCACCGCCGAGCACCCGGGGACCGCGATCGACCTGTTCCGAGCACCGACCGGCCAGCTCAACGCCCGGATCGCCGCCGACCTCCGCGGCGCGGGCGTCGGCGCCGACGTGCTCTGGACCTGCGACCCGCTCACCATGCAGGACCAGCTCGAGCAGGACGTGGTCAGGTCGTGGGTTCCGGACAACGCCGAGGACATCCCCGCGGAGTACCGCACCGAGGACTACGTGGGCGTGGACCTGCTCTACGTGGTGACCGCAGTCCACGACGACGCCCCATTGCCGGAGAGCTGGCTGGACCTGGCCGGACCTGCCTACACCGATCGGGTGGCGATCCCAGACCCCGGGTTCGCCGCCTCGGCGCTCGGTCTGCTCGGCTACCTCGAGTCCGCACCCGACTACGGCCTGGACTACTACCAGGCCCTTGCCGACAACGGCGCGGTCGAGCTGGAGAGCCCCACCGACGTGCTCACCGGCATCGCCCAGGGGACCTACGACGCGGGCATCGTGCTGGCCAACGCGGCGTACGCGGCGCAGGCGGAGGGCTCACCGATCGAGGTGGTGTGGCCGGAGCCCGGCGCGGTCGCGATCTACGCGCCGATCGCTCCCACCACCAAGCCCGGCGCCGAGCCGCTCGCCGAGGCGTTCATCGAGTACGTGGCCAGCGAGGAGGGCCAGCGCGTGATGGCCGCGACCGACGTGTACCCGGTGCTGGAGGGCATCCCCGGTCCGCCGATCCCGGACGACGCGCCGGTGATCTCGCCGGACTGGCCGACACTCGCCGGCGGCACGGACGACATGCTGGCGCGGTACCGCCTGATCTTCGGCTGAGCGGGTGAGGCGGCCGACCCGGTCTGAGCCAGCCACGATGGTGGCCGCCGGGCTCGTCCTCCTCCTCTTGGTGGTCCTGGTCGTCGTCCCACTCGTCCGGCTCGTGCAGGTCGTCGCGGAGGGCGGTTGGACCGGGATCGGATCGACCCTGCAGGCACCCGGCGTCGGGCGGTCGATCGTCAACACGCTGGTGCTGTCGATCGTGGTGACCATGGTTGCCGTCCCGCTCGGCGCGGCCATGACCCTCGCGCTGCGCCGTTCGGACCTCCCTGCTCGCGGCGCGCTGCGTCTTGGTGTCCTGCTGCCGCTCCTGGTCCCGCAGTTCGTGCTCGGGTACAGCTGGACCCAGGCGTACGGCCGCGGCGGGTTCACCGACGACCTGCTGGGGGTGTCCTGGCCGCTCGTGCTCGGCCCGATCGGGGTGGCCGTGGTGCTCGTCGTCAACGCCGTACCCGTCGTCGCGCTGCTTGTGGCCGCCGGACTCTCCACCCGGGCCGAGCCCGACCTGGAACGCGCCGCCCGAGTCGCCGGCGCGACCAGCTGGACGGCGCTCCGGACGATCACGCTCCCGCTGCTGCGCCCGTCGCTCGCCGCCGCCGCCGTGCTGACCTTCGTGGTCACGCTGGAGAGCTTCGCGATCCCGCAGGTGATGGGCGCTGCCAGCGGGTTCACCACGATCACCACGAGGATCTACCGGAACCTGGCCCAGGGCAGCGACCCGCGCTCGTTCGTCGAGGCGGTGACGCTCGCGCTGCTCCTCGTGGTGCTGGCCGCGGCGGTGGTCGGGCCGGCCGATGCCGTGCTCGGACCGCGGCTGCGGACCGAGCGGGCCGCGCAGCCGCCTGGTGCGCCGGTCATCACCGCGCGCACGACCGCCTCCAGAGCGCTCGCCGGGGTGATCGCCGGCTACCTCGCGCTCACGGTGGTGGTGCCGTCGCTGTCGCTCCTCGCCGCCGCTGTCACGCGCGGGATCGGGCTGCCGCCGACGCCGGACAACTGGACGCTGTCCTACCTTCGGGAGGCGCTGACCGGACCGACGTGGACCGCCCTGTCGCACAGCCTTCAGCTCGCCGCCGTCGGGGCCAGCGTGCTCGTGCTGCTCGGCGCGCTGGTGGCAGCGCTCGAGCGGGGCCGCCGGGGTCGGCTGCTCGGGGCAGCGGTCACGCTCACCCTCGTGCTGCCAGGTACGACCCTCGCGGTCGGGCTCTTGATCGCGTACGGCGAGTGGCTGGGCGGCACGTTGTCGATCATCCTGTTGGCGTACCTCGCGAAGCTCTGGGCGTTCGCGCACCGGCCGATCGCTGGCGCGCTCGACCGGTTGCCGCCGGCTGAGACTCAGGCCGCCCGGGCCAGCGGAGCCGGTCTGCTCACCGCCATCCGGACGGTCGTCACCCGGCCGCTCGCCCCAGCCTTGATCGGCGCCTGGCTGCTGGTGTTCGTGACCGCGCTGCACGAGATCACCATGTCCAGCCTGCTCTACGGACCGCGGAGCGTGACGCTCGCTGTTGTCGTCCTGAACAACCAGGAGCTCGGCCAGGTCGGTTCGACCGCGGCGATCTCCGTCCTGCTGACGCTGCTCCTGCTGGTGCCTGCGGTGCCACTGCTGATGATCATCCGTCGCCTGCAGCGCGCCCGGAGCGAGCCGGCGGTCGACGGCAGGCGGGTCTCGGAGGTTGCTGGTGCCGGCTGATCATCGACTCACTGACCTTCGGCCGGGTGTCAGCACCGACGTGCTGACCTGCACGGCGCTGACGGTCGGGTATCACGACGCACCGGTGCTGACCGGGCTCGACCTCGCGGTGGGTTCCGGCGAGGTGGTCGCGCTCCTCGGGCCCTCCGGGTCGGGCAAATCGACCCTGCTGCACGCGGTCGCGGGGTTCCTGCCGCTCCACGCCGGTGAGATCCGGCTGGCCGGTCGTACGGTCGCCACCGGCGGCGGGGGACTTCCGCCCGAGGCGCGGGACATCGGCATGGTGTTCCAGAACTTCGCCCTGTGGCCACACCTGTCGGTGGTCGACACCGTGGCCTACCCGCGCCGGCGGCGCGGTGTGCCAGCCAGGCGGGCCCGGACCGAGGCGATGGAGGTGCTGGCACGTCTGGACATCGCCCACCTGGCCGACCGCCGCCCGGCCCAGCTCTCCGGTGGTGAGCAGCAGCGGGTCGGGCTGGCCCGTGCCCTGGCTCGGGAGGCGGCGCTCTACCTCTTCGACGAGCCCACCGCCCACCTCGACACCCACCTTCGGGCCGCGTTCCAGCTCGAGGTCACCTCGCGGCAGCGCGCTTCCGGCGCGGCCGCCCTCTACGCGACACACGACGCCGCCGAGGCGCTCGGGCTTGCCGACCGGGTCGCGGTGGTCGGCGACGGGAGGCTCGTCCAGCTCGGGACCCCGGCTGAGGTCTATGCGCGACCGGTGAGCCTCTGGTCGGCCCGGTTGACGGGGCCGGCCTCGGTGCTGTCAGCGGTCGTCACCCCAGGATCTGACGGCACCGCCGGGCTGCGGATCGGGGAGTCGCAGATCCTCCGTACGGCCGTGGGGATGGCCGGCTCCCGCGGACCCGCGGGCGCGCCGCAGCGGGTGCTGCTGCGACCGGACTGGACCTCTGCCGGCGGGCCGCTGTCCGGCCGGCTCGCCGCGGTGACGTTCCGCGGGCCGCACACGGACCATCTCGTCGAGGTGGGCGAGGATCGCGTGCTGGTCCGCCGCCCAGGCCCGCCGCAGCACGGGGTCGGGGACGATTTCGCCTGGTCGATCGACCGCGCGTGGGTTCTTCCGCTCTGAAGACATGCACTGGCGCCGGTCACGGCGAGACGTCGGAACGCGGTTGCGCCGGGTGATGCGGCTCGCCGAGGATGACGGCGATGGGCGCAACCAAGATGCATCTCGACGAGATCGAGACCGACGCCGCGCTCGTACGTCGCCTGCTCGCAGGGCAGTTCCCGCAATGGGCCGATCTGCCGATCGATGCGGTCTCGTCGTACGGGACCGATCACGACATCTATCGGCTCGGGGACCAGTTGGCCGCTCGGCTGCCGCGCATCGGGTGGGCGACCGCCCAAGCGGGCAAGGAGGCGGAATGGCTGCCGCAGCTCGCGCCGCACCTGCCGCTGGCCGTTCCCGTGCAGCTGGCGAGCGGGCTTCCGGCCGAGGGCTATCCCTTCGACTGGTCCGTGTACGAGTGGTTGCCCGGCGAGAATGCCAACGGCACGATCGCCGACCTGGATCAAGCAGCCGTCGACCTCGCCGCGTTCGTCCGCGCGCTGCGCCGGTTCGACACGACCGGCGCACCTGCGCGCCCCCCTCGTGGTCGAGGCGGACCACTCGCGGAGGGCGACGAGCAGGTTCGCCGATCGGTCGCCGAGCTCGGCGACCGGATCGACGCCGATGCCACCTCGCGGTCCTGGGAGGAATCGCTCCGCGCCTCGGTATGGGACGGCCAGGAGGTCTGGGTGCACGGCGACCTGCTGCCGGGCAACCTGCTGGTCGTCGATGGTCGCCTGTCGGCGGTCATCGACTTCGGTGGACTGAACGTGGGCGACCCAGCGTGTGACCTGCAGCCGGCCTGGAACGTCTTCGCCGGTGGGAGTCGCGCACGATTCCGAGCCGAGCTCGAGGTCGACGATGCGTCATGGTTGCGCGGGCGTGGCTGGGCGCTCTACCAGGCCGCGTCGGCGCTGGCGTACTACTGGGACACCAACCCCGGCATGATCAGCCAGGCCTCCTACGCGCTGGGGCAGGTCCTTGCCGACAGCTCGCCCGATCGGCCACCTCGACCTGCAGAATCGCGCGCCTGACGGCAACGGAACCTGCGATCTCCGTCCTGCCCGCCAACGAGGCGAGCTGGCAGGCCATGGCTAGGGTCTGCTCGCCATCCTGAGCAGCATCCGGGACAGCAGCGTGAGGCCCTGGGTGGCGCCGCTGACAACGACGACGCAGCGCCGCTGCCTGCAAATACACCACTGTCGTGGCCCGCCAGGTCGGGTGCGCACGAAGCCCTCCGCAGCGAGTTGGGCGTACGCGTCGACCACCACACCGCGGGAGATTCCGAGGTCCTGGGCGAGCACCCTGGTCGACGGAAGCGTCGTTCCCCCGCCGAGCTGGTCGCTGCGAATGGCGTCCCGCAGGGCGCCCGCCAGGCGGATCCGCAAGGGCATCCGCCCCGACTCAGCGAGGACGATGAGTAGCTCGGCAGCGTTCAACGGCATCGCAACTGGTCCTCGTTTTCGATCGGCCACCGGACCTGTCTGCAGGTCCGGCGAACTTCTAGCCTAGGACAGATGGCTCACCCAGAAACCGGCGCGGTTGAACGGATGTGGCGCCTGACCATTGCATCTTTCGACCCAGCGCTAGCCCGCTGGTCACGGATGCCTTTTCATTCCTGCGATTTGATGAGGGATTCCGCATGGTAAGAGCAACAGCGAGACGACGTGTCACACGTTGGGCGATCGTCACAGTGTTGGCGTCGGGGGGCGCCACGCTGGCCTGGGGTCCCGCGAGCGCCGGCACCACTCCGGAGGGGAGTGCGCCCGTCGGAGTGACGCTCGAGCCGGACCGGCAGACGATCACGAGCGCACTGAGGGTCGACCTCACCCGCGACTTCGCAACGCTGCCGTTGTACAAGGGCACCGCGAACGACGAGACGGTGTGGTACGTGATCACTGACGTGTCCGACGCGAACATTGCTCTTGAGCTCGGGATCAACCACGCGCCGAAGCTGAGCAACGCGCCCTCCATGTGCCCGGCCTGCGTGCAGGAAGTCGAGACCAGTGACCCGCTGCTCGGTGCGGCTCCCGTCGACTTCCAGGGCGCCCCCGACTTCAGCCACGTCCGCACCGTGCAGCCCGGGCCAGCGCCCACCACCTTTCCGCCGCAGACGTTCACCGTGGGAGCGCAAGGCGGAGCGAACTACAGCCCCTTCGTTCGCGTCGGGGACAGTGACGTCGTCTTCAACGCCCCCATCGTGGCCACCGGGGACGGCCCCTTCGACGTCACGACGCACACCAACACTCACGACCGCACGCTCGGCATCGACACCGAAGCGATGACCACCGACCACCTCTTCGTCCGCGGCTTCGGCAACGGACGGTCCATCGCCTACCTGAGCTTCGAATCGTCCGACGCCTTCACCGCGACACTCGAGCGGAGCACCTTCGTGCCCGCGCTGGCCGACCTGCAGTTCCAGAACGGTGGAGACGGACCCGGCCGCGACGACCGGGCGGACTCCGCGCGCGCATCGATCTTCACATTCGTCAACGCCACCACGGGGTTGGAGGACGCCCCACCGGAGACCGGAGCGTCGCAGGGCCCGGGGCGGTCCCAGGGTCTGACCCACGCCCTCAGCCTGCCGATCGTCGGTCAGGATGCAGCGGTGGCGAATCCGGAGGTGCTCGAGGCGCTCTTCAGCGGCGGCGACGTCAGCAACATCTTCAGTGACATGCCCCGCGACATCGGGAACAGCGACCAGAGCGAGTACAGCCCGGCGTGGGATCTCCAGGTCGGCGTCTACAGTGACGCGGCGGTGGCCAGCGGCCAGAACGGGCTCAAGACCGACGCCGAGGAGGTCCTTGGTCTGGCTGCGGAGGGTGTCGTCACCGGACCCGGCGGGTTGCCCATGGGTTCGGCGAACATCATCATCAACTGCCCGGCGTTGGCGTTCCTGGACGAAAGCGCGGGCGCCGACGACGCCGCCGTACCGAGTGGTGGTGTGGACGCCGGCTCCGGTGGGCAGGCCAGCGGCAACGGGACCACCTTGCCTGTGGCACCAGTGGTGCTGCTCGTGGTCGGCGTAGGGCTCGCGGCTGTGGCGGGCCGGCGACTGGTGCGCCGCTGACGTGGTCGCCCGTCGCACCGAACGGGGGATGGCCGTAGCTGTTTGTGCAGCGGGGCTGTCCCTCGCGGTCGTTGGTGCTGCGTCATTGCGCCCCTTGGCTGCCTCCGAGGTGGGGTACGTACCGGACGTTCCCGCTGAGATCACTGCTGGCGCTCCGGTCGGCGTCGGCGACATGCTGACGCGGCGCGCACAACCGGCCGTAGACCCTGTGCAGACGTCGCCGAACCTTGCCCCACCGGTCCGGCTCGAGCTCCCCAGCCTGGGCCTCTCGGCTGAGGTCGTCCCCGTCGCTGTCGACGGCGACGGAGCCCTGGACGTCCCGGCGAACCCGGACGTCTTGGGCTGGTGGAGCTCGGGCGCCCGCCCGGGTCAGGGACAGGGCAGCATCCTGATCGACGGGCACATCGACAGTGCCACCGAGGGGCTCGGCATCTTTGTGCATCTCCGTGAGCTCGAGCCCGGAGACCCCGTGCTCACGCAGAGCGCCTCGGGGGACGTCCACTCTTACCGGGTCACCGGGCGTCGGCAGTACGCCAAGGCGGCGTTGCCGGCGGGCGCGGTCTTCTCCCAAGACGTCCAGGAGCGGTTGGTACTCATCACCTGCGGCGGTAACTTCGACGCAAACGCGGGGGGATACGCCGACAATGTCGTGGTCTTCGCCGAACCCGACGCCAGCTCGATCTGACGGCCACAGGTGTGTCGAGAGGCCAGTTCGGGCTAGCCGAGGCCCCGGCTGAGTGCTTGTGTGACGGGCTTGGATTCTCTCGTTCGTCGCGTCACACAGATCTCGCTGCCCTCGAGGTCGCCCTCGCCACGTGGTGTCCGGCTCAGAGCGGGTCGACCTGTCCGGAGGTCCGACTGTGCGGATCGAGGCGGCCGAGGCTCTCAGCCCAGCGCCAGCACGGCGCCGGAGTTCGCCACTCGGTCGTTGACGACGGCGAGGTGGAGGAGCGTGTAGCGGCGGAGGATCGCGACCTGGCGTTCGGTCAGCCGGTCACAGACCCACTCCCAGTGCAGCGACACCCAGTCCCCAGGTCGGAGCTCGCCGCCGACGTCCGTACCGGCGAGGCTGCACTGGGCGATCTCCCGCTCCGGCTCGCCGAGGGAGAGCCGACGGCCGTCGAAGCGGAGCGGGCGCGACTCGATCACGGCCTGCTCGCCGGTCACGGACTGCACCTGTCCCCAGCGGATGCGGCACCGGTCCAGCACGTTGAGGGCGTCCGCGCCGCGCCGGTCGTGACCGAGCAGGCCGACCCATGGGTAGATGCAGAACACGTGGAAGCTGTGGTGGGGCACACCGCCGGCCAGCACACCCTCGGTGAGGGAGCCGAACTGGCGACCGGTCGTCCGCCGGAACCGCTCCTCCATGGAGCCGCCGAGGGCGACCGGACCGACCCGGTCCAGGAGCGGGTTGCCCACCCAGTACGCCTCGACCACCCGATGATCAAGCGGATCGGAGATGCCGGTGGCGCCGGCGATCAGCTCGAGGTAGGGCCACGCGCCGCTGAACGCCTGGGCGAGCTCGACGAACCCGGTGTCGATCTGGCCGGTCCGGCCGTACGCGACAAAGGAACCGGTGTCGTTCGGCCCGCAGTACCCGTGCAGGTTGGGCGGGTAGGCGTAGCGGACGAACAGCACCGGGCCGCTCGTATCGGCCTGCTGCGGCCGACTCGTCGAAGACCCCGAGGATGACACGGTCATGGTCGGCCCCCAGAGTGCTCGCCCGGAACGGTCGGAACAGTCTGCGCCAGCGGGCGCCTGGAGGCCAGACGTCGGTCGTCGACGATCACCAGGTCAGCCGCCGAGGTCCTCGGCTCGCTGGGTGCCGGGCGTGTGCGAGGGGCCCACCCCCGGGTCGTCGCGGTGGTCAGTGCCGTCGTGCTCGTCGGCTTCGGGCTGCTCTCCGGCCGGCTGCTCATCGGCTGGAGAGGCAGTGGCGCCGCCGGGCGTGTCCGGCGGGTCCGGCTGCTGGCTCTCGCCGCTGGTCTCCACCGGACCGGTGGCGCCGCCGACCCGCGCGCCGTCGTTGTAGTCGCTGCCGTC
>Ga0136616_10000284_pt1 | contig 22538 bp, 22 predicted proteins | sample AntDrymUQ2992106_2_FD_106648 | JGI IMG/M metagenome (GOLD analysis project Ga0136616, IMG submission 106648) | Polar desert sand microbial communities from Dry Valleys, Antarctica - metaG UQ299 (21.06) | ecosystem: Environmental > Terrestrial > Soil > Desert | place: Antarctica: Dry Valley... | reverse complement strand
TCTGTGGCGTGGTCGAGCTCGGCGAGCGGACGGTAGGCCGCGCGGTCGGGATCGACACCGATCGCGCGGGCGTCGCCTTCCTCGAGCCGCTCGAGGATCTGCTTGGAGGCGAGCACGGCACCGTCGCGCGCCGACTGCTGGATGCGGGCCGCCTCGTTGACCTCGTCGCCGAGAGCCGTTACCTCGAGCCGTCCGCCGGTCACCACCTGGCCCATGTAGAGAGCCCCTCCCCAATGGACGCCGACGTTGAGCGCCGAGTCACGCAGATCGACCTCCCCAATCTCGTCGCGCAGCGCGACGGCGGCAGCGTAGGCAGCGGCCGGCATCGTTTGACCGGCCTCGAGGGCGGCGCGTGCCGCCGACGAGTCGGAGCCGAGATCGTCGGCCATGAAGAACGCCGTGACGCCGTCGCCCGCATGCTTGCCGACGATCCCGTCGTGCTCGACCACGACCTGGTCGATCGCCGTCGTGGCCGCGCGGATGAGCTTGAAGTAGGCGGCGCTCGAGAGCCGGCGCGAGAGCACGCCGGACGCCTGGATGTCGGCGAACAGGATCGCGGCGCGCCGCCGGCCGGGCTCGATCAGCCGCGCCATTCGCTCGAACATCCCCTGGTCGCCGCGTGCCACGAGCGACAGCACCGAGGCGGGCAGGCTCGGCCCGTAGAGCAGCAGGATGCCGAGCAGCTCACCGCTCTCGCTGCGCGCCCGCGCGCCCACGCAGTTGATGCGCGTCGGGGGAAGCTCGCCCTGAAGGAAGTCGATGTGCGTCGCCCACAGGTCGCTCGGCGCCGCTCCCACGGCGGGCGCGACGCTCGACCAGAGCTCCGGCGGCGTGAGCTCGCGGAGCCGCTCCTCGCCGCCCGGGGTGTCGCCGACCATCTGGGGCACGAGCTCGGCCAGCCAGCGCATCGTGGTCTCACGCGTGACCGTCTCGTCCCAGCCACCCTCCCCGAATCCCTCCAGCATGTGAAGGCCGTAGCCGAGGTCGTCGCCTTCGCTCACCCCGATTAGCCGCATCAACTCGGGCGAGACCCATACGAGTCGCCACTCCGGGTCGAACAGCTGCGCCGCCCAGCCGGTCATCTCGAGCTCGCGCGCGACGTCCTCGAGGCAGGTACCGCTGAGCAGCGACTGGGCCATGAGCTACTCCCTCACCACCAAGAATGTACCGGCCGCGAGCAGGGCCACTCCGATCAGCCGCTGGGCAGAGAGCGGGCGCTCGGTCACGCCCAGTAAGCCGAGACGATCGACGATCACCGCCGTGAGAAGCTGGCCGGTGATGGTGGCGGCCGTAACTCCGCCGGCGCCGAGGGCACGAACAGCGACGAGCGCGGTGGTCACGTAAACCGCCCCGAGGATGCCTCCGGCGAGGTAGTAGGGCGCGAGGTTGCGCGCCTCGCCGACCCGGCCGAAGCCCTCCCCAACGATCAGCGTGATCGCGACGAGCGCGAGCGTTCCGACCGTGAACGACACCGACGCCGCCGTGAACGTCCCGACCGAGCGGCCGAGCATCGAGTTGATCGGCGCCTGGAGCGCTATGAGGCCGCCCGCGAACACCGTTAATAGTACGGCCGGGCCCCTATCCACTGCGCATCACTTGGCCTCGAGCCAGTTGCGGCCGGTTCCCACGTCGACGGCAAGCGGCGGGTCGAGCTCGAACGCGCCGGCCATCTCCCGCCGGACGATCTCCGAGGCCGCGTCGACCTCGGCGGTCGGGGCCTCGAACAGGAGCTCGTCATGGATCTGCAGCACGAGGCGTGTGCCCAGGCGCGCGTTCCGCAGACCGCGGAAGCAGCGGACCATCGCGACCTTGATGATGTCGGCCGCCGTCCCCTGGATGATGGTGTTGACCGCGAGTCGCTCGCCGAGCTGGCGCGTCTGGCGCTGGCGCTCGCGGAGCTCGGGGATCCTGCGGATGCGCCCGAAGAGAGTCGTCACGTAGCCGTCGGCGGTGGCGCGCCCGATCGTCTCGCCGATGAAGTCGCGGACCTTCGGAAAGCGATCGAGGTAGCGCTCGATGAAGTCGGCGGCCTCGTCCTGGGGGATCTGGAGCCGATCGGCGAGGCCGAAGGCGGACAGGCCATAGACGATGCCGAAGTTCACCATCTTGGCCTTCGAGCGGATGCCCGGATCGATCCGGTCGAGCGGGAGTCCGAAGATCTCCGCCGCGGTGGCTGCGTGCACGTCCTCGCCGCGGCGGAAGATGTCCTTCAGCACCTCCTCCCCCGCGATGTGGGCGAGCACGCGCAGCTCCACCTGCGAGTAGTCGGCTGAGATCAGGCCATGTGCCTCCTCGGCCACGAAGCAGGCGCGGATCTCGCGGCCGATCTCGGTCCGGATCGGCACGTTCTGGAGGTTGGGGTTGGTGCTCGAGAGCCGGCCGGTCGTGGTCGCGGCCTGGTTGAAGGTCGTATGGAGCCGTCCGGTATCCGCGTCGATCAGCTCGGGAAGCGCGTCGAGATACGTGCTCTTGAGCTTCGAGAGCTCGCGCCAGCTCTCGACCTTCGCGATGATCGGGTGCTCGCCGCGGATGGCCGCGAGCACCCGAGCATCGGTCGAGAAGCCGGTCTTGCCGCGGCGCTTTCGCGACAGCTCGAGCTTCTCGAACAGCACGTGCCCGAGCTGCTGGGGAGAGCCGATCGTGAACTCCTCGCCCGCCAGCTCCCAGATCTCGCGCTCGAGCCCCTCGATGCGCTCCGAGAGCCGTTCGCCCACGGCGGCGAGCCGCGCCGTGTCGAGCTTCACCCCCGCGCGCTGCATCTCCACGAGCACGTCCACGAGCGGCAGCTCGACATCGCGAAAGAGCGAGGTCAGGCCCTCAAGGGCGAGCGTCTCGAGCTGGCGCTCGGCGAGCGCGCGCGTGGTCACGGCGCTCTCGGCGAGCACCCGCCGGCGCCCGTCGTCGTCGTCGGTCGCGAGGCCGGCGATCCGGGCGCCGATCCCCTCCTCCTCGGCCAGCTCCACGAGCGGGTAGCGGCGCCGCGCCGGGTCGATCAGGTACGCCGCCACCATCGTGTCGTGCTCGAGCGGTGGGGCGCCGAAGGCGTGGTCGGCCGCGGAGGCGATCGCCTTCCAGTCGTGCGCCACTACGGGTCGGTCACCCCAGGCGAGCCCGAGCGCCGCGTGCGTCTCCGCCTCTCCCACCAGGACCTCCTCGCCGCCGGCGTATCCGGCGAAGGCGAGTGCGCCGTTGCGCTCGGCCGCGAGCGTCGCCAGCGCCCCGTCGAGGGCGCCGAGCTCGGTGACCGGGGCCTCGACCGCCGTGGCCGCGAGCTCTAGGCGCGGACGCTCGCGCGGGGCCGCGGCGGTCTCGTCGCCGAGCGCCTCCTCGAGCCGCCGGAGCGGGTCGCGCAGCTCGAACTCCCGAAAGACTTCGCGCAGCCGCGATCGGTCCGGCTCGCGGGCGATGCAGTCCTCGAGGTCGAGCTCCAGATCGACCTCGCGCATGGCGGTGGCGAGCTGCTTCGAGACCCTGGCGGCGTCGGCGTGCTCGATAAGGTTCTGCTTGCGCTTCGTGCCGGAGATCTCGTCCACGCTCGCGAGCACGGTCTCGAGGTCACCGAAGCGCTGCAGGAGCTCCGCCGCCGTCTTGTCGCCGATACCGGGGACACCGGGGATGTTGTCCGAGGTGTCGCCCTTGAGGCCGATGAAGTCGGGGATCAGCTCGGGCGCGATTCCGTAGCGCTCGAGCACCGCCTCGCGGTCGTAGACCTTCGTGTCGGTGATCCCGCGGCTAGTGGTCATCACGCGCACCCCGGGCTCGACGAGCTGAAGCGCGTCACGGTCTCCGGTAACGGCCATGACGTCGATTCCCTGCTCGCGCGCGCGCCGGGCGAGCGTGGCGATCACGTCGTCGGCCTCGAACCCCGGCGCCTTGACGTTCGCATAGCCGAAGGCGTCGACGAGCGGCGCGAGGTGGGGCCACTGCTCGGACAGCAGGTCTGGACGGGGCTGGCGCTGAGCCTTGTAGTCCTCGAACTCCTCCTTGCGACCCGACATCCCGGCGTCCCAGGCCACCACCGTCGCGCGCGGCCCGTACTCGGTGAGGATCTTCACGAGCATGGAGGCGAAGCCGAAGATCGCGTTGGTCGGCATGCCGCGCGAGGTGGCGATGGTGTCGGGCAGCGCGAAGAAGGCACGGTAGGCGAGGCTGTTCCCGTCGATCAGGAAGAGCTCACGGGGGCGATCGGCCGCCATTCCGATGATCTTATGATCCAATCCGTGTCCACCACCCCCAGCGCCCAGTTCTCGCTCACGCTTCGCGTCGAGCTGCCTCGCACGCCGGGCGCGCTCAGCCGCGTGACAGCGGCGATCTCCGAAGCGGGCGGCGTGATCGGCGCGGTCGACGCGGTCGAGGGAGGCGGAGAGGGCACCGTTCGCGAGATCACGGTGGACTGCCGGAGCCAGGATCACCGCGGACGCGTGATCTCGGCCGTGCGCGCGGTGCGTCAGGCCCGGCTCCTCGAGACGACCGACAGGACCTTCGACCTGCATCGCGGCGGAAAGCTCCACACGGGGCTCAACACGCCGCTCAAGACCCGCGATGACCTCTCGATGGCCTACACGCCCGGCGTCGCGCGGGTGTGCACGGCGATCAACGCGCAACCCGTGAAGGCGTTCAAGTACACGATCAAGAGCAACACCGTGGCCGTCGTGTCCGACGGCACCGCGGTGCTCGGCCTCGGCGACATCGGCCCGGAGGCGGCGATGCCGGTGATGGAGGGCAAGGCGATGCTGTTCAAGGAGTTCGCGGACGTCGACGCCTTTCCGATCTGCCTGGACACCAAGGACACCGACGCGATCGTGCAGACGGTGAAGCTGATCGCCCCCGGATTCGGGGGGATCAACCTCGAGGACATCTCCTCGCCGCGCTGCTTCGAAATCGAGGATCGCCTCTCCGAGGAGCTCGACATCCCCGTCTTCCATGACGACCAGCACGGCACGGCGATCGTCGTGCTCGCGGCGCTTTTGAACGCTTGCCGTCTGACCGGACGCCGGATCGAGGACCTCGGGGTGGTGATGGCGGGCGCCGGGGCGGCCGGCGTAGCAGTGGTGAAGATCCTGATGAGCTCGGGCGTGACCTCGATCGTCGCGTGCGACCGCCGCGGCGCGATCCACAACGGGCGCGCCGACTACGAGGACGGCTCCATGAACATTCCGAAGACCTGGCTCGCCGAGCACACCAACGCCGAGCGCCGCGACGGCTCACCCGGCGCGATGCTCGAGGGCGCGGACCTCTTCATCGGCCTGTCGGGGCCGGGCATCATCGCCGCCAGCGATCTCGGCCGCATGAACCCCGACCCGTTCGTGTTCGCGATGGCGAACCCAACGCCGGAGGTGAGTCCCGAGGAGGCAGCCCCCTACGTCAGCGTCATGGCCACGGGCCGGTCGGACTATCCGAACCAGATCAACAACGTGCTCGCGTTTCCGGGGATCTTCCGAGGTGCGCTCGACGTTCGCGCTCGGACGATCAGCGAGGATATGAAGCTCGCCGCGGCGCACGGGATCGCGAGCGTCGTCGGCGACGGCGAGCTCGCGGAGGACTACATCGTCCCAAGCGTCTTCAATCGCGGCGTGAGCCAGGCGGTGGCGGCCGCCGTAGCGAGGGAGGCGGAGCGCGAGGGCGTCGTGCGCGCCGGCGACACCGGTCCGCCTACGGTTGAGATGGCGACGACGGGCTGAACGCTCGGCGTGTGGCTCGCGCGCCGATCGGCGGGACACGATCTATGAGGAGGCCGCCGTGAGGGTCGCGATGACGGGAGCCACGGGAGCAATCGGCCAGGCGCTCGCGCGCGCCCTCACGAGTCGGGGCGACGAGGTCGTGGCGCTGACCCGCGACACGGGCAAGGCGCGCTCGACGCTCGGCCACGGCGTCGAGGCGGTCGAGTGGCCCGAGCCGACGGCACAGCGCGCGCCCGTCGAGGCGCTCACGGGCTGCGACGCCGTGATGAACCTGATGGGCGCGCCGGTCGCGCAGCGCTGGAGCGAGTCTGCGAAGCGCGCCATCCGCGAATCGCGAGTGCTCGGCACGCACGGGTTAGTCGAGGCACTCCGGCTATGCGAGCCGCGCCCACGCGTGCTCGTGTCGGCGTCCGCGACCGGCAGGTACGGAGCGCGCGGCAGCGAGCCCGTCGACGAGTCGGCTCCGGCGGCCGATGACTTCCTGGCCGGTGTCTGCGTCGAGTGGGAGCGTGAAGGACAAGCGGCGGAGGAGCTCGGCATGCGCGTGGTGCTTGCCCGCACGGGCGTCGTCCTGTCCGAGTCCGGTGGAGCGCTCGAGAAGATGCTGCCGCCGTTCAAGCTCGGCGTCGGCGGCCCGGTGGCCGGAGGCAGGCAGTACGTGCCGTGGATCCACCTCGACGACGAGATCGGCGCGCTCCTCCTCTGCCTGGACGACGAGGAGGCCCATGGGCCGGTGAACGTCACGGCTCCGAACCCGGCCACGAACAAGGAGCTCTCGAAGACGCTCGGCCGCGTGCTCCGGCGACCGGCGATAGCGCCGGTGCCGGGTTCGGCCCTGCGCCTGCTCTACGGCGAGATGGCCTCGATCGTCACCGGTGGCGTGCGCGCGGTTCCGAAGCGGCTCGAGGAGCTCGGCTACGAGTTCGAGCAGCCCGAGCTGGAGCCGGCGCTGCGATCAGCGACGGGGCGCTGACGCCAGCGACGATGATCGGCCCTCCCCGGTCGTGTACGGGCGTATGGGAACGCACCGGCAAGTCGCAGCGCACAGGCAAGCCGGAGCGCACACGCATGCGGCAGCCCCTGGCGAGCCGTAGCGATACGGGCTTAACCGTGATCTCGTCCCGAGCGAGCCCGCCGTGAGTTACGGAGTTGCGTCATCCGTTCGGGACGGATGCCAAGGGAGGATCGAGTGGTGCGCCGAGAGCGTCGTCGCGCTCGAGCTCGGGTCGCTCGCGGTCTGATCTCCCGGCCACGGGAGGCTCCCCGCTCGCAGCCGAGGGAGCGCTCCGAGCGATGGCCGCTGGCTCGCCCTAGTGCTCGAGCACGAGGCCGAGGAAGCGGCTCGTCCGCTCCTCGCGCGGGTGCTCGAGCACGTCGGCCGGCGGGCCGGCCTCGACGATCACGCCGTCGTCCATGAACACGACGCGGTCGGCCACATCGCGCGCGAAGCCCATCTCGTGCGTGACTACGAGCATCGTCATTCCCTCGTCGGCGAGCTCGCGCATGGCGTCGAGGACCTCCTTGACGAGCTCGGGGTCGAGCGCGCTCGTGACCTCGTCGAAGAGCATCGCGCGTGGCTCCATCGCCAGCGCGCGTGCGATCGCCACGCGCTGCTGCTGGCCGCCCGAGAGCCGGTCGGGGTACTCGTCGATCTTGTCGGCGAGGCCGACGCGATGGAGCAGGGCGCGCCCCTTCTCCTCGGCCTCGCCTCGCGAGCGGCCGAGCACCTTGCGGGGTGCCAGCGACACGTTCTCGAGCGCGGTCTTGTGCGGGAACAGGTTGAACTGCTGGAAGACCATCCCGACGCGCCGGCAGACGTAGTCCTGCTTGTGCTTCCCGCCGGTGATCTCCTCACCCTCGAGGAAGATCCGGCCCTCCTCCGCCGGCTCGAGCAGGTTGACGCAGCGCAGAAGCGTGCTCTTCCCCGACCCGCTCGGGCCGATCACGCATACGACCTCGCCCCGCCGCACGTCGAGGTCGAGGCCGCGCAGCACCTCGAGCTCACCGAAGCGCTTGCTCAACCCCTCGAGCCGAACCATCGACTCTCCTTCCGGCGTACGCTGCTCGGCCGCAGGCGAACCATCGGCCGCACCGCGTCCCGCTCTCGTGGGGCGCTCCTCAGCCACGCTGGAACCGGATCTGCTGCCGGGCGATCTGACGGTCGACGATGCGCGCAAGGGGGATCGTCACGAGGATGAAGAGGATCGCCGCCAGCGTGAGCGCCGAGCTGTTGAAGGTCTCCGCCTGGATCTCACGACCCTGCCTGACGACCTCGACCACCCCGATCACCTGGATCAGCGAAGTGTCCTTCATGAGCGCGATGAAGTCGTTCAGCATCGGCGGGATCACCTTGCGCACCGCCTGCGGCACGACTACATAGCGCAGGTTGGTCCGGTGGTTCATGCCGAGCGATCGCGACGCCTCCGTCTGCCCGCGCGGCACCGCTTCGATGCCCGCACGGTACACCTCGGCGAAGTACGCCCCGTAGGTCAGCGTCAGGGCGAGGATCCCGTACCAGAAGATGTCGAGCTTGCCAAAGAAGCTCGGGGCGCGGAGCCACTGGGGAAGGAAGTCGAGAAACGGGAAGCTGCCCGAGATCAGCAGCACTACCAGCAGCAGCGGTATCCCGCGCATCACGTCGATGTACGCGATCGCCAGAGCGCGCGCGGGCGCGGCTGGACGTCCGGGTGCGAGCCGGATGAGCGCGAGCACGAGGCCCCACACGAGCGCCAGCGCGGCCCCGATCACGGCGAGCTGGATCGTCTCCCAGAACGCATCCAGGATCAGCCCGAGGTTCTCGCGCATGATCGTTAGGTCGAAGTACTGATCGATGAAGACGTCCATCAGGGCCTCCGGCGGTCGGGGCGTTTACGGAGCCACGGCGTGACGAGGGGCGCCTCACGGCGCCCCTCGTCGGTCATCGATTATCGGCGAGCCCCCGGTTCGAGAGTCGGGCCTACTTCTCAGATTCCGACTCCCCGGACCCGGACTCGGCCCCCGTCTCAGTCTCGGTTTCGGTCGACGTCGACGCGCCACCCGACTGAAGGATCTCCTCGGGCGGGGCCTCGCCGAACCACTCGTCGTAGATCTGCGCATAGGTCCCGTCGTCCTTGATCTCCTGAAGGGCGGCGTTCACGGGCTCGACCAACGGCGAGCCGGTTTCGAAGGCAAGCCCGAACGGCTCGCCCGTCTCGATCGTGTCCGCCACGATCAGCCCCTCTTCCTCCTGCTCGAAGAACTTGGCCAGGGGGAAGTCGATGACGACCGCCGCAACCTGTCCGGAGTTCAACGCCTGGACCGCGTCGTCGGCGAGATCGAAGGTCCGGACCTCCTCGGCTTCGGTGTCGTCCTCGGCCACGTCGGCGCCGGTAGTCGCCAGCTGGACGCCAACCGTCTGTCCGCTGAGATCCTCGACCGTCTGGATATCGCTGCCCTCCTGGACCAGGATCGACTGATCGCCGATGAAGTAGGGCTCGGAGAAGTCGGCCTGCTTGTCGCGTTCGGGAGTGATTGTCGTCGCCGACGCGACCATGTCGAACTTCTGGCCCGCGGCCAAGTCGCGGAAGATCGTGTCGAAGGGGGTCTTCACGATCTCGACGTCCACGCCGAGGCGCTCGGCGACGGCGTTCACCACGTCGACGTCGAAGCCCTCATAGTCCGGCGCGTCGCCAAACTCGAACGGCGGGAACGGGATGTCCGACCCAACCGTCAGGACGCCCGGTTCGATCGTCTCGAGCTCCTCGCCGCCCGCAGTCGTCGACGTTCCGCCGGTCTCCTGGTCGCCGCCGCATCCGGCCGTGCCCAACGCCGCCGCGAGCAAGGCGAGCAGCCCCACCAAGCGAAGTCTCTCCATCGTTTCCCCTCCTGAAGGTCGGTTCGGATCGCGACGATACAGCGGATAGTCGGCCGGAGGCACCGGCCGCGAGCAGCTGCGCTCCTCGTCGCGCGCTCCGGCGTGCCGTGAGCCCCCCATGCGATACGGTCGCGCCGCCCACGATGGAAGCGCGAACGCTTCAGGAGACGCAGGGACTTCCGATCCGCGAGCGGCTGCGCGAGACGGCGCCGGCCCGGCTCGCGGCCAACCATCCACAGCGGACAGCGTTCGCGGTCATCGGCCTGGTGCTGGTCGTGCTGATCGTCGTCTACGGCCTGCACGACGTGGCTCAAACCGGGCTGAACGGCCTGTCGCTCGGCTCCGTCTATGCGTTGGGGGCGGTTGGGCTGACGCTCGTCTACGGGATCCTAAAGCTCGTCAACTTCGCGCACGGCGAGTTCCTGACCTTCGGCGCGTACACGGCGTTCGTGGTCAACGTCTCGCTGGGGCTGCCGCTGCTCCTCGGCGTCCTGGCCGCGATGGTCACGACGGCGCTACTCGGCCTGGCGTTCGAGCGCCTGATGTGGGGGCCGATGCGGGCGCGCCGAGCGGGCCTCCTCCAGCTCCTCCTGATGTCAATCGGGCTCGCGTTCCTCGTCCGCTACGGCATCCAGTTCTTCGCCGGCACCGAGATCCGTCAGCTGGGAGTCGACCGCACAGCCACCGCGAGCTTCCTCGGCCTGCGGCTCGGGCAGGCCGAGCTGATCACGATCATCGTCGGCTTCGTCGTGCTGAGCGCGATTGGCCTGATGCTCAAGTTCACGCTGCTGGGCAAGCGGATGCGCGCGCTCGCCGATGACATCGACCTGGCCGAGACCGCCGGGATCGACACCTCGCGCGTGGTCCTCTACACGTGGATCCTGGCGGGCGCCTCAGCCGGTCTCGCGGGCGTCCTGCTCGGCTCGGTGACCGACGTGCGGCCGGAGCTCGGCTTCGGCATCCTGCTGGCGATCTTCGCCGCCGTGATCCTCGGCGGCATCGGCGACGCCTTCGGCGCGCTCATCGGCGGCCTCGTGCTCGGCGTCGTGATCGAGTGGTCCACGCTGTTCATCGACTTCCGCTACAAGCTGGCGGTCGGCTTCATCGTGCTGATCGTCGTTCTGATCGTGCGCCCGCAGGGCATCCTCGGCAAGGCGAGAACCGTGTGAGCGTCGCCGAGCTCCTGGCGCTCGACCTCGACGGCCTCCCGCTCGCGGTCGACCTCGGGAACCTCACCGACCTCAACTTCCTGATCGGCATCGCCGGCGTGCTCGCCGGCGTCTACGCGATCTTCGCGCTCGGCCTTCAACTGAACGTGGGCTTCACGGGGATCGTGAACTTCGGTCAGGCGGGCTTCATGGCGGTGGGCGCCTACTCGATGGGCCTCCTCGTGGTGAAGGCCGGCTTCTCGTTCTGGCTCGCGATGCCCGTGGCGATCCTCATCGCGATCGCCTTCGGGCTGCTCGTGGGCCTGCCGTCGCTGCGGCTGCGCGCGGACTACTTCGCAATCGCCACGATCGCCGCCGCCGAGATCGTCCGCCTTTTCGCCAACAACGCGCGCGAGCTGACCGGCGGCAACCAGGGCCTGTCCTGCGCCGAGGACGACCCCACGCTCTGCTACGACAACACGTGGCTCGACATCGAGGACGCCGGACTCGACTTCGCGGAAGGGCTCGGCTGGAGCGACCCGGTATCGCTCTTTCCGCTGTTCGTCGCCGTGTGGGTCACGGTGATCGTCCTGACGGCGATCCTCTACTACGTGCAGCGCTCGCCGTGGGGCCGCGTCCTGCGCGCAGTCCGCGAGGACGAGGACGCCGCGCGCGCGCTCGGCAAGAACGCCTTTGCCTACAAGCTGCAGTCGCTCGCGATCAGCGCGGCGCTCGCGGCGATCGCCGGCTTCTTCCTCGCGCTGAACGTGAACAACATCTCGCCGCGCGAGTTCGAGCCGCTGTTCACGTTCTTCGGCTACGGCGTGCTCGTGCTCGGCGGCCTCGCCAACTACTGGGGCGTGGCCCTCGGGTCGATCATCTTCTTCTTCCTGATCGAGGGGACGCGCAACATCGACCTGGGCTTCACCGACGAGCAGCAAGCCGCCTTGCGGTTCATGGTCGTCGGCCTGGTGCTGATCCTTCTGATGGCGTTCAGGCCCCAGGGAATCTTTGGCAAGCGCGAGGAGATGGTCCTTGGCGAGTGAGGCGCGACCAGCGCCCGCGGCGACCGAGCGGGCGGACGCGGGCTCCAACGGTCACGGCGGACCCATCCTCGATGTCGAGAACGTGACCAAGCGCTTCGGCGGCATCCAGGCGGTGGACGGCGCGACGTTCGAGGTGGCCGAGGGCTCGATCACGGCGCTGATCGGTCCAAACGGCGCCGGCAAGACGACCCTCTTCAACGTGCTCACGGGCTTCTACCCGGGCGACCGCGGCTCGGTGCGCCTCCAGGGGCGCCAGATCTTCCGCCAGCCTCCACACCGGATTGCGCGCCTCGGAATGGTCAGGACGTTTCAGATCACGAAGGCACTGGCCGCGATGCCGGTGATCGACAACATGATGCTCGCCGCGCCGAACCAGCCCGGCGAGAAGCTCCGCAACGTGGTGCTGCGGCCGGTGGCGACGCGCCGGCGCGAGCGGGAGGCACGCGAGCAGGCAATCGAGCTGCTCGAGATGTTCGACCTGACTCGGCTGGCGGACTCCTACGCGGGCACGCTGTCGGGCGGTCAGCGCAAGCTGCTGGAGCTCGCGCGTGCGCTCATGACCGAGCCGCGCCTGCTCATGCTCGACGAGCCGATGGCCGGCATCAACCCGACGCTCGGAGCTCGGCTGCTCGAGTTCATGCAGCGCCTGCGCGCCGAGCGCGGCGTCACGTTCCTGTTCGTGGAGCACGACATGGAGGTCGTGATGGGTCACTCGGATCGAGTGATCGTGATGGCCGAGGGGCGCGTCATAGCGAGCGGACCACCGGGCGAGGTTCGACGTGATCAGCGCGTGATCGACGCCTACCTCGGTGGGTCCGCACCTCCCAGCGAGGCAGGCTCGAGCCCATGACCGAGGGCGGCTCTAACGGCGCCCTGCTGACCACCGACGGGCTCGTCGCGGGCTACGTGCGCGAGGTCGACATCCTCAACGATGTCTCGATCAGCGTCAGCGCGGGCGAGATCGTCACGGTCATCGGTCCAAACGGAGCCGGCAAGTCGACGCTCATCAAGACGATCTTCGGACTGCTCAAGCCGCGTGAGGGACGCGTCCTCTTCAAGGGCGACGACATCACCGGGCTGAAGCCGCATACCTGTACGCGCAGGGGCATGAGCTACGTGCCCCAGCTCGACAACGTCTTCCCGAGCCTCGGCGTCGAGGAGAACCTCGAGGTCAGCTCGATCCGCCGGTCGCGCACGAGCGAGGGGATCGAGCGTATGTACGAGCTCTTCCCACGCCTCGGCGAGCGACGCCGCCAAGCCGCCGGGACGATGAGCGGTGGTGAGCGCCAGATGCTCGCCATGGCTCGCGCGCTGATGACCGACCCCGAGCTGCTGCTGCTCGACGAGCCCTCGGCCGGGCTCGCGCCGGCGTTCGTCGAGGCGACGTTCGAGCAGATCGAGCGCGTGAACGAGAGCGGCGTCACGATCGTGATGGTCGAGCAGAACGCCCGCCGGGCACTCGCGATGTCGCACCGCGGCTACGTGCTCGACGTGGGCACCAACCGCTTCGAGGGCAGCGGCAAGGACCTGCTGTCGGACGAGAAGGTCGCCGAGCTCTACCTCGGCGGCACGGCTCGCCTCGACAGGCCCGAGGACGGTCAGCGCGACGCGGCCGGGCCGTAGAGGCCCGGCCGCGCTACCGCTCGGTAGGACCGGCCGGCCGCTGCGGTCGGCCGGTCCTCGCCCGCGTTACTCCTCTGCGCCCGGCTCGATCGGGACCTCGCCAGTGACCTCGAGCGCGCCGTCGGTGTACTCGAACAGGTCGTAGACACCGGCCGTGGCGTCGCCCGCCTCGTTCAGGTCGACCGGGCCCGAGGCGCCCTCGTAGTCGATGTCCTCGCCGTTCTGCAGGGCCTCGATCGCCTCGGGCAGCTCCTCCCAGGTGTACTTCGTCCCGCCGGGGCCGCTCACTGCGCCCACCTGAGCCGCCATCTCCGCGCCGTCCGTGCTTCCGGCCGCGACGGCGGCCAGGTAGCAGAGCATCACGGCGTCGAAGTTCTGAGCGTCGAAGGTCTGGCGATCCTCGCCGCCGGCCTCCGTGTAGAGCTCGTCGAACGCCTCCGACGGTGCGCCCTCATCGGGTGCGCCCGGCCGCGTGCCGCGCGTCCCCTCGGTGCCCTCCTCGCCCACGTCGTCGGGCAGGCTGTCGCTGGCGAGACCGTCCGTGACAAACGCCGTGCTCGCGTCGTAGTTGCCCGTGCGGACGAGCGCCGGGCCGACCTTGCCGAACGTCTCCGGGAAGTCGAAGATCGCGTAGGCATCCGGCTCGCCCTCGGTGAGCTGGGTGGCCTCCGAGTTGTAGCTCGGCTGCTCGGGGTCGTAGACGACTTCCTGCCCGATAACGCCGCCCTTCTCCTCCCATGCGGCGCGGAACGCATCGGCGAGGCCGGTTCCGTAGGCGTCGTTGCGGGCACCGATGTTCACTGTCGTGCCCTCGGCGCCGCCCAGCTCCTCCTCCATCGCGTCGGCGAGCGCCGGGCCTTGCAGCGAGTCGGGTGGGACGGTGCGGTTGAGAAGGCCCTCGTCCTCGAGCGTGGTGATCTCGTCGCTCGTCGACGCCGGCGAGATCTGAAGCGCGCCCTCGCGGGCCGATACGGAGCGAGCTACTGGGATCGTGTCCGCCGAGGCCCACGCGCCGGTCAGGCACGTGGCGTCGTCGCCCGTGAGCGTACGGGCCGCGTCCACGGCGGCCTGCGGATCGGTCTGCTCGTCCTCGTGCTGGATCGAAACCTGATGGTCCACGCCCGCCTCGTCGATTCCTTCCTGGATCTGCTCGACGGCGAGGTCGGCGGCCTTGCGGCCGGGTGGGCCGAAGTCCGCGAGGTCGCCCGTCAGCGGCACGATGTCGCCGATCGTCAGGTCGAGCGGCGTCTCACCGCCCGCAGGAGCTGCGGTAGTAGGTGTCTCCTCTTCGCTGCTGCCACAAGCCGTCAGGCCGGCGGCGGCGAGCAGTACCACGAGGCAACTGGATGCTGGCCACGGTGCTCGCAAGGGTCCCCTCCTTGTGCCGATTTTGGATCTGCGGGCATCCTAGTCGCTGGCGTGCGGCCGGTGCGCGGCGCTCCGCGACGCTCGGACTCCGCAAGCGCCGTTATCGTGGCTCGCGTGCGGATCGGGGTCCTCACCGGAGGCGGTGACTGCCCCGGCCTGAACGCGGTGATCAGGGCGATCGTGAGAAAGGGCGTCGACCGCTACGGCCACGCGATCGTCGGCTTTCGCGACGGTTGGCGAGGTGTCCTCGAGAACTCCTTCGAGGAGCTCACGATCGAGTCGACGCGCGGGATCCTGCCGCGCGGCGGCACCATTCTCGGCTCGTCGAGGACCAACCCCCTGAAGGACGACGGCGGTCTGGCGCGGGTGCGCGAGAACATGCGCGGCCTGCACATCGACGGCCTCATTGCGATCGGCGGCGAGGACACGCTCGGGGCGGCGTCGCGCCTGTACGAGTCGGGCCTGCCGATCATGGGCGTCCCGAAGACGATCGACAACGACATCGGTGCCACCGACATGACGTTCGGCTTCGACACCGCCGTACAGGTGGCGACCGACGCGATCGACCGCCTTCACACGACCGCAGAGAGCCACCACCGCATCCTGGTCGTCGAGGTGATGGGGCGCCACGCCGGCTGGATAGCGCTGCACGCCGGCCTCGCGGGCGGTGCCGACGTGATCCTCATCCCCGAGCGACCGTTCGACATCGATGACGTCTGCCGGCTGCTGCGGCGGCGCCACTCGCGAGGGCGCTACTTCTCGATCGTCGTCGTCGCGGAGGGCGCGACTCCAAGCGAGGGCACGATGGAGGTCGCCAGCGGGCCCGAGGACGAGTTCGGTCACGCTCGGCTCGGTGGCATCGGCCAGCGCCTCGAGCACGAGATCGAGTCACGCACCGGCGTTGAAACCCGCGCGACCGTGCTCGGCCACATCCAGCGCGGCGGCACTCCGACCGCCTTCGACCGCGTGCTCGCAACGCGCCTCGGCATCGCCGCGATCGACGCCGCCGGGGACAGTCGCTGGGGAACGATGCCGGCCCTCCGCGGAATGCGCGTCGAGCTCGTGCAGCTCGCCGACGCCGTCCGCGAGCTGCGGACAGTGCCCCCGGAGGACTACGCCCTCGCCGAATCCTTCTTCGGCTGAGGCCGCTGCAAACCTTCGGCTGCCAGCGTCATCGGCCCTCGCTTTGGCCACCAAAGCTTCGGGCCTGCTTCCTTGGCAGGCTCGGTTTTCGCGGCCTCCGGTGGCCCAGAAGGACGGCCTTATGCGGCGAGGTCTAGTGTCGCTTCGACTCGGCGCATGACGTCTCCGCGATCGACGCCGGCGCATTCGAGCGCACGCGGGACCGTACCGACGCGGGCTTGGAGCACCCCAAGCAGGATGTGGTCGGGCTCGATTCGCCGATCGTTGCGAACGGAGGCGGCCTTCAGGACCGCTCGAGCGCCAGCTTTGAGGACGTCGCCCACTGCGGCTTCCTGGCGGCGTCGGCCGTCGGCGACAGATTGAACGCATCCGGTGAGACGCCAACCGTGGCGAGGCTTCGCTCGTTCTCGGCCTCGAGCGCCTCGCGGACCTCCTCATGGTCTAGGCCGGCATCGACCAGGACCTTCTGCGCCGTAGTGCCGGGCCGCTCGGCGGGCGCGAGTTCGTTGTCAACCTCAGTTGCTACAGGCTGCTGTCGTTTAGAACGGCGTTCGGAAGATCCGACCCGGCCGGCTGACACGTCTCGAGCGCTCGCTGCTTGACCGGCGAAGCCGGGAATAGCTCGCCCCGAAAAGCAAGCCTGAGAAGGACGCAGGGTCGAAGACTTGGTGGACCAAGTCGAGACCCGAGGACGCCCTCAGGCGCCGCTTTGCAGGCCGCGAGCTATTCCCGGCCGAGTTGGCGGCGGACAAACGGCCCAGCCACCCGCACGGTCAGGGCGACGAGCAACAGCAGGATCACCACGAAGAAGGCGTCGATCGACTTGATGCCGAACGTCCATCCGACGATCCAGAGGATCAGCCCGACCGTCAGCGCGATCAGCAGGCCCATCGTCGCTCGTCAGCGGTCGAGCTGCTCGCGCACGATCGTGCGCAGCTTCGTGGCGCCGTTGAACGCGCTCAGCATCGCGCGCTCGGCGCCCGAGTCCTGCGCCGGAAGCAGACCGACCGCCCGGGCGAAGGCAGCGCCGTCGTAGTAGGCGGTGTTCTTGACGATCTTGCCGTCCTCGACCTCGACGCAGTCGACGCCACGCAGCTCGACGTGGCGACCGGTGGGGTCGATGCCCTCGAAGGAAGCGCCCGAGAACGTGCCGCGCAGCCGCCACTCCACCGCGGCGACACGCTCGTCGGCGGTCACGCGCTGGACGGTGAACTCCAGGTCGGGCATCGCGGCTGCCATGGAAGCTAGGAAGTCGCGGATCTCGTCGGCTCCGCGCACCACCCGCAGCGGCGTTACGTCGTCGATGCCCTCCGGATGCCAGTGCGCGGTCGCGGCGTCGGCGTCGCCAGCGCCGATTGCCTCGAAGTAGCCGCGCGCGACGGCCTCGGCGGAGGTGGTCGCTTGGGGAGCGGTGGCCACGCCGGCACCCTATCAACGGCCTCGAGTTGGCCGTCTGGGCGCTATCTCAGCGCCGCGTCGAGCGATTCGACGAGGTCGCGCACCGCCTCCGCGCCGCCCTCTCCGGCCGCGCGGACCATGCGCGTGCCCACGATCACGCCGTCCGCCAGCTCCGCCACCTGGCGTGCATGCTCGTCCGTCGAAACGCCGAATCCCACGGCGACTGGCAGGTGGCTGGCGCGGCGCACCCGCGTAACGGTGTCGGACAGCTCCGGCGGCAGCTGCGCACGCTCTCCGGTGGTGCCGGTAAGCGAGACCGTGTAGACGAAGCCGCGCGCATCGGCGCCGATCGCCGCGAGGCGCTCCGGCGTGCTCGTCGGTGCCGCCAGCGGGACCAGCGCGAGCCCGCGCTCGTCGCAAGCCGAGCGAAGGTCGCCCGACTCGTCGTGCGGCAGGTCGGGCACGATCAGGCCGGCCGCCCCGGCACCCGCCGCCTCGTCCACGAAGCCGGTCGCCCCGCGCGAGAGGATCGTGTTGACGTAGACCATCAGCATGATCGGCAGCTGCCTGGAGAGCGCCTCGCAGACGCCGAGGACCCGGTCGACCGTGGCCCCCGCCGCGAGCGCGTCCGTGGCAGCGGCCTGGATGACCGGTCCATCCGCGAGCGGGTCGGAGAACGGCACGCCGAGCTCGATCAGGTCAGCTCCGCCCTGGGCGCACGCCTCACCGACGCCGAGCGACGAGTCGACGTCCGGAAACCCACCCATCAGGTAGGGCATGAGCGCCGCCCGCTTGCCGTGATCGGCGAACGCCGACGCGATGCGGTCGATGCCGGTCGCGGTCGCGGCTTCAGCCAAACTCGACTGCCTCGGCGAGGTCCTTGTCGCCGCGGCCCGAGAGCGTCACGAGATCGACTCCGCCGCCCTCGCCGGGGTTGGCCAGCAGCCACGCGAGCGCGTGGGCCGGCTCGAGTGCGGGAATGATCCCCTCTAGCCGCGCGATACGGCGAAACGCGGCCACCGCGCTCGCGTCGTCGATCGTCACGTAGCGCACGCGCCGCTCGTCTCGGAGCTGTGCGTGCTGGGGGCCCGAGCCCGGGTAGTCGAGCCCCGCCGACACGGAGTGCGCCTCCAAGATCTGGCCGTCGTCGGTCTGGAGCACGGCCGACATCGCGCCGTGGAGCACCCCGTTCGCGCCTGTAGCCAGCGACGCTCCGTGGCGGCCCGAATCGAGCCCCTCGCCTCCCGCCTCGACCCCGATCAGCTCCACGCCGTCGTCGCCCAGGAAGGCCGTGAACGTCCCGATCGCGTTCGAGCCGCCGCCCACGCAGGCGATCACGCGATCCGGAAGCTCGCCCTGGACCTCGAGCAGCCGCTCGCGCGACTCGTCGCCGATCACGCGCTGGAGGTCGCGAACCAGCGCCGGAAACGGTGCCGGGCCCACGCACGAGCCGATGACGTAGTGGGTCGTCGCCGCGCTGGCCACCCAGTCGCGAATGGCGGCGCTCACCGCCTCCTTGAGCGTCCGCGCACCGGCCTCGACCGGCGCGACCTCGGCGCCCAGGAGCTCCATGCGCTCGACGTTCGGGCGCTGGCGGCGCATGTCCTCCGTGCCCATGTAGACGACGCAGTCGAGCCCCAGGAGGGCGCAGGCCGTGGCCGTCGCGACGCCGTGCTGGCCCGCCCCGGTCTCCGCGATCACGCGCCGCTTGCCCATGCGCCGCGCCAGCAGCGCCTGCCCGAGCGCGTTGTTGATCTTATGAGCGCCCGTGTGCAGCAGGTCCTCGCGCTTTAGAAAGACCGTCCGGCCTGTGGCCTCCGACAGTCCCGCCGCCCGGTAAAGCGGCGTCGGCCGGCCGGCGAAGTCGCGAAGCAGCGCGCCAAACTCGCCGACGAAGTCGGCATCGTCGCGCGCATCCGCCCATGCGGCCTCGAGCTCGTCGAGGGCCGGTATCAGCGTCTCGGGCACGAAGCGGCCCCCGTAGCGGCCGAAGCGGTGCTCGATCGGGAGCGAGCCCGTCCCCGGTGGTGCTGACCGCTGACCCGCCACGCTCACGCCGATGCTCTGGGCGCGGCGGCCGCCTCGACGGTCTCAGGGGTCGCGGACCCACGGCGATCGGCGCTCGCGACCGCTCGAAAGAACGCCGTGAGCTTGCGCTCGTCCTTGCGCCCCGGGGTCGACTCCGTACCGCTCGCGGAGTCGACTGCGAACGGCCGCACCGCGGCGATCCCTGACGCCACATTGTCCGGCGTCAGGCCACCGGAGAGGACGAGCGGGATCGAGCGGCGGCGCGCGGCGGCGAGCTCCCAGTCGAACGTCGCGCCGGTGCCGCCACGCCGGTCAGGGTGATGGGCGTCGAGCAGGTGGTAGTCCACGCGGAAGGGCTCGAGCGAGCGCACGGCGGCAGCGTCGCGCACCGGGGCGGCCTTCATCACCTTGGCGCCACTGCGGCGCGCGGCCTCGCGACAGTAGGAGGGGCCCTCGTCGCCGTGGAGCTGCAGCATCCCGAGCGCGCAGCGATCGGCTGCGAGGGCCACGTCGTCGAGCGTCGCGTTCACGAAGACCCCCGTCACGAGCACCTCGCGGCGCAGCTCGGCACCGATCTGCTCGGCGGTCTCAGGAGGGCATGCGCGCGGGCTCGCCGGATGGAAGATCAGCCCGATCGCCCAGGCGCCCTGCTCGACCGCCCGGCGAGCGTCGTCGAGGCTCGTGATGCCGCAGACCTTGACTTGCGTCATGGCCCCAATGGTCGCACGTCTCGGACGCGCGACCGCGACGTGCAATCACGTCTCGGCACGCGACCGTGCCCTCGAGGGGCGCGGCCACGCGTATGGGGGGCACTGCTTAGGGGAGGGGGAAGGGCAGCGAGTCGTCGGGCTCTTCGGAGCCGCCGCCGCCATCGTCGCCCGGCGCCGCCGGCGCAGGTTGGGCGCGTGCGGGGCGCTCACCGAGCTCAACCTCGATGCTCTGGCGCTCGCTGCCGCGGAAGATCTCGAGGTCCACCGTGTCGCCGGGCTGGTTGTCGGCGATCGCGGCGGCCACGTCGTTCGGATTGGTGATCTCCGTGCCGTCCACGCCGACGATGAGGTCGCCGCCCAGAACGAGGCCCTCGGCGGTCTCGCTGTCGCCCGCCTCGAGGCCGGCGTCGGCCGCGGGGCCGTCGGGCGTGACGTCCTGGACGAGGGCACCGGCGTCGGCCGGGAGATCCTCGTCCGCTGCGAGCTGCTCGTCGACGGGCGCGGTGGTGACCCCCAGGAAGGCGCGCTCCACCTCGCCGTCCTCCTTGAGCTGCGGGATCACGTTCTTCGCCGTCTCCACCGGCACGGCGAAGCCGATCCCCACCGATCCGCTCGAGCCGCCCGTGGCGATCTGCGAGTTGATGCCGATCACGCGACCGGCACCGTCGAGCAGCGGCCCGCCGGAGTTGCCGGGGTTGATCGAGGCGTCGGTCTGGATCACGTCGTCGATCGAGAAGCCATTCGGGGCCTCGATCTGGCGCTGCACCGCGGACACGATGCCGGTCGTGATCGTGCGGTCGAAGCCAAACGGGTTGCCGATCGCGATCGCCGGATCGCCGACCTTGATCTGCTTCGAGTCGCCGAGTGGCAGCGGCTCGAGGTCGTCGACGTCGCCGGGATCCAGCTTGAGCACGGCGATGTCACTGGAGAGATCGGCGCCGATGACCTCGGCTGGCGCGAGATCGTCCTCGCCGAACCTGACCGTCACGTCGCTGGCACCATCGACCACGTGAGCGTTAGTGAGCACGAAGCCGTCGCGGTCGAGCACGAACCCGGATCCCGTCGCGTTGCCCTCGCCCTCGCCTCCGGGTGGAAGTCCGAGCGGTGACTCGCTCGCCACGCCCTCGGACTCGATGAAGACGACCCCGGGGCTCGCCTGCTCGTAGATGTCGTTGACGGTGAACTCGTTGCCGCCCTCGTCGGAAGCCGGCTGGGTGATCGGCTGCTGCGCGACGATCGCCTGATCGCCACCGGCGTCCACGACGCCAGTCGCCAGCAGGACGGCGCCGATGACAACGGCGGCGACGCCCCCGACGAGGCCGGAGAGCACATGCGAAGCTCGACTCACGACGGTGAGTCTGGGCGAGCAAAGTTAACCGGCGCTAAAAGGCCAGGCGCTCTCCAGAGCGGAGGCTCACACGTCACTTGGCCCGCGCTCGACCGTTTCCCCGCCACCCGTGAGAAGCCAAACGGCCGTCTCCGGCTCGTCCGCGCGCATGAGCGACTCCCCGACGAGCACGGCGTCGACGCCGACGCTCTCGAGCGCCTCCACGTCCGCGCGCGACGTGATGCCCGACTCCGACACGACGGTCTTGCCGGCCGGCACCTCCGGCAAGAGCTCGAACGTGCGCTCGAGGTCCACGCTGAAGTCCTCGAGGTCGCGGTTGTTGACGCCGATGACATCGGCGTCGAGCTCCAGAGCCAGCTCGAGCTCCCGCTCGGTATGAACCTCCACCAGGGCGTCCAGGTCGAGCGCGCGCGCCTCGGCGTAGAGCGCCTTGAGCTCGCGTCGCGGGGCAGCGCCCACGACGATCAGCACCGCGTCGGCGCCCGCCGCCTTTGCCTCGTACACCTGATAAGGGTCGATCGTGAAGTCCTTGCGCAGGATCGGGAGATCGCAGGTCACCCGCGCGCGCTCGAGGTCGGCGAGCGTGCCGCCGAAATGCTCCTCCTCGGTGAGGATCGACACCGCGGTCGCACCGCCGCGCTCATAGGCTCGGAGAAGCGACTCGAGGTCCACCCCGTCGCCGATCGCTCCAGCCGAGGGCGAGCGGCGCTTGTGCTCCGCGATCAACGACGTTCCGGGACGGGCCAGCGCCTCGCTGAAGGGCCGCTGCTGCACCTCCGCGGCGGCGCGCTCGAGATCCGAGAGCGAACGCTTTGCCTTGCGCCGCTCCAATTGCTGACGAGTAGCCTCGACCAGCTCTTCAAGCCGAACGCTCACGCCGGCCCCGCCAGCTGGTTCGTGCGCTCGACGAAGCGGACGAGGGCCTCCGAGGCGGCGCCCGAGTCGATCGCCCGCTCGGCCGATCGCACACCGGCCTCGATCGACTCGGCGCCGCCCGCCACGTAGACCGCCGCGCCGGCGTTCAGGACCGCGACCGCGCGCTCCGCGCCGTCGCTCCCTGACAGCACGCCACGCGTGATCTCGGCGTTGCGCTCCGGCGTGCCGGGACCGAGCGATGCAGTGGGAAAGCGCTCGACGCCGAAGTCCTCCGGGCGGAGCGTCAGCCGGCGCGTGCCGGCGCCGCTCACCTCGA
>Ga0136616_10000283_pt1 | contig 22559 bp, 17 predicted proteins | sample AntDrymUQ2992106_2_FD_106648 | JGI IMG/M metagenome (GOLD analysis project Ga0136616, IMG submission 106648) | Polar desert sand microbial communities from Dry Valleys, Antarctica - metaG UQ299 (21.06) | ecosystem: Environmental > Terrestrial > Soil > Desert | place: Antarctica: Dry Valley... | reverse complement strand
GGCCCCAACATGATCCTCGACGACGGCGGCGACGCCACGCTGCTCGTCCACAAGGGCGTCGAGTTCGAGGCGGCCGGCGCGGTCCCGGACCCCTCGACGGCCGACAACGAGGAGTTCCGGATCATCCTCGCGACGCTGCAGCGCTCGCTCGAGGCCGATCCGCAGCGCTTCACGAAGGCCGCCGAGAACATCATCGGCGTGACCGAGGAGACGACGACCGGCGTGCATCGGCTGTACCAGTTCGCCGAGGCCGGCACGCTCCTGTTCCCGGCCATCAACGTCAACGACTCGGTCACCAAGTCCAAGTTCGACAACCTCTACGGCTGCCGCCACTCGCTGATCGACGGCATCAACCGCGCCACCGACGTGATGATCGGCGGCAAGGTCTGCGTCGTGCTCGGCTACGGCGACGTCGGCAAGGGCTGCGCCGAGTCCCTGCGCGGCCAGGGCGCGCGCGTGATCGTGACCGAGGTCGACCCGATCTGCGCGCTGCAGGCCGCGATGGAGGGCTACCAGGTCGCCACGCTGGAGGACGTCGTCGAGACGGCGGACATCTTCATCACCGCGACCGGCAACCGCGACGTCATCACCGCCGAGCAGATGGCCCGGATGAAGCACCAGGCGATCGTGGGCAACATCGGCCACTTCGACAACGAGATCGAGATCGCCGAGCTCGAGCGCACCGAGGGGATCGAGCGGATCACCATCAAGCCGCAGGTCGACGAGTGGCGCTTCGCCGACGGCCACTCGATCATCGTGCTCTCCGAGGGCCGGCTGCTGAACCTCGGCAACGCCACCGGGCACCCGAGCTTCGTGATGAGCAACTCGTTCACGAACCAGACGATCGCCCAGATCGAGCTGTACTCCAAGTCGGATGACTACGAGAAGCGCGTCTACGTGCTGCCCAAGCACCTCGACGAGAAGGTCGCCCGCCTGCACCTCGACGCCCTCGGCGCGAGGCTCACCGAGCTGCGCCCCGAGCAGGCCGCCTACCTCGGCGTCCCGGCCGACGGGCCGTACAAGCCCGACCATTACCGCTATTAGGCCGCCTGGAAGGCGGACCCCGCCATCAGACTGCGGGCCGGATGCCCGCAGGGGCTAGCTCTCAGATCGCCGACCCGGGCCTGGCCGATCAAGGCCGGGCCCGGATCGACTGGGCGGACGCCCAGATGCCGGTGCTGCGCTCGATCGGCGAGCGCTTCGCCCTCGAGCGCCCGCTGGAGGGCGTCGCCGTGGGGGCGTGCCTGCACGTCACCTCGGAGACCGCCAACCTCGTCCGGGCGCTGCGCGCGGGCGGTGCGGCGATCACGCTGTGCGCGCCCAACCCGCTCTCGACGCAGGACGACGTCGCCGCCGCGCTGGTCGCCGAGGGCGACGCCGAGGTGCACGCGGTCAACGGCGAGGACATGGACGCGTGGGCGGCGCACGTGGCCGCGGTGGTGGCCAGCGGGCCGCAGGTGACGCTCGACGACGGCGCCGATCTCGTGACCGCGATCCATGCGGTGCCGGACCTGCTGCCGGAGCTGCTCGGCGGCACCGAGGAGACCACCACCGGGCTCGTACGGCTGCGCGCGCTCGAGGCCGCCGGCACCCTGGCGTGCCCGGTGATCGCGGTCAACGAGGCGTTCACCGAGCGCGCCTTCAACGACCGCCACGGCACCGGCCAGTCCGCGCTCGACGGGATCGTGCGCGCGACGAACCTGCTGATCGCGGGGCGGACGATCGTCGTGCTCGGCTACGGCTGGACCGGCCAGGGCGTCGCGCTGCGCGCGAAGGGGCTGGGCGCGTCCGTGGTCGTCTGCGAGGTCGACCCGCTGCGGGCGCTAGAGGCGCGCATGGACGGCTACGAGGTCATGCCCGCGCTCGCCGCCGCCGAGCGCGGCGACATCTTCGTGACCGTCACGGGCGCGCGCGACGTGCTCTGCCGGCCGCACTTCGAGCGGATGAAGGACGGCGCCGTGCTCGCCAACGCGGGCCACTTCGACGTCGAGATCGACGTGCGCGGCCTCGCCGCGGCCGCGGAGTCCCACCGCGAGGCGCGCCCGCTGGTCGACCAGTACGTCGTCGGCGGGCGGCGGCTGAACCTGCTCGCGCAGGGGCGTCTTGTGAACCTGTCCGCCGCCGAGGGGCATCCCGCCGCGGTGATGGACGTCTCCTTCGCTTTGCAGGCGCTCTCGGCCGAGCACCTCGTACGCTCCGGCGGCACGCTCGAGCGGCGCGTGCACCAGGTCCCGGCGCGGCTCGAGCGCGAGGTCGCGCGGCTCAAGCTCGACTCGCTCGGCGTGGAGATCGACGAGCTGACCGACGAGCAGGCGCAGTACCTCACCAGCTGGGACCGGCTCGGGCGCTAGGGTCTCGCCGCGTGAGCGCGGAGGGACTGCGGGCGAGCATCGAGAAGATGGAGGCCGAGGGTCTCCCCGGGGCGGCGATCGACACGTTCCGCCACTACTACGCGCAGCTGGAGAGCGGCGAGACCGGGATGCTCCCCGAGGCGGACATCGAGCCCGTCGAGGGGGTCGCCGAGCTCGACGCGCTGCCCGAGGAGGACGGCCCACTCGAGCAGGCGGTGGTCCTCAAGCTCAACGGCGGGCTCGGGACGAGCATGGGCATGACGCGGGCGAAGTCGCTGATCGAGGCCAAGGACGGGCTGACGTTCCTCGACGTGATCGCCCGCCAGGTGGCCGCGCTGCGCGAGCGCGCCGGCGCGCCCGTCCCGCTGGTGCTGATGAACAGCTTCTACACGCGCGAGGACTCGCTCGAGGCGCTGGCCGCGCATCCCGCGCTGGAGTCGGGCGTGCCGGCGGACTTCGTCCAGCACAAGGAGCCCAAGCTGCTGGTCGACGGGCTGGCGCCGGCGTCGTGGCCCGACGACCCGGCGCTCGAGTGGTGCCCGCCCGGCCACGGCGACCTCTATACCGCACTGCTCACCTCGGGGATGCTCGACGCACTCCTCGACGGCGGCTTCCGCTACGCGTTCCTCTCGAACTCCGACAACCTCGCGGCGGTGCTCGAGCCGCGTGTGCTGGCCTGGATCGCGCGCGAGGGGATCCCGTTCGTGATGGAGGTCACCGACCGCACGCAGGCCGACCGCAAGGGCGGGCACCTCGCGCTGCGGCGGGAGGGGGGATACGTGCTGCGCGAGACGGCGCAGACGCCGGAGGAGGATCTCGACGCGCTGCAGGACATCTCCCGCCATCGCTACGTGAACACGAACAACCTGTGGGTCGACCTGCGGGCCTTGAAGGAGCTGCTCGCTGCGCGCGAGGGCGTGCTCGGGCTGCCCCTGATCGTCAACCGCAAGACGGTCGACCCGAGCGAGAAGGCCTCGCCCGAGGTGTTCCAGCTCGAGACGGCGATGGGCGCGGCGGTGGGCGTGTTCGAGGGCGCTCGGCCGCTGCGGGTGCCGCGCCGGCGCTTCTCGCCGGTCAAGTCCACCGAGGACCTGCTGGCGCTGCGCTCGGACGCCTACGCGCTGGCCGACGACGCCCGGGTCGAGCTGGATGGGCGCCGCGACGGCCGGCCCCCGGTGGTCGACCTCGACGACGCGTACTACAAGCGCCTCGCCGACTTCGACGCCCGCTTTCCCGCCGGCGCGCCCTCGCTCGTCGAGTGCGAGCGGATCTCCGTCGAGGGTGACGTCACCTTCGGCCGCGACGTCGTCGTACGCGGCGCCGTCAGCGTGTCGGCGAACGGCGACGGCCGGCGGCGCATCGACGACGGCGCCGTGCTCGAGGGCTGACCGGCCGGCGCGTGCTCCGCGGCCCGGCGTGCGCCGCGGCCGGTTGGCGCCGCGGCCCGGCTGGCGCCGTCCCTCGGATGCTCCGCCGGCCGTAACCCCTGGTCGGCTTCGGGGTTCCTCCTTGTTGAACATCGGTCAACAAGGAGGTTCCGTCATGCCCGCCACCGAGCCGACCCGGCCCGCGGCCCACGCTCCCCGCGACAAGGCCTTCCTGCTCGCCCGCCCCGAGGCACGCGCGCTGGACTGGCTCGCGCGGCGCGTGCCGGCCCGGGTCACCCCGGACCACATGACGATCCTCGGCGTGCTCGCCGCGCTCGGGGTCGCCGCCGCCTATGTCCTCTCCAACGGCGACTCCGGCTGGCTGTGGGCGGCGAGCGCCCTGCTCGTGGTCCACTGGCTCGGCGACTCGCTCGACGGGACGCTGGCGCGTGTGCGCCGCGCCGAGCGGCCGACGTACGGCTACTACCTCGACCATCTCGTCGACGCGATCGCCACCGCCGTCATCGGCATCGGGCTCGGGCTGTCGCCGTACATGCTCCTCGCCACCGGCCTGGCGATCGTCGTCGCCTACCTGGTGCTCTCGATCAACACCTATCTCGAGACGCAGGCGCTCGGCGTCTTCTCGCTCGGCTACGGTCGGCTCGGCCCGACCGAGGCGCGACTCGGCCTGATCGCGCTCAACACACTGCTGGCGCTCGGCGTCGGGCTCGAGGCGACCGTCGCCGGGCTCGGCGTCACCGTGCTCGACCTGGTCGGCCTCGCTGCCGTGGCGGCGATGCTCGGCGGCCTGGCCGTGCGGGCGGCGCGCAACCTGCGGACGCTGGCGCTGCGCGAGCCCGCGCGGAGCTACACCGCGCCGTAGCGCTCGGCGCGCTGGTCCTCGGCCTCAGACTCGGCGAGCATGCGGAAGAACAGGTAGGCGAGCGCGACGCCCATCACGAGCGACTGCTCGAGCGCCATGACGAGGCCCGCCACCTGCTGGTCGTCGACTGGGGAGAGGCCCCACCGCTCGCCGCCGGCCTCGTAGAAGCCGTAGAGGAGGTCGGGGCCGAAGGCCAGCAGGACGCCGAGGAAGCCGACGAGGATCTTCGTCGAGGCCATGTAGAGGATCGGGCCCAGGCCGGCGAGGCGCAGGCGCGAGCGGATCGGCGAGAGCAGGTGCCACCAGTACAGGAGCCCGGCGGCCGCGAACGAGACGTGCTCCAGCACGTGGACCGCGGGGTACTCCAGCGCCGCGTCGTAGAGCGCCGGGACGTGCCAGAGCCACATCGCCCCGACGTAGGCGACGACCCCGAAGGCGGGATGCCCCAGCGGTCCGGCCGCCCGCTCGATCCGGTGCACGTGCCTCGTGACCGGCCGCAGGATCCACTTCGTCAGCGCGAGCGTGAACAGGATCGGGACGACGTCCGCGAGCAACAGGTGCTGGACCATGTGCGCGGTTGCGAACTGCTCCCCGAGCCGATCGACGGGCGAGATCAGCGCGACCGCCAACCCGACCAGCCCGCCCCACCACAGCGCCAGCCGCCCCCACCCGGCCGCTCGCCCCGGCCGCGCGGCCCGCTCCCGAACCCGCCGCCACCGCAGCGTGTACACGGTCGCGTAGCCGACCAGCGCCAGCAGCACGATCGGGGCGAACGTCCACGAGGCGTCCACGGGCACGGCGGCCCCGAGCCAGCCCTCCGCCGCGCCGAGCGGTGGTCCATGCGCGGCGCCGGGTGGCCAAGTCGTGACGGACACGGCACGCAATTGTGACGGTCACGCGTGGTTCCGTGGGGGGACTCGCGCGACGCTGGAGCGATGACCGGTCATGCCCTCGCCGAGCTGCTCGCGCTGATCGCCCCGCCCGTGTGCGCGGCGTGCCGCGCTCCGGTCGTGGAGGCCGACCGGCTGGTGTGCGCCCCGTGCGTGCGGGCGCTCCCCTGGCTGCGCGGCCCGCGCTGCGGCCGCTGCGGGCTGCCGCGCCATCGGAGGACGGGCTGTCCCGCGGCCGCTGCGGCGTTCGCGGCCGCGTGGGCGCCGCTGGCCTACGAGGGGGTGGCGCGCGATCTCGTGCAGGCGCTGAAGTTCCGCGGCGCGCTGCCGCTGGCGGACCTGATGGCCGCCCAGCTCGCCGCAGGGCTCCCCGCCGAGCTGCGGCGGGGCGAATGCGTGGTCGCGGTCCCGGCGCACCCCGGCCGGCACCGCCGCCGCGGCTTCGATCCGGCGGGCGCGCTGGCGGCGGCGCTCGCCCGCCGCCTCGAGCTGCCGCTGTCCGCGTGCCTGCGTCGCGGCGGCGGCCGCCGGCAGGTCGGCGCTCGCCGCGCGGAGCGGCGCGACCCCGGTCGGCTGGCGGTCTCCCTGCGCGCGCCGCCGCCCGAGCGCGTGCTGCTCGTCGACGACGTCCACACCACCGGCGCCACGCTGGCGGCCTGCGCGCGGGTCCTGGTGGCCGGTGGGTGCAGGGACGTGGTGGCGGTGAGCTATGCGCGGACGCTGTGATCGCTGCGCGCGCGGTGTCTGCGGCCGGCTGGCGGAAACGGGTTGCTTGGGGGTGGCGGTCCTCGTTGGTGGGTGGCGTTGCCGGGCGGTTACTGCGGCGAGGTAGGAGGGGTTGTTCGGGCGTGAGCGGTCGTGCTCTGGCGTCGGGCCTGCCGGCGGTCCAACGTCGTGCGGAGCCTCGTCGGTCGGGTGGCGTTCGACGTTGACCGCGCATAGCGCGGCGAACGTCGTACGGGTGGTGCTGCGAGGGGTGGTGTCCGACGTTGACCGCGGATAGCGCGGTGAACGTCGTGCGGGTGGTGCTGCTAGGGGTGGTGTACGACGTTGACGGCGCCGCGCCGCGAGGATGGATCGCTGGCGCGGCGGCGCGCTTGGTCGCGCCCGCGACGCACGAGCCCCCTCCCGCTTCACTCCCTACAAGCGCCGTTCAGGACGCCGGACCCGCCGCGCGGCCCGAGGACTCGCCGGCGGACGTCTTCCAAGGTGATCTACGATCCCGTGCACGACCCCAGCCCAGAGAGGAGTCCCATGAGGATCGAGGTCAAGGGACGCAACCTTCAGGTAACGGACGAGCTCCGCGAGTGTGTCGCGCGGCGCTTCGAGAAGGTGGGCAAGCAGGTGAGCGAGCTGGCGGTGCTCCAGGTCGAGCTATCGCAGGAGCGCAACCCCGCGAATCCCGAGAAGCTGGTGGCCGAGGCGACGCTCCACCTCAAGGGCGTCACCCTGCGCGCGACAGACTCCTCGCGTGACATCAAGCACTCGATCAACCTGGCCGCGGACGAGCTCGCGCGGCAGGTCAAGCGCCACCGGGACAAGCGCCGCAAGCGACGCGAGTCGCGCGCCGCAGCCGCCCACGTGCCGCCGCCCGCGGGCACTCAGGCACCCCCACCCGTACCCGACGCCGCGCCCGCGGCGCCGGGCGCGCCGGGCACGCTGCCCGCCGTCTGAGCGGCGGCTGGGAGACGCGGGCACGGGCCCGGCTGGGCGCCGGACAGCCTCTATCCTTGACGCCATGACGATCCTCGATCGCGCCCTGCGGCTGGGCGAGGGCAAGCAGTTCAAGCGCTACGCCAAGCGCGTCGACGCCATCAACGCGTGGGAGCCGGAGCTCGAGCTGCTCGACGACGAGGAGCTGCGCGCGCAGGCCGACGCACTGCGCGAGCGCGCCCGCGACGGGGAGTCGCTGGACGACCTGCTCGCCGAGACGTTCGCCCTCGTGCGCGAGACCTCCCGCCGGCGCATGGGCATGCGCCACTTCGACGTCCAGATGATCGGCGGCATGGTGCTCCACGGCGGCGCGATCGCCGAGATGCGCACCGGCGAGGGCAAGACGCTGACGGCCACGCTCCCGATCGTGCTCAACGCGCTGGCCGGCGAGGGCGTCCACCTGGTCACCGTCAACGACTACCTCGCCCGCCGCGACGCGGAGTGGATGAACCCGATCTACGCGGGCCTGGGGATGACCGTCGGCGTGCTGCAGAACATGCAGCCCTACGAGGACAAGCGCGCGGCGTACGCGGCCGACATCACGTACGGCACGAACTCGGAGTTCGGCTTCGACTACCTGCGCGACAACATGGCCACGACGCTGGAGGAGAAGGTCCAGCACGGCGGCCGCGTGAGCGAGGACGGCAAGCCGATCGGCCTGCACCACTTCGCGATCGTCGACGAGGTCGACAACATCCTCATCGACGAGGCGCGGACCCCGCTGATCATCTCCGGCGCGCCCGAGCGGGCGGCCGACCTCTACGAGCGCTTCGCCAAGCTGGCGCCGCAGCTGGAGCCCGGCAAGAAGCCCGAGGGCATGGACCCGAAGGAGAAGAAGGGCTTCACGGCCGAGTACGACTACGAGTTCGACGAGAAGCACAAGACCGTCGCGGTGACCGAGCGCGGCGTCGAGAAGGCCGAGAACTTCCTCGGCATCGACCACCTCTACAAGGCCGAGAACGGCCCGCTGGTCAACCACCTCAACCAGGCGCTCAAGGCCGAGTCGCTCTACAAGCGCGACGTCGACTACGCGGTCGTCGACGGCGAGGTCAAGATCATCGACGAGTTCACGGGCCGCATCCTCGACGGTCGCCGCTGGTCGGAGGGCCTGCACCAGGCCGTGGAGGCCAAGGAGGGCGTCCGCGTACAGGAGGAGAACCAGACGCTCGCGACGGTCACGCTGCAGAACTACTTCCGCATGTACCACAAGCTCGCGGGCATGACCGGCACGGCGCTGACCGAGGCCAACGAGTTCATGAAGATCTACAAGCTGCCGGTGGTCGAGATCCCGACCAACCAGCCGATGGTCCGCGCCGACCGCAACGACCAGATCTTCAAGACCAAGGACGGCAAGTGGGCCGCCGTCGCGCGCGAGATCACCGAGCGCCACGAGGCGGGCCAGCCCGTGCTCGTCGGCACCATCTCCGTCGAGGTCTCCGAGGTGCTCTCCACCGAGCTGCGCCGCCGCGGCGTCCCCCACACGGTGCTCAACGCCAAGCCCGAGCACGCCGAGCGCGAGGGTGAGATCATCGCCGAGGCGGGCCGCCCCGGCGCGGTCACGATCGCCACCAACATGGCCGGCCGCGGCGTGGACATCAAGCTCGGCGGCAACGCCGAGCACCTCACCCGCCTGGAGCTGGCCAAGCTCGGCCTCCAGCCCGGTGACCCCGACTTCGAGGAGCGCTTCGCGCAGGTGCTGCCGAGCATCGAGGCCCGTGTGGAGGAGAACCGCGAGAAGGTGCTCGACGCCGGCGGGCTGTTCATCTGCGGCACCGAGCGCCACGAGTCGCGCCGGATCGACAACCAGCTGCGCGGCCGCTCCGGCCGCCAGGGCGACCCCGGCGAGTCGCGCTTCTTCCTCTCCGCCGAGGACGACCTCGTGCGCCTGTTCGCCGGCGACCGCATCTACCGCATCCTCGACCGCCTCGGCCCGACCTCCGAGGAGGGCGAGGAGGAGCCGATCGAGGCGAAGCTCCTCACCAAGCAGATCGAGGGCGCCCAGCGCAAGGTCGAGGAGCAGAACTTCCTCATCAGGAAGCGCGTGCTCGAGTACGACGACGTGATGAACCAGCAGCGCGAGATCGTCTACCGCTACCGCGACGAGGTGCTCGAGGGCCGCGACATGGGCCCGGTCGCGCGCGAGCAGATCGAGGCCGTGGTCGGCACGTACGTCGACCAGTACACGCCCGGCGACTACATCGAGGACTGGGACCTCGAGGAGCTGTGGGCGCAGCTGGACCAGATCTTCCACGTCGACTTCGGCCACGAGGAGATCGACCGCGAGTCGGTCGACCGCGACGAGCTCAAGCGCCTGCTGGCCGAGGACGCCCTGAAGCTCTACGACGAGCGCGAGCGCGAGCTGGGCGAGGAGCTGATGCGCGCACTGGAGCGCTACCTGCTGCTGCAGATCATCGACCAGCGCTGGCGCGAGCACCTCTACGACATGGACTACCTGCGCGAGGGCATCCACCTGCGCGGCTTCGCGCAGATCGAGCCGATCATCGCCTACAAGAACGAGGCGTTCACGCTCTTCCAGGACCTGATGAACACCATCTGGTCGGACTTCGCGAAGATGATCTACAACGTCCAGGTCGAGATCGAGGGGGAGAACGGCGACGGGCAGCCGCTGCCCGCGCAGCCGCGCTCCGGCGCCCCCGCGCTCGAGTACTCGGGCGGCACGCTCGAGGACCAGCCGAGCGTCTACGGCGGCGAGAGCGAGGGCGAGAACGCCGAGGCCGCGGCGTCCGGCCCGGTCCAGGTCCAGCAGCGCCGCGTCGACGAGCACGAGCAGCTCGGGCGCAACGACCCCTGCTGGTGCGGGTCGGGCAAGAAGTTCAAGAAGTGCCACGGGGCGGCCTGAGCCCCGCGGCATAGCGCCGCCTCGTACGCGGCGCCGGGATCACGCGGTCGTCGGCGTGCGCGCCCTGGACGGCGCGCCGCGTCGCGGTGTGGACGATGGGGAGGGCGATGAGGTTCATGCGTTCAGCATGCGCCCTCGGAGCCATCATTTCAAATCATCGTTTCGGCAACGCCATAAGCTGAGCCTATGCCGATAACTCTCGACCCGCGCCGCGTGCTGACGTTCCGGGAGGTCGCCCGCCGCGGCTCCTTCTCGCGCGCGGCGGAGGCGCTCTCGCTGACGCAGCCGGCCGTCTCCCAGCAGGTGGCCGCCCTCGAGCGCCAGGTCGGAGCGCCGCTGCTCGAGCGCGGGTCGGGCGGCCTCTCGCTCACCGACGCCGGCGCGCTGCTGCTGCGCCACGCCGACGTCGTCTCGGACCGGCTCGAGCTGGCGGCCGGGCAACTCGGCGAGATCGTGGCCGCCCAGGGCGCGCGCCTGCGGGCCGGCGCGTTCCCGAGCGCCCTGGCGACCCTCGTGCCGGCGGCCATCGCGCAGCTGACGCGCGAGCAGCCGGACTTGAAGGTCGACACGGTCGAGGGCAGCCAGGAGGAGCTCGCGGCCGGCGTGCGCGCCGGCGCCCTGCACGTCGCCGTCTGCTTCCAGGACGCCACGCAGCCGCGTCGCGAGCACGAGGGCGCGATCCGCGAGGACCTTCACGAGGAGCCGTTCGCGGCGCTGCTGCACCCGCGCCACCCGCTGGCGGGCAGCGGGCCGATCGCCCTCTCCGACCTCGCCGGCGAGGTCTGGCTCGCGCCGTCGCGCGACGGGCTGATCGCGCGCGCCTGCCGCGCCGCGGGCTTCGAGCCGCACATGCGCTACGTGGCCCGTGACCCGCTGGCCAATCGCGCCCTGGTGGCCGCGGGGCTGGCGGTGACGCTCAGCCCGGCCGAGCTGGCCGCGGAGCTCCACGGGATCGCCGTCGAGGCGCTTCGCGACGCCCCGCGGCGGACCGTCTACGCACTGCTGCCCGATGCCGGCGCCACCCCTTCGGCGCGGGCGTTCGCGGCCGCCCTCGTCCGCTAGCCTCCCCCGCATGGCCGCACCCTCCGCATCCCAGCCCACGCCGCAGCGGCTGGCCTCCATCCGCGAGCAAGTGTCCCTGCTCGCGGACTACCTTTGACCCCGCTGCCCTGCAGGGGCGCCTGAGCGCGCTCGAGGCGGAGATGGGCGCGCCCGGCTTCTGGGACGACCCCGACACCGCCGCCAAGGTCGGCGCCGAGCACACCCGCACCCAACGCCGTTTGGACGCCTTCACGAGACTGCAGGCCGACGCGGGGGACCTCGCGGGCCTCGTCGAGATCGCCGAGGAGGACGAGCAGCTGGCCGCGGAGCTCGAGGACGCCTTCGCCTCGGTCGAGGCGCGCCTGGCCGCGCTCGAGGAGGAGCGGCTGTTCGGCGGCGCCTACGACGGCGGGGACGCGCTGGTGACCGTCAACGCCGGCGCGGGCGGCACCGACGCCCAGGACTGGGCGGAGATGGTGCTGCGGATGATGATGCGCTGGGCGGAGCGGCGCGGCTTCAAGGTCGAGCTGCTGGAAGCCAGCGCGGGGGAGGAGGCCGGCATCAAGTCGGCCACCGTCCGCGTGTCCGGCGAGAACGCCTACGGGCTCTACTCGGCCGAGAAGGGGGTCCACCGGCTGGTCCGGCTCTCGCCGTTCGACTCCGCCAACCGCCGGCAGACCTCCTTCGCGGGCGTCGAGGTCTCCCCGGTCGTCGAGGAGGCCGGCGACCTCGTGATCGAGGACGACGACCTGCAGGTCGACACCTACCGCGCGTCCGGCGCCGGCGGGCAGCACGTCAACAAGACCGACTCGGCGGTGCGCATCACCCACAAGCCCTCGGGCGTCGTCGTGCAGTGCCAGAACGAGCGCTCGCAGTCGGCCAATCGCGCGACGGCGATGGCGATGCTGCGCTCCCGGCTGATCGAGCTCGAGGAGCGCAAGCGGGCGGAGGAGATCGCCGCCGAGCGCGGTGAGGCCCAGGACGTCAACTTCGGCTCGCAGATCCGCTCCTACGTCCTGCACCCGTACACGATGGTCAAGGACCACCGCACGGACTTCGAGGTCGGCAGCGCCGAGCGCGTGCTCGACGGCGACCTCGACGGCTTCGTGCGGGCGTGGCTCGAGGCCAACGCGCGCGCCGGCCGCGGTTAGATGACTGATTCCACGACCCCCACGACCCCTCGGAGCTGTCTCGCGGCGCCGGACGGCACCCGCCGAAGCGGCCTGTGGGGTCGACCACTATTCCCCTTCGGCGGGCACCGCCCGGCATCCACGATCCAGGTCCGAGGAGCCGCGCGGGCCGCGAAATCAATCATCTAGGCTCACGGGTCATGGCGATCTCCGACGAGGATCGCGCGACGAGCTGGCGGCCGCCCGGCACCCGCTCGACCGCCCAGCCGAGCGCGCCCTACCTGGAGGCGGTGGTCGCCTACGCCACGCGCGGCTCCACCCGCTTCCACGTGCCCGGCCACAAGGGCGGTGCGGGCGCCGACCCCGGGCTGCACGCGGCGATCGGCAAGGCCGCGCTGAACGCCGACGTCCCGCAGGACATCGAGGGCATCGACCTCGGGCCGCAGCCGACCCCGTACCAGCGCGCGGAGCTGCTGGCCGCCGAGGCGCACGGCGCGGCGCGCTCATGGTTCCTCACCAACGGCGCGACGCAGGGCAACCACGCGCTCTGCCTCACGCTGGCGCCGCTCGGCGCGCAGGTCGTCGTGCAGCGCAACTCGCACGCCTCGGTGATCGACGGCCTGGTGCTCTCCGGCGGCAACCCGACGTTCGTGGCGCCCGAGTACGAGGAGGAGCTGGGGATGGCCCACGGGGTCCGGCCGGAGGTCCTCGAGCGCGCGCTGGCGCAGACGCCGCAGGCGCGCGCCGCGTTCGTCGTCTCGCCGACCTACTACGGGATGAGCGCCGACGTGGCCGGCTGTGCGGCCGTCTGCCACGAGGCGGGCGTGCCGCTCGTCGTCGACCAGGCATGGGGCCCGCACTTCGGCTTCCACCCCGCGCTGCCCGCGTCGGCGCTCACGCAGGGCGCCGACGCCGTGCTCACCTCGACGCACAAGATCGTCGGCTCGCTCACGCAGTCGGCGATGCTGCACGTCTCCGGCAGCGGCCGGATCGACGCGGGCGCGCTCGCCCGCACGGTGCGGCTGATGCGCTCGACCTCGCAGTCGTCGCTGCTGATGGCCTCGCTGGACGCCGCCCGGCGCCAGCTCGCGCTGCACGGCGAGGCGCTGCTCTCCAGCACGATCGCCGCCTCGCGCAGCGCCCGCGCGGTGATCGCCACGGTGCCCGGCGTGGCCGTCATCGGCGAGGAGTTCGTGGGCCGGCCGGGAGTGGCCGACTGGGACCCCCTGCGGATCGTGATCGACGTCCGCGGCACGGGCTGCACCGGCTACGAGGTCGCGGCCGCGCTGCGCGGCCACTACGACGTCCACGTCGAGCTGGCCACGCACGCGACGATGGTCCTGATCCTCGGTCTCGACGAGCCGGTCCACGCGCTGGAGCGCTTCGCGCACGACTTCGCGCAGACCGTCCGCCGGATCGAGCGTCCCGGCGAGGCGCCGGCGCTGGTGCGCGGCTCGGGCTGGTTCGACAACGAGGTGGTGGTGCCGCCGCGCGACGCCTTCCTGGGGCCCGCCGACGCCGTGCCCGTCGACCGGGCGCCCGGCCGCGTGTCCGCCGAGTCGATCGCCGGCTATCCGCCCGGCATCCCCGCGCTGCTGCCGGGCGAGCGGATCACGGGCGAGCTGGTCGCCTACCTGCGCGAGCTGCGCGACGCCGGCGCCCGGCTGCACGGCGCCAGCGACCCGTCGTTCGAGACGATCTGCGTCCTAGATGAGTGATTCCGAATCCCCGCGCTCTCGGGTGACGCGTCTGACACTGCGCCGGATCGCCACCCGAGGGCTCGCCCATAACACCACTATGGGCTTCACCCTCGTGCGGCGCCCGGCTTGGTCAGCCGCGTTCCAAGAGCACGGATCATTCGCAATCACCCATCTTCGCGATTGAGCGCCCCGTGAGCATCGCGCCGCTGATCGACCTCGCGCTCGCCGAGGACGTCGGCGACGGCGACGCCACCGCCGAGGTCACGGTCGCGATCGAGGCGCGCGGCCGCGCGACGATCACCCAGAAGGCGCCCGGGGTGATCTCCGGCCTGGCGGTCGCCGAGGAGGTCTTCCGGCGGCTGGACCCGGCCGCGGGCCTCGAGCGGCTGGGCCCCGAGGGCGAGTGGCGCGAGGCCGGCGCCGGGGTGCTGCGCGTGGAAGGCTCCGCGCGCGGGCTGCTGACGGCCGAGCGCACGGCGCTGAACTTCCTCGGGCGCCTCTCCGGCGTGGCCACGCTCACCGCCACGGTGGTCCGCGCGATCCGAGCGGCGGGCGGCGAGGCCCGGCTGCTGGACACGCGCAAGACCACGCCGGGGATGCGCGCGCTGGAGAAGGCGGCGGTCGTCCACGGCGGCGGCGTCAACCACCGCGCCGGCCTCTACGACGCGATCCTCATCAAGGAGAACCACAGCGCGCTGGCGGGCGGGGTGGGGGAGGCGGTGCGGCGCGCCCGCGAGCTGCGCCCCGACCTGCCGCTGGCGGTCGAGGTGCGCGACGCGGCGGAGATCGACGAGGCGCTGGCGGCGGGCGCCCCGCGCCTGCTGCTGGACAACATGAGCCCCGACGAGATCCGCGCCGCGGTGGCCCGGGTGGGCGGCCGGGCGGAGTTGGAGGCCTCCGGCGGGATCGACCCCGACACAGTTTTGGTCTATGCGACCATTTCTGGGCTACACTACGTGTCGATGGGGGCGCTCACCCACTCCGCCCCCGGTCTCGACCTCTCGCTGATCCTGGAGACGCTCCCGTGACCCTGCTCGCCCTCGAGAACATCCCCCAGATGCAGGCGCAGGTGCGCGCGCTGGCCGCCGAGCGCGGCGCCGTCATCCTCGCCCACAACTACCAGCTGCCCGAGGTCCAGGAGGTGGCCGACTTCGTCGGCGACTCGCTCGGGCTCTCCCAGCAGGCCGCGGCCACCGAAGCGGAGGCGATCGTCTTCTGCGGCGTGCACTTCATGGCCGAGACGGCCTCGATCCTCAGCCCGGAGAAGGCGATCCTGCTGCCCGACCCCGACGCCGGCTGCTCGCTCGCGGACTCGATCACCGCGCCGCAGCTGCGGGCCTGGAAGGCCGAGCACCCGGACGCGATCGTCGTGATGTACGTCAACACGACCGCCGAGGTCAAGGCTGAGACCGACTACTGCGTGACGTCCTCGAACGCGGTGGCGGTCGTCGAGCACGTCTATCGCGAGCACGGCCCCGACACCGAGATCCTCTTCGGGCCGGACATGTTCCTGGGCGCCTACGTGGAGAAGATGACCGGGCGGAAGATGCGCGTGTGGGACGGCGAGTGCCACGTGCACGCCGGCATCCGCCCGAGCGACATCGGCGCGAAGCGCGCGGCGCACCCGGGCGCGGACTTCCTGATCCACCCCGAGTGCGGCTGCTCGACCTCGGTGATGGAGTACGTCGCCGCCGGCGACGTCGACGCCGAGGGCGTGCACATGCTCTCCACGGGCGGGATGCTCTCCTACGCGCAGTCGGCTGCGCCCGGCGCGACGGCGATCGTCGCCACCGAGACCGGGATGCTGCACCCGTTGCGCCAGGCGCGTCCGGACGTGGACTTCGTGGCCGCCAACGAGGCCGCCAGCTGCCGCTTCATGAAGATGATCACGCTGCCGAAGGTGCGCGACTGCCTGCAGGCGATGGGCCCGCAGGTCAAGGTGCCCGAGGCGATCGCCGCGCGCGCCCGGCTCCCGATCGAGCGCATGGTCGCCATCTGACGTCCCGAAGGCGAGCGGCGGCGAAGGAGCACGCTCGCCTGGCCGGCGAAACCGATCTCGCCGCCGCCGTGGCGCCCCGACCGGCGGACATGGCTTCGGGCGCTCGGTAATAGTGGGAGTGGATGGACCGGCCCAAGGATCGGGGGATGACCGCCGCGCGCACCGGCGCCGTGGTCCTCGCGGCGCTCGCCACCGGTGCGGCGGTGGTCGCGCTCGAGCTGGCCAGCGACCATCGGGACGCGAAGGTCGTGTGGGCCGTCTTCGCGCCGGCGGTCGGATGGAGCTTCGTCGGCACGGGCCTGTACGCCTGGCGGCACCGCCCCGAGAGCCGGATCGGCGCGCTGATGGTCCTGCTCGGCTTCGCGTGGTTCCTGTTCACGCTCGAGGCCGCGAACTCGTCGCCGGTCTACACGTTCGCGCTGGTGACCGGGGGGCTGTGGGGTGGCGTGTTCCTGCACCTGGGGCTGAGCTTCCCGTCAGGCCGGCTGACCGCCGGGATCGACCGGGCGCTGGTGATCGCCGGCTATCTGATCTTCCCGCTGGCGTTCGTGCCCGCGCTGCTGTTCGAGGATGCGCCGGAGCTCGGCTGCGACTGCCCCACGAACCTCCTGCTGCTCCGCCGCGACGAGCAGCTGGCGGACATCGCCACCGGCTTCGGAGCGCTGCTCTACATCGGTCTGTTCGCGATCGTGCTCGTCCGGTCGGTGCGGCGCTGGCGGCGCACCGGGCCGTTCGAGCGGCTGCAGCTCACGCCGGTCTACGTGTGCGCGCTGCTGACCTTCCTGCTCGTGACGGTGGCCCAGGCCGGTGTGGGCGACGTCGCCTGGTGGGCCGCGTTCATCTCGACGGGGCTGATGCCGTTCGCGTTCCTGGGCGGGCTGTTGCGCAGCCACGTCTCGCATCTGGACGCCGAGCTGCAGGTCCGCATGGAGGAGCTTCGCGCATCGCGCGCCCGGCTCGTGGAGGCCGGCGACGCCGCTCGCCGCCGGCTCGAGCGCGACCTGCACGACGGCGCCCAGTCGCGCCTGGTCGCGCTCGCGCTCCTGCTCCGGACCGCACGCATGCGTGCCCCGGCCGACAGCGAGCTCGAGGCGCTGCTCGACCGTGCCCAGCAGGAGCTTCAGACGAGCCTGGACGAGCTGCGTGAGCTGGCGCGCGGCATCCACCCGGCCGTTCTCAGCGAGCGGGGTCTCGAACCGGCGCTGCGCTCGCTCGTGTCCCGGGCTCCGGTCCCGGTGACGGTGCAAGCCGCCGGCGAGGAGCGCCTGCCCGGGCCCGTGGAGAGCGCTGCGTACTTCGTCGTGTCCGAGGCGCTCGCCAACGTCGCGAAGTACTCGCGCGCCTCCGAGGCCACCGTGGTGGTGGAGCGGACCAACGGGCTCGTGACCGTCGAGGTCACCGACGACGGCGTCGGCGGCGCCGACGCCGCTCGTGGCTCGGGCCTCCGCGGGCTCTCCGATCGCGTCGCGGCGCTCGACGGCACGCTTGCGCTCGAGAGCCCGGCCGGGCGCGGGACGCGTCTGCGCGCGGAGATTCCGTGCGGGCCGGACGCCTGACGCCTCGTTTGTCACCTCGGCGCCCTTCGAGGGCGTCGAGGTGACAAGCGGTGGCCGCGAGGGTCAGCCCGCGGGCTCGTGCAGCAGCTCGAGCCCGTGCTCGGCGGCGTCGCGCACGGAGGGCAGCTGCTCGCGCTTGCGTTCGAACTCGACCGGCGTGTAGCAGTGGATGTCCGCCGGCGCGCCCATCTCGTAGGCGTCCCACAGCGTGCCGGCGACGTAGACGCGCTCCAGCCACGGCACGCCGTCGAAGCGCTCGGACACCAGCACGACCACGTACTCCGGCCCGCGCTCGCGCTGCGCCGGCGCGCCGCGCGCGTCGGCCACCCGGGCGCCGCCGATCAGCGCCCGCTGGATGGGCCAACGGTCCGCGATCCGCCGCACGTAGCGCTCGAGCTCGCGGTGGTTGAGCTCAGGCGTGCTCACTCGCCGCGGATTGTCGCCGACGCGGCGGCTGCGGGCAAGCGGAGGGGACGCGGCGGGCCGCGCCCCCTCCGGGATGCCGCTTAGCCTGGATCCACTTACGGCACGACCGTGATCCGGTCGAGCGCCGGCGGGGCGATCGGGGCGCCCGTCAGCGACGGTGCCAGGTAGTCGGTCAGCGCATCGGTGTCGACCGCGCCCCCGAGCCGTTCCGTGCCGGAGCGGAGCACCGTGAAGCGGTCGCCGCCGTCGGCGAGGAACGAGTTGACCGTGATCCGGTAGCTCGCCGCCGGATCGACGGCCACGCCGCCGATCGCCAGGCTCGTGACTGGGTTCGGCGCGCTCGCGCAGGCCGCGTTGCCCAGCAGCGCGGTCGCGTCGCTGAGGTCGTAGGTGTACGTCACGCCCTGCGACGGCAGCAGCACCGTCGGCACGGTCTGGCCGCACCACTGCTGCTTGAGCACGTCGAGCAGCTGCTGGCCGGTGAGGGTCATCGTCACGAGGCTGTTGCCGAACGGCTGGACCGTGAAGGCCTCGCCGAACGTCACGTTCCCGTCGCCCTCGGCGCCGCTGGCCGCGAACACGAAGCCCGGATCGCGCACGCCGCCCGGGTTCATGAAGGCGGCCACCGCCTGGCCCGTGGAGGCCGAGGACGTCGCGGCGAGCTGGGCGTCCGCGATCAGGTTGCCGGCCGGGTTCTCGCGCGAGTCGTCGGGCGTCTTGGTGATGTCCGTCGTGATCCGGCCGATCACCTCGTCGCGCAGCGGGGCCGCGAGCGTCGTGTAGTGCTCGATCAGCGCCGTGATGTCCGGCGCCTTCATGACGGTCTGCGCGGTGACGCGGTTCTCGGCCACCACGTCGACGACGTGGCCGCTGCGGCGCTCGATCTCGAGGTCGATCTTGCTGTGCACGCGGCCGAACGAGCTGGCGCTCGTCACCGTCCGGTAGGAGCGCTGCTTGTTGCGCACCTGGCAGTTGTACGGCGAGTGGGTGTGCCCGGTCACGAACAGGTCGACCGCCTTGTCCGTGCGGCCGACGATGTCGACGATCGGCCCGGTGAGGCCGCCGGCGCAGGCGTCGGGGCTGCCGCCGCTGGCGGCCTGGAAGCCGCCCTCGTGCAGCAGGACGACGATCGCCTCGACGTCATGGCGCCGCTGCAGCTCGCCGGCGTACTTGTTCGCCGTGTCCGCCTCGTCGAGGAAGCGCAGGCCCTGGATGCCGGCCGGGGAGACGATGTCGGGCGTGCCTTCCAGCGTCATCCCGATGAAGCCGACCTTCACACCGCCGATCCGCTCGATCTTGTACGGCGCGAACAGCGTCCGGCCCCGCGCGTCGACCACGTTGGCGGCCAGGAAGTCGAACTTCGCGCCGGAGAAGCGGCCGGTCGGGCCCTTGCAGGAGCCCTCGTCGTCCGTCGGATGGCAGCCGCCGCGCTGCATGCGCAACAGCTCCTGCGCTCCCTCGTCGAACTCGTGGTTGCCGACCGCGTTGAGGTCGAGGCCGATCTTGTTCATCGCCTCGATCGTCGGCTCGTCGTGGAACAGCGCCGACAGCAGCGGGCTGGCGCCGATCAGGTCGCCCGCGGAGACGACCAGCGAGTTGCGGTTCTGGCGCTCGAGGTCGCGGATGTAGGTCGCCAGGTACTCGGCGCCGCCGGCCGGGATGCGGTCGTCGAGGCCGCCGGTCGGGCTGATCGTGCCCGGCGTCGAGGCCTCGAGGTGCCCGTGGAAGTCGTTGAGGCCGATGAGCTGGACGTCGACCGTCTTGGCGGCCGCCGCGCTCGGCGCGGCGATGGCCAGAGCGGCGAGCGCCAGTCCGAGGACGCGCGCACAGGTGATGTGCATCGAGAGTTGCCCTTTCGTTCGTCGATCGGGGGCCCGCACCGGGCACCGGACCGCAAGGGTCGCGCCGGCGAACCCCCGGCGCGTTATGTTGCGGTGAAGCCTAAAGCGCAGGGGCGGCTCATGTGAACTCGCCCTCGGAGTGCGGGCCCACGCAGGCGATCGACAGCTCCTCCGAGACGCCGCGGGCGACGTCGGCGACCTGGTCGAGCGTGGTCTCGTCGAGCGCCCGAATCGCCGCGTCGGGGTGGATGTCCTGGCCGAAGACGACGGTCTGGGAGGCGGCGTGGCGGGCGACGGCATTGGTGTTCTCGAACGCCAGCACGCGGCGCCCGGCCGAGTAGGCGCGGGCGCGCTCGAACTCCTCCTCCTTCGGGCCGTCGGCGCGCAGCTCGTCGACGATCGCGCGCATGCGCGCGTACGCCTCGACGCACTTGCCGGAGTCCAGGCCGGCCGAGAGCTGGAGGATCGGCACGTCGGCGAACACGTGGTCGAGCGAGTAGACGGAGTAGGCGAGCCCGCGCTGCTCGCGGATCTCGTCGAACAGCCGCGAGCCCATGGAGCCGCCCAGCAGCGTCGAGTAGACGGTCAGCGCGGCGCGGCGGCGCACGTCGCGCGGGTCGACGTCGGGCCGGTAGGACATCCGCAGGTGGGACTGGTTGGAGTCGCGCTGCTCGACGAGCGTCCGCGGGGAGAAGGCGGGGGCCGGCTCGAACGCGCCGTGGGGCGAGATCGACGGGAAGCGGCAGAACGCCTCGGCCAGCTCGCCGTCGTCGGGCAGCGAGTCGAGGTTGCCGACCAGGAACGCGCCGCCGCGGGCGCCGGCCCACTGGCGGCTGCGGAAGGCGACGATCGCGTCGCGACTGAAGCTGCGCAGGTGCTCGGCCGGACCGAGCACAGGGCGCCCGAGCGGGTGCTCGCCGAACGCCGCGCGGTCGATCAGGTGCTCGGCCATGATCGACGGCTGGTCGTCGGCGCGGGCGATCTCCTGGATCACGACGCCGCGCTCGCGGTCCAGCTCCTCGGCGTCGATCTTCGGGCGCCCGACGAAGTCGGTCAGCAGGTCGATCGCCTCGGCGGCGACCTCGGCGCGGCAGGTGATGTGGAAGGCGACGAGGTCGTGCGAGGTGTAGGCGTTGAGCACCGCGCCCATCCGCTCGGCGGTCTCGTTGACCTTGCGGTAGTCGTCGAACTTCTGGCCGCCCTTGAACACCAGGTGCTCGAGGAAGTGGGCCATGCCGTTCTCCTCCGGGCGCTCGGTGCGCGCGCCGGCGTCGAAGGCGACGAGGACGGTCAGCGCGCGGGTCCCGGGGATCTCCACGCGATGGATCCCGAGCCCGTTGGGCAGTGAGGAGCTGTCGATCGAGGCCATGCGCCGAGGGTAGAGGTTGCAGGGATTCTCTCAGGGCGCGTGAAGCCGGCCCGGTACCCTCCCTCGCTGCCATGGCCGCGACCGAACGCCACGTCCGCCGCAGCGCCGAGCGCCCTGCCCCGCCGCCGCGCGCCGGCGCGATCATCGACTTCGGGGGCGTCTCGAAGCGCTACTCGAGCGGCGACGTCGGGCTGGAGGACGTCTCCTTCGCGATCCAGCCGGGCGAGTTCGTGTTCCTGGTCGGCGCCAGCGGCTCGGGCAAGTCCACGACGATGCGGCTGCTGATCAAGGAGACCGAGCCGACCGAGGGGACGATCACCGTCGCCGGCCGCTCGCTGGAGGAGATCTCGCGCCGCCGCGTGCCGTACTACCGCCGCAACCTCGGCGTCGTCTTCCAGGACTACAAGCTGCTGCCCAACCGGACGGTGTACGAGAACGTCGCCTACGCGCTGCAGGTGACCGGCGGCACGCGCCGCGAGATCCGCGAGAAGGTGCCCGACATCCTGCGGCTGACGGGCCTCTCCCTGAAGCTGCACTCCTACCCCGACCAGCTCTCCGGGGGCGAGCAGCAGCGCGTCTCGGTGGCGCGCGCGTTCGTCAACCATCCACCGCTGCTGCTGGCCGACGAGCCCACGGGCAACCTCGATCCCGAGACCTCGATCGGGATCATGCAGCTGCTCTACCGCATCAATCGCACGGGCACCACCGTGGTCGTCGCGACGCACGACGTCACGATGGTCGACCGCATGCGCCGGCGCGTGATCGAGCTCGCCGGCGGACGCGTGGTGCGCGACGAGCGCACGGGCGGCTACAGCGCGCGTGACGAGAGCACGCAGGAGTTCGGCGCGCGGCTGTGGGGGGACGTCGAGTGAGCTTCGGCTTCTTCTGCCGCGAGGCGGTGCGGGCACTCAAGCGCAACGCGGTCCCCTCGTTCGCGGCGATGGCCACGGTGCTCGTCACCGTGCTGATCCTCGGCGTGTTCATCCCGATGGTGCAGGCCACCACCGGCGCCGCCAACGAGGTCCGCGGCAAGGTCATCGCCAACGTCTACCTCGAGAGCGACGCGAGCCAGGCCGACGCCGACCGCGTCCGCAGGATCATCGAGACGCAGGTCCCGCACGTCGGCAGCGCACAGTTCGTCTCCAAGCGCGAGGCCTTGAACGCCCAGCGCGACGCCGGGCGCGGCGACTACTACGACCTGCTGGGCACCAACCCGCTGCCGGACACCTTCCGGGTGTCCCCCGACGAGCCGGACAACATCGGCCTGATCCGCGACGCGCTGGCGCCGCTCGCGCCCGGCGGCGGGCGCACGGTGATCGACCCGGCGATCGACGAGGTGCGCAACCGGGAGGAGGACACGGCGAAGATCCTCTCCGTCACGCGCGTGGTCAAGCTCACGATGGCGCTGCTCGCGGCGCTGCTGGTCACCGCCT
>Ga0136616_10000280_pt1 | contig 22628 bp, 20 predicted proteins | sample AntDrymUQ2992106_2_FD_106648 | JGI IMG/M metagenome (GOLD analysis project Ga0136616, IMG submission 106648) | Polar desert sand microbial communities from Dry Valleys, Antarctica - metaG UQ299 (21.06) | ecosystem: Environmental > Terrestrial > Soil > Desert | place: Antarctica: Dry Valley... | reverse complement strand
TCATGGCCCTCCACACCGCCGAAACCGTGATCGTCAACCTCGCCGGGCGACGCGTCCTCGGCCGTGAGACCTATTCGAAAGCTATGGCTGACGCGCTCGCCTCACCGCTCAGCGACGTCCTGACCACCGGGGAGATCGTCGACATCCGCCTCGCGACGCCCGACGTGGCGATCGTGAGCTGCACCAAAGCAGTCCACGATCGCCGATCCGGTGTCGACGCCTCGACCGCGATGCCGTCAACCGGGGCCCTCACCTACGTCACCACCAGAAGCCACGGCGGGTGGCGCATCGCCCTCGCGCAGACCACACCGATCCTCACGCCCACCAACGACGACTTGGACTAATGGACGGGTGACGGAACGCTGGATCATCGCCGGTGTCATCGCCGCGACCAGCTTGTACGCCCTTCGGGGATTCTGGTCGGAATGGCGGGGAAAGAGCGCGACCGATCCCTATCGGGCTCCGGACTGGTGGCCGTTCGACCTGGTCTGGTGGCGGGCGCTCGTTCGATCGGGCCCGGCAGCACTCCTCTCATCGGGGTGTTGCGATCACCGCGAGAACCCAAGGGGCGCTATGCGGAACACGTCCGAGAATGCCCTTTCCCGGACATGTCACGCTCCGCTGAACCCGCGGAGCGCCGAGCTTCGCGCCGATCGGAGTCGGATTCTCGGGAGGCCTTCTGCGGGCTAAGCCAGATATACGCCGCTCGCCGTCGCCGGCGAGGTGCCGACGGCGTAGCGTCGGACGGTAGGCTGGCCGCGCTCACGCGTGCGAGTGGCGCCGGACGATGTCAGAGGGCCTCACAGGCCGACTACTAACGCCTGATAACAGCGCCTATGGAAAGCTGGCGCTCGAGTTCGCGCTGATGGAAAACACCGGTCCGGTCATGCCGCAGCGGTTTTCGAGGGGGGCGTCGTGGCCGAGCGCCTGGAGCTGGGGAACGGCAGACCCGACCGTGCGCTCCGAGTCGCGGCGATGGACGTAGTCGCCGCGCGTCTCGGTAGAGCTCGCCGGTCGAGAGCATGGGGCCAGCACGCGGTGATGATCGAGGTGTTTGACGGCGAACGCGCGGCCGTGTCCGCGGCGGGAACGAGCCGCTGGCCTTGCGGGTCGAGCTGACGTCCTTTTGCTCGGCGGTTGCCCACAGGTTGCCCACGAGGGAGCGCGGAATACCATTCGCTCCCGGCGCAAGGTCCCAACTTGCAGGCGTATTCGGAGGTCGCGCCGCTCGATGACTCCACCACTGAACCCACCACAACGAGAACGCGGGCGACCCGAGGCAAAAGCGGCAATTTCCAGGCACTTCCAGTAGCTCCGCCTGGATTTGAACCAGGGACCTCACCATTATGAGTGGTGCGCTCTAACCGCTGAGCTACGGAGCCGCACTCTCCAGTGTATTCCTCACCCATCCTCCTGACCGTGCCCAACGCGAGCGCCGGACGCGACCAGCACATCGTCGCTGAGATCGCTCGCGCGCTCACACCGGCGGCGGGTCCGGGGCCGACCCTGCTGGACGTCCACCGGGACTCCGACCACGATCGCAGCGTGTTCACGGTCGCCGGGCGTCAGGGTGAGCTGGCGGAGGCTCTTCTGCGTGGAGCGACCGCGGTCGTGGATCGCGTGGACCTCCGCCGCCAGGAGGGCGTCCACCCGCGCGTCGGCGCCCTCGACGTGGCGCCGCTCGTCTACCTCGATCCTGAGGCACGCGGCGCCGCCTGCGCCGAGGCCCTCACCGCCGCCGCGCTGATCGGCGAGGACCTCGAGATCCCCGTCTTCCTGTACGGCGACCTCGCCACCGCCCCCGACCGCCGTGAGCGGGCGGCCCTACGGGCCGGCGGGCCGGCGGGCCTCGCCGAAAGGATGGAAAGCGGGCAGCTGCGCCCCGACTACGGGCCCGCCCGCGCCCATCCCTCCGCCGGTGCGACGCTCGTCACCGCCCGCCCTCCGCTCGTCGCCTTCAACCTCGAGCTCGAGAGCGACGACGTCGAGCTCGCGCGGCGGATCGCCGCCTCGGTGCGCGAGTCGGGTGGGGGCTTTGCGGGCGTGCGGGCGCTCGGGCTCGCGCTCGCCGAACGTGGCCGGGCACAGGTCTCGTTCAACGTGCACGACCCTCGTGCCGGGTCGCTGGCCGAGATCGTCGCGGCGGTCCGCGCCCAGTCGCCCGTGGCCAGCGCCGAGCTCGTCGGCCTAGCTCCGAAGGCCGCCTTCGAGGGCTTCCCGGATGGTCTTCCCGTGCGCGGGTTCGACCCCGCCCGGCACCTGATCGAGAACGCGTTAGGCTCACTCGGCGACGATGGCGAAGACCAAAGCCAAGCGCCGCCGCAAGCACCGCGGCACCCAGGCCGGCACGGTCGAACGGCGGACTGAGGGACGGGCCGGCGGTTCCGCCGCGTCCCCCGCGAAGACCGAGACCAAGGCCGCGGGCCGCGAGGCCGCCCGCGCGCGGCGGCTCGACCGCCTCGACCGCCCGCCCACCTGGCGCAGCGCGTTCAACCGCGCCGCGATCGCCGCGGTGGTGGTGGGGGTGGTCGCCGTGCTCGCGCTCGGCAACACCCCGCAGCAGGCGGTGATCCTCGCCGCGGTGATGCTCCTCGTCTACATCCCGCTCGGCTACGGCTTCGACACGCTGATCTACCGCGTCCGCCGGCGCCGCAAGGCGCGCGGCGGGCGATAGGCTCGCCCGACCATGGACGTGCGCTCCTTCACCGTCGGCCCCGTGCAGGAGAACTGCTATCTGGTACGCAGCGACGGCTCCGACCGCGCGGTCATCTTCGACCCCGGCGAGGAGGCCGACCGCCTGCTGAACACGATCGAGCGGCTCGGTCTCACGCTCGACGCGATCCTCCTCACCCACACCCACTTCGACCACGTCGGCGCCGTCGCGCCGGTCGCGCGCGAGACCGGCGCCGAGGTGTGGGTCCCGGAGATCGAGCGCGGGGTGCTCGCCGATATCAACAGCTACGTGCCGTTCCCGGAGCTCGGGCCGTTCGAGAGCCACGAGGCCGAGCACACCCTGATCGGCGGCGAGCGACTCGAGCTCGCGGATCTCGAGATCGACGTGCTGTTCACGCCCGGACACAGCCCGGGCCACGTCACCTTCTCGATTCCCGGGGAGCTGGCGATCTTCTCGGGCGACGTGCTGTTCCAGGGCTCGGTCGGGCGCGTCGATTTCCCGGGCGGAGACTGGGAGACGCTGCTGACCTCGATCGCCTCGCTGGTCGAGGCCCTTCCGCCCGAGACCGCGGTTTATCCGGGGCACATGGGGGTCACCACGCTCGGCGCCGAGCGGGCCTCGAACCCCTTCCTGGCCGAGCTCGCGGGCTGACAATGGCGGCCTCGCGGTCGCAGGTGCGCGCGATCGAGGCGCCGCGCGGCACCTTCGACGTGCTCCCGGGGGACGGACGCCCGCGGCGCGAGCTCGGTCGCCTCGCCGAGGATATCCTCGAGCGCGCGGGCTACGGCTACGCCGAGACGCCGGCCTTCGAGAGCGCCGAGCTCTTCGCGCGAGGAGTGGGGGAGGCGACCGACATCGTCCAAAAGGAGATGTTCGCCTTCGAGGACCAGGGCGGCCGCGCGCTCGCGCTGCGTCCCGAGAACACCGCCGGCTTCTGCCGCGCCTACGTCGAGCACGGGATGCACAAGCGTCCGCAGCCGGTCAAGCTCTGGTACGAGGGGCCCTTCTTTCGCCACGAGGCTCCCCAGGCGGGACGCTTTCGCCAGTTCGCCCAGATCGGCGCCGAGGCCCTCGGCTCCGACGATCCGTCGCTCGACGCCGAGCTGATCGTCCTGCTCGCCGAGCTGCTTGCCCGTGCCGGAGTGGGGGAGGTGCGGTTGCGGCTATCGAGCCTCGGGACGGCCCCGACCCGCCACGCCTACGCCGAGGAGCTGCGTGACTACTTGCGTGCGCGCGAGGGCGAGCTCTCCGAGGAGGTCCGCGCGCGTCTCGACCTCAACCCGTTGCGCGCGTTCGATTCCGCCCACGCGGGGACGCGGGCGGCGCTCGCCGAGGCGCCGAGGCTGCTCGACCGCCTCGAGCCCGAGGACGCCGAGCACTTTGCGGCGGTGCGGGAGCTGCTCGACGACGCTCGCGTCGCCTACGAAATCGATCCCGCGCTCGTGCGCGGCCTCGACTACTACACGCGCACGGTGTTCGAGTTCACGAGCGATCGCCTGGGGGCTCAGAGCGGGGTAGGCGGTGGTGGACGTTACGACGGGCTCGTGGAGCAGCTCGGCGGGCCGCCGACGCCCGCGGTCGGCTGGGCGGCGGGGGTGGAGCGGATCCTGCTCGCGACGCAGGAGGGCGACGGGACCAACGGCGATGGCGGCCCGGGCGAGGAGGAGGTGCGGCACGAGCCCGTGGTCTTCGTCGCACTCGAGGCCGAAGCCGGCACGCGCGCCGGCTTTTCGATCCTGCGCGCGCTGTGGCGAGCTGGCGCGCGCGCCGAGCTGGAGCACGCCGGTCGCTCACTCAAGGGGCAGCTCAAGCAGGCCAGCCGCGTCGGCGCAGTGGCGGTCGTCATCGTGGACGACGCTGGGGTGCGCGTGCGCGACATGCGCACCCGCGAGGAGGAGCTCGCCACCGATGTCGAGCACGCGGTGGAGCTCGCGCTCCGCTTAGCCGGCACCTCGTGAGGCCCCCTCGCGCGAACCGCTTTCGCGACGCCTGGGCCGGCACGCTCCGCGCCGACCGCACCGGCGAGCGCCTGCGGGTGGCCGGGTGGGTCCACCGCCGCCGCGACCACGGCGGCCTGATCTTCGTCGACCTGCGCGACCGCACCGGGCTGGTTCAGTTGGTCTTCCGGCCCGAGGAGGCGCCCGAGGCGCACACCACCGCGGGAGCGCTGCGCTCCGAGGACGTAGTAACCGCCGCCGGTGAGCTCGTGCACCGAGAGGAGGGCACGGTCAACCCCGGCCTCCCGACCGGCGAGGTCGAGCTGAACGTGGTCGAGGTCGAGCAGCTCTCAGACGCCGAGACCCCGCCGTTTCCGATCGACGAGGACTCCTCGGTCGGAGAGGAGACGCGCCTGCGCTACCGCTACCTCGACCTGCGCCGCGAGCGGATGGCCGCGGGGCTCGAGCTGCGCCACCGCGTCGTCCAGGCCATGCACCGCTTCCTCGACGAGCGCGGGTTCGTGGAGCTCGAGACCCCGATGCTGACCCGCTCAACCCCCGAGGGCGCACGCGACTTCCTCGTGCCGAGTCGGATGCAGCCCGGCGACTGGTACGCGCTGCCGCAGTCGCCGCAGCTGTTCAAGCAGCTCTTCATGGTCGCGGGCTTCGAGCGCTACTACCAGATCGTCCGCTGCTTTCGCGACGAGGATCTGCGCGCCGACCGCCAGCCCGAGTTCACCCAGCTCGACATGGAGCTCTCGTTCGTCGACGAGGAGGACGTGATCGAGGTCTGCGACGAGCTCCTGCGCGACGTGCTCGGCGCGGGCGGCGTCGAGCGCGAGATCCCGCTCGACCGCCTGACCTACGACGACGCCATGCTCCGCTACGGCACCGATCGCCCCGACCGGCGCCCGGGGATGGAGATCGCCGACCTCGGCGAGGCGTTCGCGGGGTCGGAGTTCCGGGTCTTTGCCGATGCGCTCGGCGGTCGCGGCGTCGTGCGGGGGTTCAGAGTGCCCGCCGGGACGGTCGAGCTTCCGCGCCGGCGGCTCGACGAGCTGACCGAGCAGGCCCGCGGGCTCGGAGCGAAGGGGCTCGTGTGGGCGGTCGTCGAGGAGAGCGGCGCCTGGCGCTCGCCAGTCGCGAAGTTTCTCGCCGAGGAGGAGATGGCGGGCGCCGTGAGCGCGCTCGCGGCTGCTCCCGGCGACACGTTGCTGATCGTCGCCGACGCGGAGGCCGTCGCGGCGCGGGTGCTCGGCGAGCTGCGCCTCGCGATAGCTCCGCCGCTCGGGGGCCACGACCTACTCTGGGTCGTCGACTTCCCGATGTTCGAGTGGAGCGAGGACGAGCGGCGGTGGGACCCGCTTCATCATCCCTTCACCGCCCCGGTCGGTGACCTCGACGCAAGCCCCGGTGCCTGGCGCAGCCGCGCCTACGACATCGTCATGGACGGGCTCGAGATCGGCGGCGGATCGATCCGCATCAACCGCCCCGATGTCCAGCACAAGGTCTTCGACGCACTCGGCTTGGCGCCCGAGGAGGCGCAGGCGCGGTTCGGGTTCCTGCTCGAGGCGCTGCGCTACGGGGCGCCGCCTCACGGCGGCATCGCCTTTGGGCTCGATCGCCTGTGCGCGCTGCTCGCCGGCCGCGACTCGATCCGCGAGGTGATCGCCTTTCCGAAGACCGCGAGCGGAGCGGACCCCCTCACCGGGGCGCCGGCGCCGGTCGATGCGCGCCAGCTGCGGGAGCTGGGCGTGCGGCCCGCTCCCGTGCCGACCGCTCCGCGCGAGTAGCCCGCTGCTAGCCTCGACCTGGCTCGAGCCTGTACGCCAGCCGTGTTGATTTGAGCCAACACACTGGGAACGGGAGCCTGGATCAGGGGGCGCGCCGTGGCTCGCTCCGCTGGGCACCCACTTGCGACAGCAAGGTTCAAATCCCTGACGGCAGCGGCAGGTTGGGGCCAACCTTTCGCCCACGCCTACTCGCGAGCCCGAACACCACGTCCTTCTCGGCCTTCGAGGACCATCTCGCCGCCCCGCGTGGGCGGGGACGCCTGGCTGCGGCGCCGCACGCCGGCGGGGCCGGCGGGGCCACGTGCGGCGATCTCGTGCGTGTGGCGGTCCGCGTCGAGGGCGACAGGATCGTCGAGGCCGGTTTCGACGCGCACGGTTGCGGGGCCGCTCAGGCCGCGGGCAGCGCGGTCGTGGAGCTCGTCGAGTCCGAGCCGCTGCTGACTGCCGCACGCGTCGGCGCGGAGGAGATCTCCGCAGCGCTCGGCGGATTGACCCCGTCGAAGCGCCACGCTGCCACCCTCGCCGCCGATGCGCTCCACCGCGCGCTGGGAGCCGCCGCCGCCGCCGACGCGCGCCTCTTGTCCGAGCCTCGGCGCACCCTCGTGGCCATGAGCGGGGGAGTCGACAGTGCCGTCGCCGCGCATCTGGCCCAGGCCGCCGGCGACGAGGTCGTCGCCGTGACCCTGGAGCTGTGGTCGGATCCCGCCAACGACGGCGAGCGCTCGTGCTGCTCCCCCCAGGCGGTGACCGGCGCGCGCGCTCTCGCCCACGCCATGGGCATGCCCCACCTCACCCTCGACCTGCGCGAGCGGTTCCGTCGCGAGGTGGTCGACGATTTTCTGCGCGAGCACGCCGCCGGAAGGACACCCAACCCGTGCGTGCGCTGCAACGGCTTCGTCCGCTTCGAGGAGATGCTCGCCCTCGCGCAGCGCCTCGGGGCCGGGCGGCTCGCCACCGGACACTACGCTCACATCGTCCGCGATGCCGAGGGTCCGTTGCTCGCCCGCGCCGCCGACGCCGGCAAGGACCAGACCTACATGCTGGCGCGGCTCGAGCCGGCCGCCCTCGAGCGACTCGACTTTCCCCTCGCCGGGCGCACGAAGCCCGAGGTCCGGGCCGTTGCACGTGAGGCCGGACTGCCCGTGGCCGACCGCGCTGAGAGCCAGGACCTGTGCTTTCTCGCCGGGATCGGGAAGCGCGGATTCCTGCGCCGGCACGGCGATCGGGGCGGCGCGGCCGCGAGGGATGGGAACCGTCCCCGCGGCGAGATCGTTTCGGTCTCCGGCGCGGTGGTCGGCCACCACGACGGCCAGGAGGGCTACACCGTGGGACAGCGCCGGGGCCTCGGCGTCGCCGCCCCGCAGCCGCTGTACGTGCTCGGCAAGGACCCCGAGGCGAACCGGGTCACGGTCGGCCCGCGCGAGGCCCTCGCCACCGCCGCCGTCGCCCTCCGCGACGCCGTCCTCCATCGCGACGGCGGCCGGGTCGATCGCGTCAAGCTGCGCTACCGCTCGGCTCCCCTCGCCTGCCGCCTCGACGGCGACCCACCGCGCGGTTCCCACCCGCGCGCCTCACTTACCCTCGCCCAGCCGACAGACGCCGCCGCCCCCGGCCAGACCGCATGCCTCATGGCAGGCGACCGTGTCGTAGGCTGCGCCACAATAGGTGTAGATGAGCGCGCTCCCCTCTCCTGACATCGAGCTGGTCGAGCTCGAGACACCGACCGGGTCCGAGTGGGAGCCCGTGTTCCGGCTCGTCCTCGGGGGCGTCGCCGATCGCCTCGGGCTCGGCTTCGAAGAGCTCGACGACCTCCAGCTCGCCGTCGAGCGGCTGCTCGCCGAGGGGGGCGACCAGCGCTCGGTCAAGCTCGCCTTCGAGCTCGCGCCCGACCACGTGCGCACCCGCGTCGGCCCGCTGTGCGATGCCCCGATCGCCGCCGCCCTCCAGGGTCCACCACCTGCCCCGGGCGAGGTCGGGCTGCGGAGGGTGCTCGAGACCGTCGTCGACTCCTTCGGCGTCGAGGAGTCCGACGGCGGCGAGCTCTTCGTGCGGCTCGAGAAGCGGGTCGGCCCGCGATGACCACCTCGGCGCCGGCGCCGGGCCCCGCCGGCGGTCCCGACCGTGAGCTGCTGCGCCGCTACCACGAGCACGGCGACGTGAGCGCCCGCGAGCAGCTCGTCGAGCGCCACCTCCCGCTCGTGCGCTCGCTGGCGCGACGCTACGCAGGCCGCGGCGAGGCGCTCGAGGACATCGAGCAGGTGGGGGCAATCGGCCTGATCAAGGCCATCGACCGCTACGAGCTCACCCGCGACGTGGCCCTGACCACCTATGCGACTCCGAACGTGGTCGGCGAGATCAAGCGCCACTTCCGCGACCGCGGCTGGACGATCCGCATCCCGCGGGCGCTGCAGGAGCTGAACGTGAAGATGTCGGGTGCCGTCGAGCGGCTGACCGTCCGGCTCGCGCGCTCGCCGACGATCGCCGAGCTCGCCGTCGAGCTCGACGCCACGCCAGAGCAGGTGCTCGAGGCCGTCGAGGCCGGCTCCGCCTACTCGCCGGTCTCGCTGTCGGCGAGCCCCGGGACCGAGGAAGACCTCGACCTCATGGAGGTGATCGGCTCCGAGGACGAGGGGTTCGCGCGCACCGACGACCGCACCTCGCTCGAACCGGCTCTCGGGGAGCTTCCCGAGCGCGAGCGTCGAATCCTGCGAATGCGCTTCCAGGACGGGCTCACCCAGACCCAGATCGCCGATCGGGTCGGGCTATCCCAGATGCACGTCTCGCGGCTCATCCGCCGCTCACTCGAAAGCATGCGCGACACGCTGTCCGACTAGGCGAATCTGTGTCGCGCCGCGTCCCGCTGTCCGGGTAGCCGCACATGAGCGCGCACGATCGAGCGCGAAGCGAGGAGCACCCGGTGACCGTGCCGGCCGGGGCGGTCGAGCTCGCGGGAGACCTGACCATGCCCGCACGCGCCGAGGCCGTCGTCGTCTTCGCGCACGGCAGCGGCTCGAGTCGCCAGAGCCCGCGCAACCGCGCGGTTGCCGCGGCGCTCGCCAAAGCCGCGCTTGCCACGCTGCTCGTGGATCTGCTCACCGCAGACGAGGAGGCGACCGATCGTGCGACCGGCGCGCTGCGCTTCGACGTCGCGCTGCTCGCCGAGCGGCTGGTGGCCGCGGTCGACTGGCTCGGCGAGCGGCCGGAGGCGACTTCGCTCCCCGTCGGCCTGTTCGGAGCGAGCACCGGTGCCGGGGCCGCGCTGGTCGCCGCGGCGGCGCGCCCGCAGCGTGTCGGCGCGACCGTCTCGCGCGGCGGGCGCCCCGATCTGGCCGGAGATGCGCTGCGGCGGGTCGAAGCCCCTACGCTGCTGATCGTCGGCGGCCGCGACGAGCCGGTGATCGATCTGAACCGCAAGGCGCTCGAGGCGCTCGGCAAGCGTGCTCGGCTCGAGATAGTCGACGGGGCGACCCACCTGTTCGAGGAGCCGGGAGCGCTCGGCGAGGTCGCTCGCCTCGCCGGCGACTGGTTCCTCACCCACCTCACACGGGGCAACCGCCCTTGACCTTCCGCGACCGCTCCGACGCCGGCCGCCGCCTGGCCGCCCGCCTTGCCCACCATGCCGGCGACCCGAGCCTGCTCGTGCTTGGCCTGCCCCGCGGCGGCGTGCCCGTCGCCGCCGAGGTCGCGAACGCACTCGGTGCCCCGCTCGATGTCTACGTCGTACGCAAGCTCGGCGTGCCCGACCAGCGCGAGCTCGCGATGGGGGCGATCGGGTCGGGCGGGGTGCGGGTGATGAACGATCGGGTCGTCCGCGCCTCCGGCGTGGCGCCGGAGGCGATCGAGGAGGTGATCCGCGAGGAGGAGCGAGAGCTCGAGCGCCGCGAGGCGATCCTGCGCGGCGAGCGTCCCTCTCCGGAGGTCGAGGGGCGGACGATCGTCCTCGTCGACGACGGAATCGCGACCGGCTCGACGATGCGCGCGGCGATCGCCGCCCTGCAGGCTCGCGGCGCGCGCAAGGTCGTCGTCGCTGTGCCGATCGCCGCGTCCGAGACCTGCGCCGAGCTCGCGAAGGAGGTCGACGAGGTCGTCTGCGCGGCGACCCCCGACCCCGTCCGTGCCATCAGCCTCTGGTACGACGACTTCGAGCAGATGACGGACGCCGAGGTCCGTCAGCTCGTCGAACGGGCGGCGACGACGGGACCCTGAACCCCTCCTAGACTTCTCGCCGTGAACGCTGCGGAGATCCGCGAGACCTACCTCTCGTTCTTCGAGGCGCGCGACCACCGCCGCATGCCGTCGGCATCGCTGGTCCCCCCGACGCACGATCCCTCGGTGCTCCTCACGACCGCGGGCATGCAGCCCTTCAAGCCCTACTTTCGCGGCGACGAGCGCCCGCCCCACCCGCGCCTCACCTCCTGCCAGAAATGCTTTCGCACGCCCGACATCGAGAACGTCGGGTCGACCGCACGTCATCTCACCTTCTTCGAGATGCTCGGCAACTTCTCGATCGGCGACTACTTCAAGGAGCGCGCCGTCGAGTACGCCCTCGAGCTCTCGACGCAGGGCTTCGGCTTCCATGCCGAGGACATCTGGATCACGGTCTTCGGCGGCGACGAGGGGCTCGGCCTCGGCCCCGACGAGGAGGCGATCGGCTGCTGGCGGCGGGTGGGTGTGCCCGACGAGCGCATCGTTGGCCTCGGCCGCGCCGACAACTTCTGGCAGGCGGGTCCGAGCGGGCCCTGCGGGCCGTGCTCGGAGCTCTACCTCGATCGCGGCCCCGCCTACGGCCCCGACTCCGAACGCCCGGGCGACGACACGGACCGCTTCATCGAGTTCTGGAACCTCGTCTTCATGCAGTACGAGCTTTTCGAGGACGGGCGGCTCGAGCCGCTGCCCGCGCGCAACATCGACACCGGCGCCGGTCTCGACCGGGTGGCCATGCTCGTCCAGGGCGTCGATTCGGTGTTCGACACCGACTACCTGCGCTCGATGATCGCGGTCGGGGAGGAGCTCTCGGGTCGCGCCTACGACGGCGCCGACTTCGAGACCACGCGCGCCCTCCGGATCCTGGCCGACCACGGCCGCGGCATGACCTTTCTGCTCGCCGACGGCGTCGTTCCCTCGAACGAGGAGCGCGGCTACGTCCTGCGGCGGATCATGCGCCGTGCCGTTCTGCAGGGACGTCGACTCGGAATCGAAGGGCTGCTACTTCCGCGTCTTTGTCAACGCACCCGCGAAATCGTCGGCAACGACTACCCCGAGCTCCGTGAGATGGAGTTCGACATCGACCTGTGGGCGCGGAACGAGGATCGGGCGTTCACGCACACGCTCGAGCAGGGCGAGCGCCTCCTGGCCGACGTGGTTCGCCGCGCGCGCGAGGACGAGACGAACTGGATCGCGGCGGAGGACGCCTTTCGCCTCCACGACACCTTCGGGTTTCCCTACGAGCTGACGCGAGAGCTGCTCGCCGAGGAGGGGCTCGCGGTCGACGACGAGGGGTTCGCCGAGCTGATGGACGAGGCGCGCGTGCGGGCGCGCGGGGGTCGTAAGCATGCGACGGGCAGTGTTTCCGTCAGTGGCGGCGGTCGGGTGTCTGCCCGGGGGTTCAAGTCGTCGGAACGAGCGGTCGCCGACGCGAGCGGCGGCTCCGCCTACCCGATTCCCCACGAGCGCGTCCTCGACTTCGCCCGCAACGCCGCCTTCGAAACGCGCTTCCTGGGCTACGAGAGGACCGAGGTCGACACGGTGCTCGGCGCGCTCGAGCCCGCGGGCGGGCGGCTGCTCGCCAAGCTCGAGGAGAGCCCCTTCTACCCCGAGGGGGGCGGCCAGGTTTCAGACGACGGCTTCGTCGAGCTCGCCTCGGGAGCGCGGCCGCGGGTGACCGGCGTCTTTCGCCTCGGCGACGACCAGGCGCTCGAGCTCGAGCTCGAGGCCGTGGACGGGGGCGCGCCTCTGCCTCGGGCCGGCGACCCCGTTCGCGCCCTCGTTGACCGCTCGACCCGCATCGCCACTACGGCCAACCACACCGCCACTCACCTGCTCCACGCCGCGCTGCGCGAGCGGCTCGGCACCCACGTACGTCAGGCCGGCTCCTACGTAGGCCCGGACAAGCTGCGCTTCGACTTCACCCACGGCGAGCGGCTGAGCGAGCAAGAGCTCGCCGAGGTCGAGCAGCGGGTGGCGAGCTGGGTCTCGGGTGGCCACCCGGTCCGCGCCGTGCACACCACCCGCGACGAGGCGGAGCGCCTCGGGGCGATGGCGCTGTTCGGCGAGAAGTACGGCGACTGGGTGCGGATGGTCGAGGTCGAGGGCATCTCGCGCGAGCTGTGCGGCGGCACGCACGTGGCCTCGACGGCCGAGGTCGGGCTGTTCCACGTCACCGCGGAGACCTCGAGCGCCTCGAACGTGCGCCGCATCGAGGCCGTCACGGGAGCGGGCGGCGTCGAGGCCTTCCGCGCGCGGACCGAGGCGCTGCGCGAGATCGCCGCGCTCCTGCGCGTGCCCGAGCGAGACGCGCTCGCGGCCGTGCAGCGGCTAACCGAGCGGGTGCGCGATCTCGAGCGCCGCCCGGCCGAGTCAGGCCGCGAGGTCGCCGAGGAGCTCGTCGCCGGGGCGGTCGAGCTCGGCGGCGTCCGCGTGGTCACCGAGCCCGTCGAGGTTGCCGACCCCAAGGCGCTGCTCGAGCTCTCCGACCGCGTCAAGCAGACGCTCGGAGAGAGCGCGGTGGTGCTCGGCTGCGCGCTTGACGGACGGGTCCACCTGGTGGCCAATGTGGCACCCGGCGCGGTTGAGCGCGGCGTACGCGCCGGCGAGGTCGTCCGCGCCGCCGCCCAGGCCGCGGGCGGGGGAGGGGGAGGGCGCGACACGATGGCTCAGGCCGGGGGGCGCGACCCCGAGAAGCTGCCCGAAGCGATCGCGGCGGCCCGGCTGGCGATCGAGCAGTCGCTCGCTTAGAGCAGGAAAAAGACCGCTCGTAGCGATAATTTCGTCGCTTGGGCGTCGCCTTTGGCGCCGAGGCGCCCGCTACGCTCGCGGCTTCGATGCTCGCGGCCACCGTCACAGACCCCGCCGCCCGCCTCGCCAACCTCTGATGCGGGTCCTAGCCCTCGACCACGGGGCCGCCCGCTGCGGCGTGGCGATCTCCGACCCAACCGGCACTCTGGCCACACCGCTGGCGACGGTCGAGCGACCGGAGAGCCGCCGGGGGCTCTCCGCTCTAGCCAGCCTCGCCGCCGAGCGGGGGGTCGAGCGCGTGGTCGTCGGGCTACCGCTCACCCTGCGCGGCGAGGAGGGCGACCAGGCCGGCGAGGCGCGCGCCTTCGCCGCCAGGCTCGAGGCGCGCCTCGCCGTCCCGATTGAGTTCCTCGACGAGCGGCTGACCACCCGTCAGGCGGTGCGGACCGGCGGCGCGGCCGACCTCGACTCGCGCGCCGCCGCTCACCTGCTCGAGGCCTACCTGGCGAGGAGATCGCCGGCACGCGAGCTCGTGGGCGACGCCGCGAAGGCTGAGCGACCCTGAGCGCTCCCGAGCCCTCCGGCGCGGAGGCCTTCGGCTCCCCTGAGCTTCCCGACGAGGAGCGAGGCGGCCGCGACCGCGAGGCCGCCCGCCGCGAGCGCGCCGCCCGGCGCGCCGCCCGCGGCTCGACTCTGGCGCCGCCTCGCCCGCCCGCTGGACGCACTACGCCCGGCCGAGGCCGAGCGCCCGGCCGCGACGGGAGGACCGCTCGACCTCGTATCGGCGGCGGAGGCTCGGGCCGCGACGGACCACCACGGGGCCCGGGCGGACGCCCACCCGCGCCCGGCCGCGAGCCGCTGCGCCGCCGTCGCCTCGCGCTTGCGGTCGCCCTGGTCCTCACCCTGCTGATCCTGGTCTGGATCGTCACGGGCTTCTGGGCGCCCTTCGGCGGCCAGGGAGACGAGCAGGTGGGCGTCCGGATCCCGCAGGGGGCGGGTGTCCAGCAGATCGCCGACATCCTCGACGAGCGCGGCGTAGTGGCCAGCGGGGCCGTGCTCAGCGCGCGCGTGCGGCTCTCGGGCCGGGGCTCGGAGCTCAAGCCCGGCAACTACACCCTGCGCAGCGGGATGGGGTACGGAGCCGCGATCGCGGAGCTCGCGGAGGGGCCGGCGCGCAACGTGATCAACGTGACCCTCCCCGAGGGCCGAGCCCGCGGTGAGATCGCGCCGCTCGTCGAGGGGGCCGGACTCGAGGGCAGCTACGCGCGCGCGAGCGAGACGTCATCCCGCCTCGATCCCACCGACTTCGGAGCCAAGGACGCCGAGAGCCTCGAAGGCTTCCTCTTCCCGTCGACGTACGAGCTCCGCCGCGGCGCGCCGGCGGGCGAGCTCGTCGCCCGGCAGCTCGACGCCTTCAAGCGTGAGTTCGGCCGGGTCGACCTCAGCGCGGCGAAGCGGCGCAAGCTCTCCCAGTACGAGGTGCTGATCATCGCCTCGATGGTCGAGCGCGAGGCCCAGATCGACCGCGAGCGACCGCTGATCGCCTCGGTGATCTACAACCGCATCAGCCGGGGCGAGCCGCTCGGCATCGACGCGACGATCCGCTTTGCGACGGAGAACTGGGAGCGACCCCTGACCCAGTCGCAGCTGGCCGTCGACTCGCCCTACAACACACGCACCAACGCCGGCCTCCCGCCCGGGCCGATCGGAAACCCCGGTCTCCCTTCGATCCGGGCGGCGGCCAAGCCGGCGCGGAGCAGCCACATGTTCTACGTCGTCAAGCCCAACACCTGCGGCGAGCACGCCTTCTCCCGGACGATCGACGAGTTCAACCGCGACAGTCAGGCCTACAACTCGGAGCGCGCCGCCCGTGGCGGCCGGTCGCCCGACGACTGCCCTCAGTAGCGTCGCCGGCGCCCGCGCCGAGCGAGCCTCGCGCGCCGCGCGGTGACCGCGCTCGCGGGCGTCCTCGGCCACCCCGTCGCCCACAGCCGCTCGCCGGCGATGCACAACGCCGCGTTCCGCGCGCTCGGGCTCGACTGGCGCTACGTGAAGCTGCCCGTGGCGCCGGCTCTGTTCCCCGAGACCGCCCGCGCGCTGCCGGGCTCCGGATACCGCGGGGCGAACGTGACGATCCCCCACAAGGTCGCCGCGCTCTCCGTGGCCGACAGCGCCACCGCCGCGGCCCGCGGCGTTGGGGCGGCCAACACGCTCAGCTTCGCCGTCGACGGCGCCATCGAGGCCGACAACACCGACGCCGGCGGATTCCTCGACGCCCTCGGCGAGTCGCCGCGTGGGCGCCGGGCGCTCGTGCTCGGCGCGGGCGGGGCGGGCCGAGCGGTGGCCTGGGCGCTGCGGGAGGAGGGCGCCGCCGAGGTCCTGATCTGGAACCGCACGCCCGAGCGGGCGACGGAGCTCGCCCGCGAGCTCGAGCTCGACCCCGTGTCCGCGCCGAGAAGCGCCGACATCGTGGTCAACGCAACCTCGGTGGGCCTCGATGCCAAGGACGCCGCTGAGGCCGTCCGCGCGCTCGGCCTCGCTCGGCTCGATGCCCCAGAGGTCGTCGTCGATCTCGTCTACGCCGAGCGGCCGGCTCCGGTCGTCGCCTGGGGAGAGCGGGTGGGCGCCCGGGTGGTCGACGGGCTCGAGGTGCTCGTACGCCAAGGAGGGCGTAGCTTCGAGCGCTGGACCGGGCGGGACCCGCCGTTCGAGGTTATGCGCGCCGCCGCGCGCGCGGACTGAGTCCTCAACTTCCCCGGACCCTTGCCGATAGAGATGACATGGCGATCTCTCGTCCTCTGCTCTTCGTGCTGATCGGCGCGTTGGCGCTCTTGGCCGGGGTGATGGGCATGCGCGCCATGGGCGGCGGTCAGGAAGCGGAGCCGAAGGCCTCGGCCCCGACAAGTACGTCGACAGCCGGCGCCCCCTCCGGACAAAGCTCCGCGAGCACGCCCGCCTCGCGCCCGGCCCGGCCCCGCCAGTCGGCCGCGGGGAAGCGCGCCGCCGAGAAGGCCAAGGGCTCCGACCCCGAGGCGCCCGTCCTGCGCGCGCTGGCGCAGCGCAAAGTCGTCGTCCTCTTCTTCGGGCAGTATCGTGGCGCCGACGATCGAGCGACCCGCCGAGCCGTGCGCACCGTCGGCCGCAAGCGCGGCGTGGCCGTATTCGCGGCCTCGATCAACGACGTCGCCGACTATCCGCGCGTGGCATCCGGACTCGGCATCCAGCAGAGCCCCTCGACCGCGGTCATCGATCGGCAGGGCCGCGCGCGCGTCGTCGAGGGCTTCCTCGACGAGGGGTCGCTGAGCCAACTCGTCGCCGACGCTCGGTCCTAGCGCGTTTGCGCAGCTAGGCCGTCGGCGCCGCCCCGGGGCCCGCGGTACGGGACGCTTGGCTCGCGGCCCGCGACCCGAGCGCTACGGCGCGCGGCCGTTCGACCCCAGCCACGGCGTACGCGCCCGTGCATGCGCCCGAAGGATCACGGATCGAGGCTTAAGTCCGCTTCATGGGTGCCGATAGGTATCAGGAGATGGTCCAGCTCCGCCCGCCCGCCTTTGCTCCGGTGCCCCGGGCCCTTGACGCCTCCAACGCATCGGCCCCCCTGCGACCGCACACCCGGGAGGACGGATTGCCCGCCCCCGACCACACCGCCGAGGAGGTACAGCCATGACCGAGGTCATTTTCGAGGCACCCCCGTCGAACGGCTCGGCCGAGGAGCCGTCGGGGTCCAGCGACACGCTCTTGGTCGAGTCGCCGGCGGGCATCACTGCGCCGCGGCACCGGGGCCGGTCCTCGGCTCCGCTCATCGAGATCCTCGTCGAGCTCGGCTTCACCTCGCGCCCGCGCGCCGACGCCGCGATCGAAGAGGGCAACAAGACCGTCACCGAGCCCGAGCGGATCCTCCGCGCCGCGAACGCTGTGACCGCCGATCAACTCACGCGCGCCATGGCGGAGCGACTCGGCATCGACTTCGCCGATCTCTCGGCGTACAAGCCAGATCTGGCGGCCGCGAACATGATCAGCGCCGAGGCCGCCAAGCGCTACGGGGCCGTTCCGATCGGCTTCGACGAGGGCGGCCGGCTGCTGATCGCCATGGCCGATCCCGCCAACATCCTGGCGCTCGACGACCTGCGGATGGTGACCGGCCACGAGGTTCGTCCGGTGGCCGCCTCCGCCGACGACATCGCCTCGGTGATCGGGCGCATGAGCCGCTTCGACGAGGATGTCGCCTCGGCGCTCGAGGACGGGGAGGACGAGGCCCCGGAGGTGCTCGAGATCCGGGAGTCCGCCGACGACGCGCCCGCGATCCGGCTCGTCAACTCGATCATCGCCCAGGCAATCGGCGAGGGCGCTTCTGACGTCCACTTCGAGCCCCAGGGACGCGACATGCGCGTGCGCTTTCGCATCGACGGGGTGCTCTTCGAGCGGACGACGATTCCGCGTCGCATAGTTCCCGGCGTCGTCTCGCGCATCAAGATCGTCGCCAACCTCGACATCGCCGAGCGACGGCTGCCCCAGGACGGTCGGGTCGGACTCCAGGTCGAGAAGCGCCCGGTCGACGTGCGCGTTGTGACCATGCCCTCGGTCCACGGCGAAGGCGTCGTCATGCGCCTGCTGACCAAGGACCACGCGCTCCTGAACCTCGACAGCCTCGGCATGCGCCCGGTGCCCTTCGAGCGCTTCGACCGCTCGATCCGCCAGCCCTACGGGGCGATCCTCGTGACCGGGCCGACCGGCTCGGGCAAGACCACGACCCTGTACTCGGCCCTCAACGAGGTCAACGACGTGGGGCGCAACATCATCACCATCGAGGATCCGGTCGAGTATCAGCTTCCCGGCATCACCCAGCTCCAGGTCCAACTCCGAAGCGGGATGTCCTTCGCCACGGGCCTGCGGTCCATGCTGCGCGCCGACCCCGACGTGATAATGGTCGGCGAGATCCGCGACTCCGACACCGCGCGGATCGCCGTCGAGGCCGCGCTCACCGGCCACCTCGTGCTCTCGACGCTCCACACCAACGACGCCGCGTCGGCGATCACCCGCCTCACCGAGATGGGAGTCGAGCCCTTCCTGACCGCGTCGGCGCTTGACTGCGTGGTGGCCCAGCGACTCGCCCGCGCCCTGTGCGTGCACTGCAAGACCCGGCGCGTGCTTCGCGCCGACTACCTGGAGAAGGTCGGCTACGCGGTGGGCGTCGACCTCGAGGTCTACGAGCCCCAGGGGTGCACCCGCTGCGCCCACTCCGGCTACAAGGGCCGCCTCGGCCTCTACGAGGTGATGGCCCTCTCCGAAGAGATCCGAGCCATGTGCGTGGACCGCGCATCGTCGGCGGTCATCCGCGACAAGGCCGTCGAGCAGGGCATGCGCCTGCTGCGCAACGACGGACTCGAGAAGGTCCGGCTCGGGCTGACCTCGCTGGAAGAGGTGACTCGCGTCACATGAGCGGCACGACGATGAACGAGGACCCCGCGGCCGGCGGCCTCCCGCGGGGGGTCACACCTCCGTCCGGCCGGGGCGGTCGCTTCTTGAGCGACGTGATCGTCGAGCTCGGCTTCGCCGATCGTGAGACGGTGGAGCAGGCGTTCGAGGCCTCGCGCGCGCCGGGCAAGAAGCTTGGCAGCACGCTGGTCGAGATGGGGATACTGTCCGACCACGAGCTCGGCCGGGCGATCGCCGAGCGCTACCGGCTCGACTACCTCGACCTGGCGGAGTTCGACGTCGATCCCGAGGCCGCCCAGGTCATCGGCGACAAGGAGATGAAGCGCTACGAGGCCGCACCGGTCGCGTTCACCGAGGACGGTGCCCTGGTGGTCGCGATGGTCGATCCCGCTGACTGGCTGGCTGCCGAGGAGATCGCCCAGCTCACCGGTCGCCGAGTCCGGCGCGCCGTCGCGTCCGCGGCAGACGTCGCCCAGGTCATCGCTCGGGTCGCCGAGGCGAACGCCAACGAGGAACAGCACGCCGGCGACGCATTCGAGGACAGCGGGCAGGCGCCCGCGCGATTGACTCTGCGGCGCGTGGCCAACCCGCTGATGGGCGGTACGATCCCGTCGCCGCCGGCCGTCTCCCAGCCGCCGCCCGCGCCGGCGGACGTCTTCTCGACGGCACCCGAGCCCCAGGCGGCGCCTGAGGCGGCCGGCGTCGACGCCGGCTATCGCTCCGAGGAAGGCGCGCCCGCCGAGGAGCCGACGTTCCACTCGCCCGGCGACGGCTCCGTGACGCCCGCCGACGAGCTCGGGGCGCCCGAGGCTGTGATCGGCATCGCGACCGATCCACCAACGGACGCTCCAGAAGAGAACATCCACTCTGGATTCGATGCCGAGGAGGAGGCGGAGCCGACGCCCTCCGACAGCGATGTGCCCCAGATCGGGGGCCGGAGAGAGGCCGCGAAGGTCGACGATCCCGAGACGGACGCCCCGCTGGCGATCGAGGTCGCCGAGCCTCAGACGGATGTCGCGGAGGCGCCGGTGCAGATCGCCGCTGAGCCCACCGATGTGATTGAACCGGCACCGTCCGGGGAGGGCGTTGCGGAGCCCGATACGGTCGCCCGCGAGGTCGAGCTCGACCAGGCTCGCCGCGATCTCGCCGCCGCCCGTGACGAGCTCGAGGGAACGCGCGCCGAGCGGGCCCGGCTCGAGACGGACCTACAGGCGACCCGCTCAGAGCTCGCCAACACCACAAGCGAGCTCAAGAGCGCCCGCGGTGGTCGCGATGCCGCCCTCGAGCGAGCAGCCGACGCAGAGCGCGAATCGGGTGAGGCGCGCGCCGACGTCAGCCGCCTCGGAGCAGAGATGGTCGCCGCCCGCGACCAGGCCGAGAGCCTGCGGGCCGACGTGAGCTGGGCCCGCCAGCAGCTCGAGCAGAAGGCCGAGCGCGAGGACCAGGCCCTAGCCGACCTACGCGAGCGCATCGAGGTCTTGCAGGCCCCCGCCCCGGCGCCCGGCCGCGCCGAGCCCCCGCAGCCCGGTCCCGTCTCCGCGGAGCCGACACCGCCGCCCGTCGCCGCGCCGGTCAGCAGCCCTGCGTCGAACGGGTCCGAACCGAAGCCCCCCACGACGCCCGCCAACGTCAACCGCTACCCCGCGCCCGCGCCGACCCCGGAGGTCGAGGGCGGCACCGTCAAGACACGCGGTCTGAAGCGCCTCATCGCCGCCGTCCGGCGGCTCTAGAGGCGAGTCCAAGGATCCTCGACGATCATGGAAGTCGTCACCCTCAAGCTCCTCGTTGCCGGCCCGTTCGCGGCCGGGAAGACCACGCTCATCTCCGCCATCTCCGAGATCCCGGTGGTGGCCACCGAGGCCGAGGTCACCGACGAGACGCGCGCCACCAAGCTCAACACCACCGTGACCATGGACTACGGCAAGCTCACGGTGGCCGACGACGAGCTGCGCGCCGAGCTGCTGATGTTCGGGACGCCGGGTCAGGAGCGCTTCTCCTTCATGTGGGACGTCCTCGCCGAGGGGATGGACGGCTACATCCTCGTCGCCGACCTCTCGCGACCCGAGTCCTTCGAGGAGGCCAGGGGGATCCTCGATCACTTCCGCGCCATGTCCGACGTACCGTTCGTGGTCGCCGCCAACCGGTCCTCCGGGTTTCCTGGGCCGGTTTCGAAGTTCGCCGACGCGCTGGGACTCGATCCCGAAGCCGTGATCGTCCCTTGCGAGGCCGTCGACCGCGAGTCCGCCAAGGAAGTCGTCGTGACCATGCTCCTCGAGGTGCTCGCCCACGAGGGGGGTGGTGGTCGAATGAAGGTCGAGGAGCTAACTGCGAACGGCGCCGCGTCGACAGTTACCACGAGCCTGGACCAGGCGATACTCGAGCTTCGCCGTGCCTCCCGCGACATCACCGGCGTGATGGTCGCGAGCTCCGACGGGCTCTCCCTGGCCCACGACCTCCCACCGGAGCACAACCTGCAGACCGCAGCGATGGCGGCCACGGCCGTCGGCCTCAGCCGGCGGATCGTCGAGACCTTCGGGCACGGCGCCTTCGAGGACGCGGTCGTGCGCGGCCGGGACGGCTACCTCGTGGTCTACAGCGCCGGCCCTCGGGGCGTACTTGCCGTGCTCGCCGACGGAGAGGCGAACCTCGGTCTACTCCACCACGTGGCCCGTCGCGCGGCCTCGCGGATCTCAAAGCTGCTCGTTTAGTCGCGGCGACCCACCGGGGCTGAAGCTTTTGCGTCCCCTGCCGATAGAGGACATATGGCCGACATCCAACACAGCCTCGATGAGATCATGCAGATCCCCGGCGCGCTCGGCGCGGCGCTCGTCGACTACTCGAGCGGAATGACCCTCGGCACCGCGGGCAACGGGGCGCTCGACCTCGAGCTCGCGGCAGCGGGCAACACCGAAGTCATGCGGGCACAGATGATGACCATGGGCAGCCTCAACCTCGAGGACAGGGTCGAGGACCTCCTCATCACATTGAGCACGCAGTTTCATCTCATGCGGCCGCTGACCTCCGCGGCCGGCGACGGTCTCTTCCTCTACGCGGCGATCGACAAGGAGAGGTCGAACCTCGCTCTCGCTCGGCGCCTCCTTCAGAACGTCGAGCGGACGCTCGACGTCTAGCCGGCGTCGTCGGCGGGCGCAGCGAAGGCGTTCGACCCGTGAGCGAGGAGAGCAACGTCGTGGCCAGGGGCGTACTGACGATCATCACCGACAAGCTGCGAGCGCGGAGCATGCTGCAGTCGTCGCTCGAGGGGCTCGGCTACCGCGTGGTGGCCTTCAACGACGTTCGGTCTGCCGCCGCCTACGTCGAGGCCGACATCCACCTGCTCGACAGCGCCGCGGCGAACGACCTGAGCGCCGATCTCCACCGCCTCGAGGAGAGCGCCCCGGTGCTCCTGCTGATGCCGCCCGGAAGCCTTGTAACGCCGGCCTTCCGGCAGGCGAGCGCCGGCTTCATCGGGATGGCCGCCCGCGTCGAGGAGTACGCGCTGCGCCTCGAGATCGCAGCGGCCTCCAGCGGGGGAAGCGGGTACCGCATCGCTGCGCAGCGCAACGGCTCGCCGACACCCGGTGGAAAGGTCGAAGTGCCGCCGCGAGACCGCAACGAATCGGCGCCCATCGAGCAGCCGTTGCACGCCGTTCCGAGTGCGACCGGCTTCGCGCCCGACCCCCACCCAAACGAACCCGAGCCGCCGGCGACATGAGCCGGACCGAGTTCCACGGAGACCGTGTTACTTGGATTCGACGGTGATCAAGGTAGCGGTTGGAGCGGCGGGATCGAGCGCAGCGAGCCCGTAGGGCGAGCGGAGCGAGGTCCCGCCGG
>Ga0136616_10000276_pt1 | contig 22685 bp, 22 predicted proteins | sample AntDrymUQ2992106_2_FD_106648 | JGI IMG/M metagenome (GOLD analysis project Ga0136616, IMG submission 106648) | Polar desert sand microbial communities from Dry Valleys, Antarctica - metaG UQ299 (21.06) | ecosystem: Environmental > Terrestrial > Soil > Desert | place: Antarctica: Dry Valley... | reverse complement strand
GAACCCGTAGCCGCCGACCAGCGAGGGCAGGTCGAGCGGCAGCCCGGGCGGGACCTCCCCGCGGTAGACGAGCAGCTCCGTTCCGCGGCTCACCGCGGAGGCCAGCGCTCGCACCTGGACCTCGCCCGGCCCCGGCGCGGCAACACGCTCCTTGCGCAGCTCCACGGTCCGAGGGCCTGAGAACCACACCGCGCACGCGGGGATCACCCGACAACCTCGGGGTAGCGGACGCGCCCGTCGAGGACGAGGTCGGGGCCGTACGTGGCGATGGACACGTCGGCGAGCAGCAGCGAGCGGTCCAGGTCGGCGATGCCGAGGTCGCCGACGGCACCCGTGCCGCGTCCGAGGATCTTCGGGGCGATGCACACGGCCACGCGGTCGACGAGCCCGTCGAGCGTCTGGGCGTAGCTGAGCGTCACGCTCGGCGTCATGGGGAGCCGTCCCCCGACGGCAGCAGCGACGCGTCGAGCAGATGACCCATGCGGTCGCGCTTCGTCTCGAGGTAGCGCAAGTTCGCGGGGTTCGGGGTGACCACGAGCGGCAGCCGTTCGGTCACCTCGACGGCGTGGCGCTCCAGGCCCTTGACCTTGTCCGGATTGTTCGTCAGCAGGCGGACGCGGCAGGCGTCGAGGTCGGCGAGGATCGCCGCGGCGACGCCGTAGTCGCGCGCGTCCTCCGGCAGCCCGAGGGCGAGGTTCGCCTCGACGGTGTCGAGCCCCTGCTCCTGGAGGCGGTAGGCGTCAATCTTGCGCGTCAGCCCGATGCCGCGGCCCTCCTGGCGCAGGTACAGCAGGATGCCCCGGCCCTCGCGCGACAGGATGCGCAGGCTCTCCTCGAGCTGCTGGCCGCAGTCGCAGCGCCGGGACCCGAACAGGTCACCGGTCAGGCACTCGCTGTGGACGCGGACCAGCACGGGCTCGTCGCCCCCGAGGGCGTCCTGAGGACCGGCGACGAGCGCCATGTGCTCCTCGGCGGCGTCGTGTGCCTTGTACAGCAGGAGGCGGAAATCGCCGTACCGGGTCGGCAGGCCAGTACTCGTGACGCGCCGGACAGACCTCAAGCTGCGCTCCATCCCTCGCCCGCTGCTCGTGTCCAGGAGCAGGGGGGTCCAGCCTGCGTGGCCTGTGATGTTGCTGCAAGTCACTGAGAGTTTCGCTGCGCCACCAGTCCGTACATGAGCGGCAGCGACGGCACTCCTGCGGGCGGAACCAGACGCCGCCCGGGCAGCGTCCGCATCCGGTCGAACTGCCGCTCCCCGTTCGCGAAGGGGTACTCCTCCAGCCGCTCGACCGACCAGCGCCCGGCCGCGCCGCCGAACGCGCTGACGACCTCACCGAGGCCCCAGCGGTACAACGTGCAGGCATGCGGGTTGCGGAAGCTGTCCACGCCCTCGGCGAACCCGCCAGGCGACAACCCGCCCCTGGCCGCGCCGACGTAGTCGCCGACACCGTCGAGCTCCAGCGGCGCCCCACCCGTCGGGTACGGCGCGCGGTGGCGCCAGTCCGGGGCGAACGTCGCGGCGAAAGGGTGGAAGTCGACGAGCACGAACCGGCCGCCCGGTCGGACGACGGTCGCGAGCGCCGCGGCGAAGGCCGTGAGGTCGCGCAGCCAGCAGGCGACTCCATAGGAGGCGAAGGCGATGTCGTAGCGGCGCCCCTCCCGGCCGGCCGCTCCCAGCCACGCGAGCACCTCCGCGCGCTCGAAGCGGGCGGCGATGCCCGTCTCCCGGGCGAGCCGACGTGCCCCCGCGATCGCCTCGTCGCTGAGGTCGACGCCGGTGACCCGCGCTCCGGCCGCGGCGAGACTCAGCGTGTCCTGCCCGGTGTTGCACAGCAGGTGCACCACGGACCGCCCGGCGACGGACCCCAGCAGCGCCAGCTCCTCTCCGAACAGCGTGCTGCCCCCCTCGGCGAGGAACGCCGCCTGCCCGGGCCGATGGCTGGCGTGCGCGGGCACGACGGCGTTCCAGGAACGCCGGGTCCGCTCGAGCTCCGCCTCGGTGTCCGCCATCGCCCTAATGCTGCTACGGCATCGTTACGCTGTCCGCGCGATGCGCATTCTGCTGGTCTGCCTCGGCAACATCTGCCGCTCTCCGGTCGCCGAGGCGGCCCTGCGGCGCGCGCTCGCGTCCGCGGGACTCGTCGACGTCGAGGTCGACTCCGCGGGCACCGACGTCTGGCGCCCGGGTGAGGCGCCTGACGCGCGCATGACGGCCGCAGCGCACGAGCTCGGCCTGGAACTCCAGGGAGCCGCGCGCCAGGTGGCGGCCGAGGACTTCACCACCGCCGACCTCCTGCTCGCGATGGACCGCCGCAACCTCGCCGAGCTCCGGCGCCTCGCCCCCGACGACGCGGCGCGCACCCGCGTCCGCCTCTACCGCGACGACGCCGAGGTCCCCGACCCGTTCATCGGCGAGGCCACCTTTCCCGAGGTCGCCGACATCGCGATCCGCGCGGCCGACACCCTCGTCGCCTCGCTGCGGCGCTCCTAGCGCAGCGAGCCGTCGTTGAGTCCCTCGCGGAGGGCAGGGCCGCGCCGATCTCGCGGTGGGAGCGCCCTCCGCGCCGCGCCCCCCGGGTTCGTCGGCACAACTCAGAAGCTACAAGAGCACGCCGAGCAGGCCGGCGTCCGGCAGACTGCCGGGCATGACCACAGAACAGCACACCCGTGCGACCAGCAGCTTCGTCATCGACTCCTGGGACCAGCAGCCGTATCACGAGGGCGAGGGCGTGCAGTTGGCGCGCGTCGAGCTCAGCAAGACGTTCGCGGGCGACATCGAGGGCACCAGCACGGCCAGCCTGCTCATGGCTGGCGGCAGCGAGTCCGGCGCCTATGTGGCGCACGAGCGGCTCGTGGTGCGGGTGCACGGGCGTGACGGCGCCTTCGTGCTCCAGCACGCCGCGGTGGCGGGCCCGCAGGGTGGCTCCAGCAGCTGGGTGGTGGTGCCCGACAGCGGCACCGGCGAGCTGCGCGGCCTGACCGGCGACGGCGAGATCACCCGGCACGACGACGGCAGCCACACCTTCACCCTCGACTACCACCTCGGCGGCGCCTGACGCCCGGCCTCCCGCGCTCGAGCGTTGCCGGCCACGGCCTACACTCGGGTGGATGACGGGCGGACAGTTCCGGGTCGGTTGTCCCCGGTGGCGGATTGCCGTGGTCGCGGTGGTGCTGGTCTGCACCGGCTGCGGTGGCGAGGCCGAGCAGCCCGAGCAGCCCCGGCAGACCGAGCAGAACACGGCGCCGGAGCCCGTCGGCGTGGAGGAGCCGGCGCTGGAGGTGATGCTGCTGCAGTACCGCCTCGATCAAGCCCCGCGGCGCATACAGGTGGCCGTGACCAACAGCGGCGACGCACCGATCGAGATCACGTCCGTGGCGCTGGAGGCCCCCGGCTACGCCTCGCTGCCGCCCACACCGAAGCACGCCGAGATCGCACCCGCCGCACGCGTGGACCTACCGGTGGTGCTCGGCGAGGCGCGCTGCGCGGAGGGCACGGACCAGTCGGCGGGTCAGGCCGTGGTCCTCGCCCGCGTCCGCGCCGAGGACGGCGCCGAGCGCGACGTGGAGGTGGCGCTGTCGTCACCCGACGAGGTGCTCGACCGGCTGCTGACCCGCGAGTGCGACCAGCTGACGCTGGCGCGGGCGCTGTCGGTGACCTTCGGTCCCACCTGGACGCCCGCCGAGCTCGACGGTCAGCGCACCCTGCACGGCTCGCTGGCCGTGCAGCGGCTGGATTCCGCCGAGCCGCTGACGGTCTCGGGCACCCAGGGCAACGTGATCTTCAGCATGAAGCCGCTCGCTGAGACGCGGTCCCCACTGCTGGTGCTCGCCCCCGGCCAGTCCCGCGCCGACATCCCCATCGAGATCACCGCGTCGCGCTGCGATCCCCACGCCCTGGCCGACAGCAAGCGGACCTTCTTCTTCCCGCTGTGGGCGGCGGTGGGCGACGGTGAGGAGCTGGCCACCTTCATCACCGTGGACGACGCTGCGCGTGCGCGGCTGGATGAGCTGATCCGCACCGGCTGCGGGGTGTGACCGCAGCGCGGTCAGGGGTCCGCGACCGCTAGGGTTCGGCGTCATGCGCAGCCTCCTCCCGACCGCCGGCGAGGACGTGGATGTCTATGACGCGGTGCGCCCGCCCGAGGGCCGCTGGCTCCGGGTGAACTTTATCGAGAGCCTGGACGGCGCGGTGGTGGACGCGCAGGGGCGGTCGGGTGGCCTCGGCGGCGCCGGCGACCGCGCCGTGTTCCACGCGCTGCGCGCCCAGACAGACGTGGTGCTCGTGGGGGCGGGGACGGCCCGCACGGAGCACTACGGCCCGCACCGCCCCACCCCCGCCCTGGTCCAGCGGCGCGCGGCCGACGGGCGCGCCGCCCCGGCGGCCATCGCCCTGGTCTCCGGCAAGCTCGACCTCGACCCCGCCGCCGCGGTCTTCAGCGCGGCGGCCACGCCGACGATCGTGCTCACGTCGGCGGCGTCGCCAGCGGACCGGCGCCGCGCGCTCGCCGAGGTCGCCCGGGTCGTGGTGGCCGGTGACACCCACGTCGACCTCGCCGAGGGCCTGCGCCGGCTGCGCGACGACCACGGCCTCGCGAGCATCCTCTGCGAGGGTGGCCCCACGCTGGCCGGCGGCCTGTTCTCGGCGGGGCTGGTCGACGAGCTGTGCGTGACGCTCGCCCCCGCCCTGGTGAGCACGGGCGGCCCGCGCCTCGTGGAACGGCTCGCCGGGTGCGTGGCGCTGCGGCTGGCCCGCGTGCTGGAGCAGGACTCTGAACTGCTGCTGAGCTACGAGGTCTTGCGCGCCGGCTGACCGGCCGGCCACCGCACGCGGCAGAGACGATCTCGATCAGGGCACTTCGGGGTTGAGGACGATGTGGAGCACCGTCGGGTGCGCAACTGGGTGGGCCTCGGTCACGTCGGCGCCGGGGGGCCGCCAGCGGCCAGCAGGCCGGACAGGTCGGCGCTCACGCGCAGGGCGACGGCGCGGAAGGCGGCCGCGAGCGGGTCGTCGGGGTGGCGCGTCCCCAGCGCCATCTGGGACTCGTCGAGGTCGTCCACCGCCACGTAGCGCACCGCGGGCGACGGGTAGAAGCGGGCGAGCGAGGCCGCGGTGGTGGTGACGCAGTCGCGCAGCGCGAGCGCGGTGAGCAGCTCGTTGACCGTGGTGACATCGTCGGGGCCGACCTCGCGTGGCGCCATTCCACCGCGGTACGGGGTCAGGCGCCAGAAGTCGGTCCAGGCGCGCGGCTCCGCGGCGTGGGCCGCCAGCACGGGTTCGTCGAGCAGGTCGCCGACCTTCAGGACGTCGGCGTCGGCCAGCGGCGAGTCCGCGGGCACCACGGCGACCCGTGGCTCCGTGGCCAGCACGGCCAGGCTGACGCGGTCGTCGGCCAGGGGCGGCCGCAGCAGCGCCACGTCCACCCGGCCCTCCACCAACTCGCAGGTCTGCTGGAGGAAGTTGAGCTCGCGCACCCGCAGTTGCACGCGCGGCCGGGCGATCGCGAACGCGTGCAGGATCGGCATGGTCAGCTCCGCGGCTCCGTGGGCGAACACGCCGACGGTGAGCGTGCCCTCGACCCCGTCGGCCTGTTCGCGGACGGCGCGCAACGCGCGGGCGGCGTGGGCGAGCGTGGTGCGCGCGTGCACCAGGAAGGTCTCGCCGGCGTGCGTCAGCCGCACCCCGCCGGGCCCGCGGTCGAACAGCCGCGCGCCGAGCTCGCGCTCGAGCTGCTTGATCTGATGGCTCAGGGCAGGCTGCGCCAGCGGGATGCGCGTGGCCGCGCGGCCGAAGTGCAGCTCCTCGGACAGCACCACGAACGAGCGGAGGTGCCGCAGCTCCATTGACCCTCCCTCCGGTGCTGGTGACGGGCACCGGGAGCGTCAGGGAGCGGTGCGTCGCGTGCAAGCGGGCCACGGAGGGTGTGAGAGGCGCGAACCGGACCGTGTCGTCCGCCGGCGTCGGCTGCCCGTGGTCTGATGCGGGTCCGCACCGGCGGGACGGGAGACCAACGTGGACGGGGACCTCGGGAGGGCGCGGCCAGCCCTGGGTGTGGGCGTCTCGGGTTGCGTTCACCTCGGCGAGCTCGTCGATGTCCGCCCTCTCTCCGACGTGTGCGAGGCGTGTGCGAGGCGTGCGCCGCCGCCGCGCTGACCTGGGAAGCGCTGCTGCTGTGCCGCACCTGCGGCTACGTGGGCTGCTCGGGACGACCCGCGGGGGCCTCCACGCGCGGCGCCGCTACGACTGGGTCGACCATCCCATCGTCTCGGCGCTCGACGGTCGCGGCGACCGCGGCTGGTGCTACGCGGACGCGTGGCGCTGGAACTGCCCCTGCTGCGGCCATGACGGCGGCCCCAAGCACCCGCCGGCGCCGCTGCGGGTTGGCTGACACCTTCAGCAAACGGTAAGGGGGCAGCGCGGTGGCCGGCTCCGGGTGGAGCCGGCCAAGCGCGTCCGATCCGCCGGGATTACAGCAGCCGGGCGATCACCGGGCAGTTGATGATGACCCCGACGGAGCCGTACGGGGCGCCCCCGGGTCCGGTGATGAAGCCCTGCTGGGCGAGGCTGAGGATGGCGAACTCCTCGGTCTGGCGGGACACGTAGCCGTTGTCGATCGCCTCCTGGGTCCACTCCCCCAGCTGCAGGTCCCACATCGGGCTGTAGTCCAGCGCGAGCGTCGGGATGCCGCCGAAGACGTTCAGCGGGCCGCCCTCGCCGCGGATCGCGCTGTTCAGGCCCTGCCGCTGCGGGTTGTCCGCGCCGGTGGGGCCATTCGTGAAGGCGAACAGCCGCTCGATCGCGGAAAAGGCCGCGTCGTCGCGCCCCAACCCGAGCCGGGAAAGCCGAGGGGCCAGCGTCGCTTCTTCGAGGGTCGCCGTGGTCGCATCGCTCGCTTCGAAGCTGAGGTAGACGACCGGCCGGGCGAAGCTGAATCCGAGGACCTGGGTGAGTGTCACCGTGCCGCCGGTCGTGCCGCCGCCCTGCTCCTCGGGGCAGATCGACAGGACCTTGTCGTGGACGCGCGCGTGATCGGGCTCGCCCTCGCAGTACGCCGACAGCTCGTCGGCGGAGATGCCGTAGGCCACGACGGGCGCGTTGTAGATGTGCCCGCCCGCGTTGGTGACCTTCACCAGCGGCGAGTAGCAGTCGTCGCCGACGGCGCCGGGCTCGGCGACCGTGGGCGGGAACGCCTCGCCCTCGAGGCGGCGCTCCGGAGCGAAGTCCACGGCCCCGCAGTCGAAGACCAGGGTGCCGTCGGCGGCCTGGGTGGCGTTGCGAACCGCGTCGGCGTCGCGGTCGCGGCGCCGGCTGGCGTCCTCGACGGAAGGCGAGTCCGCATAGGTCAGCTTGGGTGCGAGGTTGATACCCAGCGCCTCGGCGTTGCCCTCGTCGGTGGTCTCGGTGAGGACGTACCAGACCGGCGTGCCGTCGCGCATCCGGCCCTCGTACAGCGGCAGGCGAACGGTGCCGCCGCACTCGTCCACGACGGCGGTCTTGACCAGGTCCACCGGGCCGACGAGGCGCTCGTCCTGGACCGACGGGGGGACGCCGTTGTACTCGGCGGCGACGAGCGTGCCGATGTTCGACGGTGGCGGGCAAGGGTCGCCGCCGGGCGGTGGCTCGGCCTGGGCGACGAGCCGGTCGGCCTCCTGCGCGTCCGCGCTCTGCGACGGCGCCGACTGCAGCAGGGCGGCGAGCAGCAGCAGCAGCGCTGCGGCGGCCACCACCACCGTGCGCTTGCCTGCGTGTGGGGTCGTGATCACGGGGTTGGTGCTCCTCTCGATGGGACTGGTTACCCGTCAGAGGACCACCAGCCCGCCACCACCGTCCAAGACCAGTTCACGATCACGCCATCGCGCGACGGCGTCAGCGCAGGGCGCGGTAGCGGCGGATCAGCGCGTTGGTCGAGGAGTCGTGGTGCAGCGGGGGCTCGGTGGAGGACTGCAGCTCCGGCGCGATGCGCTCGGCGAGTGCCTTGCCCAGCTCCACGCCCCACTGGTCGAAGGAGTTGATCTGCCAGATCGTGCCCTGCGTGAACACCTTGTGCTCGTACAGCGCGATGAGCTGGCCGAGCACGCCAGGGGTGAGCGCGGGCGCCAGGATGGTGTTCGTGGGGCGGTTGCCCGGGAAGGTGCGGTGCGCCACCTGGTGCTCGGGGACGCCCTCGGCCACGACCTCCTCACGCGTCTTGCCAAAGGCCAGCGCCTCGGTCTGGGCCAGGAAGTTGGCCATGAGCAGGTCGTGGTGGTCGCCCAGCGCGTGCGCAGGGCGGGCGAAGCCGAGGAAGTCGGCGGGGATCAGCCGTGTGCCCTGGTGGATGAGCTGGTAGTAGGCGTGCTGGCCGTTGGTCCCCGGCGTGCCCCACACCACCGGTCCGGTCGTGGTCTGCACCGGGTCGCCGTCCAGCGTCACCGATTTGCCGTTGGACTCCATGTCGAGCTGCTGGAGGTAGGCCGGGAGGCGGCTGAGGTACTGGCTGTAGGGCAGGATGGCCTGGGTCTCGGCGCCGAAGAAGTCGCCGTACCAGCAGCCGATGAGGCCGAGCAGGACGGGCAGGTTGCGCTCGAACGGCGCGCTGCGAAAGTGCTCGTCGAGCATGTGGAAGCCGGCCAGGAACTCGTCGAAGCGGTCCGGGCCGATGGCGACCATGAGCGACAGCCCCACCGCCGAGTCGACCGAGTAGCGGCCCCCCACCCAGTCCCAGAAGCCGAACATGTTGTCCGGGTCAATGCCGAACGTGGCCACCTCGTCGGCGTTCGTGGACACCGCCACGAAGTGCCGGCGGACCGCGTCGGGATCGTCCAGCGCGCCGAGCAGCCAGTCGCGTGCCGTGCGCGCGTTGGTCAGGGTCTCTGAGGTCGTAAAGGTCTTGGAGCAGACGATGAACAGCGTCTCGGCGGCGTCGAGGTCGCGGGTGGCCTCCCAGATGTCGGCGCCATCGACGTTCGACACGAAGCGCACGGTCAGGTCGCGGTGGCTGAAGTCGACCAGCGCCTCGTAGGCCATGGCAGGGCCGAGGTCGGACCCGCCGATGCCGATGTTCACCAGGTTGCGGATGCGCCGACCGGTGGCGCCTGTCCAGGCGCCCGAGCGCACCTCGTCGGCGAAGCGGCGCATACGGCCCAGGACCTCATGGACCGGCGGCGCCACGTTGTCGCCTTCGACCACGAACGAACCGCCCGTCGGCATGCGCAGCGCGACGTGGCCGACCGCGCGCTGCTCGGTGACGTTGATCCGCTCGCCGGCGAACATCGCGTCGATGCGCCTGCGCAGGCCGGCGCGCTCGGCCAGCGCCACCAGCAGCTCCACGGTCTCGGTGGTCAGGCGGTTCTTGGAGTAGTCGAGGGTGAGGTCGCCCGCCTGCAGGGTGAGCGCTTCGCCGCGGTCCGGGTCCTGGGCGAACAGCTCGCGCAGGTGTACGCCGGCCAGCGCGCGCTGGTGCTCGACCAGCGCACGCCACTGCGGGGTCTGGGTGATCGGGTCCATCAGCTCGCGCCTATCTTTGGTCACCCCTGCTGAGGATGAGTCCCCGCTGGAGATGAGCGATCGCGAACCGATCTTGACACGCAGGGCCACCGGGACCCTTGATCGGCGCCACCATCGGACCAGGAGTGAGTGTGCGCGAGGACCTGCAGTCGGGAAGCACCCTCCCCGACGTCACGTTGCCCGACCACAACGGCAGCAGCCGCAGGCTCAGCGACCTCGCCGAGGGCGACCCGCTGGTGGTGCACTGCTATCGCGGCTGGTTCTGCCCGAAGGACCGGACCTATTTTCGCAACCTCCTCAGGTTGCAGGAGGAGGCCGAGGTCGCCTACGCCCGCATCGTGTCGCTGAGCGTGGAGCCGCCGGAGGTCTCGGCGGCGTACCGGGCGGGGCTGGACGCCCGCTGGACCTTCCTGTCCGACCCCGACGGCGCCTATCGCGACACCTTGGACCTGCGCGAGGGGACCGATACCGTCCACGACCCGTACGTGCCAACGGTGTTCACCCTGTTCCCCGACCTCACCATCCACCGGATCTACAACGGCTACTGGTACTGGGGCCGGGCGACGAACGAGGAACTGCGCCGCGACCTGCGCGAGATCACCCACGACCTCCGGCCAGACTGGGAGGTGTGAGTCGTGGGCGAACGCTGGTGCTGGTTCGGCTTCGTCGACATCCCGCCCGAGGGCGCGCTGGCCTCGGCCGACACGTTCACCACGGACGGCGAGCCCGCCGGGCTGCTGGCGGCGTGGCCCGCTGAGCAGCGCAAGCAATCCGGGGCCAACCGGCTCGACCGGCGGGTGATCGACCCCGAAGGCCCGCCGATGGCCTTGTCGCTGGCGGTCGCGCCCCGCGGCGTGCGGGTGCTGTTCGACGATCCTGCCGTGGTCGCCGCCACCCGCGCCGTGCTCGCCCGCCGCTGGCCCGCCTTTGTCTCCACGCTGGTGCGCGACGCCGCCCACATCGCCGGTGCGGTCACCGGCATCGAGGCCGACGTGGCGCAGCGCTGGCCGGCCTGGTTCGACACCGACCCCTTCGCGCGGCTCTTCCGAGCGCGCCGCCTGCGCGTCGGCCCCGGACTGTTCCGCCGCGTGACCGCCCCCGTCGGTCCCGTCCACCAGCGCTACGCCGGCCTCCCCTGGCCGGTGGCCGGCTTCCCGTCCGCCTAGGACGACGTGATCCCTGCGTGCTGCGGGCACAGCGCCGCCACCGCGACGTCCACCTCGGACGCCGCGGCGCCCTCGGGCGCCGGGGCGCCGGCGTCGAGTGCGGAGCAGATGCCGTGGCCGCGTGCGAGGAGCTCGGCGTCCGTTGACGTCGGTGCGGCGCCCTCGCGGCTGCGGACCTCGTGTAGGTACAGCGCCTCGAGGTCGGCGCGGTAGTAGGCGCCGACCGTCGACGAGGACACCTGCGCGTCGGTGACCGGCTGGCCCAGGTCGCGGCGCAGCAGGCCCACCGTGGCGAGCGCGATCACCACGAGGGACACGGCGACGATCAAGACGGTGTTCGCACCTGGCATCGGTCTGCACTCCCTGAGCGGTGGTGTCTGCCCAGGCAGCATGGCCCGGCGCGGTCGCCGTGCCATGCCCAAGATTGGGGATTTGCTCAGTCGGCGCCGAGAACGCGGGCGATCTCGTCGAGCGCGGCGGCGTCCTCGATGGTCGGCGGGGTGTCGTAGCTGCGGCCGTCGGCGATGCTGCGCATCGTGGCCCGCAGGATCTTGCCGGAGCGCGTCTTCGGCAGGCGCGGGACCACCCGCACCTCGCGAAAGGCCGCGACAGGCCCCACCTGGTCGCGGACCATGGCGATCAGGGTGCGCGCCAGCGCGTCGGGGTCGCCGCCGGCGCCGGCCTTGAGGACCACCAGGCCGACCGGGCGCTGCCCCTTCAGCGCGTCCTCGACGCCGATGACCGCCGCCTCGGCCACGTCGGGGTGCTGGGCCAAGACCTCCTCCATCACGCCCGTGGACAGCCGGTGGCCCGCCACGTTGATGACGTCGTCGGTGCGCCCCATCACGTAGACGTAGCCGTCGGCGTCCACGTAGCCGCCGTCGCCGGAGAGGTAGTAGCCGTCATAGCGCGACAGGTAGGACTCGACGAAGCGCTCCTCGTCCTGCCACAGGGTGGGGAACGCGCCGGGCGGCAGGGGCAGGCGCACCACCACCGCGCCGTTCGTGCCAGGCGGCGCCTGCGCCCCGGACTCGTCGAGGACGCGCACGTCCCAGCCGGGCACCGGCTTCGTGGCGGAGCCGGGCTTCGACGGCTGCGGCTCGATGCCCAGCGGGTTGGCCACGATCGGCCAGCCGCTCTCAGTCTGCCACCAGTGGTCCACCACGGGGACGGCGAGCAGCTCGCGGGCCCAGTGATAGGTGTCGGGGTCGAGGCGCTCGCCGGCGAGGTAGAGCGCGCGCAGGCTGGAGGTGTCGTGCTCGCGCTTGCGCTCCCCCGCCGGGTCCTCCTTCTTGATAGCCCGAAAGGCGGTCGGCGCGGTGAACAGGGTGGCGACGCCGTGCTCGGCTACCACCCGCCAGAACGCGCCGGCGTCCGGCGTGCCGACCGGCTTGCCCTCGTACAGCACGGTCGTGGCGCCGGTCAGCAGGGGCGCGTAGACGATGTAGGAGTGACCGACGACCCAGCCCACGTCTGACGCGGTCCACCACACCTCGCCCGGATGGGTGTCGTAGATCGCCGGCAGGCTCCAGCGCAGGGCCACCGCGTGTCCGCCGTTGTCGCGCACCACGCCCTTGGGCCGCCCGGTGGTACCGGAGGTGTAGAGCACGTAGAGCGGGTCGGTGGCGTCCACCGGCACCGGGTCGGCGGGCTGCGCGCCAGCCACGACATCGCGCCAGTCCAGGTCGCGGCCCGCCGCCAGCTCCGCCTCGAGCCGCTCTCGCTGCAGCACCACCACCGCCTCCGGGCGGTGGTCAGCGAGGTGCAGCGCTTCATCGAGCAGCGGCTTGTAGGCCACGACTCGGCTGGGCTCGATGCCGCAGGACGCCGCCAGCACGACCACGGGCCGCGCGTCGTCGATGCGCACCGCGAGCTCGCGGGCGGCGAACCCGCCGAAGACCACCGAGTGGACCGCGCCCAGCCGCGCGCAGGCGAGCATGGCGATCACCGCCTCGGGGACCATCGGCATGTAGACCACGACCCGGTCACCCTTGCCCACGCCCAGACCAGCCAACGCGCCCGCGAAGCGCGCCACCTCGTCGCGCAGCTCGGCGTAGGTCAGCCGGCTCACCACCCCGGTCACCGGCGAGTCGTGGATCAGGGCCACCTGGTCGCCGCGCGTGGCGACATGGCGGTCCACGGCGTTCCAGCAGGTGTTCAGGGTCCCGCCGGCGAACCAGCGGGGAAAGCGGGGGTCGCTGCGGTCCAGCACCTGCGGCGGCGGCTCGATCCAGTCGATCGCCCTGGCCGCGTCACCCCAGAATCTCTCGGGGTCGTCCAGACTGCGGTGGAACTGCTCCTCGTAGACCCCCATCGCGCGGCTCCCCTCGTCGGCGTCCCCGCGCAGCGTAAGGGGCGGCCGCCTCCTGGCGGCCGCCCCTTACAGGTTCGCTGCTACGGGTTGATGCGGACCACCTGGCCCACGTCGGCGAAGATGCTGTAGTTCGAGACGTAGAGGGCGCCGTCACGACCGACGGCGACGCTGCCAGGGGCCACGAGGCCCTCGCTCGCCACGACCTGCCTGCTTCCGTCCCTGGCGACCCGGATGAGCTGACCGGTGAGGTCCGACTCAGGCCCCTCAGCTCGTGAGCAACCCGTTGCGCACGAGCTCCAGCGATGCGCGACTGACCGGACGATTAGGGTGACCAACCGCGCGGCGCCGCGGTGTCCGCCCGGCGTACGTGGTCCGCGGCGCACACTCCGTTACGATGTGGGGAACCGATGGGACGGCGCCAAGCGAGGGGCGGCCTTGTCCAGCACGCAGCAGGACCTTCCCGTGGCCGCGACCCGGAAGCTCGACGCCGTCACGATCCGCTTCGCCGGGGACTCCGGTGACGGCATGCAGCTCACGGGCGACCGCTTCACCTCGGTCACCGCCCAGCTCGGCAACGACCTTGCCACCCTGCCCGACTTCCCCGCCGAGATCCGTGCGCCCGCGGGATCGCTGCCGGGCGTGTCGGGCTTCCAGCTGCACTTCGCCGACCACGACGTGCTCACGCCGGGCGACGCGCCCGACGTGCTCGTGGCGATGAATCCGGCGGCGCTGCGGACGAACATCGGCGACCTCGTGGCCGGCGGGCTGCTGGTGGTGAACGAGGACGCGTTCACACGCGGCAACCTGCGCAAGGCGGGCTACGAAGCCGACCCGCTGACCGACGGCAGCCTCGAGCGCTACCAGGTGGCGCAGGTGCCGGTCACCACGCTCACGCTGGGGGCGCTGGAGGACAGTCCGCTGTCGTCGAAGGAGAAGCAGCGCGCGAAGAACATGTTCGCGCTCGGGTTGATGTGCTGGATGTACTCGCGCCCCGTCGAGCCGACCGAGGCGTGGCTGCAGGAGAAGTTCCGGACGCGCCCCGAGGTGGTGGGGGCGAACGTGGCGGCGCTCAAGGCGGGCTACGCCTTCGGTGAGACCACGGAGCTGTTCGCGCACGCCTATACGGTCGCGCCGGCCACCGTCCCCGCGGGCCGCTACCGCCAGATCACCGGCAACCTCGCCCTTGCCTACGGGCTGGTCGCCGCCGGGCAGCGCTCCGGCCTGCCGGTTTTCCTCGCCAGCTACCCCATCACCCCCGCGTCCGACATCCTTCACGAGCTGTCCAAGCACAAGAACTTCGGGGTGCGCACGTTCCAGGCCGAGGACGAGATCGCGGCGGTAGGCGCGGCCCTCGGCGCCGCCTTTGCGGGAAGTCTCGCGGTGACGACCACCTCGGGGCCGGGCGTTGCGCTCAAGGGCGAGACGATCGGCCTGGCGGTCAGCGTGGAGCTGCCGCTGCTCGTGCTGAACATCCAGCGCGGCGGCCCGTCCACCGGCCTGCCCACGAAGACCGAGCAGTCCGACCTGCTGCAGGCGATGTTCGGACGCAACGGCGAGGCGCCGGTGCCGATCATCGCGCCGTCGCACGCCGGCGATTGCTTCGCCGCCGCGATCGAGGCCGCCCGCATCGCGCTGACCTACCGGACCCCGGTGCTGCTGCTGTCGGACGGCTACATCGCAAACGGCGCGGAGCCGTGGCGGCTGCCCGACGTCGACACGCTGCCGGACCTGACCAAGGTGGCGCGCTTCGCCACCGAGGCGAACGCGGACGGGGAGTTCTGGCCGTTCCTGCGTGACGCCGAGACCCTGGCGCGGCCGTGGGCGGTGCCCGGTACGCCCGGACTGGAGCACCGCATCGGCGGCCTGGAAAAGGCCGACGGCCACGGCGGGATCTCCTACGACCCCGAGAACCACCACCGCATGACCGAGTTGCGGGCGGCCAAGATCGCCGGCATCGCCAAGAGCATCCCGCCGCTGCAGGTCGACCTGGGCGACGCGAACGGCAACGACGGCGCGCGGCCGCGCCTGCTCGTGCTCGGCTGGGGCTCCACCCAGGGTCCGATCCACGCGGCCGTGCGCAAGGCCCGCCGCCGCGGCCTTGCCGTCGCCCGCGCGCACCTGCGCCACCTCAACCCTATGCCGTCCAACACCACCGAGGTTCTGCGGTCCTTCGACCGGGTCCTGGCGCCGGAGATGAACGGCGGGCAGCTGCGGCTGCTGCTGCGCGCGTCGTCGCTGGTGGACGTCCGCGGCTACAACCGGGTGACGGGTCTGCCGTTCACCTCCGCCGAGCTCGAGGATGCGATCGTGCGCGAGCTCGCCGACCTCGAGAGGGTCTGACAGCGATGACGAGCACCATCGTCCCCCCCGCCGCGCTGACGCGCAAGGACTTCGCCAGCGACGCTGACGTCCGCTGGTGCCCCGGCTGCGGCGACTACGCGATCCTGGCGACCGTCCAGGGAGTCATGCCCGACCTCGGCGTCCCGCGCGAGCGGCTGGTGTTCGTCTCGGGCATCGGCTGCTCCAGCCGGTTCCCGTACTACATGAACACCTACGGCTTCCACTCGATCCACGGGCGCGCGCCGGCCATCGCCACCGGCATCAGCGCGACCCGGCCGGACCTGAAGGTGTTCGTGATCACCGGCGACGGCGACGGGCTGTCGATCGGCGGCAACCACCTCATCCACGCGCTGCGACGCAACGTGGCCCTCACCATCATCCTGTTCAACAACCAGATCTACGGGCTGACCAAGGGGCAGTACTCGCCCACGTCCGAGCTCGGCAAGATCACCAAGTCCACGCCGTTCGGCTCGCTGGACCACCCCTTCAACCCGGTGAGCCTGGCGCTGGGCGCGGAGGCCACGTTCGTGGCCCGCTCCATGGACACCGAGCGCGAGCACCTCGCAGAGATGGTCGAGGCCGCCTCGCGCCACAAGGGTGCGGCGTTCCTCGAGGTCTACCAGAACTGCAACATCTTCAACGACGGCGCCTTTGCCGCGCTCAAGGACGCCCCGGCCGAGAACCAGATCCGCCTGGAGCACGGCCGGCCGATCTTGTTCGGACCGGACCACGAGCGCGGCGTGGTCGCCGAGCCCAACGGCAGCGTGCGCATCGCCGAGGTCGCCGAGGTCGGCCTGGACCGGGTCATCGTGCACGACGCGCACCGCGACGATCCGACCCTTGCCTTTGCCGTCTCCCGCCTGGCCCACACGCCCTCCGGCCCCACGCCGCTTGGGATCTTCCGTCAGGTGTCCCGGCCCACCTACGGTGAGCTCGTGGAGGGCCAGGTCGCCGCCGCGGTCGACCGCCGCGGCCCCGGCGACCTCGCCGCCCTGCTCGCCGGCTCCGACACCTGGCAGATCACCTGATTCTGTATGCCGACGGGAATGAGCAAGACCCAGGTCAACAAGCTGGGCAACGGCCGAGACTGGCGTCATGCCCTACTTCCTCTTGGCGTACGACCAGCACTCGCCACATCGAGGTAGTGCTGCTCGGTACCGCTTCGGAGGAGGCGTTGCGCACGCACGCCCGCTCCTTCCTGACTGCGGCCGAGATCGCCGCGACCGCAATGAGCCAGCCGCTGGCGATCAGTCCCACGTCGCTCGTTCGGCCTTCTGGGTACGGCTCGGGGTCCCCGTAGGCGCCTGCGGTGGCGCCCTCCAGCGCCTTCGCCAGGGAGTGGGGCCGCTGCAACACGACCACACCGTCGCGTATCGGCACGATGACCAGCTTGGCGTCCGTCGCCACGATGGCCTCCCCTGTGCCTACCTCAAGCCTCCAGGTCAGGACGATACCGTCGAGGCTGCAGCAATCGAGGCTCGTTGGGGGATGCTGGCGGGGTGAGCGGTGTTCAGGCGGTCGAGGCGGGCGCGGGGGCGCTGGCGCAGGAGCTGCGGCGGTTGCGCGCCGCGGTGTCCGCGCTGCGCTTCGACCTGTCCGGGCCGCAGCAGGCGCAGCGGCGGGTGCACGCGCAGCGCATCGCCGCGGACCTCGACGCCGACCTCACCCGCCTGGCCGATGTCGACGCGCCGCTGCTCGTCGTGCTGGGCGGGGTGACGGGCGCCGGCAAGTCCACCACCGTGAACACGCTGGTGGGGCGCAGGGTGGTGGCGACCGGCGTGCTGCGCCCCACCACCTACGCGCCCACGCTGGTGGTCGCCCCGGACGACGCCGACGCATTTGCCGGCGACCGCGTGCTCGGCGGCCTCCCGCGCGCCGAGGGGCGTGCGGAGATCCCCGCGGGCGGTGACCGCGACAGCGGGGTGCTGCGCCTCGTGCGCGACGACGCGCTCCCGCCCGGGCTCGCGCTGCTCGACGCCCCGGACGTGGACAGCGTGAGCAGCGCGAACCGCGACCTCGCCGACACCCTGCTCGACGCCGCCGACCTGTGGCTGTGGTTCACCACCGCGGGCAAGTACGCCGACGCCGAGTCGATGCGCTACCTGCGCCGCGCCGGCCGGCGGCGCACGGCCCTGGCGGTGGTGCTCGCCCAGGTCCGTGAGGGCGACGCCGCCGAGATCGTGCCCGACTTCCGCACCAAGCTGGCCGCCGAGGGGCTGGAGGAGGTGCGGGTGTTCGTCATCCCCTTCGCCACCGTCGCCGACGGTCTGCTCCCGCCCGAGGCGATTGCGGACCTCAGCGGCTGGCTGTCCTCGCTGGCCGACCCCGATACCCGCGCCGCGTTCCGCCGCCAGACCCTGGAGGGCGCCGTGGCGGCGCTGCCGGCCGAGGTCGCACCTGTGCTCGCGGCGCTGGAGGCCGAGCTCGGCGCGGCCGACGACCTGGCCGCCGATGTCGACCGCGCCTACACGGGCGCCCGCAGCGGCTTCTCCGACGCCCTCGACCAAGGGCTGCCCCTCACCGCCGAGGTGGTGGGCCGCTGGGACCGGTTCGTCGGCAGCGGCCGGTTGCTGCAGATGGCCGAGGCGGCCGGTGGGCGGGCCCGCGCCTGGCTGCAGCAGGCGCTGTTCGGCGGCACGGCTGGCGCCGAACAGCGCCTGGAGCGCGAGGTGCGCGCGGAGGTCGGCGACACCGTGGCCGACCTCGTGGTGCAGCTGGGCGAGCTGGCGGCGGCCGATGTCGTCGACCGCTGGGAGCGCTCCTCGGAGGGCCGGGCGCTGCTCGCCGCCGCCCCGGACCTGCAACACGGAGGTGCAGACCTGCGCGAACGGGCGGAGCTGGCCGTGCGCGCCTGGCAGGACGCGGTGGGACAGCTGGTCGCCACGAAGGGCGCGGAGCGCCGGACCACGGCTCGCTGGGTCTCGGGCGCCGTCACGGCGCTGGCGACCGTCGCGATCGGCGTCGCCTTCGCCCACACCGGCGGCCTGACCGGTGCGGAGGCGGGGATCGCCGGCGCCGCGGGCGCGGCGAACCAGGCACTGCTGGTCCGCCTGCTGGGCGAGGGCAACCTGCGCTGGCTGCTGTCCGAGGCACGCGTTGACCTCACCGCGCGCTTCGCCGCCCTCATGGACGAGGAGCGCCGCCGCCGGCTGACCGTCCTCGCCGGAGCGGCCCCCGGCGACGGCGAGGTCGCGGAGCTGTCCGCAGCGGTCGCCGCCGTGGAACGGGCGGCGGCGCGATGAAGCGGAATGCCGGGGTCCGCGGCCGGCTGGCCGCGCTGGACGAGGCGCTGGAGCTGGCCGCGCCGCGCCTGGACGCCGAGCTGCTCGCCGACGCGCGGGCGGTGCGCGAGAAGGCCGAGGAGCGGCTCGCACGGGGCGACGAGGTGGTGGTCGCCGCCTTTGCGGGCGGGACGGGTACGGGCAAGTCGTCGCTGTTCAATGCGGTCGCGGGACGTCAGCTGTCCGAGGTGGGGGTGCGGCGCCCGGTGACCACCGACGTCGTCGCCTGGGCGGTCGGCGATCCGCGGGCCACCGCTGGCGTCCTGGACTGGCTCGGCGTGGCCCACCGGTACCACACCGAACCCACGCCGATCGCCCCCGAAGGTTTGGTGCTGCTCGACCTGCCCGACCAGGACTCCGTGGCGGCCGGGCACCGGGCCGTCTCCGCCGCCTTTGTGGAGCGAGTGGACGTGCTCGTGTGGGTGGTGGACCCGCTGAAGTACGCCCAGCGCAGCTTGCACGACGGCGAGTTGCGCGAGCTGGTCCTGCATGCCGACGTGCAGGTCATCGTCCTGAACCAGGTGGACCGGCTCAGCCGCGAGGAGCGCAAGGGCGTGCTGGCCGATCTGCAACGCATCCTGGCCGAGGAGGGGCTCGGCCGCGCCCGTCTGCTCGCCACCTCCGCGGTCACCGGCGAGGGCGTCGCAGACCTGCGCGCGCTCCTCGCCGACGAGGCCCGCCGTCGCCGGGCCATGACCACCCGGCTGTCCGCCGACGTCCGCACCGTCGCGGGAGACCTGCGCAGCGAGACCGGCGCCCCCGTGGAAGCGCGCCTGGACGCGCGACGGCTCGTGTCCGCGCTGGGCGACGCCTCGGGCGTTGGCGCGCTGGCCGCCGCCGCGGCGGCCCGCTCCGTCGCCGCCGCCCGCCACGCCACGCGCCCGCTGCTGTCGCGGCTGGTGCTGGCGATCGCCGGCCTGGTCCTGCGGCCCTTCCGCGCGTTCTCCGGGCCCAGGCCGCGCACGGAGCCCGTGCCCGGCGGCACGGGCCAGCGCGAGCCGTCCCCGGCGGCGGTGCGCCACGCGCTCACCCAGCTGGTCGCCGACTCCGGCGACGCGCTGCCCCACCGCTGGCGCGCCCACCTGCGCGACGTGGTCCGCGAGGTCGGCGACGACCTGCCTGTTGCCGTCGCCCGCGCGACGGACCGCGTCAGCCTGGCGCCCGCGCGACGCGCCTGGTGGTCGGTCGTCGCGGCGCTGTGGGCGGTCGCGGAGCTGGTGGCCATGGCGGGCGCGGGCTGGCTCGCGGCGCTCGGCGTCCTCGCCTGGCTTCAGCTGCCCGCGCCGCCGGCGCCGGACGCCGTGGGCCGGGCGCCGTGGCCGACCGCGCTCCTGCTCGGCGGCGCTGCCGCGTGGCTGCTCATCGCCGCGCTGCGCGGCCAGCTCGTGCGGGTGGGCGCGGCGCGCCACCGCCGCCGGACCCTGCGCGCCCTACAGGCCAGCGTGGCCGAGGTGGCCGAGCACAGCGCCCTCGACCGCGTCCGCGCCGAGCTCCAGGCCCACGACGCCCTCGCCAGCGCCCTCACCCGGGCCGCCGAGTAGGAGCCCCGCGTGTCCACCGCCTACGACGTCCTCGTGCTCGGCGCCGGCCCGGCCGGGACCGCCGCGGCCGTGCGGGCGGCCGAGCTGGGCGCAGCGGTGGCCGTGGTCGAGGCCGGGCGCGTGGGCGGGACCTGCGTGAACACCGGCTGCGTCCCCACCCGGGTGCTGGCCAAGACCGCCCGCATCATGCGCGACATCCGTTCGGCCCACGAGGCCGGCATCGATGTCGCTGAACCCCAGGTCGCCTGGCCGCGCGTCGTCACCCGAGTGCGGAGGGTTATTGAGAATCTCCAGGCGGTGAAGCAGACCCCGGAGTCCTTCGCGGCGGCGGGGGCCGATCTGTACATGGAGGGACGGGGGTGGTTCCTGGACCCCCACCTCGTGGAGCTGGAGTCCGGCACCCGCCTCGAGGCGGGCGCGGTGGTGGTGTGCGTGGGCGGTCACTCCCGCCTGCTGCCCATCGACGGCGCCCACCTCGCGCTGACCGTCGAGCGTGTCCTCGACCTGCCGGAGCTGCCCCGCGCCGTCGCGATCGTCGGCAGCGGCAGCACGGGCGCGCAGCTCGCCACGATCTTCTGCGCCTTTGGCTGCCTGGTGACGCTGCTCGAGCTCGCGCCGCGGGTCATGCCCGGCGTGGACGAGGGGATCTCCGAGGTCCTCGCCGCCAGCTTCGCCGCCTCAGGTATCGAGGTGGTCACCGGCATCGACGGCGTGACCGCGATCGGCCAGCGCTCCGACGGCGGCCGCACGCTGACCTACGAGGCGGGCCGGCAGCAGGTCGCGCTGGACGTCGAAGCGGTCCTGCTCAGCGTCGGCTGGCCGGCGGCCATCGAGGGACTGGGGCTGGAGGCAGCCGGCGTGCGGGTGGACCGCGGCCGGGTGCCGGTGAACGCCTTTCTCCAGACCAACGTGCCCCACGTGTACGTGCCGGGGGACGCGAACGGCGACGCGATGCTCGTGCAGGCGGCGCGCTTCGAGGCCGAGGCGGCGGCCACGAACGCCGTGCTCGGGCCGACCCGCAGCGTCTCCCACGCGCTGCTGCCCTTCGGCGGGTTCACCGACCCCGACTACGCGGGTGTCGGGCTGACCGAGGCCGAGGCGCGCGAGCGCGACCCGCAGTGCCTGGTGGCCGTTGTGCCCTATGCCGAGATGGAGCGCGCCGTCATCGACGGGCGCACCACCGGCTTCTGCAAGCTCATCGCGGACCGGCGGCGCTCGCTGCTGCTGGGCGCCCACGCGGTGGGCGAGTCCGCGGTCGAGGTCATCCAGGCGGTGACCACGGCCATGGCGGCGGGGGTCGATGTCGCCACGCTCGCCCGCGTCGAGTTCGCCTACCCCACCTACACCGCGATCGTCGGCCAGGCCGCAGGGCAGCTGCTCGCCGAACCCGCCCAGGCCCGCACCCGCGCCAGGCCCCCCGCGCCGGGCCGGAACGGCTGACGTCCCGGACGGGCGGCGCTGCGCGGCTGGGGTGGCGGAACCGGTAGCGTGAGGAGGTACGCACGTGGGGCCGGCGCTGCGAGCGCCGGAGGGGGACGCTGACTGACGTGGACACCTCAGGACGGATGTTCGTGAAGTGGACCCTCGCGATCATCGCTCTGGCTGGTGTGGTCGCCTACGCCCTGGCGCAGATCCCTCGGGCCTTTGATGCCGGTATTGCCTTCGGGGATGAGGCGGGCGGCAGCGAGACCGCCGCCGCCTCGGACGCCGCGACCGCCGCGACCGCCTCGGACGCCGAGGCCGCGCCCAGCGCGTCCGCGCCCGCGATCCCCAGCGGTCCGGTGACGAATGACGTGGCCCCGCCCCAGGTCGACTTCGCGCTGTCGAGCGGGGTGGTGACCGCGGTGACCGCCGAGGCCATGACGGTCGGCGCCGGCGGCCAGGATGGGATCCTGGTGAGCTTCCCGCTGATCGAGGGCAACCCCGACTGCGTGCAGAGCGCCCGCTTGGAGCTGCTGGTTGTGCGCGCCACGCCGACGGAGTTCGCGGCGTACCCCTCCTCCGTCGTCGACCCCGCGTCGCTGGCCGAGGGTGCCCTGCCGCCCAGCGATCCGGTCATCAACGTGGACGGGCCGCCGCTGTCGTTCACCGACGGCACCCCGGGGCGGCTGGAGTGGGAGGTCGGCGACCTCTACCGCGCCTGGGCCAAGGGCGAGGCGTATGCGGGCGGCAGCGCACCGCCCGTCGGCACCCCCCGCTTCACCCTGGTCGTCCGCCCGACCGACGGCGGCGCGACCGGCCGCCAGGTCGTCTTCGCCTCCTCCGAGACCGGCGACCAGGGCCCGACGCTGGCCTGGACCGGCCTCGCCGGCTGCGGCCAGCCCGCGGCCTAGCCTGCCCCGCCCGACTGCTCCGCCTCATAGGCCGGGCCGTAGGCGGCTACGCCGGTGGCCGCGTGGACGGCGAACGTCACGTAACCGACCGGCACGCGCCCTCACTACCGACTGGCCGGCGCCTCGCGGAGGGGTGGGCGGGACCCATCCAGCCGTACCTGCCCATCGAGCGCTGGTCCTCGGCACGAGCCACGATCGACAAGGCCGCTCCGGCGAGGTGTTGTTC
>Ga0136616_10000275_pt1 | contig 22718 bp, 20 predicted proteins | sample AntDrymUQ2992106_2_FD_106648 | JGI IMG/M metagenome (GOLD analysis project Ga0136616, IMG submission 106648) | Polar desert sand microbial communities from Dry Valleys, Antarctica - metaG UQ299 (21.06) | ecosystem: Environmental > Terrestrial > Soil > Desert | place: Antarctica: Dry Valley... | reverse complement strand
CGTGACCGTCTCCGGGGCGGCGTGACCGTCTCCGGGGGCGGCGTGACCGTCTCCGGGGGCGGCGTGACCGTCTCCGGGGGCGGCGTGACCGTCTCCGGGGGCGGCGTGACCGTCTCCGGGAGCGGCGTGACCGTCTCCGGGAGCGGCCCCGGGGGCTGCCCCCCGCCCAGCCCGCAGCCCGCGAGGGCGAGGGACGCGACGAGCACCAGCGCACCCGTCCGTGCCCGTGTTGCCGTGCGCCTAGCGACCCGGCGTCCGTTCATGGTGTGTCCTCCGTCAGCGCCACCGTGCGACCGGCGGCGCGCCCGCTCGTCTGGGGACCCCCTTCCCGCGCGGCGGGGGTCCTGATGGGCCATACCCTGCCCCCCGCGAGGGGGATCGGTCAGGTGACCTTCCGACCAGGTGGCAAGGCCATCCGGCCAAGGCAGTTCCGTGCTCGTCCGGCGTTGACGTAGCGGCGACCAGCTCGGCGCTGCGCTGGATGGCGTCGAGATGGGCCCCGCGGAAGGTCTCAGCCGGCGGCGCGCCTCGCGGGCGGCGGCGGCATCGCCGGTGGTTCGGTGGCGGCCAGGACGCTGGACAGCACGCCTGGGAAGCGCTCGTCGAGGTCGTCGCGGCGGAGCCGGACGAAGCAGCGGGTTCCCTCCTGCCGGGTGCACGTCACGCCTGCGCTGCGCAGCACCTTGAGGTGGTGGCTCAGCGTCGACTTCGCCACCGGTGCGCGGAGTTCGCTCCAGGCCTTCTCGCGGCCGTCGGCGAGTGACTGCACCAGACCCATCCGGATGGGGTCCGCCAGCGCGGCCAGCACGCCGGTCAGCGTGAGGTCACCGACATCGGGGTGCTCCGCGCTTTTCACGCCACCAGTATGCCGCCGGTAGTCTGTTCGATGTTCGTCAAACATCGAAGAGAGCAGGAGTGGCCATGCGACGGACGGTACCGCAGGAACGCGACGCGATCGCGGACAGCACGAGGCGCCGCCGCCCCAACTGGCTGGCCGGGCTGTTCGTGGCGATGCTCGCGATCGGCACCGACGAGTTCGTCATCGCCGGGGTGCTGCCGCAGATCAGCACCGACCTGGCCGTGTCGGCCGCCGCGACCGGGCAGCTGATCACCGCGTTCGCGGTGGCCTTCGCGATCGGCGCGCCGCTGCTGGCGGTGCTGACCGACCGGCTTCCCCGCCGGGCGGTGATCGTGGCAGCGCTGGCGGTCTTCGCCCTGGCCAACGCCGCGGCGGCGCTCGCGCCGGAGTACTGGCCGTTGCTTCTCGCGCGGGTGGCCGCCGCCCTGGCCGCCGCCCTGGTCGCGTCCGCAGCGTTCGCACTTGCCGCCGGTAACGCCCCCGACGGCAAGCAGGGACACTACTTGTCGGTCGTGACCGTCGGGCTGACCGCCGCCCTGTTCACCGGGGTGCCGGTCGGCACCTGGCTAGGCGGGGCCTACGGATGGCGTGCCACTTTCTGGCTGCTCGCCGGCGTCGGCGCGATCGTGGCGGCAGCGGTGGCGGCGAGCGCCCCGGCCATGCCCGGCACCACGCCCACCCCGCTCGCCGAGCGGCTCGCACCGCTGCGCGCCCTGCCGGTCGCCCGCCTGATGGCCACCACCTTCCTGTGCGGCAGCGGCGGACTGATGTTCTACAGTTACCTCGGCCCGCTGACCGCCGCCCTCGCCGACGACTCCTACCAGACACTGAGCCTCATCCTGCTCCTCGTCGGCGTGACCGGGGTCGGCGCGGTCTTCCTCGGTGGCCGCCTCACCGATGCCTGGGGCCCCCGCCCCGCCCGACTGCTCGTCATCGGCGGACACGGCATCGCCCTGCTCGGGCTCGCCGCGCTCGCGTTCAGCGGCACCCGCAGCGTCACCGCGTTCGCCAGCCTGGTCGCAGTCTGGTCGGTGTTCGCCTGGGCGCTCAACCCGCCCATGCAGGCCAGCATGCTCGCCGCCGCACCCAACGCCGGCAGCACCGCCATGGCACTCAACATCTCCGGGCTCTACCTGGGCAGCGGCGTCGCGGGAGGACTCGGAGGCCTCATCCTCGCCACGACCAGCGTCGCTTACCCCCCCCTCGCCGCCGCAGCACTCCTGCTCGCCGCCCTCGCCCTCGCCGCAGGCCGACTCACGACCGCCACGGCACAGCCCGACCCGCCACCCGAGACCGGCAGAGCGCCACGGTGAGCGCGACGTCACAATCCCGCCCGCGCCTGCGGGTGGAGGGAGGGAACTACGTGACGTCGACGAGGTCGACGACGAACACGAGCGTCTCGTCCGGCGCGATGCCGGCGCCGGGCGGCGGGCGGCGGCCGTAGGCGAGATCGCCTGGGATGACGAGCAGCCGGCGCCCACCTACACGCATGCCGGGGATGCCCTCCGACCAGCCGCGGATCACGCCGCTGAGCGGGAACGTGATCGGGGCGCCGCGGTCCCAGGACGCGTCGAACTGCCGTCCGCTGGTCCAGCCGACGCCCACGTAGTGCGCGTCCACGCGCGCGTTCGGTCCCGCCTCGGCGCCCTCACCCACCGTGAGGTCCTCGGTGATCAGTCCCGCTGGCGGCTCGCCGCCGGGCAGGGAGACGACCGGCTTGGCGCCGAGTTCGCCCTCCACCTGCACATCATGCTCTGCTGCCATCGTCGGCGTCCTCCTACCTCATCGCTGACGCCCGACAGTAGCAGCGGGGGATTCACCACTCCCCTTGCGCGCCGATCCTGCTAACCTCACACCCTGAGGGCACGAATTGCGTGACGTCTGCATGGTTCCAATGCTGGTGCAGCCCCTCCCCGGTCGGCGACACGGTGTCGACGGCCGGTGAACACCGAGAAACGAGGGCAACGCACATGGCCAGTGGAACCGTGAAGTGGTTCAGCGACGACAAGGGCTACGGCTTCATCTCGCGTGATGACGGGGACGACGTGTTCGTTCACTTCTCCGCCATCCAGGGCACGGGCTTCAAGACCCTTGCCGAGGGTGCGAAGGTGGAGTTCGACATCACCCAGGGTCAGAAGGGTGAGCAGGCATCCAACGTGACGGTCCTCGGCTAGCCGCTTCCGGACTCGTCCCGACGCCCCGGCCCTAGGGCCGGGGCGTCGTGCGTTGCGGCCCCGGTCCCTGGCAGCGGGGACACCAGTAGGTGAGACGGCCTTGCTCGCCCTGGCGGGCGACGCGGACCGGGGTGGCGCAGCGAGCGCAGGGCCGGCGGGCCTTGCCGTAAACGAAGTAGCGCGGTGTTCCCGCGCTCACGTGCAGGCGGTCGCCGCCGGCGGACGGGACGGCTCCGGTGGTGGTGCGCCGGGTCGCGCCCGGCGCGACGTTGACCCGCAGCAGGCGCACCGCGCTGTCCAGCAGGGCGTCGCGGGTGTCCTCAGCGACCTGCGCCACCGGCGACCACGGATCCGCCCGGTGCAGGTAGAGCAGTTCGGACTTGTAGACGTTGCCGACGCCGGCCAGGACCCGCTGGTCGAGCAGGGCCTCGGCGATGGAGACGTCTGGGCGCGCGTCCAGCCGGCGGCGCGCCTCGGCGACGTCCACGGTGTCGGCCAGCGCGTCCGGTCCCAGCGCGGCCAGCGCGCCGTGGCGCTCCACCTGGCCGCGCGACAGCAGCTCGCAGACCGGCGCGGAGAAGCACACCGCGACCATCGGCGCCGCCTCCAGCACGATCCGCGCGAGGTGGCGCGGCTTGCGCCACCGCTCCCCCACCCGGTACACGTGCCACGAGCCGGTCATCCGCATGTGGGTGTGCAGGGCGAGGTCGCTCGGCGCGAACCAGTGCAGCAGGTGCTTGCCGCGCGGCTCGACCTGCGCCACGTGCTGGCCGACGAGCCGCTGCGGGCCGAGTGCACGGATCTGTGCGACGCCAGTCTCCACGCCGGTCACCTCGCGCCCGACCAGCGCCTCCCGCAGGCTGCGCGCCGCCTTGAAGATGGTGTCGCCCTCGGGCATCCCCGCAGGGTAGCGACGCCCGTCGCCGCCGTCCGGGGTGGAGCTGCTCACGCGGACGGCCCGCTACGGCGACCTGGTGCACGTGCGACTGAGCGACGACGTTGCGAGGCCGGAGAACCGCACTGTCCGGATGGACGGTTTCCCGCTGGTGGCGGATGAGGGCGTACTGATGTCGGTCGGGCACCTTGCGGGACGGCGTCGGCTGCGTGACCACACCCAGGGACCGGTCGCAGATCCCGCGCTCGAGGGCGCGGGGTGCGGTCCCCCACCCACGACCGAGGATGTTCCATGTCGCAACGCATTCCGGCCGCGCCTGCACGGCGGCAGGGGACCCATCACCCAGGCCACAGCGCGAGCCTGGCGCACCGCCGCAGCGGTCTGGCACGCCGCCAGACGGGCATCGTGCGCCACCTGGCCCTGCTCGGCGTCCTCGCGCTCTCGCTGACCGCCTGCGACCTCGGCACCCTGCTCAACCGCGACGGCCCAGGCCCGGCCCCGGCTGCCCCAGCCCCAGCCCCGTCCGCCCCCGCGCCCGCGCCCGCGATCCCACCACCACCACCCGCGCCCGTGTCCACGCCCGCGATCCCGCCGCCACCCGCCCCGGTCCCGGCGCCGCGGCCCGCACCCGCCCCCGTCCCGCCCGCCCCGGCCCCTGCCGGGCTGTTCGAGCAGGAGGCCGAGCTGGTGGCCCTGGCGAACGATGCGCGGGCGAAGCAGGGCCTGGCCCCGCTGGCCGTGCTCGACGAGCTCACCGAGGGCGCGCGAGCATGGTCGGCGTCGATGTTACGGACGAACGTCCTGGTGCACGACAATCTGACCATTCCCGCTGGCTGCAACGGCACCGGCGAGAACATCGCGAACGGCTCGGCGAGCGTGAACGCCGCGCAGGACATGTTCCAGCGCTGGATGCAGTCCCCAGGCCACCGCGAGAACATCCTGCGGCCGCAGTTCACCCACATCGGCGTGGGCTTCGCCGAGGGCAGCGGCCGCGCCTGGGGCACGCAGCGCTTCGCCGCCTGCTGACCCCCGCCAGGATTGCACCGTTGCCTCAGACATGTTGAGGCAGCGGTGCAATGGTGCGCGCCGGGTCAGCGCAGGATGAGGCCGCGGGGATGATCGGTGAAGCCGGCGTCGCGCAGGTGGGCGACGACGGTGTGGTCGAGGGACTCCTCGCCATCCACCCGCGCGATCTGCAGCGACGGCACACGACCCTGGGTCACCAGCCCGGCCAGGGCCTGCGCCGCGGCGGCGAGGTCGTCGGCGTCGGCGGAAAAGGTCACCAGCGAGCGCCCGCCCTTCTCCAGGTAGACGACCAGCCGGCCCTCGCGCAGCACGACGGTGGCGCCGGCCACCCGCCGGGGAGCGTGGCGCCCCTCCCCGGCCCGCTGCGGCCAGGGCAGCGCCGCGCCGAAGGGGTTCGCCGGGTCCGTCGCCGCCAGCGCGAGCGTGGCGCCCGCCTCGGCCTCGGTCTCGGCGCCCTCGCGGACCGCGCGCAGCCGGTCGACCGCGCCGGGCACCGCGAACTGCGCCCCGCCGAGGCCCTCCACGAAGTAGCCGCGACGCGCCCGGCCGGACTCCTCCATCGCCTTGAGGACGCCGTACACCGCGCTGAAGCCGCCGGGCACGTCCTCCGCGGCCACCGCGTCGCGGGTGAGCACGCCGTGGCGGTGGAGCAGTTGGGTGGCCAGCGCGGTCGCCCGCTCGGTGGCGCCGGGCGGTGCACCGCCGAGCAGATCGGTGACCAGGGACCAGCGGCCCGCCACCCTCGGCGGGCCCGAGCGCGACAGCGCCCGCGGCGGGCGCCGCACGCCCCGCGGCCGCCCTCCACCCCTGGACCGGGTGGGCCGCCCCGCGCTGCCGACCAGCGCGCGCACGGGGGCGACGGTGTCGTTCGTCACCAGGCCCGCCCACACCAGGTCCCACAGCGCCTCCACCACCGCCGCTTCATCACCAACACCTCCGGCGCCTCCGGCGGTGGAGAGCGCGGGCCAGAACGACGCGCCGCGGGTATCGAGGTGGGCGAGCAGCGCGCCGTGGCGCTGGGACCACCACGGCTCGGACTCGTAGTCCGGCACGGGCAGGGGCACGAGCAGCGAGGCGCGGTCGCGCAGGTAGAGCGCGACCCGGCCGTCGCCGCTGCCCAGCGGGCCCCGCCCCACCCACACGATCTCCCCGGCGGCGGTCAGCTCGTCGAGCCAGGCGGGGCTGTAGGCCTTGACCCGCGCGGGCAGGACGTCGCGCTCCAGGACGCTGGCGGGCATCGGCGCACCCTGCAGCTGTGCGATCGCCTCGAAGGTGCGGTCGACGCCCGGGAAGCGCGCGTCGCAGCCCTGCCAGGCCGACAGGAAGCGCACCAGCGCGGCCTGCTCCACCGGCTCGACCTCGCGGCGCAGGACCGCCAGGGAGCGGCGGCGCAACCTGCGCAGGACCTCGGCGTCGCACCACTCGCGGCCGGTGCCACCCGGCCGGAACTCACCGAGGACCACCCGCGACTCGCGGTCCAGCTCCTTGAGGGCGAGCTCCACCGCGTCGCGCGGCAGGCCGAGGCGGGCGGCGACGTCGGGAGGCACGAAGGGCCCGTGCGTCCGCGCGTAGCGGGCCACGAGGTCGACGGTCGGGCGGTCGACCGGTGCGGAAAAGGCCTCGGGCAGGCCCAAGGGCACTGGCACGCCGAGGGCGTCGCGGAACCTCGCCGCGTCCTCGGCGGCGGCCCAGCGCTCCTCCCCCGCCACGCGCAAGCGGTAGACCCGGCGGGTCGCGGCGAGCCGGTCCAGCCAGCCCCCAGCGTCGCCGTCGGTGCGTGCGGCGACCTCGTCGCTGCGCAGGTCGCCGATCTCACGCAGCAGGTCGTGCACGCCGTCGACCGTACGTGCGTGGCGCTCCGGCGTGAGCCGGGTCAGCATCAGCTCCAGCTCGGCGAGCGCCTCGGGGTCCACCAGCTCGCGCAGCTCGTCGGAGCCGAGCAACTCGGCGAGCAGCTCGCGGTCCAGCGACAGCGCCGAGGCGCGGCGCTCGGCCAGCGGCGCGTCGCCCTCGTACATGTAGGAGGCGAGGTAGTCGAACAGCAGCGCCGAGGCGAACGGCGACGCCACGGGCGTCTCGATCTCGGTGACCCGCACCCGGCGCGACGCGACGTCGCGCAGCACCTGCTGCAGCGCGCCGAGGTCGAACACGTCGCGCAGGCACTCGCGGTAGGTCTCCAGCAGGATCGGGAAGCTGCCGTAGCGGCTGGCCACCGCCAGCAGGTCCGCGGCCTTCTGGCGCTGCTGCCACAGCGGGGTCCGCCCGCCGGGGTTGCGGCGCGGCAGCAGCAGCGCGCGCGCGGCGCACTCGCGGAAGCGGGCGGCGAACAGGGCGGAGTCGCCGAGCTCGGACACCACGAGCTGCTCGACCTCGTCGGCGTCCACCAGCACGTGCTCCAGCGGCGGGGCGTCGTCGGCCTCGCCAAGGCGCACGACGATGCCGTCGTCGGCCTCCATGGTCGACACCTCGTAGCCCAGCCGCTCGCGGGCCTTCGCGCGGATGGCCAGCGCCCAGGGCGCGTGCACGCGACGCCCGAACGGAGACAGGATGCAGATGCGCCAGTCGCCGATCTCGTCGCGGAAGCGCTCGACCACGATCTGACGGTCGGTGGGCACCAGCCCCGTCGCCTCGCGCTGCTCGGCGACGTAGGCCGCCAGGTTCGTCGCCGCGAGCTCGTCCAGGCCGTAGCGCTGGGTCAGCGAGTCCAGCACCTCCGGCGAGTCGCTGGCCACCTCGCGCAGGAACGCGCCCAGCGCCCGGCCCACCTCGACCGGCCGGCCCACCGCGTCGCCGTGCCAGAACGGCAGCTTGCCGACCTCGCCCGGCGCCGGGGTGACGATCACCTGGTCCCGTGTGATGTCCTCGATGCGCCAGGTGGACGAGCCGAGGGTGAAGGTCTCGCCCGGACGGGTCTCATACACCATCTCCTCGTCTAATTCACCAACCCGCCGGCCGCTACCCTCCCCCGCCAGGAAGACCCCGTAGAGGCCGCGGTCGGGGATCGTGCCGCCCGAGGTGACGGCCAGGCGCTGCGCGCCGCGGCGGCCGGTGAGACTGTCGTTGAGCCGGTCCCAGTTCAGACGCGGGCGCAACTCGGCGAACTCGTCACTCGGGTAGCGGCCGGAGAGCATGTCGAGCACGCCGTCGAGCTGGCCGCGGGTGAGGTCGGCGAAGTTCGCCGCAGCGCGCGCCGCGGCGTGCAGGTCGCCCGCCTTCCAGGTGTCCATCGCGACCATGGCGACGATCTGCTGGGCGAGCACGTCGAGCGGGGTGCGGGGGTAGCGCGTGGTCTCGATCTCACCGTCGCGCATCCGCCGCACCACCACGGCGCACTCGACGAGGTCCCCGCGGTACTTCGGGAAGATCTTGCCCACGCTCGGCGCGCCGACCTGGTGCCCGGCGCGGCCCACACGCTGGAGTCCGCTGGCCACCGAACCGGGCGACTCGACCTGCACCACCAGGTCGACCGCACCCATGTCGATGCCGAGCTCCAGCGAGCTGGTCGCCACCACGCAGGGCAAGCGGCCCGCCTTGAGCTCCTCCTCGATGAGCAGGCGCTGCTCGCGAGCGACCGAGCCGTGGTGGGCGCGGGCGATGACCACCTCAGTGGCAAGCTCGGGGTCCGCCACCTGCGCGCGCTCCGTCGCCAGCTCATTGAGACGGGCGCACAGGCGTTCGGCCAGGCGGCGCGAGTTGCAGAAGACGATCGTCGACCGGTGCCGCTCGATGAGGTCCAGGATGCGCGGCTGCACCGCCGGCCAGATGGAGCGCCGCGACTCGCCCCCTGTGGTCGGCCCCGACACCGGCTCCTCGATCGCCTCACCGAGGCGGCTCATATCCTCGACGGGGACCACGATCTCGACGTCGAGCTGCTTCGTGGACCCCACGTCGACCACGGTGACGTCGCGCCGGTGCCAGGCGCCGTCGTCGGACACGGTCCCGCCCACCAGGAAACGCGCGACCTCGTCGAGCGGGCGCTGGGTGGCGGACAGCCCGATGCGCTGCAGGGGCGCGGGGGCGTCGGCGCGCAGCGCCTCCAGGCGCTCCAGGGTCAGGGCGAGGTGCGCCCCCCGCTTCGTGCCGGCGACCGCGTGGACCTCGTCGACGATCAGCGTCTCGACGGCGGCCAGCGTCTCGCGGGCCCGGGAGGTGAGCATGAGGAACAGCGACTCCGGGGTGGTGATGAGGATGTCGGAAGCATGGCGGGCCAGGCGACGGCGCTCCTCGGCCGCAGTGTCGCCTGAGCGGATACCCACCGTGACCTCGGGCACGGTCAGGCCCTGACGCTGCGCCGCCCGCTCGATGCCGCGCAGCGGGGCGCGCAGGTTGCGGTCCACGTCGTAGGCCAGCGCCTTGAGCGGCGAGACGTACAGCACGCGCGTGCGCGAGGGGCCCTCAGCGGGGCGCGGTGTCGTGAAGAGCCGGTCGAGGGCCGCGAGAAACGCCGCCAGCGTCTTGCCGGAACCGGTCGGCGCGCTGACCAGGACGTTCCCCCCGCTCGCCGCCCCCGCCCACGCCCCCTCCTGCGCGGCCGTGGGCGCGGCGAAGCTCGCCCCGAACCACTCCCGTGTGGGTGCGGAGAACCCGCTGAGCGCCGAACCAGCCATCCTCCCAGGCTATTCCGCCCCTGCGACACCCCGTCCCGGCGCCCCACTCCCTCTAACAGCCCGTTCAGTTAGGCAGATTGACGGTGTCTTAGTCCACGTGGAGCACGAGGGCGAAGAAGAAGAACCTGAGCTCTACGACCTGGTCCGCGCCCCATCAACTCGACAACGTCCACGATCAGCCGCGGTACCGGTGGGTGGAAGCGGGAACTCGCCGAGCGGCCCGTCGTGCTGCGACGTGCAGCGGGGCCACCTGCCGCTGAGCGCGACCAACAGCGAGAGAGGCCCAGGGACGCCACCGCGCTACCGCGGCGGCGTCGCCTATTCCCTGACGAGCGGGTACTCCGAGGGAGGCTCGACGACGGCGGCCTGCAGGGCGTTGCCCAGGTCGAGCAGCTGGGTGGAGGCGTCCGCCAGGTGCAGGGCCGCGGCGTGGGCGCTGGCCAACTCCGCCTGCTGGGACAGCTCCAGGAACCGGTCCGCGATGGTCTGCAGCTCCTCGGCTGCCAGACCGCAGTAATAGACATCGACGTTGATGCTCATCTACAAGCCCTCTCGGCGGCGATCCAACCGTCCCTTCCCCGGCGGCAGCGGCCGCAACCCCCGGCCCTGATAGGCTCACCACACGTCGGGCGAGGTCGGAACGCGAACAGCCTTTCGCCCGTTGTGTTCGACAGAGGGACGCGTTGGCCAGTGAGACGGTGACGGTGCGGGTGCCCGCCACGGCGGGTCACCTCGCACTGCTCCGCACGGCGGTGGGCGGCTACGCCGCGCGGGACCAGTTGACCATCGACCAGGTCGACGACCTGCGCATGGCCGTCGAGGAGGCCGCGGTCCAGCTCCTGCGTCACGCCACCAGCGAGCGCATCGAGCTGGACGTGTGCGGGACCGCGACCGGCGTGGAGGTCCGGCTGCACGCCGAGGTCGCGGGCGAGCAGCCGATCATCGACGAGTCGAGTTTCTCCTGGTCCATCCTGCGTGCGCTGTCGGACGACCTGGCCGTGGAGATGCAGCAGCGCCACGCCACCATCGTGCTCTCCAAGCACCGCCTGCCGCACCTGAACGAGGACACCGAGGCGTGACCACGCAGTACACCCGGGACGACACCAAGCGACTGTTCGCCGCGCTGCGCCAGACCGGCGAACCCGAGTTGCGCGACGCGCTGGCCCGCCTGCACCTCCCGCTCGTGGAGTACCTGGCGAAGCGTTTCAAGGACCGTGGCGAGCCCTTGGACGACCTCATCCAGGTGGGCTCGGTCGGCCTGCTCAAGGCCATCGACCGCTTCGACCTCGGTCGCGAGGTCGAGTTCTCCACCTACGCGACCCCCACCATCGTGGGCGAGCTGAAGCGCTACTTCCGCGACAAGGGCTGGGCGGTGCGGGTGCCGCGCCGCCTGCAGGAGCTGTCGTTACGCCTGAACAAGGTGATCGCGCAGCTGACTCAGGAGCTGGGGCGGTCCCCCACGGTCCCCGAGATCGCGAAGTCCGCACAGGTGACCGAGGAGGAGGTGCTGGAGGCGCTCGAGAGCGGCCAGGCCTACTCCACGACATCGCTCGACGCGCCCTCCGGTGAGGACGACGACGCGCCGAATCGCGCCGACCGCCTGGGTGAGGAGGACTTCCGCCTCGACAACCTCGAGTACTTCGCCTCCCTGGCGCCGCTCATCGAGCAGCTCCCCGAGCGCGAGCGCACGATCCTGTACCTGCGCTTCTTCAAAGGCATGACCCAGTCGAAGATCGCCGAGCACGTGGGCATCAGCCAGATGCACGTCTCCCGCCTGCTCAGTCGCATCCTCGAATTCCTCCGCCAGGGCATGGAGGGTGAGGCGCAGTACTGAGGGGGTCGGTCAGGCGATCCACAGCGCGAACATGGCTGCCGCGGTCGCAGGCGGGAAGCGAACCTCCCACAGCCGCAGGCAGGACGGACAGCGCACCACGACGTCCTGATCGGACACATCGCCCTCGATCCGCACCCGCCGGTCATGACAGGGAGTCCGAGAGATCGTCCGCCCGCCGGCCACCACGGCGGGCCGGACGATCTCTGCTCCCGAGGCCACTACACCATCATCTGCTCCGTGCAGCGAAGACGTCGTGCCACCATTAGCAGAGTGCGTCCTCTGCTAATGGTGGCACGACCCCGGTCGCTCTCGTCAACCAGGCAGGTCGTGAAGACTGGGAAGCCGGGTCCCGCAGGTCATCACTGCCGGACGAGAGCGGCGTCGGTCAGTATGGAAGCGGCGGACGCTGCTGGCCGCTGATGGACAGGGTTCGGACCCCGTGCGCGCGCTGCTGCTCTACAACCCCAACGCCACCGCCACCACGCCCGCCGTGCTGGAGGCCATCACGGCTGCCCTGTCAGCCGAGCTGAAGCTGGACGCCGAGGCGACCAAGCGCGCCAACCACGCGGGGCGCCTGGCCGCCGGCGCGGTCGACGAGGGCTACGACGTCGTGATCGTGCTCGGCGGGGACGGCACGCTGAACGAGGTGATCCAGGGGCTCGCTCGGACGCCGGTGAAGCTGGGGCTGCTGCCCGGCGGGTCCACGAACGTGTTCGCCCGCATCCTCGGCATCCCCCGCGACCTCGTCCTGGCCACCACGCAGCTGCTGCGCCGGCTGCGGGCCGGGCAGGAGCGCACCGTGAACCTGGGCCTGGCCAACGAGCGCTTCTTCGCCTTCTGTGCCGGCTGGGGCTACGACGCCGAGGTCGTGCGCATGGTGGAGCAGCGCCGGCGCATGAAGCGGCGGCTGCGCCAGTCCGCGTTCCTGTGCTGCGGAGCGCTCGCGCTGCTGCGCGGGCGCGCGTCCGCCACCGGGTGCGCCTGGCCAGCGGCGATCTCGGAGCCGTCGAGGGACTGGGGACCACGGTGTGCTGCAACGCCGACCCCTACACCTACCTCGGCCCGCTGCGGTCGCGGATGTGCCCCGACGCCGAGCTTGCGGCCGGGCTGGACGTGACCGCCCTGACCCGCGCGCGGCTGACCGACCTCGTGCGCCTGGCCATCACGGCGCTGACCAGCGACCGTGTGCCCGGCCTGCCCTTCACCGCCGCGTGGCACGACCGCGCGCGCTACGAGCTCACCAGCGCTGCACCGCTCCCCCTGCACGTGGACGGCGAGGTGGCCGGCGAGTTCGACCACCTGGTCCTGCGCTCGGTCCCGCGCGCCCTCACCGTGGTGGCCTGACCGGACGCAGCGCCGCCACCACGCCCGCCGGGTCGTTCGTGCAGACCGCGTCGACGCCGATCCGGGACAAGGCGCGAGCGCGCGCCGGGTCGTCGACCGTCCACACCAGCACGGCCACGCCCGCGGAGTGGGCGGCGTCCACCAACGCCGCGTCCAGGCCGGGCGCGTCGAGGTGGGCGCACAGCACGCGCGCGCCCAGCTCGCGGGCGAACGACAGCGCCGCCGGCGCCCGCAGGGTGGGACCGTGCAGCAAGCCTGTACCGACCCCGCCCACCCCCTCGAGCAGCCCGCCGGCGGCCGCCAGCGTCGACGGGTTGAACGAGCTGACCATCATGGGCCGCCGGGCGGCCACCGCCGCGCGCACCGCCGGCGCCGCCAGCGCGGCCAGGGTGTCGGTCTCGTCGTAGTCCGGCTCGCCGGGCAGGTTCTTCAGCTCGACGTCCACGCCGAGGCCCGCGGGCAGCCCGGCCAGGACCTCGTCGAGCGTGGCGATGCCGTGGGCGCGGAGGGCCTCGGGCGTCTGGTCGAGCAGCGCCGCGCCGGACGGATCCACGGGGTCGTGGCACACCACGAGGTCCCCGGCGGCGCGGCGGACGTCCAGCTCGACCCAGGTCGCGCCGGCCGCCACGGCCCCGGCGAAGGCCGCCGGCGTGTTCTCCCGCGCCATCCGAGGTGCTCCGCGATGACCCACCACGGCGGGGCGCTGCAGACCGAACACCGAGCCGTCAACTGGCGAGGTCATGCCCGAAACCTGTACGGTCTGCCAAGAGACGCACATTTGCCTGGCGAATGTGTCTGCTCAACCCTTGCGTCGCTCACTCGCGCTCCCCTATGGTCTGGGCGTCGCCGGCCTTGTGAGAATCTTCACAAGAGTGCGAGGCGAGTGTCCGGTTGTCGCGCCGCGCTCCCCCTCCACCCGCCCTGGGCCAGTCGGCCCAAGGGGAGCAGTCAGACGGCAGCACGAACGAGACCAAGAACGAAAGCGAGCGATCATCATGGACTGGCGCCAGCGAGCGGCCTGCCTCGACGAGGACCCCGAGCTGTTCTTCCCGGTCGGGACCACCGGCCCCGCCCTCGACCAGGTCGAACGGGCCAAGCAGGCCTGCCGCCGTTGCGAGGTCGTCGAGGCCTGCCTGGAGTGGGCCCTGGAGACGAACCAGGACGCCGGCGTGTGGGGCGGCATGAGCGAGGACGAGCGCCGCAGCCTGCGCCGCAGCCGCCAGCGCCGCCGCCGCCTGGCCAGCTGACCCGTCCTCCCGCCGAGCGCCGGTCGCCGCACGCGCCCCACCTCTGGTTACCGGACGGGAACGACGAGCACGAAGGTCGTCCCGTCCAGGGCGGCCAGGCCGGGGGCGATCTCGGCACCCGGCTCCAGGACCGTAAAGGTCCCGCCCAGCTCGCTCTCCACGAGCATGCGCGCGATGCGCAGGCCCAGGTTCGCCAGGGTCTCCAGCGGGCGCCCGGGGGGAAGGCCGACGCCGTCGTCGCTCACCGTGACGCGCAGCGCCGCGGGGCTGCGGCCGAAGTGCAGGCGCACCTGACCTCCGGGCTGGCTCTGGCCGTCGCCGGGTCCCGGCGGGGGGAACGCGTGCTCGAGTGAGTTCTGCAACAGCTCGGTGAGCACGAGGGCCAGCGGTGTGGCCACCTCGGCGGGCAGGTCCCCGGCCTCGCCCTGCATGCCTAGCTCCACGGGGACGTCGGGGTCTGCCAAGCCGTTGGCGAGCATCTCGACGATGCGCCCGGCGATGCGGTCGAACGGCACCTCGCCCTGGGACTCCTCGGAGAGGGTCTCATGCACCAGGGCGATGGAGGAGATGCGCCGCACGCTTTCGGCCAAGGCCTCGCGGCCCTCGTCGCCCTGCAACCGCCGAGCCTGCAGCCGCAGCAGGGACGCCACGGTCTGCAGGTTGTTCTTCACACGGTGGTGGATCTCGCGGATGGTGGCCTCCTTGACCCGCAGCGCGCGCTCCGAGCGCCGCAGGTCGGTGACCTCGCGCACCACGAGCAACCCGGCGCGCACGGTACCGTCGCGGACCAGCGGGAGGACGCGGCGCAGGACGACGGTGCCGTCGCGATCCACCTCGTCACGCACGGAGCGGGCGTCGCGCAGGCCGTCGAGCAGGACCGCCGCGCCTGGGTCGAAGTCTTCGAGCGGGCGCCCGATGATGTGGTCGAGGCTGCCCAGCCGGCGGTACGCGCTGATCGCGTTCGGCGACGCGTAGACCGCCCTGCCCTCGCCGTCCACTCGCACGATGCCGTCGCCCACCCGAATGCTGACCCCGGGGTCCGGCGCGGGCTCGAGCGGGTAGGGGAAGGTGCCGTCCGCCAGCATCTGCGCCAGCTCCCCCGCCGACTGCAGGTAGGTGAGCTCCAGCTGGCTCGGCGAGCGCGCGGTGGACACATTTGCCTCGCGGGTGACCACGGCGATCACCTCGCCGGCGTGGACCACCGGGATCGCCTCCTCGCGCACGGGCACGCCCGTGGACCAGTCGGGGTCGGTGTCGCGGATCACGCGGCGCTCGGCGTAGGCCCGACCGACCATCGGCCGCGAGCCGGGGGCGAAGGTCTGGCCGAACAGGTCCTCGGCGTAGATGGTCTGGGCCGTATAGGCCCGCATCTGGCCCGCGCACACGTAGGTGCGGCCCGCGTCGGTGTGCAGCTGGACGAACAGCAGCAGGTCGGCGAAGGACAGGTCGGCCAGGATCTGCCAGTCGGCGAGCAGCAGCCGCAGGTGGCCCACCTCGTCGTCGCCCAGCCCGGAGTCGGCCAGGAGGTCCGTCAGCAGCGACATCGCGGCAGCAGCCTAGTGGGTCCGCACCACCCGTGAGGACCCACCGCCGCAGCCTGTCAGTCCAGCGCCGCGTTGGCGTCAGCGGCTGCGACGGCGCTCACCTGCCGCTCCGAGCCGAGCACCAGCCCCGTGATGCCCGGCCCCCGGGCCTCCAAGGCGGCGGCGGTCGCGCCGGGCAGCGTCTCGCCGGCCACGTACAGGGGCGCGTCCTCGCGGGCGGCCAGCGGGGTCGCGGTGAGCGCGAGGGTCCAGGCGTCCTCGGCGTACCCCCCGGTCACCAGCACCCTGCCGCCCGTGCCGGCCCCGGCGCCCCACAGCTCCGCCGCCACCGCGGCGGCCGTGGCGGCGCGCTCCTCGCCCGCCACGCGCCGGGGGGCGGGCAGGGCGTCGGCCACGGACTGACTGATCGCGGCGGCGCCGCCGAGCACGACCGTCTCGGTGATGCCGAGCTCGGCGATCGCCGCGGCGGCGGGCGGGGACAGCGACGCGGTCTCGGTCAGCAGCACCGGGTAGCCGCGGTCGGCGCCCCACGCCCCGCCCGCGAGCGCGTCGGCCCACGGCGCGGGATCCGGCGATGAGGCCCGGGCGACGAGGGCCACGGTCGCGCCGCTGCGGTCCAGCACCTCGCCGGCCACCAGCGCGGCGGTCTCGACGCGCTCCGCCCCGCCCAGCCGAACGACGTCCCAGGTATCGGCCAGCGCGTCGGCCACGGCGGGGTGCAGGGCCGCATCGCCGCCCAGCAGGTAGACGGTCTCACCAGGCGGCAGGATCCGCTCGAGCTCTGCCCGCACGCGGCCGTCGAGGGCCTCCGAGCCGTTCAGCAGCACCGGCGCGTCGTCGCCGGCCAGCGGGCCGCCGGTCATGGCGTCTGCGAACACGTCGGCGCGGGCGATGACTGCGGCGCGCGCGGAGGCCGTCTCCGCAAAGGCGGCGGCGGACAGCGCGACGGCATTGCCCACGGGATCGGTATCGACGGTCGCGACGCGTCGCAGCGCCTCGCGGACGACGGTGATCTGCCCGGTCGCGGGCGCCACGTCGTCGGCGGCGATGCGCCAGGTGTAGGTACCGGCCGTGGCGCCGGCCCCGTCCCAGCTCGTGTCGAGCGTCTCTCCGATTCCGGTGGTGAGAAAGGCCTCGGCGCCGTCGGCGTCGGTGATCGACACGGACCAGGCGGCCCCCGGCCACAGACCGGCGCGCAGGGCGACCGCCTGGGACAGCCCGCCGCCCTCGACGACGCCGACGCGCGCCGGCTCCACCGTCACGCCGGTCAGGTCCGGCGGGCGCAGGTCGACCGTGCCGGTGGCGGGACGGCGCCCGCCACCGCTGAACGCATAGCTGTGGGTGCCCCGCAGTGCCGCGGCGGGCGACCAGGTGGAGGTGGCGAGCTCGCCGCTGCCGCCGGCGGTGTGGACCACCGCGCCGGAGGGGTCGAGGACCTCCAGCGACCAGTCACCGGCCGGGCGCAGGCGGGTGGAGAAGGTGACGGGACCGTCCAGGCTGGCGCCGTTCACCACACGGGCGGCCCCCGGCGTGGCGCTGTGGTCGAGCAGCACCGGCCCCTGCTCGGCGGCGACGCGGGCCCGCAGCGACGGCAGCACGTCGTAGACGCCGCCCGGGCAGGAGGTTTGAGAGACGTCGCGGTGACCGGCGAGCGTGGGCAGGCGCACCGCGGTGCCCGCGGGGTAGCGGGTGGAGCCGCCGCTGACGACGTCGACCTGGGAGGTCACGTCGACGTGGTGGACGTCGTACTTCCAGGCGAGCAGCCGGGCGAGGCCGTCCACCCCGGCGGAGGGCAGGGACGCGCCGCTGAAGTCACCGATCAGCGCCACGCCGAAGGAGCCGGTGTTGAACCCACCGGCCTGGGCGCCGATGACGGGGTTCTCCAGACCGCCCCCGCGGCCCTCCCAGACGGTGCCGTAACGGTCGACGAGGAGGTTGTAGCCGATGTCGCTCCAGCCCTGGACGTCGACGTGGTAGGCCTGGATGCCACGCAGGATGGCGGGGACGTCACCGGGCCCGTAGCCGTTGGCGGTCACGGTGTGGTGCAGGAAGCCGTTGCGGACGCGGCTGGCGAGCTGCGGCGCGTCCGTGCGGCCCGCGTCCGCGCCCCACTCGGCACGCGAGCGGATCAGCGGTTGGTCCGGCGCCGCAAGGGCCGGCCGGGGCGTCCCGCTCCACGCGGTGCGCGCCGCGTCGGCCACACGCTCGGGCAGGCTGCGCGACAAGCCGACGCTGTCCACCAGGTGCACGGCCATCGCCTCCGGCTCCGCACCGGTCACCCGTGTCTGCACGTGCCGCGCCTCCCCCACCCACACCGGCGCCGAGGTCGTCGGCGCGGCCGCGGTGGGTGCTGCGGTCGCGTCGGCGCGCTCGTCGGCCTGCACGTCGACGGCGATCCAGGGGGTCCAGTCCTCGCCGTCCGCGCTGGTGCGGAGCTCGGCGTGGGCGCCGACGGGGACGTCGACGCCCACCATCGAGAAGGGCAGCGGGGCGGGCGCCTCCACAGAGGCCCGCAGCTCGCCGGGCTCGGCCGCCGCGGCGGCCCTGTCGGCCGCAAGGCCCGCCAAGGTCACCACCCTGGCGTCCACAGCGGGAGCCGCGCCGGCGGCGGGAGCGGCCAGTCCAACGGCGAGGAGCAGCACGCAGAGCGCAAGCGTGACGCAGAGGCGGTGGCGCACGAGGATCCCCCGGTTCTCCACACCCCAATAGAGGGGTGGTCAGCAGCGAGGGTCAAACTAGGACAATATGTCCCGGAGGTACAGAGGGAATCTTACCGAGCGCGATGGACTAGTTACTCAGCGCTCCAGGAATTTCTCCAGCCCCTTGATCGGGCCGACCTCGCGGATGCGCTCGAAGGCGCGGGTCTCAATGCGCTTCACCTCGGCGATGGTGAGGCCGAGGCGGTCCGCCACCTGGCCCGGCTTCGCGGGCACACCGTCCACCAGGCCCATGCGCAGCTCGAGGACGCGTCGCTCGATGTCGGGCAGCCGCCGCAGCACGCCGGACAGGCGCGTGCGCAGCGCCTTGACCGCTGCGTCGTCGGTGTCCTCGTCCCGCCGGCGCTCATCGGCCCGCCGTGATCGGCGCTCGGGCCGAGGTTCTTGGTCGCTCATCTGACCGGTCATGGTACACGCAGCCGATCGACGCCCCGCCCACGACCTGGGCAAACGCTGCCCGCGCCACGAGCCCCGCTGCCCCTAGGCTCCGCCGCGTGACCGACCTCCAAGCGCTCGTCGACGCCGCCGACAGCAGCGCGCTCCTGCTCGCCGTCGACGGTCTCGCAGCCGGCCGCGAGTGGGACGACCTTGCCGACCTCGCCCGGCGCTGCCGCGACGCCGTCGAACTGGGCCGCCAGCTGTGGCCGGTGGCGATGCACATCGACTACCGGCTGGCCTGGGAGGGTCCCGCAGCGCACGCGGGAGCGGTCCTGCGGCCGGGCGCCGCGCGCTTCGCGCTGGGGCCGCTCACCGAGGTGGCCGCGAGCACCCACGACTGGTCCTCGCTCGCGCCCCACATCGCCGACCCCGCCTCTGCCGGCGCGGTCGCCCAGGAGCGCGTGCTGCGCGGCGAGGACCTGACGGGGCGCGGGGACGCCCGCAGTGACGACGGCCTGCCCCTCGTGCTGGCCGGCTGGGAGCCGGACTACGCCCTGCCCCGCTACCGCGACCGCTCCGCGGCCTTTCCGCAACCGGACGCGGCGCTGCGCACGCTGCCCGCAGCGGCCGGGCCGGCCCCGCCCTCGGTCAACGCCCCGGTGCAGGACGAGGCGACCCGCGCGCTGCGCGACCTCGTCGAGGTCTGGGTGACGCAGTCGTCGGGAAGCGTCTCAGCCGTGGCCACCGAGGGCGACGCCGCCCTGGCGGTCGGCGCCCTGCTGGCTGCGACCGAACTTCCGTCGCACGCGGCGCTGGTGCCGATCGCCCCGGCCGAGGCGCTCGCGCTGCTGCAGTGGAGCGGCGCGAGCGGGGGTGCGTACGGGCGCCGCCCCGGCGGGGCGCGCGGTCGCTTCGCGGCCTGGTGGGCGCTGGCCGCCCTGGCAGGCCTGCCCTGGCCCTGCGATCCCGACGAGCTGGGTCGTGCGCTGGGCGAGCTGCGCTGGTTCCGCTGGGGGTTCGGGCCCGAGACGGGGTGGGCGCTGCGGCTCGCCGTGACCGACCCCGTCGACGGGCTGTCCTGGGCGGTCGCCGCAACCGACCTCCGCGACGACGCCGACGGCGGCTAGTTCCACGGACTGGACCGGAGAACCAGAGCAGTGCAGGTCGGGTCAGTTGATCGCGGCGGCTGCGACGCCGACGACGGCGACGACTGCGGTGGTGGCCACGACGATGCGGGCTATGAGGTCGCGGTCGAGTCCGTAGGCGTGGGCGACCACGAGGCCGGTCACGCCGGCGGGCATAGCCGCCAGCAGCGGGTAGGCCCTGGGGAGGGTGAGCAGTGGTGCGCTCAGCGCCAGCAGCAGCACAGGAGAGATGAGCAGCCGCAGCACGGTGCCCACGACGACGGGCAGGACGACGGCGTGGTCGGGTCGCCGGGGGTGCCCGTGGGCGGTGACCGGCCGGGCCTCGGCGGCGAGGGTGATGCCGACGGCCAGGAAGCCCAGCGGCAGCAGCAGCAGCGTGGCGATGACGGTGGCAACGGTGTCGGCTTGGGCGGGGAGGGCCCGGCTGGGGACGATGAAGCCAAGCAGGACCGCCAGCAGCGGCGGGTTGCACAGCAGTGCGGTGGTGAGGCGCGTGCGCAGGCTGCGGTCGTCGGGGTTGGTGCGGCCGCCGAAGGCGGCGGCGACCGCGAACACGCCGAGCAGGAACACCGGCGCCTGGACCAGTCCGTCGTAGACCGCGGCGGCACCGAGCGCGTCGGGGCCGAGCAGCGCCACGGTGAGCGGGAAGCCGAGGAAGCCGGTGTTGCCCTGCATGGCGGTGGCGATCAGTGCGCCGACGCTGGGTCGGGGCAGGTGGAGCAGGCGGGTGCCGACGAGCCAGGCGGTCAGGCCGGTGAGCGCGAGCGCGGCCCAGCCCAGCGCGACGCCGCTCAGCACGCCCGTGTCGACGCGCAGGCGGGTGACGGCAATAAACGCCACGGGCGGAAACAGCACGTAGAGCATCGTGTTGAGCAGGGCGCGGGCGGCGCCGTCGGCGCGCGGTCCGAGGCGGCGTCGGGCGGTGAAGCCCAGGGCGAGGCTGACGGCGATTGTGGCGACGATCCCGATCACCGTCGTCGCTCGCAGGGGGCGGCGCTCACGTGGGAAGCGCGATGACGGCGCCCTCGTCGGGTCGCAGGCGCAGCTCGCCGGTGAGGTGCTCACCCTCGCGTCCGTCGAGGTGAGTGGTGAGCCGCATCCGGCCGGTCAGCCCGCCGAGCGGGAGCGCCTGCGGCAGGCCGCTCAGGTTGAGCGCGACGAGCAGCCGTTCGCCGGGCGCCTCGCGGAGATAGGCCAGGACCGGCGGGTCCGCGGTGAGGGTTTGGTACCCGCCGACGGCGAGAGCGTCGCCGCCGCGGCGCAGCGCGAGCAGCCGGCGGTGGAGGGTGAGTGGTGATTGGGGGTCGCGGCGCTGGGCGGCGATGTTGACCTGCGCGGCGTCGGCGGCGATCGGCAGCCAGGGGCGGGTGCCGGGTGGGCAGAAGCCGGCGTTGGGTCCGGCGTCCCATAGCAGGGGGGTGCGTTCGGGATCGCGGCCGACGCCGATGCCGGGGAGCCGCAGCTCGTAGGGGTCGCGCACGTGGTCGGGCGGGATGGCGACGTCGCGCATGCCGATCTCGTCGCCGTAGTACAGCGTGGGGGTGCCGCGCAGGGTGAGCAGCAGCATGGCCGCGACCCGTGCCTGGGCAGCGCCGACGCGGCTGGCGATGCGCGAGCGGTCGTGGTTGCCCAGCACCCAGTTGGGCCAGCCGCCGGCGGGCAGCGCGGCCTCGTAGCGCTCGACCAGCGCGGCGATCGCCTCGGCTCGCCAGGGTACGGCGATCAGGTGCATGTTCGACGGCATCTGGAGCCCTCCGCCGTCCTGGCCGTAGTAGCGCATCAGCCGGTCCAGCGGCGCGTACACCTCGCCGATGAGCAGCCGCTCCTCGCCCGGGCGGCCGTGCTCGTCCACCAGCCGGCGGATCTCGGCGATGACCTCGTGGAGGTCGTCACGGTCGGCGCTGTGGACCGGGAGGTGCGCGTCGTAGGGTGGCATGCCGGGTCGGTAGGCGGGGTTCAGCGGGTTGTCCCTCCAGTCCTGGTCCTTGAGCAGTTGGCGGAGCGCGTCGACGCGGAACCCGTCGACCCCCCGGTCCAGCCAGAAGTGCAGCACCTCGAGCAGCGCGTGGCGGACCTGGTGGTTGCGCCAGTTCAGGTCGGGCTGCTCGGGCAAGTAGGCGTGGTAGTAGGACTGGCCGGTGGCCGGGTCGGCGGTCCAGGCCGGCCCGCCGAAGAGGCTGCGCCAGTTGGTGGGCGGGCCGCCGTCGGGGGCGGGGTCGCGCCACAGGTACCAGTCGCGCCTCGGGTTGGTGCGGTCCGCGCGCGACTGGGTGAACCAGGGGTGCTGGTCGGAGGTGTGGTTGGGGACGTAGTCCAGCAGCACCCGCAGGCCCAGGCGGTGCGCCTCGGCGACGAGGGCGTCGAAGTCGGCCAGCGAGCCGAACAGCGGGTCGACGCCGGTGTGGTCGGTGATGTCGTAGCCGAAGTCGCGCATCGGCGAGGGGTAGATCGGCGACACCCACACCGCGTCCACGCCCAGCCACGCGAGGTGGCCCAGCCGGGCGGTCATGCCTGCCAGGTCGCCGATGCCGTCGCCGTCGGCGTCGGCGAACGACCGGGGGTAGACCTGGTACACCACGCCGCGCTGCCACCAGCGGTACCCGCCGCCCTGCTGGGACGTCGTCAGGTCGGCGGTCACGGCTGCAGCCAGCCCTGGAGGTGGGCGAACGCGGACTCCTGCATCGCGACGTCGAAGCGGTGGCCGCCGTCGAAGAACTCCCCGACGTAGGCGTCGGGGGTACCCGCCTGCCGGTAGCGCTGCGCCAGGCGCTCATCGGCGGCGCGCATCCCGTCCAAGGAAAACAGCTGGTCGTCGCGGCAGTACTGGACCAGCAGCGGTGACGGCGCCCGCGCCGCGGCAAGGTCGGGCCAGTCCCCTCGCAGCGCGAGCCCCGGCGGGAAGAACATCCAGCTGTGGTTGGCGACGTGGCGGTCCAGCAGGGCCGGGT
>Ga0136616_10000274_pt1 | contig 22729 bp, 23 predicted proteins | sample AntDrymUQ2992106_2_FD_106648 | JGI IMG/M metagenome (GOLD analysis project Ga0136616, IMG submission 106648) | Polar desert sand microbial communities from Dry Valleys, Antarctica - metaG UQ299 (21.06) | ecosystem: Environmental > Terrestrial > Soil > Desert | place: Antarctica: Dry Valley... | reverse complement strand
TTTCCTAGCCCGTTATAGCTTGTCGGCGGTCCGGCATCTAGACGCCCTCGGCCCCGGCCACGACTTCCATGAGCTCCTGGGTGATCTCGGCCTGGCGCCGGCGATTGGCCTCGAGAGTGAGGTCGTCGATCAGATCGGACGCGTTCTCGGAGGCGCTGCGCATCGCGGTCATCCGCGCGCCGTGCTCGGATGCCGTCGACTCGAGCAGCGCGCGATAGATCGAGATCTCGACGTAGTCGGGCGCGAGCCGCTCGAGGATCTCCTCTGGGCCCGGCTCGTAGATCCATAGCGAGCGCGAGTGATCGGGCCCTTCGCCGGCGTCGGACCCACCCGGCCGATCGGAGCCCTCGCTCCGGCGTCGGGCGCCCTGATCGCCATCGCTTCGTCGCCCCGCGTCTTGACCGCCCTCGGAGCCGTCGCCCTCGCCCTCTTCGTCCTCGCCGCCGAACGCCTGCGCCTCCTGGAGCGGCAGCAGCGTCTCGTGGCGGATCTCCTGCGTCATCGCCGAGACGTAGCCGTTGTAGAAGATCTCAACGCGGTCCACCTTGTCGTCGGTGTAGCCGGCGATCAGGCCGCTCGCGATGTCGCGCGCGTCGGAGAAGGCCGGGCGATCGGTGAAGCCCGTGAACGAGCCGGCCAGGTCGAGCCCGCGGAAGCCGAGCGAGGAGGCGCCGCGGCGGCCCGAGGCGTACCAGACGATCTCCTTGCCGTCGCGCTCGAGCTCGCGGGCGCGGCGGGTGCCGGCGCGGATGATCTGCGAGTTGAACGACCCCGCGAGGCCGCGGTCGCCGGTCACGAGCAGCAGACCGACGCGGTCGATCGAGTCGTGCTCCTGGAGCAGCGGCAGGCTCGGGACGTTCTCGGCCGCCTCCACCGCTCGCCGCGTCATCCGCCGAATCGCCTCCGCGTAGGGGCGCAGCGCGGCGATGCGCTGCTCGGCCTTTCGCAGGCGCGCCGCGGCCACCATCTCCATGGCGCGCGTGATCTTGTTGATGTTCTTCACCGACGCGATGCGGTTCTTGATGTCCTTCTGCGTGGCCATGCGGTCGGGCGCTAGGCGGCGGCCCCCTCCTTCTCCTCCTCGTCCTGTGACTCAGCCGCGTCCTCGTCGCCTTCGTCGTCCTCGTCGTCATCGCTCTGATCGGCGCTGCGGTCCGAGCGCTGGCGCTCGTCCGCGTCCGTGATCCGGTCCGACTCGCCCTCCTCGATCTCGTTGCCCTCCTCGTCGAAGTCGGGGCCGAAGTCGTCGATCGCCTCGCTGATCGCCTCGCCGAGCGCCTCCTCGGTCGAGTCGTCCCAGTCACCGCCGGCGATCTGCTGCATGAGGGCGTCCTGCTCCGAGTGGAGGCGCTGCATCAGCGACTCGTGGAAGTCCTTCACGCGCTCGGTCTTGATGCGATCGAGATAGCCGCCGGTGCCGGAGTAGATCTGGGCCACCTGGTCCTCGACGGGCACCGGGCTGAGCTCGTTCTGGTTGAGCGTCTCCACGAGACGCTCGCCGCGAGCGAGCGTGGCCTGGGTCTCGGGGTCGAGCTCCGATCCGAACTGCGCGAACGACTCGAGGTCGCGAAACTGCGACAGCTCCAGGCGCAGCCTGCCCGCCACCTTCTTCATCGGCTTGCCCTGGGCGTTGCCCCCCACCCTCGACACCGAGATGCCGACGTTGATCGCCGGCCGCGTACCGGAGAGGAAGAGGTCCTGCTCGAGGAAAATCTGGCCGTCGGTGATCGAGATCACGTTGGTGGGGATGTAGGCGGAGACGTCGCCGGCCTGGGTCTCGATGATCGGCAGCGCGGTGAGCGAGCCGGCACCGAGGTCGTCCGAGAGCTTCACGGCCCGCTCGAGGAGCCGCGAATGCAGGTAAAAGACGTCGCCCGGATAGGCCTCGCGGCCGGGCGGGCGCCGGAGCAGCAACGACAGTTGCCGGTAGGCGTAGGCGTGCTTCGTCAGGTCGTCGTAGACGCAGAGGGCGTGCTTTCCGTTGTAGAGGAAGTGCTCCGCCATGGCGCAGCCGGCATACGGGGCCATGTACTTGATCGGCGCCGCCTGGTCCGCGGAGGCGGCGACGATGATCGTGTGGTCGAGGGCGTCGTGCTCCTCGAGCCGCTGAGCGACCTCCACGACAGTCGACATGCGCTGGCCGATCGCCACGTAGACGCAGATGAGGTCCTTGTCGCGGTTGTTGATGATCGCGTCGATCGCGATCGTCGACTTGCCGGTCTGGCGGTCGCCGATGATCAGCTCGCGCTGGCCGCGGCCGATCGCCGTCATCGAGTCGATCGCCTTGATGCCCGTGAGCATCGGCTCCTTCACCGGTTGGCGCTGGACGATGCCGGGCGCGCGGAACTCGGCGGGTCGGGTGCCCTCCGTGCGCACCTCGCCCTTCCCGTCGAGCGGGTTGCCGAGCGGGTCGACGATCCGCCCTAGCAGACCCTCGCCGACGGGCACCTGGAGCAGACTCGACGTGCGCTTGACCGTGTCGCCCTCCTCCACCTTGTCCCAGTCGCCGAAGAGGACGGCGCCCACGTTGTCGGCCTCGAGGTTCAGCGCGAGCCCGGTCACGTCGTGCGGGAGGTCGAGCAGCTCGAGCGACATGCAGTTGTCGAGCCCGTGAACGCGCGCGATTCCGTCGGCCACCGAGAGGACCGAGCCGACCTCGGACAGGTCGGCGCCGCCGCCGTCCTCGTCGAGGCCCTCGATGCGGTCCTTCAGGATGCTTGTTATCTCGTCGGGCTTGATCTGCATCGCTTGCGGTGTCTCCTTTGTGGGATGAGGCCCGCTACGCCGCGCGGGCCACCTGCTTCCTCAGTCGCTCGAGCCTGCTGCGCACGCTCGCGTCCATGATGGTGTTGCCGACGCGGATCACGAGGCCGCCGAGGACGTCCGGGTCGATCTCGCTCGTCAGCTCGACGCGCCGGCCGGTCTGCTCCTCGATTCGCTTGCCGATCCCTGCGATCGTCTGCTCGTCGAGCTCAACGGCGCTCGTGATCGACGCCTCGAGCAGCCGGTTCTCCTGCGCCCACAACTCATCGTAGCGGCGGCGGATGCGATGGATCGCCGGCATCCGGTGCTTCTCGGCGAGCAGCTCCAGGAAGCGGATGAAGCGCTCGTCGGCGCCGCTGACGACGCGCGCAATGCCGTCCTTCTTCTCCTGCGAGGAGAAGTACGGCGAGAAGAAGAACACCTGCAGCTCACGGCTCTCGGCCATCGCCTCGGCGAGCTCGGCGAGCTGGTCGCGAACCTCGTCCACGACGTCGTGCTCCTGGGCGACCTCGAAAAGTGACCGCGCGTAGACGTTCGCGATCTCCTCCATCAGCGCTGGGCCTTGGTTCTCATCAGCGCTCGGCTCTGTCCCTTGCCTCGGCCCCGTCCCCGTTCCCGTCTCCGAGCGACGAGAAGTCGAGGTCGGTAAGCGCCTCCTCCACGAGCCGGCGGTGATCGTCGTCGTCGAGCGACTTGCGGGTCACGCGCTCGGTGGCCATGACGGTCATGTCGGCCACCTCCTGGCGCAGCTCTCTGAGCGCGCGCTGGGTCTCGTGCTGGATCTCGCGCTTGGCGCGCTCGATCATCTCCTCGCGCTGCTGCTTGCCGTCCTCCTTTGCCTCGCTCTCCACACGGTCGGCCGCCTTGCGCGCGCGCGCCACGATGTCCTCGGACTGCTCGCGCGCCTCGCTCAGCCGCTTGCGGTACTCGGCGAGGATGTCGTCGGCCTCCTTGCGCGTGCGCTCGGACGCCTCGATCGAGTCCTCGATCGCCCGCCGGCGCTTGTCGAGCGCCTCGGCGATTCGCGGGAAGGCGAGCTTGCGCAGGATCAGCAGCGTGATCCCGAAGGCCAGCAGCGTCCAGATCATCAAGCCGAGGTTCGGCGAGACGAGGAAGTTGCCGCTGCCCTCCTCCTGGGCGAGCGCCGTCCCGGGCACGGCCAGTGGAAGTGCCAGAACGGCTGTGGCTGCGAGCGCGCGCACCATCGACCTAGAGGAAGAACGCAATCAGGCCGAAGATGAACGCATAGAAGATGATCGCCTCGGTGAGGGCGAAGCCGAGCCATTGGATGCTCGTGATCTCCTCGCGCATCTCGGGCTGGCGGGTGACCGACTCGATCACCTTGCCGAAGATGTAGCCGACCCCGATTCCCGGGCCGATCGTGCCGAGCCCCGCGCCGATTCCGAGCGCGATCGACTTGGCGCCGGCGTCCGTGGCCTGGGCGATGGGAACGATGAGTGCGGCGATGTCGGACATGTTTCTCCTTTTGCTAGTGGCCGGCGGCGGTCGCCTCGCCGAGGTAGATGGACGACAGGGTCGCGAAGATAAAGGCCTGCAGCGTCGCGATCAGCCCGACCTCGAAGATGAAGAACACCACCGCGATCGGGAGCGTGACCACGCCCAGCGCCGCCACGCCGAGCAGCACGACGAGGCCGCCGCCCATGAACAGGATGAGCAGGTGGCCGGCGAGGATGTTCGCGAACAACCGCACCGACAGCGAGATGATCCGGACGAACTGCGAGATCACCTCGATCACGAACAGCGGGATCGCGGCGAAGCCGGTGATGCCGCCCGGGACCCAACCCTTCAGGTAGCCGACCAACCCCTTCGCGCGGATGCCCTCCACGTGGTAGGCGAACCACACGATCAGCGTGAGCATGAGCGGAACGGACAGGTTCGCGGTGGCGGCGTAGAGAGCCAGCGCGGGCACGTCGACGCCGAAGATGTGCACCGGCTCCTCCGTGTTCACAGGCAGCGGGATGTAGCCGATCATGTTCGAGAACCAGATGAAGAAGAAGAGCGTCGCCGTGAAGGCAAACCACCTGGTGGCCATCCGGTTGCTCATGTTGTTGCGGGTGATCTGGTTGCGCGTGAGGTCGTAGGCCATCTCCACCACCGTCTGCACGCGGTTCGGGCGATCCTCCATGCGCTTCGCGATGTAGACCATCGTCGCGGTCGTCGCGATGCACGCGAGCAGCAGGTAGACCACCGCCTTGTTGATGCTCATATCGATCGGCCCGAGCTCTAGCGGGATCCACGGGTCGAGCCGGAACTCGTTCTGGGGCTGGAACTCGGCGTTCTCGCCGGCGCTTCCGAACACGACTCCGATCAGGACCGTCACGAGCAGGAAGCCCGCGACCCCCAGCAGCACCTTCGCGCGCCGGCTCATCGCCGTGCGCCTCGCGGCGCCTGTGCGCGCGCCGGGCCGAAGGGCCGCAGCACCATCTCGGTGCTGAGGAGGACCGTGAAGAGAGCGAGCAGCAGCACCGCCGAGGCGAGGCCGGCCTCGCGCTCGAGCATGCCCGCACCGAAGACGGTGAGCGCCATCAGCCAGCCGCGGCCGATCATGCTGGCCGCGGTCAGGCCGACGACCGTACGCGGATCCTCGGCCACGGCCGCGCGTCGCTCGACGAGGGCGCGGATGCCGCGCTGGACGAGCCATGCGCCCGCGGCCGCTCCCCACCCGAGCAGGGGAAGCCCGGCGGCGAGGAAGATCGGCAGCGTCACCGCCAGCAGCCCGAGGTCGAGGTAGCGGAGGACGGCGAGCCACGCCGGCGGGTCGGCGAGCGGCGCCGCGGGCCTGCGGGGCTCGGGCGCGGAGGTCGCGCCGTCGCCGGCCGCGACCTCAGATGTCCTTATAGCGCGAGTAGACAACCGCGAAACCGGCGATCGAGCCGAGGAACAGCCCGGCGAGGAGGAATGGGACGGGCGCTCCGACGAGCAGTCCGAGGCCGACCGCAAGACCTGCGCAGAGCAGCACCGTGGCCACCAGCGTGATGCCCGCGGCCGCAGGATCGGCGCCGGGTCGCTTCGCCATGCTGTTGGTTCTCCTTGCGCATTCAGGGGTGGTCGCCCGGCGGACGCCACGAGGCGACTGCGAGCCCTCGAGACGGCGGCGTCCCGCGGCTCCGTCCGGGGTCGGGACTGTACACCAGCCACCACGCTTGTAACAACATTGTGACAACTGGCCCTTCCATCAGGTTTTTCACGGAGCTTCCGAGAAAACATCGGTAGAGCGGAGTCTGTATCGGCGAAGCGGGAATCCGCGTATAACTAGGGAAGAGAGCTCAAGGATGAAGCCCGACTCGGAATCCTCGGTCACCGTCTCGATCCCAGCACGGGAGCAGCGGACGTTCGCCGGGCGGTATCGGGCGATCCGGTCGCTGGGCTTCGGTGGGATGGCGTCGGTCTACCTGGCCGAGGACGAGCGGCTCGGCCGGCCGGTGGCGGTCAAGCGCCTGCACGGCGGCAGCCCGGAGGAGATGGCCGCCCGCCTCGAGCGAGAGGCGAAGCTCGGCGCCTCGCTTAGCCATCCGAACATCGTCTCGGTCTTCGACACGGCGATCGACGACGACGGCGTGATCATCGCCATGGAGTACGTGGACGGGCCGACGCTCGCCGAGGCGCTGAGCGAGGGGCCTCTGCCGCCGGAGGAAGCCGTCGCGGTGGTCGACGAGGTCGCGAGCGCGCTCGACCACGCGCACCGCCACGGTGTCGTGCACCGCGATGTGAAGCCCGCCAACGTGCTGCTCGGGCCGGACGGCGCCAAGCTCGCTGACCTGGGCATCGCGACCGCGACCGAGAGCACGCAGATCACGCGCAGCGGCACTCTGCTCGGCACGCCGTCATACATGGCGCCCGAGCAGCTCGATGGCGGCGAGATCGGCTCGGCGGCCGACGTCTATGCGCTCGCGGCAGTGGCCTTCGAGGCCTTGAGCGGCGAGCGAGCGCGACCCGGACGCAGCCCACTCGAGATCGCGCACCGGGTCACGACGGAGCCGCCGCCCGACCTGCGCGACGCCTGGCCCGAAGCGCCGCCCGCGGCAGCGGCGCTCCTGTCGCGCGCCATGGCCCGCGACCCGTCCGAGCGCCCGGGGTCGGCGGGCGAGCTCGCCGCGGCGCTGTCGACGGCGCTCGCCGGCGGGGAAGTCGCCGCCTTTGCGAGCGCCTCGCGCTCGCGCTCGCGCTGGCGCCGGCCGCGATCGATCGCGGCCGCGGCGGCCATCGTGATCCTCGCCGCCGGAGGCGGCGCATGGGCGATCGCCGGCGGCGGCGATAGCCCCGCGCCAGCAGCCCCGCCGGCGGCGCAAAAGCCCGCTGAGAAAGACGGGCGCAACCGCGACAAGGGCTCCCGGGGCTCGAAGGACACCCAGCCCGTGACCAGTTCTCCGGCCCCCGTAGCCGCTCCGACCGACGGCGCGAGCGCTCCCTCCAAGCCGGTCGAGGAGGACGAGAAGAAGCCAAAGGAGCCGGCCGAGGAGAACGAGCCCCAGCGTAACTTCAGCCCGGGCGGGAGCGGAAACGGCGGTGGTGGTGGCTCCACCGACACGGGCCAGCCGCCACCCACGAACGAGCCCGAGCCGGCGCCAGAACCAGAGCCGGCGCCGGAGCCCGGCCCTCCCACCGACGGCCCGGCTCCAAGCGATGGCGGCGCAGGAACCGGCGGGTCGAGCGCCGGCAACGGCCTCCAGTAGCCGGCGCGCCGGTCACGCCGCGTCGTGTGGAGCCAGGGCCGGATCACGCTCTCCCCGCGTGCGCGTGGCTTTCATCTCGTGACGGAGGAGGTCGAACGCGGCGTGCCGGAGCTCGATCGGCTCGCGGTCGGCATCGTCTCGGTGTTCATCCGGCACACCTCCGCATCGCTCACGATCAACGAGAACGCGAGCCGTGACGTCCTGCGCGACTTCGCCTCCTGGTTCGACGCCGCAGTTTCCGAGGACGCCCCCTTCTGGACGCACACACTCGAAGGACCAGACGACATGCCGGCCCACGTGAAGAGCTCGCTGCTCGACTGCTCGCTGACGATCCCGGTGGCCGACGGCCGCCTCGCGCTGGGGACCTGGCAGGGCATCTACCTCTGCGAGCACCGCGACTCGGCGTCGGGACGCGAGCTCGTCATCACCCTCTGCGGCGAGGAGCGCTAGCGGCCGCGGCTCAGAAGAGCGACTGCTGCTTCGCGAGCGCCGCCTGCTCGTCCGACGACGACCGCGAGGTCGGCGCGCCGCTGGGGGCTCGCGCCGGGTGGGGCTCGACCGGCTGCGCGCCAGATCGGCCGCGCAGCCGCCGGGTTGGGGGGATCGAGCGGCCCTTGCGGTGCACCAGCGCGGCGATCCGTTGGCGCTCGGCCTTAGGCGCGTAGGCGCCGCGGGCATAAAGCTCCTCGTATAGAGGCAACAGCTCGGGGCGGTGCCTGCGCAGCCAGTCGAAGAAGATCTCCTTGACCTCGCCGCGCAGGTGGAGGGCGACGCCGCCGATGTCTACGGCGCCCGCCTCCTCGGCCAGCTCGATGATGCGTGCAACCTGCTCAGGCGAGTCGTTGATCCCCGGCATGAGCGGTGCGATGAGGATTCCACACGGGATGCCCGCGCGGTTGAGCTCGGCCACCGCCTCGAGGCGCTTGCGTGGCGCCGGCGTATGCGGCTCGGTCGACCGCCACGCTTTCTCCTCGAGCGTCGGGACCGAAAGGTTGGCGCGGATATCCGGCACCTCCTTCATCAGATCAATATCGCGCAGCAGGAGCGGTGACTTCGTGAGCACGGAGGCGGGTGTGCCGCTTTCGGCCAGCGCCTCCCAGATCCCCGGCATCAGCCGATACTTGCCCTCGACCCACTGGTAGGGATCGGTGTTGGTTCCCATCGCCACGTGCTCGCGCTTCCACGAGGCTCGCCGCAACTCCTTGCGCAGCACCTCCGGCGCGTTGACCTTGACGACGATCTCGCGCTCGAAGTCGCGCCCGGCGTCCAGGTCGAGATAGGTGTGCGTGGGCCGAGCAAAGCAGTTGTGGCTGACCACGCCGTTAGCTATGAAATCCCCGGTGCCCGTCGTGATGTCGTAGAGGCGATGACCTCGCCCCAGCGGCTCGATCGATTCGACCTTCAGTCGCGCCGGACACTTGAGTGCGATGCCGTCAATCGAGCGCTTTCGCTCTATCGCGGGGTCGGTCGTGTGAAAAAAACGCAGAACCTGTTGCAGTCCGCCGACTAGCCTGACGCACCGCAAGCCATTGGGCCGGTGGTAGTTCTCGACGACAAACGCAAAGTTGAGCTGTCGCAGGGAAGACGCAATCCAGTCGATGATCTCCGGATCGGTGTTGGGGATACGAAGGGATCCGCTGAAACTGCCCTCTGCATCGAAGATCCCCGCGAGGAAGCCCTTGGTCCATTCGGGACGCGGACTGCGCGGCCATCGCATGAGATCTTCGATAGCGGCCACGTTGTCGCGGGCTCCGGTCCTGATCGCTCTCATCGATCGTCTTCCGCGCGTCGGAAAGGCGAACTCCCGCGTGACGATGCCTCTCTCCTCTTCGAGGTACTGCTTTGCGCGACGAAGCGCATCGAGGTCCGTGAGCGCCAGGCGGAAGCGATGCAGCCGCTCACGCCGTCCATCGGGGCGCTCGTAGATCGAAGACTTCAGATGGCCGTCGCCCCGGATCAGGCCGCACAGGTAGCCTCGCCGGTAGTCCGGCCAGTCGTCGGGCTGCTCGGCGGACTGTCCGGTGCCGATCAGCCTGTTATTCAGAGTCAGGTGGGCGCGCCGAGGGCAACGGCCGGTGTCACTTACATGCTTCCAGCCTCGGTCGGTAAGGAAGCGATGGTCCCCGCTGGCGACCAGCTCAGTGCCGTCCTCGAGGGTGACCCGGTACGCGGGCTTGATCGTCGACCAATGGGCATGGACCTGAGTCACCCAATACCGGCGATACCGCCCGCGACGTACCGTGCCGTACACGCAGTCGCCCTCGCGAACGTCGGCGAGCGGCCTCGTCCGACCGTCGCCCATGAGGACTGGTGTGTCGCCCGAGCTGCAGTAGGTGCAGGCATGCGAACATCCTCGATAGGGATTGATCGTCCACGGGAAGGGCATCCGCGAGCGCTCCGGCACGCGGTTTAGCACCGACTTCGCGCGCACCTCGTAGAAACGGGTATCGAGCGCCTCGGGCGCGTCGAAGGTCCGTACCACCGCCGGATCGCGATAGCCCGGCAGAGCTCGGCGTCGGTCCTCGTCGGCCCTCAACTCGTCCCAGCGCACGAACACATGTTCGCGTATCCTTAGGACGGCTCGCCCGAGCCGTCAGCCCGGCTTGCCCGCTAGCGCCCGACCGACTCGAAGTCCCCGGTCTCCACCTCGCGCTCGACCTCGGCCGCAATCGCCGGCTCGGGCGGCGGCGGCGCGCCGTGGCGCATGGCCTCACGCCGCAGCTGGCGCGCTCGGAAGCGGCGAAACTTGAGTATCTCGAGTACGTAGACGAGGTAGACGCTCGCCGCCAGGGCCACAAGACCGACGGCCACCACCACAATCGTCCAGGCCGCGTCGAGGTGGCCGAAGTCGTCCGAGTAAGGCACGAAGCGCAGCGCGAGCGCCAGCGCCGCCAGCGAAAGCGTCCAGGCGTAGAGGTAGAGCACCGTGCGCCGTTGCGAGAAGCCGATGTTCGCGAACCGGTGGTGGAAGTGCCAGCGGTCGGCCTCGTAGACCGGCCGCCTGTGCTTGATGCGCTTGGCGACCACGAAGCCGGAGTCGAGTATCGGCACGGCGAGGATCATCAGCGGGAAGAAGAAGGCGACGACCGCGGCCGTCTTCAACACGCCCTGGATGGCGACGGCCGCGAGCAGGAGGCCGAGCAGGTTCGAGCCGGAGTCACCCATGAAGACCGATGCCGGGTGGAAGTTGTGGCGCAGGAATCCGACCGCCGCGCCGGCGGTCAGCGCCGCCAGCGTGCCGGCCTCGATGCGGCCGAGTGAGAGGGCGATGACCGCGAACGTGGCCGCGGCGATCGTGCACACGCCCGCGGCGAGCCCATCCACGCCGTCGGTGAAGTTCACGACGTTCATCGCCGCCACGAAGCCGAACAGCGTGACCGGCTTGGCGGCGTGGCCCAGATCGATCGGGCCGGCGAGCGGAAGCGTGAAGTCGCGCACCTCCACGCCCGACAGGACCGGGATCGACGCCGCGCCGACCTGGCCGGCGAGCTTGAGCACGGGCGGCAGGTCGATGGCGTCGTCGACCGCGCCGATCACGGCGATCGCCGCGGCGCCGAGCAGTACCCCGCGCATCTCGGGGTCGTCGGCGAGGAAGACGGCTCCCGCGACGAGCACGCCGGCGAGCAGTGCGAGCCCGCCGAGCCGCGGCGTGGGCCCGTCCCCCAGCCCGCGCTCGCTGGGCCTGTCGACAGCGCCGACGCGAGCGGCAAGCCTCGCGGTGAGCGGCGTGACGATCAGCGCGACGAGTGCCGCGATCAGGAACGCCAGCAAGGCGTCGAGCTCGGTCATCCCTGCATGTGAGCGTAGCTACGCGCGCGGCCGGGGATGCCGCCGGAGGCTTACGCGATCGGCGTCTCGAGCGCCGACTCGCGCAGCTGGTGCGCGGGCGTGAAGAAGCCCCGGTAGGCGAGTGCCGTCGCGATCACCGCCGCGATGGCTACGCTGCCGAGCAGCGACCACAGCAGGACTAGCTGAAGTCGCACGGCGTCGAGCGGATCGGCGCCCGCGAGCAGCATTCCGACCATCGTGCCGGGAAAGAACACGACGCCGGTCGTCTTCGTCGAGTCGATCAGCGGGATCATCGCCGACCGCAGGCTGCGCCTCACGACGCCCTCGGAGGCCTGGCGCGCCGTCGCCCCGAGCGCCAACGTCGCCTCGATGCGACCCGAGGACGACCGCACCTCGTCGGCCAGCCGATTCAGCGACACGGCGGCGGCGGTCATCGCGTTGCCGATCACCATCCCGCCGACCGGCACGACGTAGCGTGGCGTGGGCTCGAAGACCCCGAGCGCCAGCACCAGCCCAAGGGTGAGGGCCGCGGCGCTCGCGAGCGCCAGCACCAGCGGTCCGAGCGCGCCGGGCACCGCTCGGGCGCGCCGGCGCGCGGTGATCGAGCCGAAGCCGACCATCACGAGGAGAAGCATCGCCACGAGCCACAGGCTCCGCGAGTCGAAGATCGCCTGGATTACGAAGCCGATCGCTGTGAGCTGGATGAACGAGCGAAGCACCGCGACTCCGAGCTCGCTCTCGAGATCGGCGCGGCGGTAGAGAGAGACCGCCGCGGCGATGGCGACGAGTGCCAGCGAGGCCGCGACCTCCCCAAGTGACAGGTCGATCGCCGGCGTCACGCGACCGCGGCGCGCCCGTTCCGCAACTCGACAGTGCACGTGGTCAGCCGCCGGGCCTGCGCCCGATCGTGGGTGACGAGCACGGTCGAGACGCCAGCGCGGCGCTCGAGTGTCTGCAGCGTGCGCTCGACGCCGGCCTTGGCGGCTTCGTCGAGCGCGGCCGTCGGCTCGTCGAGCAGCAATGCCTCGGGGTCGAGCGCGAGAGCGCGCGCGAGCATCAGACGCTGCTGCTCCCCCACCGACAGCCGCTGCGCATCGCGCTCGGCGAAGCTGGGATCGAGCCCGGCCAGAGCCAGTGACCGGTCCCGGTCGGCCGCGACGCCGTGGAGCCTCGGGCCGAAGTCGACGTTCGCCGCCACCGTTCCGGGAAGCGGGGCCGGGAGCTGGGGCACGAGGCAGGCTCGCCTGCGCAGCTCGAGCACGTCGAGCTCACGAACGTCCTGGCCGAGGAAGCGCAGGTCGCCGGCGTCGGGATCGGCGAGCCGGTTCAGAAGGCGCAGGAGCGTCGACTTCCCGGCGCCGGAGGGCCCAACGATCGCGGTCGCTCCCCGCTCGATCCGCAAGGTCACACCCTGCAGCACGGCCGCGCCGCCGCGCGAGGCGCAGACGCCGTCGAGCTCGAAGAGCGGCGAGCTCGTCAGGCCCTGACCAGCGGCTCGCCGGCCGCGGCGGCGGAGCGAAGCTGCGGGTAGAGCGGATAGCGCTCGGCGAGCGCTCGCGTCCGCTCGCTCAGCGCCTCGCGCGCCTCGTTCCCAAAGCCTCCGGTGAGCGCCTCGGCGATCACCCGCCCGACCTCGTGGAAGTCCTCGATGCCAAAGCCGCGCGTGGCGAGCGCAGGCGTTCCAATGCGCAGGCCCGAGGAGACGGCGGGCGGGCGCGGATCGAAGGGAACGGCGTTTCGGTTGACGGTGATGCCGACATCCTGGAGGCGGTCCTCGGCCTGACGGCCGTCGAGCTCTGACTCCCGCAAGTCGACCAGCACCAGGTGCACGTCGGTGCCGCCCGTGAGCACGTTGACGCCGGCCGCGAGCAGCTCCTCGGCGAGTGCTCGGGCGCCCGCGCGGGTGCGCTGCTGGCGCTCGCGGAACAGCTCCGATGCGGCGACCCTGAGCGCCACGGCCTTCGCGGCGATCACGTGCATCAGCGGTCCACCCTGCTGGCCGGGGAACACAGCCGAGTCGATCTTCTTCGCATACTCCTCGCGGCAGAGGATGAGGCCCGCGCGCGGGCCGTCGAGCGTCTTGTGCACCGTGGTGGTGACCACGTCCGCGTGCGGCACCGGGCTCGCGTGCTCGCCGGCGGCCACGAGCCCCGCGAAGTGCGCCATGTCCACCAGCAGGCGCGCACCGACCGAGTCCGCGATCTCGCGGAACGCCGCGAAGTCGAGCTCGCGCGGGTAGGCGGACCAACCCGCGATTATCAGCTTTGGCCGGTGCTCCTCGGCGAGGCGCGCCACCTGCTCCATGTCCACCAGCGAGTCCTCTTCACGCACCCCGTAGGCCGCAACCTCGTAGAGGCGGCCCGAGAAGTTGATCTTCATCCCGTGCGTGAGGTGACCACCGTGGTCGAGCTTCATGCCGAGGATGTGGTCGCCGGGCTCGAGCAGCGCGTGGTAGGCCGCCGCGTTCGCCTGCGCGCCGGCGTGCGGCTGCACGTTGGCGTGCTCGGCGCCGAAGAGCTCCTTCGCGCGGTCGATCGCCAGCTGCTCGGCCACGTCCACGTGCTCGCAGCCGCCGTAGTAGCGCTTGCCCGGGTAGCCCTCGGCGTACTTGTTGGTGAGCACCGAGCCCTGGCAGTCGAGGACGGCCTGCGGCACGAAGTTCTCGGAGGCGATCATCTCCAGCGTCGTCTCCTGGCGCTCGAGCTCGTCTGAGAGCACCTGGGCGATCTCTGGATCGACCTCCGCGACGGGCTTGGCGAAGTAGTCCGAGCCGATGTCGCTCATCGCCGGCTCGGCTCGCTCATCCACACCACCGGCTCACCGTACCAAGGCACGACGCCGGCACTTGCGGCGCCGCGGCGAGTCACGACAGCGCCGCCGAGACCTGGTCCGCCGGCACGGCGCCCTCGCGCACCACCGTGAAGCCGCCGGTGCGCTCGTAGGGCGTCAGGTCGACGACGGTCGACGGCGTGCCGGGCAGGTCGCCGCCGTCGAGGCACAGGTCGACGCCACGCTTGATCGGCTCCGGCACGGCCCCGAGCCGGCGGGAGTCCGCAGCGCCCGAGCGGTTCGCGCTCGACTGCAGCACCGGCCAGCGCGCGGCCCTAAGGGGAGCGAGCGCGCCGGCTAGCGTGGGCACGCGCACGCCGAGGCGCTCGGGCACCGGTCCACAGGCCAGTGCATAGCGCCGTGCCGGGTTCGGCACGAGCGCCGTGACGGCGCCGGGAAGCAATCGCTCGAGCGCCGCGCGCGTGCGCTCCCCGAGCTCGGGGAGCGCGGCGAGCGCCAGCTCGAGCTGGAAGAACATCACCGCCGCGGGGCGGTCGCCGGCCCGGCCCTTCAGCCGGTAGAGGCGCTCGACGCCCTCGCGCGACTCGGGATCCGTCGCGAGGCCGTAGACCGTGTCCGCGGGAAAGAGCGCTACGCCGCCCACCGCGATGCAGCGCTCGAAGGTGGCCACGTCGCCAGCCGTCACCGCGCGTGCCCGACCGTCACTCGCGGGCGCCCGGACAGGTCGGTGCGCGTGCCCGCATCGCGCAGCAGCTCGCGAACGGCCGCGGCCTGCCCGGGCGCGTGCTCGAGCGCCACGAGCGTGCCGGGCTGCGCACCATGTGCGAGCGAGCGGATCGCTTCGAGGCCGTCCGCTCCGCCGAGCAGCGCAGAGCGCGGCTCCCAGCGCGTTATCTCCGGCTCGAGCCCCGACCACTCGTCCTCGCGCACGTAGGGCAGGTTGGCGACGACGAGATCGAGCGTCGCCTCGGTCGCGAGCGAAAGGCCCGGCGCGTGTTCGAAGCCGACGTCCAGTCCGAGCCGGTTGGCGTTCGCGCGCGCCACCTCGAGTGCGCTGGCCGAGGCGTCCGAGGCAGTGACGGTGAGGTCGGGGCGCTCGTGCGCCAGGGCGAGCGCGACGGCGCCCGAGCCGGTGCCGACGTCGTGAACGCTCGCGCCCGGAGGCGCCAGCTCCGTCGCGACTTCTACAAGCAGCTCGGTCTCAGGCCGAGGGATCAGGACGCGCCGGTCGACCGCCAGGTCGAGCTGGCGGAAAGCACGCCGGCCGAGGATGTAGGCGACGGGCTCGCGCCGCGTCCGGCGCCTGACGCGCTCCATCGCCAGCCGCGCCGCCGCCGCGTCGAGCGTCCGACTCGGGTCGGTGACGAGCGCTGCGCGATCGAGGCCGATCGCATCGGCGATCAGCAGCTCGGCATCGAGCCGAGGGGTATCGCAGCCCGCCGCGGTCAGCGCGTCGGCGGCGGCGGCGACCGCCTCGCGCGCGCTCGCCACGCCCGCGCGGGCACCGATCGCCGCCTAGCCTCCCACGAGCGCGTCGTGCTCGAGCGCCAGGCGCCGCTCCTCGGCCTCGAGCGCGGCGGTGAACTCGTCGAGCTCGCCCGCCAGGACGCCCTCCAGGTTGCCGCGCGTGAGCTTCACGCGATGGTCGGTCACCCGGTCCTGCGGGAAGTTGTAGGTGCGGATCTTCTCCGCGCGCTCGCCGGTGCCCACCTGGGAGCGGCGGTCAGCCGACAGCTCGGCGCGCTGCGCCGCCAGCTGAGCCTCATACAGCCGCGCGCGCAGGACCCGCATCGCCTTCTCGCGGTTCTGGAGCTGGGACTTCTCGTCCTGCATCGACACTACGAGTCCGGTCGGCTCGTGCGTGATCCGCACCGCCGAATCGGTCGTGTTCACGGACTGACCGCCGGGCCCCGACGAGCGGTACACGTCGATCTGCAGGTCGCTCGGATCGATCCGCACCTCGACCTCCTCGGCTTCGGGCAACACCGCCACGGTTGCCGTCGAGGTGTGGATGCGACCCTGCGACTCGGTCTCGGGCACGCGCTGGACGCGGTGGGTGCCGCCCTCGTGCTTGAAGACGCTGTAGGCGCCGCCGCCCTTCACGCCGAAGGTGTAGTCGCCATCGGCCGCCGACAGCGGCTCGACCTTCAGGCCCCGGCGCTCCGCGTAGCGGCTCAGCATGCGGTAGAGGTCGCCCGCGAAGAGCCCGGCTTCCTCGCCGCCCGTGCCCCCTCGGACCTCGACGATCACGTTCTTGTCGTCGTTGGGGTCGCGCTCCACCATCGCCAGCCGGATCTCGTTCTCGAGCTCAGCGATTCGCGCCTCCGAGGACTCGAGCACCTGGCGCAGCTCCGCGTCGTCGCCGTCCTCTGACAGGAGCTCGCGCGCGCCCGCGGCGTCGTCCGCGGCGCGCCGGTATTCGAGCGCCAGGTCATGCGCGGGTACGAGCTGGCGATAGGCGCGACCCACCTCCGCGTACCGTGACCGGTCCCCGATCACGTCCGGGTCGGACATCTGCTCCGAGAGCTCCTTGAAGCGGCTCTCGATCTGCTCGACGAGCTTCTCGACCATGGGGAGCAGGCTACTTCCGCCCTAGGCCACTACCTCCATGCCCACTCGATCCTCGGCGGACGCCTGATCCGGGTTCTCCACCTCCAGCACGGCCTCGAGCGCGGCGATCGCCACGGCGAGCTGCGAGAGGTCGGGCTCGCGGGTGGTCAGCTTCTGGAGCTGCATGCCGGGCGCCATGAGGATGCGCGCCCAGCGCCTCGTTCGGTTGCGGCCGAACCACTTGAGGACCTCGAACGAGAGGCCGGCGATCAGCGGGATGCCGATCACGCGTGAGGCGAACAGCCAGTACCAGGCGGGCGTGCCGAGCGGCGCGAACACAACGATGGCGACGATCATCACGATCAGCAGGAAGCTCGTGCCGCAGCGCGGGTGCAGGCGCGAGAAGCGCTGGGCGTTCTCGGGCGTCAACGGCAGCCGGGCCTCGTAGTTGTGGATCACCTTGTGCTCGGCGCCGTGGTACTGGAACACCCGCTGCAGGTCCTTGATGCGCGAGATGAGCCAGAGGTAGGCGATGAAGATCGTGATGCGGATCAGCTTCTCGATGACCACGAAGACGATCGAGTTGGGTATCGAGTCCCGGAACAGGCTCGTCAGCCCGACCGGCAGCAGGAAGAAGAGCCCGACCGCGAACAGGATCGCGATCACGACGGTGCCCGCCCACGTGCCACCGCCGATCTCCTCCTCGCCCTCGGGAAGTTGCGCGTTGGCCGAGATCCCGAGTGCGTTGAAGCCGATCTTCAGCGACTCCGCGAGCGCCACCACCCCGCGAACCACTGGCAGGCGAAGAAGCCGGTGGCGCTTGGTCCACGAGACGAGCGGCTCGGAGGTGACCTCGATCTCGCCTAGCGGCGCTTCGGTGGGGTCCAGGTGCCCGTCGGAGCGCTCCAGCTGCTCGGGCACCGGCTTGCGGACCGCAACGGCCCAGGTCGAGATGCCGCGCATCATCACGCCCTCGAGCACGGCCTGACCGCCCAAGGGCGCGTCCCTCGAGCTAGTCAGCGGGCCGCCGTTTCGGTGGCTCTCGGCGCGCGGCGCCGTCGCGGGCGACGCCGCGTCCGGCGTAGGGGTCTGGCCAGCGTCGCTCAAGCCACCGATGGTACTGGCGGGGAGCGGCCGGCCGCGCTAGCTTGAACGGCGCCTTGCGGCGCGGCGATTGAATCGCTCGACCCGTCCACCGGTGTCGACGAGCTTCTGCTTGCCGGTGTAGAACGGATGGCAGTTCGAGCAGATCTCGATGTGCATCTCGGGCTTGGTGGAGCGAGTCACGAACTCGTTGCCGCAGGTGCAGCGAACGCGCGACTCGACGTACTCGGGGTGTAGCTCTTGCTTCATGTAGTCAATTCTAGCGGTCGGATTTCGGGCGATCGGGCGCCTCGAAGTGACCCGGCCCGGCACCGTGAATGGTACGGTCGTCAGACGGTGATCCAACTCGAGAAGATCCGCGATCTGACCCTCTCGAACACCGCCAAGGGAAGGCCCGACCACCTGTCCGCGGGGTCGGGGTTGGTACGCCGCGGCGACTACATCTACGTGATCGGAGACGACGAGCTGGGCCTCGCCGTCTTCTCGATGGCCGACGGCGGCCCGGGAGAGCTGGTTCGGCTCTTCGAGGGCGTCCTGCCCGTCGAGGAAGCGGATCGCGGCCAGGACAAGCCCGACCTGGAGGCGCTCACCGTACTGCCGCCCTTCAGGTTCAACCCCTACGGCGCCCTGCTGGCGCTCGGATCGGGCAGTGGGGAGTCGCGCGACCGCGGATTCGCCTGGTCGCTCGACCAGGACGGGACGCTGCGCGGCTTTCCCAGGATCGTCGACCTGTCTGACCTCTACGAGTTTCTCGGGCAGCATGTGGCCGGCGAGCTCAACATCGAGGGATTGGCGATCGCCGGAGACCGCTTGGCGCTGTTTCAGCGCGGCAACTCCGACGGCGGTGAGAACATGGTGGCTTACCTGGCGCTCGACCGCGTGATGCACGAGCTGAGCGCCGACTTCGCTATCGAGAGCTCGGAGCTGGTCGAGGTCCAGAGGTTCGAGCTCGGCGAGCTCGGCGGCGTCGAGCTCAACTTCTCGGACGCGGACTCGCTCCCGGACGGCCGGCTCGTGTTCTCGGCGTCGACCGAGGATGACTCGGGCAAGTGCGTGGGCTCGGTGCTCGGCGTGATCGGCGCGGGTGGGGAGATCGAGCAGCAGGACCGACTCGACGACGACTCCGTGAAGATCGAGGGCGTGGACGCGGTGCTCTCCGACGACCTGATCCACGTGCTGCTGGTGTCCGACGCCGACGACGTCGACGTCTCGTCGCCGCTCTTCTCGGCGACGCTCCGCGGCTGACGCGCGACCCGCCCGCCTTCTAGCGGCTCGACGCGAGCCGGCGCCAGGCGCGGCGAACGCGGGTGGCGAAGCGAAGGCGCCGGCGCGGCGGATCTGGCTGTCGCGCGCGCACGCGGGCGACCCACCCCTCGAGCGGCAGCGTACCGTCGATCAGGTGAGCGAGGCTCGAGAGCACGGGCGCCGGCACGCCCGCACGCTCGGTCGCGCGAGCCAGGAGCGCAACCGTCTCGAGCGCCTCCACGGCCTGCCCGAGCCGGTCCGGTATCTCGGCGGCCGAGAAGCCGGCCGCCAGCAGCTCGCCGGCGCTGCGGTTACGTGAGGTCGGCGCGAGCGCGGTGGCCACGAGGTCACCGGTCCCGGCGCGGCCCACGAAGGTCGCGGGGCGCCCCCCCGTGCGTTCGGCGAGCGCGAGCACCTCGGTGAAGATGTCGGCCGCCGCCATTCCCGCTGCGTTGAGGCCCTGCGACTCCGTCGCGCCGGCGGCGAGCGCGGCGGCGTTCTTCGCGCATCCCGCCAGCTCGACGCCGACGGGATCCACCGACTCCTCGCAGACGAGCCCCGCCCGCTGGAAGACGGCGGCCACCCGGCGCGCCACACCGGGAGTACGCGAGGCCGACACCAGTCCGGCGCCCTCCTCGACCATCTCGCGCGCATGCGCGGGCCCGCCGACGCAGCCGACCCGATCGGACCCGAACTCGTCCTGCAGGGCGAGCGTCGGGGGCGTCCCGTCCGGTGGCACGAGGCCCTTGGCGAGGGAGATCACGTCTGCCTGCCGAGAGACGCCCTGACGTGCAAGCTCGGCGAGCGCGGCCCCCAAACCGGCGGATGGGACCGCCAGGAAGACGATGTCGGCGCGATGGAACTGGTCGTCGCGGTTCCCGAGCAGCCTGATCTTGAGCTCCTCTGGCAGCTCGACGCCTGGAAGGTAGTGAGCGTTCTCGCGCTCGCGCTCCATCCGCTCGGCCTGCTCGGCGGTGCGGCACAGGAGCGTCGTTCGGAGGTCCGCGCGCTCGAGCAGCAGCGCCACAGCGGTGCCGAACGAGCCGGCACCGACGACGCTGGCGCGGCGGGGCCGATCGGATCTGCGCGAGCCAGGAAAGCGGATGCGCGGACGCTAGCGCGCAGCCGCAGCCGCAGCCGCAGCCGTCAGGCGGCCGAACGCCGAGGACGCCCGCAGGCGCCGGTTTTCAGCCCTCAGGTCTGGCTCGCCAACAGACGTGAGCGCGAAAGCCGAGCCTGGCTAGGACGCAGGGGCGAACGCTTGGTGGGCCAAGCGGAGCCCCGAGGACAACGCCAGGCGAAGGCTTGCAGCCCTCACGTCTGTTGGTAGTTGGGGCCGTGGCCACCCTCGGGCGGAGTCAAGCGACCGCCCTTCGCGGTGATCGCCCCGCACTGAACGCAGTTGGACGGCGTTATCTGCAGCTCGACCTTCTTCGAGCCATCGATCTCACCATTCTCGCGAGCCGCCTCGAGCGCATCCTCGGGCACCTCGTAGACCTGCGCCGGGCACATGTTCTGCCACATCAGCGCGAGCTCGAGCGGCACGTCCTTCTCGATGCGGATGTGGTTCGGCGCGTCGTCGCGCGTCGCGTTGCCGGTGGCGAAGACGCTCGAGAGCTTGTCGAATGTGTACTTGCCGTCCGGCTTCGGGTAGCTCTTGTCGCGGTTGCCGATGAAGACGCCGACCTGCGCGTCGTCGTGGGTGTGCCAGCGCCCGCCCGGGAAGCGTCCGCCGGAGATCTCCATCGCATTGGCCACCGCGCCGCCGAGCAGGAAGCCCTTCGCGAACGGCTGGCGCATGTTGCGCGAGCGATGGGTGTCCTTCTCGATCACCGAGTCGTGTACGCGCTCGTCGTAGCCGGAGAGGTCGGTCGTGTCGCCCTTCTTCAGCGCCTCGAAGATCGCCTCGGCAGCGAACATGCCGGCGTGCATCGCGAGGTGCACGCCCTTCAGCTTCGGGATGTTCACCATGCTGGCCGAGTCGCCCGCGATGCAGAGCCCGGGCGCCGAGAGCTGCTCGGGCATCGCCCAGTAGCCGCCGGAGGGGATCGTCTTGGCGCCCCAGGCCACCCGCTTGCCGCCCGCGAGCACCCTGCGGATCAACGGGTGCGTCTTGAACTCCTGCAGGACGTCGTGGACCGAGAAGGTGGCGTCGCGGTAGTCGAGGCCGGCCACGAGGCCCATCGAGATCTTGTCCTCGCCCATCGGGTATACGAAGCTGCCGCCGAATTCGCGGTACTTCGCGCCAAAGCGCAGTGGCCAGCCGAGAGTGTGGATCACGCGGTCGAGCGGCTTCTCCACCTCCCAGACCTCCTTGACGCCGAGCTCCCACTGCGGCGGGTCCTCGCTCGCCATGTCGAAGTAGCCGATCGCGGCGCCCGCGAGGTGGCCCTGAGTGCCCTCCGCGAGCACGGTCGCGCGGCCGATCAGGTCCGAGCCGGGCTCGAAGTTGCCGAGGGGGTCGCCCTCGCGGTCGCGCCCCTTGTCCCCCGTACGCACGCCGCGCACGACGCCGTCCTCGACGAGCAGCTTGGCCGCGGCCGTCTCGGGCAAGACGTAGACGCCCGCCTCCTCGGCCTTCTCGCCGAGCCAGCGACCGAGCTGAGCCACCGAGATCACGTGGTTGCCGTGATTGCGAAACGGGGGCGGCGTAGGCTGCAACGGGATCGCCCGACGCTTGGTCATGAAGTAGACCGTGTCCTTGTCGACCGGCCCGTATGTCGGCCACTCGGACTCGTCGACGTCGGGAAACAGCTTGCGCATCGCCGAGGGCTCCATCATCGCCCCCGACAGCAGGTGCGAGCCGGTCGTCTTGCCCTTCTCCACGAGCGCAACCGGGACCTCGCCGAGCGACTCCGCAAGCTGCGAATCCGACTCCAGCAGCTGCGTCAGCCGAATCGCGCAAGACAGGCCTGCCGGCCCGCCGCCGACGATGACCACGCCCACCTCGATCCGCTCGTCCTCGGGATCGGTCGGCGGCCCGACGAACTCCTCGTAGGACTTGACGTCGGGCGCGTAGTCGGCGGGGCTGACGGTCACCTCGATCTCCCCCTAGTCGCGAAAACCGAGCCTGGGGAGGAAGCAGGAAGCGACGCGTGCTTCGCACGCGAGCGACCGATGACGACGCCAGGCGACGGTTTGCAGCACTAGGCCCTCTTCGCCTTCACGGCCTCGGTGAGCTTCGGGACGATCTTGTTGAGGTCGCCGACCACGCCGAGGTCTGAGAACTCGAAGATCGGCGCGTTTGGGTCCTTGTTGATCGCGACGATGTTCTCCGACGCCTGCATGCCGACCTTGTGCTGGATCGCGCCCGATATGCCGGCCGCGAGGTAGAGCTTCGGCGCGACGGTCTTGCCGGTCTGCCCGATCTGGGCGGAGTAGGAGTACCAGCCGGCGTCGACCACGGCGCGCGTTGCCGCCACCGCGCCGCCGAGCGCGCCCGCGAGCTCCTCGCACATCTCGAAGCCCTCGGCCTTGCCGAGCCCGCGGCCGCCGGCCACGAGGATGTCGGCGTCCTCGATGTTCACGTCGGCGCCGCGCTGCTCGCCGCGCTGCACCATCGTGGCCTTCGTAGACCACTCCGAGAGCTCCACGTCGACGTCCTCCACGGTCGCCGCGCCGGCGCCGTCCTCGGAGACCTCGAACGCGTTCAGGCGCCCGATGATGATTCCGGGCTCGCCGACGTAGCCGGTGTCGACCACGGCCGAGTCCTGGAGGATCGGCCGCACGGCCACGAGCTTTCCGTCCTGCGCCTTGACCTCGGTGACCTCCATCGTCACGCCGGCGCCCAGGCG
>Ga0136616_10000271_pt1 | contig 22794 bp, 22 predicted proteins | sample AntDrymUQ2992106_2_FD_106648 | JGI IMG/M metagenome (GOLD analysis project Ga0136616, IMG submission 106648) | Polar desert sand microbial communities from Dry Valleys, Antarctica - metaG UQ299 (21.06) | ecosystem: Environmental > Terrestrial > Soil > Desert | place: Antarctica: Dry Valley... | reverse complement strand
GGCCGCTTCCCAAGGCCGTCGTCGCCGTTGCGTGCCTGACGCTGGCCTTGGCCTGGTTCTCCAAGGCGCGGTGCCTGCTGGTCGACGCCGGCTGGCAGAACGGTGAGCAGTACCGGGGCTGGTGCTACACCGACATCTACCCGCTGTGGTTCGTCGAGCGGCTGGACACCGGCGCAGTGCCCTACCTCGACCACCCGGTGGAGTACCCGGTGCTGACGGGCGCGTGGATGTGGCTGGCCAACCAGGTGGCTGGCATCTTGCCGCCCGCCGTCCAAGGGCAAGCGTTCCTGCAGGTCACGATGGCGATGGCTGCGGCCTGCCTAGCCGGGACTCTGGTGCTGTTGCACCGCATGGGCCTGCCGCCGCGGCGGCTGCTGTGGTACGCCGCCGCGCCGACGCTGGTGCTGTGCGCCTTCGTCAACTGGGACGCCCTGCCTGTCGTGCTGTCGACGGCCGCGATCTGGCTGCACCGCGAGGATCGCGACGTCGCCGCAGGTGTGGCGGCGGGCCTTGGCGCCGCGGCCAAGCTGTATCCCGCGTTGCTCGTCGGCCTGGTGGTCGTGGCCCGGCTGCGCCAACGCAGACCCGGCGCGGCGCTGGCCCACGCCGGCGCCGCGGCCGCGGTGTGGCTGGCCGTCAACCTGCCCGTCTACCTGGCGGCGCCCGAGGGCTGGAGCCGTTTCCTGCAGCTGTCGCGCACCCGGCCGGCCGACCACGACAGCCTCTACCGCATCATCGAGGTCGAGCTGCGGTCCACTTCCTTCGATGTGCCAACGCTGAACCTGGTCACCGCAGCGCTATTCGCGGTTGCTGCCGCCGCAGTGCTGATCGTCGGGGTTCGCCGGCGCCCGCCCGCCGACACCTGGCAGCTGTTCCTGCCGCTGCTGATCGCCTTCCTGCTGACCAGCAAGGTCTACTCGCCGCAGTTCAGCCTTTGGCTTCTGCCGTTGCTGGCCCTTGCCCTCCCGCGCCCTACACCCTTCTTGTGGTTCTGCGCCGCCGACGCCGCCGTGTTCCTGGTGCGCTTCCCGTGGCTGGGCGGGCGGCAGGGACTCACCCCCGCGCCCGGCTACGGCGTCTTCGCCGTCACCATCGGCCTCCGCGCCGTGGTGCTGGTCTGGATCGCCTGGCTTGCGGTGCGCGAGCGGCCCGAGTGGGACGCGGTCCGGTCCACACCAACGGCTGAGCCGCTTCAACCTCCGTGCTCCTCACCCACCAGCGGCGGCCGTCAACCCGCGTAGGCGCGGCCGAGCAGGAAGCTCTCCATCAGGTGATGCCAGCCGCACACCAGGCAGCACTCGACCCGGTAGGCGGTGAAGGAGCGGTGGCGTGCCGCCAGCCCGTCGAGCTCCTCGGGGGTCCACACCACGTGGCCGGACAGCCGGCGGAGGTCGTCGCCGAAGACGTAGGTGACCACGCGCAAGGTGCTGTTCTCGTCCAGCGGCACGTCGGCGCGATCGTCGGCCAGCCGGCAGATGGGACAGGTGCGAGCGGTTGGCTGCCCGACGTTGCGCGCGGCGCGCAGCAGTTCGGGATGGGCATCGCACACCTCGGTGAGCGGGACCACCCCCCGGGTCACCTCGCGGACCAGCGCCCGGCGGGCGATGCGGTAGTCGATCACGCCTCTCATGGCGTTGTGGAGTGTAGGACGGCGTGACCGGCGGTGGCGGCCCAGGACTGGAGCGCCACCAAGGAGTTGCCACGGCGACGATCCGATGTAGCATGGCGCTATATCGTACAGATACATCGTCCCGTTACATCGTCCCGCCATATCAGCCGCTCACCACGCAACACCGAAACGCTTACCACACAACACCGACACCAGGACCGTCCTTCGATGCTCGAGCTCGCCATCCTCGGCCTGTTGAAAGAACGGGCCATGCACGGCTACGAGCTGCGCAAGCAGCTCGCGCACAAGCTCGGCTTCTTCTGGACCGTGTCCTACGGCGCCCTCTACCCCGCGCTGCGCAAGCTGGAGAAGCGCGGCGCCGTCGAGAAGTTCTTCCCTGTCGAGCAGACCACCCGCCGCAAGCAGGTCTACCGCATCACCGCCGGGGGGGAATCCGAGTTCCTGGAGCTGCTGACCGAGGGCGCCCACTCGACGTGGGAAGAGGACAAGTTCCCGCTGCGGTTGGCGTTCTTCCGCTACCTCAAGCCGGAGACACGCCTGCGACTGCTGGAGCGCCGCAAGTCCTACCTGGAGGACAAGCTCGATGAGGGCCGGCGCTCGCTGACGCAGGCCAAGCGCGGCTCCACCGACAGCTACACCCTGTCGCTGGTGCGCCACGGCATGGAGACCACCGAACACGACATCAGCTGGCTGGACACCCTCATCAGCGCTGAGCGCGCCGCGCTGGGCGAGCCGGCGCCACACGCCGCACCATCCTCGCCGGCCGAGCCTGCGCCAGACGACGACCGTGCGACGAAGTTGCAGACCAGCACCGAGTTGCAGAGCAAGTAGATGACGACCGGTCACGACATGGCGGGCGACCGCCGCTTGGCACAAGGAGATCCGATGGGCAAGGTACGCGTCGCCGTTGTTGGCGTCGGCAACTTCGCCAGCTCGCTGGTGCAAGGCGTGCACTACTACCGCGACGCCGACCCAGCCGCGCCCGTGCCGGGCTTGATGCACGTCGAGTTGGCCGGATACCACGTCCGCGACCTGGAGTTCGTCGCGGCCTTCGACGTCGATGCCAAGAAGGTGGGTCGCGACCTCGCCGAGGCGATCGTGGCGCCGCCGAACAACACCATCCAGTTCGCCGAGGTGCCGCCGGTTGGCATCGAGGTGCAGCGCGGCCCGACACTGGACGGCTTCGGTGAGTACTACGGCGAGATGTGCGAGGAGAGCGACGCCGAGCCAGTCGATGTGGCCGCCGCACTGCGCGAGGCGCGCGCCGACGTGCTGGTCTCCTACCTGCCGGTCGGGTCGGAGCAAGCCGCGCGGCACTACGCCGGGGCCGCCCTGGACGCGGGGGTGGCCGTCGTCAACTGCCTGCCGGTGTTCATCGCGTCCGACCCCGAGTGGGCGCGCCGCTTCGCCGATGCCGGGCTCCCGATCGTGGGCGACGACATCAAGAGCCAGGTCGGCGCCACGATCACCCACCGCATCCTCACGCGGCTGTTCGAGGACCGTGGGGTAACGATTGACCGCACCTACCAGCTAAACTTTGGCGGGAACATGGACTTCATGAACATGCTGGAGCGCTCCCGCCTGAGCTCCAAGAAGGTGTCCAAGACCCAGTCGGTGACCAGCCAGATGGGCAACGGCATCGGCAAGGACAACATCCACATCGGCCCCTCCGACCACGTGCCGTGGTTGGACGACCGCAAGTGGGCCTACATCCGCATGGAGGGCCGCAACTTCGGCGACGTGCCGCTCAACTTGGAGCTGAAGCTTGAGGTCTGGGACTCGCCGAACTCCGCGGGCGTGGTGATCGACGCCGTCCGCTGCGCCAAAGCCGCCCTCGACCGTGGCATCGGCGGTCCACTGCTGGGTCCGTCGAGCTACTTCATGAAGTCGCCGCCGGCGCAGTTCGCCGACGACGTCTGCCGCCAGATGGTTGAGGACTTCATCGCCGATGGATCACCGGGAACAGAACCGGACGTGTCCGACCCGCGCGTGTCCCACGTCGTAGGACGCGAGGCCTCTGAGCCCGCGATCGTGGACCTGCCGGCGATGGACCCCGAGCCGGCGCCCGCCCGGCTCTGACCAACCGACGCGCGGCTCAGCGCGCCGGTAGCCGGCCGCAGCGCTCCGCTGGCGCGTAGCGGTACCAGACTCGCCCGTGCACAGCGCGCAACGGCACGGCGCCGTAGTGGCGGCTGTCGGTCGAGTGCGCGTCGTTGTCGCCCAACACCACCAGGCCCGCACCCGCTGACAGGGCCCCGCCGGCGGCGACCACCTGCTCGCCGGGCAATGCGGCGACGCGCTTGATCACCCAGCGGTTCGGCTCGGACGGGTCACGGATGACCACGAGGTCGCCGCGCCGCGGGCGGCGCGCGGGGCGGACCAGCAGCCGGTCGCCTGGCAGCAGCGCGGGAGCCATGGACAGGCCCTCGACGGCCACCCGCCACGGCCCGCTCGACCGGGTGAAGGCGACGACCGCGAGGACCACCGACAGGCCGGTCCACAGCCGGGGGCACCAAGTTTCCCCTGCTGGCATCTGGATAGAGTAGGCCCCACGGATTGCGCACCCCCCGCGACCCTCGCAACCCGCAAAGGAGTCCTCTCCAATGCCCTTCGCCAACCGACTGCTGTGCCTGCTCGACCGGGTCAGCGCCCCCTCCACGGTCCATGCCCACTGCGACATCCCGTGCGGCGTGTACGACCCCGAGCAGGCACGGATCGAGGCCGAGTCCGCCTACAAGATCATCGAGAAGTACCAAGCCTCCGACGACGAGCTGTTCCGCCAGCGCTGCGTCATCGTGAAGGAGGAGCGCACCGAACTCGCCAAGCATCACATCTCGGTGCTGTGGAGCGACCACTTCAAGCCCGAGCACCTCGAGCAGTTCCCCAACCTGCACGACGTGTTCTGGCGGGCGCTCAAGCAGTGCTCGGCGGTGAAGCGCTCCGTGGACAGCCAGGAGGCGCAGAAGCTGCTCGACCTTATCGACGAGATCGACGCCATGTGGCAGAAGACGGGCGGTCTGGAGACCACCCGCAAGAACGGCCGCCCCTCCGCCTAAGCTCGGCGGTGCAGCGCGCAAGGCCTCGCCGGTTGGCGGGGCCTTTGCCATGAGAGGCTGGCTGAGGGGTTGGCGATGACAACCGAGCCAGTCGACGACGACCTCGCGGCCCTCGCCGCCGCCTGCGGCGTCACGACCTCCTACGACGACTACCGGAAGCGGCCGGTGGACGTCGGTGCCGAGCCGGTCCGCTTGGCGCTGGCGGCGATGGGCGTGGCGGCCGACGATGCTGCCGCCGTCCGGGGCTCGCTCGAGCGCCTGCGCATCCAAGCCGCCGAGCACCCGCTGGCGCCGAGCGTGGTGATGCGCACCGGCACGGCCGCCACGGTCACGTTGCCAGCCGGAACCGGTGTGGTCGAGGCCGCGGTGCGCACCGAGGACGGTACGGTCCGCCCGCTGCCGGGTAGCGAACCCGACCGCATCGTCCTGCCGGCAGACTTGCCGACCGGCTATCACCGGCTTGACGCCGCCGCCGGCTCGGCCGAGACCTCGGCGCTGCTGGTGACGGCGCCCGCACGCTGCCCGCAGCCGCTGGGGAAGCGGCGGGGCTGGGGGTGGATGGCGCAGCTGTACCAGGCTCGCAGCCGCGAGTCGTGGGGCATGGGCGACTACGGCGACCTGGCCACGCTGGCCGCCTGGAGCGGCGGTCTGGGCGCCGCGATGCTGCTGGTCAACCCCCTGCACGCCGCGGCCCCGGTGCTGCCGCAGACCGACAGCCCGTATTACCCGTCCAGTCGCCGGTACCGCAGCCCGCTGTACCTGCGCCTGGAGGTCCTGCCAGAGCACGACGCGCTGCCGGTCGCGGCTCGAGCCGAGGTCGCGCGCCTGGCAACCCAAGCCCGTTCGGCAAGCGGCAAAGGGAGCATCGACCGCGACGCCGTCTTCGTCGCCAAGACCGCCGCGCTCGAGCTGCTGGCCTCCGTGCCACGCTCACCCGAACAGGCCGCCGCCTTCGCCGCATGGCGGCAGGAGCAGGGGCAGGGCGTGGTCGACTTCGCGACGTTCTGCGCGCTCGCCGAGCGCCACGGCACGCCATGGCAGCAGTGGCCCGCTGCCTTGCGGCATCCGCGGGGACCCGCCGTGGCGCGAGCCCGCAGGCAGCTGGCGGCTCGCGTCGAGTTCCACGTCTGGCTGCAGTGGTTGTGCGACACCCAGCTGGCCCAGGCCGACGCGGCGGCGCACGCCAGCGGCATGGCCGTCGGCGTGGTGCACGACCTGGCCGTCGGCGTCGACCCCGGTGGCGCCGACGCCTGGGCGCTGCAGGACGACCTCGCCACGGCGATGACGGTGGGTGCCCCACCTGACAGCTTCAACCAACAGGGCCAGGACTGGCGGCTGCCGCCGCTGCTGCCGGGGCGCCTGGCGGCCACCGGCTATGCGCCGTTCCGCGACATGCTGCGCTCGGTCCTGCGACACGCGGGCGGGGTACGCGTCGACCACATCATGGGGCTGTGGCGGTTGTGGTGGGTGCCAGAAGGCAAACCGGCGTCGGATGGCACCTACGTGCGCTACCCCGCCGAGGAGCTGCTGGCCGTGCTGGCGCTGGAAGCCCATCGTGCCGCTGCACTGGTCATCGGCGAGGACCTGGGAACCGTCGAGGACGGTGTCCGCGAGACGCTGGCCTCCCAGCAGATCCTGTCGTCGCGGGTGCTGTACTTCGAGCACGTCCACGACGACGCCGACCAGCCGCTACTCCCCGCCGCCGACTACCCGCCGCTGGCCCTGACCACGATCACGACCCACGACCTGCCCACCGCCGCCGGCTGGTGGGCCGACGAGGACGTGCGGGTGCAGACCGAGTTGGGGCTGTACAGCGCCGCCACGACGCCGTCGGCCGAAGCGGCCCGCAAGGCCGGCGAGCGCGCGCAGATGCGGGCTCTGCTGGTCAGCGAGGGGCTGGTCGGCGCCGACGCCACGGACGACGAGCTGGTCGCCGCCATGCACGCCTTCGTGGCCCGCACACCGTCCGTGCTGGTCGCCACCGGCCTTGGCGACGCGCTGGGCGACCGGCGGCAACCGAACCTGCCGGGCACCACCGACGAGTATCCCAGCTGGCGCCTGCCACTGGCTCGCTGGCGCGATGGCGTGCCAGCACCGGTCGACCTGGAGGACATCCTCGACGATCCACGCGTCCTGGCCGTCGCGCGAGTCTTGCAAACCCGGGGTTAGAACGCCGGTGCTAGCGGCTCACGTCCACTTGGCCAACCACAGCTGCTCACCGAGGTCGGCGAGGTTGTCCAACTCGGCTTCGGCCTCGTCGACGTGGTGCTCCTCGTCACGCAGGAACCCTTCGAGGAGACTTCGCGTGCCAGGGTCGCCCGCGTCGGCGCTGATGCCGATCGCTCTGCGGTACCGCTCGACCGCCCCGACCTCCATGTCGTAGTTGGCACGGAACTGCTCGATCACCGACTCACCGACCATCACCGTGAACAGCCGCTGCAGATTCGGCACGCCGTCGAGGAACAGGATCCGCTCGATGAGCGTCTCGGCGTGGCGCATCTCGGCGATGGACTCGTCGTAGTAGTCCTTGGCCAGGCGGGTGTAACCCCAGTTGGCCGCCATCTTCGACGCGATGAAGTACTGGTTGACGGCCGTCAGCTCGGCGGTGAGCGCCTCGTTGAGAACCTCGATGACCGCTGGGTCGCCCTGCATGACTGGGTCCTTTTCGACGGTGAGCGGTTAGCGTACGGTCGACAGGGCGTGTCCCTCCACTAACCCCTGCTGCAACGGACAGCCGCGGCACTCACCCAGCAGGCGACTGATCGTGGGGACGCAACCACCGCACACGCTGCCCGCACCGCAAGCCTGCGCCACGTCGAACTCGTCGCGAGCGCCCGCGTCGATGACCTCGCGCACGGCCGACTCGTGCACGGCTTGGCAGTGGCAGACCAGCAAGTCGGACCCCGCGGAGCTCCGTTAAGTAAGGTTGCCTTTATCGTATGCACTTGGGCGGCGGGGCGCCAGTCATCCGTTTGAGTTCTGCTCCTGCGCCCATGCGTCGAGCAGCGCGTAGGCCTGCTCGTCGGTCATGGGTCCTTGGTCCAGCCGCGCCTCCAGCAGCATCTGGCGGGCCTTGCCGATGTCTGGACCCGGTGGCAGGCCGAGGTGGCGCATGATCTGTCGGCCGTCCAGCTGCGGGCGGATCCTGGCGATCTCCTCCTCGGCCTCAAGCCGGGCGATGCGGGCCTCCAGGTCGTCCATCCCACGCTGCAGGCGCCGGGCCTTGGCGCGGTTGCGCGTCGTGACATCGGCACGGGTTAGGCGGTTGAGCCGGCGCAGCTGCTCGGAGCGGCCCGCGTCGCGCACGTAGCGGCGCACCGCGGCGTCGGTCCAGGCGTCGTCGGCGTACCCGTGGAAGCGCAGGTGCAGATAGATCAGCTCGCCGACGTCGGCGATGACGTCGTTGGGGTAGCGCAGCGCACGCAACCGCTTGTCGGCCATGCGCTGGCCCACCACCTCGTGATGGTGGAAGGTGACCTTCCGGTCCGAGTGGAACTCGCGGGTCGCGGGCTTGCCGATGTCGTGCAGCAGCGCCGCCAGCCGCAGGACCAAGTCGTCGGCCGGGCAGCCGTCGACCACCGCCAGGGTGTGGGTGTAGACGTCCTTGTGGTGGTGGAGGGGGTCGTGCTGCATGCGCAGGGCGGGGACCTCCGGCAGGAAACGGTCAGCCAGCCCGGTGTCGCACAGCAGGTCCATGCCGCGCGCCTGGTGCGGTGCGCAGATCAGCTTGTCCAGCTCAGCGCGGATGCGTTCCCGGCTGATCTCGTCGAGGTGGGCGGCCATCGCGGTCGCCGCCTTGCGGGCGGCCTCGTCGGGCTCGGCATCGAGGACCGCGGCGAAACGGGCCATGCGCACCAGCCGCAACGGATCGTCGGCGAAGCTGTCCTCGGGGGCGGCGGGCGTGCGCAGCACACGCGACCGCAGGTCGGCCAGCCCTCCGAACGGGTCGACGAAGCGATGGTCGGAAAGGCGCACCGCCATCGCGTTGCAGGTGAAGTCACGCCGCAACAGGTCAGCCGTGATGTCGCCCGCGAAGCGCACGTCGGGATGGCGCGAGCCGGGCGAGTACCGGTCAGCCCGGAAGGTGGTGATCTCCAGCTTCCAGCCGTTTCGCGCGGCGCTGATGGTGCCGAAACGCTCGCCCGCCAGCCACACGGCGTCTGCCCACCCCGCCACCAGCCGCTTGGTCTCCGACGGCGGCGCCGAGGTGGCGAAGTCCAAATCGTCCTGGGCGCGCTCGAGGAACGCGTCGCGGACGGTGCCACCGACCAGGTACAGCTCGTGGCCAGCCGCGGTGAAGCGGCGACCCAGCTCGTCGGCCACCGGATAGCGGGCGACGAGACGGCCGAGCTGGCGCTGCTGGGCTGGGGTGAGGTCGGACATGGCGGCCTCATGCTACGAGGCCGGGTGATGCCACCTCCCGCCTGGCGGGTCAGCCCTCCAGGCCGGCTGCGCGGACGGCGATGCGGAAGTCGTGAGGACTGGTTGCGGCCGACATGGCGTCGCGCAGGGTGACGCGGCCCTCCTGGTACAGCGCCAGCAGGTGCTGGTCGAAGGTCTGCATCCCGTAGTAGGCGCCGTCGACGATCGCGTCTTCGATCTCGCTGGTGCGCGACGGATCGACGATCAGCTCGTGGATGCGCGTCGTCATCACCAGGCACTCGATGGCGGCGACACGGCCGCCGTCGGGCCGCGGCAGCAGCCGCTGGCAGACGATGCCCTTCAGTGAATTGGCCATCGACAGGCGGGCCTGGTGCTGCTGGTGAGGCGGGAACAGGTCGATGATGCGGTTGATCGTCTCGGTGGCGTTGGTGGTATGCAGGGTCGACAGCACCAGGTGGCCCGTCTCCGCCGCCTGCAGCGCCGCGCCGACGGTCTCGGTGTCGCGCATCTCGCCGATGAAGATCACGTCGGGGTCCTGGCGGGCCACCGACCGCAGCGCCGTGGTGAAGTCGGCGGTGTCCACACCGACCTCGCGCTGGTCGATGATCGCCAGCTGGTCGGCGTGCAGGATCTCGATCGGATCCTCGACGGTGACGATGTGGCAGCGCCGCGTGGCATTGATGTGGCCGATCATCGCGGCCGACGTGGTCGTCTTTCCCGACCCGGTGGGGCCGGTGACCAGTACCAGCCCACGGTGCTCCTCGGCCAGCTTGCGAACAGCCGGTGGCATGTTCAGGTCGTTGAAGCTCTGCGTGCTGGGCAGGACACGGCGTAGCACCAATCCGACCGTGCCCCGCTGCCGAAACGCCGCCACCCGGAACCGCCCCACCCCGGGCAGCGAGTAGGCCAGGTCGGCCTCAACGCCGTCGGAGAAGCGCTGGAACATCTCCGCGGACATGATGGTGGCCGCGAAGCCCTCGGTGTCCTCCGGACGCAGCAACGGCAGGTCTCCGACCTCCGACAGCTCCCCGTCGATGCGCAGGTAGGCGGGGCCAGGCGCCTTCAGGTGCAGGTCGGAGCCGCCCTTGTCGGTCAGCAGGCGCAGGTAGTCGTCGAATCGCACGGGTTTCCTCTGGTCGGTGTCCGCTGTCGTTGTCGGCTTCCGCGCGCCCCGCCTTGATCGTGCGTCGCGCTCGGGTGCCAAGGAAGCCGGCGGCACCGGCCAGCGAGCGCGGTTGAGAACTCCACCTAGGATGCGGCCATGGCCCGCTACCCAACCCGGCAGGCCGTCTCGTCCGGCGGCTTGGTGTTCCAAGATCGCCACGACGGTCGCTGGGTCGTGCTGATCTCACGGCGGAATACCGCGGGTCAGCTGCAGTGGACGCTGCCAAAGGGCGGGTTGGAAGCCGGCGAGGATCTCGAGGCCGCGGCCGTGCGGGAGGTCCGCGAGGAGACCGGGCTGGACTCGGCAATCGTCGCCAAGCTGGGCGTCGTCGACTACTGGTTCGTGTGGAAACCCGACGCGGTCCGCTACCACAAGTACGTGCACTACTTCCTGTTGGCGTTCAAGGGCGGGGACACTCACCTGCATGACGACGAGGCCGAAGAGGTGGCGTGGCTGCCGCTGGACGAGGCCTGCCTGCGCCTGACCCACGCCAATGAACGCCGACTGGTCAAGGCCGCCGAACCCGCTGCCGATGCAGTAGGTGTAGACCCCGCCGGCCGCTCATCGCAGACGCGACCGCCCGCGGCTACGTAGGGCTCGCCGCCTCGTTCGCCGATCCGCCGACCCTGCGCGAGCACCATCGACAGGAGGACGGCGTGCGGCACGACAGCAGGGGCGTCGGTGCGCTGGCCAGATGGCTGGCGACCGCCACCGTCCTGGCGGTGATCGGCGTCGCGCTGCTCGACACCGGTGCGCTGGTGGTCAATGCCATCCAACTCGACGAAACCGCCGCGGACGCCGCCTCCCAGGGCCGTGCCGTCTGGCAGCAGACGCGGTCACGGGCCGCCATGAAAAGGAGCATCACCTTGCAGGCTCAGACGCTGGCAGGCGCCGTGGTCGAAGAGGTCGTCGTGGACGACAGCGGGCTCGGCGTGACCCTGCACCGGCAAGCCTCCGTGCGGCTGCTCGACGAGGTCGGACCGCTGCGGCACCTGGTCACCTCGGTCGCCACCCACCACCTGCCGTTGCAGCGGTAGCGCCATGGCCCTCTCCCCCCTGGCCCCGCAAGCGCCGGACCAGCACGACAACGACGACACCGCGCTGCACTACACTCGCCGTAGGCCTGTGCGAACAGATCGGCGACCAGAAGGGCGGGTTGCGATGACCGAGCCCGCCGACCAGACCGGGACCCTGGGGGGCGGCAGCCGCCGTGTGGCGGGGGCGACGGTTCGGCACGCCCTGGATGTTGCCCTTGGCGGTCGCTACCTGCTCGCCGAGCGCATCGCCGGCGGGGGCATGGCCGCGGTCTGGAAGGCGCACGACCAGATCCTGGATCGCACGGTGGCCGTCAAGGTGCTGCACGACCACTTGGCCGCCGACGACGGCTTCCGCGAGCGCTTCCGCCGCGAGGCGATCTCCGCCGCCAAGCTGACCCACCCGCATGTCGTCGGCCTGTATGACACAGGCAGCGACGGTGACCAGGTCTACCTGGTCATGGAGTTCGTCGACGGCTCCACCCTCAGAGACGTGATCGCCGAGCACGGCCGGCTGGATTCCGCCCGGGCGGCGTCCATCGGCGAGAAGGTGGCCAGAGCCCTTGACTACGCCCACCGGCGCGGCCTCGTGCACCGCGACGTCAAGCCAGCCAACATCCTGATCGGTGACGACGGGTCAGTGAAGGTCGCCGACTTCGGCATCGCCAAGGCCGACGAGAACGAAGGTGATCTGACCAAGACCGGCACGGTACTGGGCACAGCCGCCTACGTCGCGCCCGAGCAGATCACCGGCGATGCGCCGATCGACGGCCGTGCCGACCAGTACGGGCTCGGCTGCATGTTGTACGAGGCACTGACCGGACGCCAGCCGTTCAAGGCCGAATCGGCCGTCGCGACGGCGGCGCAGCGCCTGGACACCCAGCCCCTGCCGCTGCGCCGCGCCTGCCCCGACCTGCCGCGCGGCCTGGACGCCATTGTCATGCGCGCGATGTCGCTCGCGCCCGGCGACCGTTATCCGACGACGGGCGATCTGGCCGACGCGCTGGCCGCATTCGCCAATGCCGACACCGCCTCGACCGCGGCCCTGGCCGCCAGCGCCGCTGGCAACGGGCACCGTGACCGGACCGTGTCACTGCGGCGACCGGCCCCGGACTCCGTCGTTTCCGGTGCGCTCAGCGATGCTCCCGTGTCGCCGTTGCCCACCGCTCGACCACAGCGCAGCCGTGCGCCCGCACCCGCATCCACCCCCTCGCCGGCCGGCAGCAGCCCGCCGCCGCAGACCGTTCGCTGGCTGTTGCCCGCGGCGCTGCTGGTGCTGGTGGCCGGCACGCTGATCGGCTTCGCGCTCCTCAACGGCAACGGTGTGACGCCCGCCTCCGACGGTAGTGATCCCGGCGCCGGCGCGGGCGGGATCCCCGCCGACCAACCCGCCGGACGGCCGTATGCGATCACCGCCGTCACCGCGTTCGATCCGCAGGGCGACGGCACCGAGAACGACGAGCAGTTGCCGGCGTTACTCGACGACGACCGGGCGACGACCTGGCAGACCGAGACCTATAACAGCGCCGACTTCGGTGGTCTGACCAAGCAGGGCGTCGGTTTCGTGCTCGACCTTGGACAGCCACAGGCGGTGACCGGCGTCCGAATGGTCGCCGAGAGCGCAGGCTTGAACTATGAGGTCCGCGTCGCCGCCGAGCCGATCTCCCTGCCTTTCCACGGCGCCAAACTGAGCTCGGTGTCCGGCGCGGGTGCCCGCAGCAGGGTGACGGGCGACGAGCCCGTCGAGGGCCGCTACGTCCTGGTGCTGATCAGCGCGCCGCTGCCGCAGCAGACCGGAGGGTACCGGGCCGCGCTTTCGGACGTTGCCGTTTTGGGTTCACCGGGGTAGCGGTGGCGGCCAGCGACGAGGCGCTCGTCGCGGCCTTTGTCAATGGTGACGGCGGCGCCTTCGACGAGCTGGTGCGTCGCCACTCCAGGCGGGTCTACGGCATCTGCCTGCGCTACTTCGGAAATGCCGCCGACGCCGAGGACGCCGCACAGGAAACCTTCGTCGCGGTGCTGCGCCGAGCTTCCACCTTCAACGGGGCCTCGGCGTTCTCGACCTGGCTGTACCGGGTGGCCACCAACGCCTGCAACGACATTGCCCGCAAGCGAGCACGGCGCCCCCGCAATGCCGGCACCGACGTGGCGCAGCTGGCCGACGTGGCCGATCCCGACGACGTCTTGGCCAACCGCGAGCTGCGCCTCGAGCTGCGGACCGCCCTGCAGTCCCTCGAGCCAGAACAGCGCGACGCCGTGATCCTGCACGACGTTACAGGCCTGCCCTATGCCGACATCGCCGACCGTCTTGGCGTTGCGGTGGGGACGGTCAAGTCGCGCATCCACCGCGGTCACGCCCGCCTCGCGGGTGCCTTGACCCATTTGCGAGACCTCGAGGGTGATCCCGCGGCGGAACCAACCGACGCCATCGCACCTCCAACGGTGCAGCCATGAATTCGCGAGCCGTGCCCGACGACGTCCTGTCCGCCTACCTCGCCGACGACCTACCCGACGACGAGGCGGCGGCATTGGAGGCCCGGCTTCCCGGCGACCCCGAACTCGCCGGACGCCTGGACCAGATGGCCGCGATGCTGGTCGCGCTAGGGAACCTCGACCGCGCGACCCCACCGTCGGGCTTCGACGCGCGGCTGACCCAGCGCCTGCTCGCCGAACGCGGCGATGATCCGGTACGTGGTGACGGCGGCGCGCCGCTGGCCGCCGCCCCTGTCACTGACCTGGATCAGATCCGGCGGCGGCGAGCGGCAAGGCAGCGTCGCTGGGTGCTGGGTGGCACCGTGGCGGCAGCCGTGGCCGCCGTGGCCTTGGTCTCGGGATTGGCCGTGCAGGAGCTGGGCTTCATGGTGGGTGGTGGCGGTTCCAGCGCCGGAGGCGCCGGCGAGGAAGCGGCCGGCCGAGTCGCCGGGCAGGGCGGGGGATCCGCTGAGGACGCCGTAACAGGTGAGTCCACCGAGGCTGGCGACCAGCCCGCCGCGCAGGGCGCGCCCAGCCGGACCGGCCGGCCGGTGGTGTTGGACCGCGAGGTCGTCCTGGCCGACGAGGCGGCGGTCCGGGCCCGCTATCGCGCGTTGGTCGAGGCCGAACGCCTGCTGGCAGCACCACTGCCGCAAGCGCGCGCGGCGGCCGACAGCGCCGCGGCCTTCCTGCGCCGATCGTCGCCGCTGAGCGATGCGCTAGCGCCGGCCGAATGCCTGGCGGCGCTGCGGCGCGACAGCGCGACGCCGGTGGTTCCAGCCCGGGTGGAGACCGTCGTGTACCGGGGTGAGCCGGCCCTGGCGTACGTGCTCGTCACTGCCAGCGACGGCGCGCGGGAGCTGGATCGCACCCAGGTGGAGATTGTGCGGGCCGGGGACTGCTCGACCGCGTTGAGTTTGCGCCTGTAGGCCCAAGCGTGCCAAAGAGTCAGCTGTGCAGCCCTCGGTGGGCGAAATACCCGGCGGCGGCGATCCCCAGCAGCGAGAAGGGGCCGCGCAGGGCCAAGGGACCTCCGATGCCGACCAGCGCCCCGACCACCGCCAGCGTCACGGCAATCGCGGGAAACGGAGCCTGGCGCTGCCCCGCCGATCCCCAGGCGACGGTCCGGCCGACACCGTAGCCCAGCAAGCCGGGCAGGATGATGCCGCCGAAGGGCAGCGCGGCCAGGGCGAACCACAGTGCCACTCCGCCTGCCAGGGCGACCGCCAGCCCGCCGCCGACGGCCTTGGCGTAGTGGACCGGCTTGCCGAGGGCGCGCGCACCTGGAGGTTGGCGGGCGCACCGCGGACACTTCTGACCGACCGCCGACTGGCGCATGCACCGCACACAGATCGGATCACCGCAGTTCGAGCACGACAGGCGCGTCTCTGCGTCGGGATGGTTCACGCAACGTGGGATCGTCTGCTCCACCCGGCTAGTCTACGGTCGCCGGCGGTGTGCGCGGCCCGCCCTCGGCCATCACCCCTGCTCAAGCGGCCTCTTGGAATATCCCGTCGTAGGGTGCCGTTCGCCTTGGTAGACCCCCGCAGGAGGCGACATGCCAGATACCGTCCGCGACGTTTGCATCATCGGCTCGGGCCCCGCCGGGCTCACGGCGGCGCTGTACACCGCTCGCGCCGACCTGCACCCGCTAATGTTCGAGGGCAGGGCAGCTGGCGGACAGCTGATGCTGACCACCGAGGTCGAGAACTACCCGGGGTTTCCCGACGGGCGCATGGGTCCGGAGCTCATGAGCGACATGCGCAAGCAAGCCGAGCGCTTCGGAACCGAGATCGTGACGGCCGACGTCGATGCCGTCGACTTGCGTTCGGGGTCGCCGTTCACCGTCACCGTCGGTGGTGAGGACTTCCGGGCCCGCACCGTCATTATCTCGACGGGCGCGACCGCGCGCTGGCTGGGACTGCCCAACGAGCAGCGTCTGATCGGTCGTGGGGTCTCATCCTGTGCCACCTGTGACGGCTTCTTCTTCCGCGATCGGGAGCTGGTGGTGGTGGGCGGTGGCGACTCGGCCATCGAGGAGGCGACCTTTTTGACCAAGTTCGCTACCAAGGTGACCGTCGTGCACCGGCGCGACCAGCTGCGGGCGACCAAGATCATGCAGGACCGAGCTTTCGCCAACCCCAAGATCGAGTTCGCCTGGAACGCCTCGGTCGTCGACGTCAACGGCGATGCGACGGTTGAAAGCGTCGTGCTTCGCGACACGGGTACTGGCGCAACACGTCTGCTGCGGACCGACGGCCTGTTCGTGGCCATCGGGCACGACCCGACGACCGAGTTGTTCCGCGGGCAGCTGGACCTCGACGATGCCGGGTACATCCTGGTGAGTGAGCCGACCACGACGACCAGCGTTGCGGGGGTGTTCGCCGCCGGCGATGTCGTCGACCACGTCTATCGCCAGGCCGTCACCGCTGCCGGAATGGGCTGCAAAGCCGCCATCGACGCCGAGCGGTGGCTGGGGGTCGACGCCCACAACTGGTGACATGCGCCACAATATTGACCTCGGCGGGTGTTGACGTTGTAGGCTGGGCGTAACGGCGGGTCAGCGTGCGCAGGCCTGCCCTGTTACGATCCGCGGTTCGGCTGTCCCCCCGTCATCCGAACCGCGAGCGAGGGGCGCTTCGGCGCCCCTCGCGCCTTTTGGCGCCTCCATTTGCACCCGACTGAACAGGCTCGCCGCGGGGAATACGGAAGCCGAGTCGCAGCGTTGTACCGAGCCCGTTCCGAGCACCAAGGAGGCGTCCGTGAGCCAGGCCCAGACTGTCAGCGACCAGCAGTGGGACAGCGAGGTGCTGCAATCCGACACCCCCGTCCTGGTGGACTTCTGGGCGGAGTGGTGCGGCCCATGCCGCATGGTCGGACCCGTCGTGGAAGAGATCGCCGGTGAGAAGGCGGGCGCCCTGAAGGTGCTCAAGCTGAATGTCGACGACAACCCCGACACCACCCGCAAGTACGGCGTGATGTCCATTCCGACCCTGCTGGTGTTCGCCGACGGCGTCGAGAAGAAGCGGATCGTCGGTGCACGCGGCAAGAGCCAGCTGCTGGCCGAGGTCGACGAGTTCATCGCCTGACGTCGCTCGCGCCCGGCGGCAGCGCAGCATAGTTCCCACGACCAACGCCGGGAGACGTCCGTTCTCTGGGACTTGGCAGGGTCGTGGGCGCCGCACCTCCTAGACTCCGGCGCACGTGATCAGACTCATCCGCACCGGTGATGCCGGGCCTGCCGTGCTCGACGTACAGCAGCGCCTCGCTCGTGCACTTGGTGAACGAGTGGGGACCGATGGGCACTTCGGGCCCCAGACCCTCGCGGCCGTCCGCCGCTTCCAGCGGGAGCGGGGGCTGCCTGCCGACGGCATCGTCGGACCCGAGACCTGGCGGTCGCTGGTAGAGGCAGGATGGACGCTCGGCGACCGCTTGCTGTGGCATTCACGCCGCATGATGCGCGGCGATGACGTCCGTGACTTGCAGCATCGGCTGAATCAACTCGGCTTCGACGCCGGTTCCGAGGATGGCGTGTTCGGCCCGCTGGCGCGGGCGGCGGTCGAGGAGTTCCAGCGCAACGCCGGCGTCGACGTCGACGGGGTAGCGGGAACCCGCACCGTTGCGGCACTGCGTCGCGTGCGCCGCGAGCATCAGTCCGGTGGCGTTGGGGTCCGGGCCCGCCAGCGCGAACGCTTGCGCACCATGTACAGGCGCGGACTGGTGGGCACACGCATCCTGGTCGATCCAAGCCATGGGCCAGGTGACTGCGGTGCCATCGGACCTTCAGGCGTCAGCGAAGCCGAGATCGCCTGGCAGCTTGCCGCACGGCTGGCCGCCCGGCTGTCAGCACGCGGGGCCCAACCCGTGCTCTCTCGGGGTCCGGCAACGAACCCGGCCGGCACCGAGCGAGCGCGCTTGGCGAACGAGCAGGGGGTCGAGGTCGTGGTCTCCATCGGCCTGAACGCCCTGAACGCGCCTGTCGCGTCGGGTTCGGCGACCTACTACTACGGGGTGCCGCGCTTTCTGTCCGAGGGAGGCTTGCGCCTGGCTCATCTGGTGCAGGACGCGGTCCTGCAGGCGGGCGGCGTCCCTGACTGCCGGGTCCATCCCATGAGCTGGTCCATCCTTCGCCAGACCCGCATGCCCGCGATCGTCACCGAACCCGGTTTCATCACCTCTCCGACCGACGAGCAGCGCCTGCTGCACCCAGCCCGTCAGGACCGCCTGGCCGAGGCGCTCGTGGAGGCCTTGGAACGCTTCTTTCAGGGCTATGAGGTGGCTGACGTCGTCCCCGTCGCCACCGGCGCGGTCGGGCGGGCCGCTTCGTAGCCCATGCTCCCGGCGCTCATAAAGCGCGGCGGTTAGCGCGCCCTAGCGACGCGCCTCCATCGCCGGGCGCGCCGGGACCCTCGCGCGCTCACGCCGGCTCAACGCCGAGACCACTCCTTCCAGGGCGTGGCTCACCGATTCCTGCCAGCGCACGGTCTTGCGGAGGTCGAGGCGCAGCAGCGGGTAGTCCCCGTGGTTATGGAGCAGTTCAAAGCCGTTGGCTAGCAAAAAGTCCTCGGGGATCAGACACGTCGACAAGCGGCCGCCCGTGGTGAGATGGCGGGCACCATAAGCCTCCAGGGCCCGGCAGCCGCGCCGGTGGGTTTCCCGCAGCACACTCTGCAGCAGCATCTTGGCTGCACCGGTTCCGCGGTGGTCGGGATGCACCCACAACACCGCCAGCAACAGGGCATCCTCGGACACGGCCTGCCCCATCCGCCGCACTCGGGGGAAGTGTTCGGCTGGCGCGAAGGTGGCGTAGCCCACAGGACGGTCGTCGACGTACAGCGCCTTGCCGGGCGTTCCCCACTCAAGCTGGGTGGCCTGCCACCAAGCCTCCTTGCCGTTGGCCGCCAGCGTCTCCTGGCCGCGCACCGGGCCGCGCTGCGCGCCCGCGAGCTCCCAGAACACACACGACCGACAGGTCGGAGGCAGGTCGCCAAGACCCGACAGCGACAGATCATGGATGCGGCGTGCCACGACCGGCGCGCTCAGCTGTCCGCCGAGGCGAGCGCACCCGATGTCGCGGGGCTGCGTCGCGCTCGATCGGGTCGTGGCGTGAGCGCGGCGGCTACCGCGCCGGCAGCCAGGCCCACCAGTAGGCCAACGGCGGCACGCACCATCGGGTTGGGCCCGCTGTCCTCGCCGAGTCCCATCGGGTGGTCCGGCGGTGCACCGCCCAACGGGTTGAGCGCAATCACTGGGGCGCGATCGTCTCCCACCTCGCTCCCTTTCTCTTCGCCGGACCTCGAACCCGCGCTCAGCTTGCGGCTTCGCTGACCGAGGTTCTCTTCGGGCCGTCCGGGCACGTCAGTGTACCGGCATCCCGCAGCGCCGGCCCTGTCGGACAAGGCCGTTGTACGCTCGGCACGCCGGCGCCGACGCGAGAGAGCCCGTGTGACCGAGATCTACCTCGACCGCTTCCGAGCCCGGTACGCCAGCCGAGCGCACGGGATGAACGCCTCGGAGATCCGTGCGTTGTTCGCCGTCGCCAACCGCCCCGAGGTGGTGTCGCTCGCCGGCGGCATGCCCTACACCGCAGCCTTGGACTACCACGCGCTCGCGGAGGTAACCCAGGCGGTGATCCGCGACGCTGGACCGGCGGCGATGCAGTACGGAGAGGGCCAGGGTCTGCCGGCGCTACGCCAGCAACTCACCGAGGTGATGGCGGCCGAGGGTGTTCGGGCGCAAGCCGACGATCTGGTGGTGACCACCGGTGGGCAGCAGGCGCTGGACTTGGTCGCCAAGCTGTTCTGCGATCCCGGCGACGTGGTGCTGGCGGAGGGACCCTCCTACGTCGGTGCGCTGGGCGCGTTCGCCTCCTACCAGGCCGAGGTGGTGCATGTCGCCATGGATGACGAGGGCATGGACCCTGTCGCCTTGGAGGCCGCGTTGCAGCGCCTCGCAGCGGCCGGCCGCAGTGCCAAGTTCCTCTACACCATCCCGAACCACCAGAACCCTGCCGGCTCGTCGATGTCGGTGCAGCGTCGCGAGCAGGTCGTCGCCCTCGCCGAGTCCCACGACCTGCTGGTCGTAGAGGACAACCCGTACGGGCTGCTGGACTTCAAGGGCGAGTTGCGTCCCGCCCTGCGTTCGCTGGCCCCCGATCGTGTCCTGTATGTCGGGACGCTGTCCAAGATCCTGTCCCCTGGGCTGCGCATCGGTTGGGTGGCGGCCGCCGAGCCCGTTCGCGACAAGCTGGTGCTGCTCAAGGAAGCCGCCGACCTGTGCCAGTCCAATCTGACCCAGCACGTGGCGGAACGCTGGTTCGCCACACAGCCGTGGCTGCGCCAGATCGAGGTCTTCCGCGACGTCTACCGCCGTCGCTGCACCGCCCTGCTCGACGAGCTTGCGGCCAGCTTTCCGCCAGGCTGTTCCTGGACCGCTCCCACCGGCGGTCTGTTCGTTTGGGTCCGGCTTCCCGACGGCGTCGATGCCCGCCAGCTGCTGCCCAAAGCCCTGAGTGCGCGCGTGGCGTACGTCCCCGGCGCCGGGTTCTACGCCGACGGCAGCGGTGCTGCCGAGCTGCGGCTGTCGTTCTGCTTTCCTCCGGCCGATCGCATCCGTGAAGGTGTCCGGCGGCTGGCCGAGGTGCTGCACGAAGAGGTCGAGCTCATTGACGCGATCTTCGGCGATCGGCGATGAGGCCGGTCAAGGTGGCCGTCCTAAGCGGCGGGCTGTCACTCGAGCGCGACGTCAGCTTGCGATCGGGCGGTCGCGTCGCCGAGGCGCTGGCTGACCGCGGGCACAGCGTCACGCGCCTCGACCTGGACGACCGTCTGGTGCCCGCGCTGGTGAACGGCGACGACGAGGCCGTCTACCTGGCCTTGCACGGCAAGGCCGGTGAGGACGGCACCATTCAGGGGTTGCTCGATCTGCTCGGGATGCCCTACACCGGGCCGGATGCGGTGGCGTCCGCTCTGGCCTGGGACAAGGTGGTGGCCAAGGGGGTGTACCGGCGCGGCGGCGTGGACACGCCCGAGTGGGTGGCCCTGTCGATCGACGCCATCCGCGACATGGGCGCGGTCCAGGCCCTCGACCGTGTCATCGAGCGCCTCGGCACCCCTGTCGTGGTCAAGCCATCCCACGGCGGGGCGGCACTGGGTGTGCGGCTGGTGCCGGAAGCCAGCGCCCTGCCGGCTGCGCTGGTGGCCGCCTACAGCTATGACGACGTCGTGCTCATCGAGCGCTTCGTCGAGGGGGTTGAAGTGGCGGTGTCCATCGTCGGCGACGACGTTCTGCCGCCGGTGGAGATCGCGCCGCGAACCGGCCCCTACGACTTCAGCGCCCGCTACACGCACGGCGCAACCCAGTTCCATGCTCCCGCACGCCTGCCGCACGACACACTCGCCGCCTGCGTGGCCATGGGCGAAGCCGCCTGGAGGCTCGCCGGGTGTCGGCATGTCACCCGCGCCGACATGATCGTCGACGGCGGCGGCCGCCCGTGGCTGCTGGAGCTTGACACCTGCCCAGGCATGACCGAGACCTCGCTGCTGCCGATGGCCGCAGCCGCCCACGGCTGGCTATTTCCTGATCTGTGCGAGCGCGTCCTTGCGGAGGCGCTGGCCTCGGCCGGCCTGCGGGTTGACGCCGCCGTGACGCCCTGAGCTGCCCCGCCGCTCAGCGGCCTTGCGGTCTATTCGCCGGCCAGCGCCTGGCCGGTGCCACGGCCGAACACGTGCAACAGCCGTTGGAGATCCTCAGTGCCCGCATAGTCGATGACGATGCGACCGCGCCTGGCGGTGCCACGGATCTGCACCCTCGTCGCCAGCGCATCGGTCAGCCGCCGCTGCAGATCGTCATACGGGGTATGCCGCCGGCGTTGCGCGGACTGTGCCAGCTGCCCCATCGTCGCCGTGGCGTCGGCGCAGGACACTCGGACCAGCTCCTCGGTGGCCCGAACGGACAGCTCCCCGGCGATCACTCGCTGGGCCAGCCGCTGCTGTAGCCCCGGGTCGCCAGCGCCGAGCAGCGTCCTGGCATGCCCAGCGCTGAGGGAGCCGGCCGCCACCGCCCGCTGCAGCTCGGCCGGCAGCGCCAGCAGCCGGAGCGCGTTGGACACCGCCGACCGCGACTTGCCCAGCCGTCGCGCCAGCTCCTCATGGGTGAGCGCGAAGTCATCCAGGAGCTGTTGCAGGGCGGCCGCCTCCTCGAGGGGACCCAGGTCGGCTCGGTGGAGGTTTTCGATCAGTGCCTCGGTCAGCAACGCGGCGTCATCGGTATGCCGCAGGATTGCCGGGATCTCCTCCAGCCCAGCCAGGCGAGCCGCCCGAAAGCGCCGCTCGCCGGCGATGATCTCGTACTGCCGGTCCCCGGTCGGCCGCACCAGGATCGGCTGCAGTAGCCCGACCTCCCGCAGGGACTGCGCCAGCTCCTCCAGCGCCTTCTCGTCGAAGGCGGCACGAGGCTGCCTGGGATTGGGGTGGATCGTGGACAGCCGCAAGGTCACCAGGCCGCTGCGCCCCGGGCCAGCCGTGGGGATCAGCGCCCCGAGGCCCCTACCGAGTCCGCTCGCTCGGTTCATGCCGGTACTCCTTGCGGGGATCTCTCGGTCAGCCCGACGCGGGTCAGCAGTTCGCCCGCGAGCCGGCGGTAGGCCATCGCGCCCCGGCAGGCGGGGTCGAATGCGCTGATCGGCAGCCCGTAGCTCGGCGCCTCCGCCAGCCGGACCGACCGCGGGATGCGGGTCCGGAACACCTGCTCGCCGCAGTGGCCGATCACCTCGTCCACCACCTGCTGGCTCAGCCGGGTTCGACCGTCCATCATGGTCATCACGTAGCCCGTGATCTGCAGTCCCGGGTTGAGGTGGTCGCGGATCAGGTCGGTGTTGTGTTGCAGCGTGTGCAAGCCCTCCAGAGCGTAGTATTCGCACTGGACCGGCACGATGACGCCGTCGCCAGCGGACAACGCGTTGACCGTGAGCAGCCCGAGGCTCGGCGGGCAGTCGATGAGGATCAGGTCGAAGTCGGCGGACAGCGGCTGCAGTGCACGTCGCAACTTCTGCTC
>Ga0136616_10000268_pt1 | contig 22878 bp, 20 predicted proteins | sample AntDrymUQ2992106_2_FD_106648 | JGI IMG/M metagenome (GOLD analysis project Ga0136616, IMG submission 106648) | Polar desert sand microbial communities from Dry Valleys, Antarctica - metaG UQ299 (21.06) | ecosystem: Environmental > Terrestrial > Soil > Desert | place: Antarctica: Dry Valley... | reverse complement strand
CGTCGCCCCGCCCGCCCCGAGCCCCGAGCCCGAGCCACGCCCCGAGCCGGTCGCACGGCCCGAGCCGGTCGCACGGCCCGAGAGGGCGGCACGGCCTGAGAGGGCGGCACGGCCTGAGAGGGCGGCACGGCCCGACAGGGCGGCACGGCCCGACAGGGGTCCACGTTCGGAGCCGGCTCCCCGGCCCGCTCCGGCTCCACGCCCCGCGGCGGTCGCCGCGGGCTCGCCGCCGCCCGCCCGACGCCGCGCCGCGCGCCGCCGCCTGCACGTGGCCGGCGTGGTGCTCGCCGTGCTCGCGGCGGCGACGGGCTACCTCGTGGCTCCGAAGGCCCCGCCGCCCGCACCGGCCCCGGCGCAGCCGCAGGTGGTCGGCTCGCCGGTGCTCGAGTTGACGATCCCGCCCGACTGGCGCGTCGCCGACTCGCTCCCGCTCCGCCCCGGGCTCGACTACGAGGGCACGCCGGTGAGGCTGGCGCCCAGGACGAGCGAGGGCGTCGCCCTCGTCGCCGGCCGGGTGGCCGCCGACGCCCCGAGCTTCGTGCCGGCCTCGCTGCCGCCGACGCTGGCGGCCGCACTGCCACGGCCCGCGCTGATCATGCTCGGCGACGTCGGCGCGCTCCGGTACGAGGGGCTGCGGCCGGCCGGCGAGGACGCCGTGGTCGAGCTGTACGCCGTGCCCACCTCGGCTGGTCCCGTGTCGGTCTCGTGCACGGCGGACGCCGCCTCCGCCGGGCTGCTCGAGGCGTGCCGGCGCGTCGCGGCGACGCTCGCGATCCGCGACGGCGAGCCGCTCGAGCTGAAGCCCGACGCCCAGTACGGCAGTGCCGTCGCGGCGGTCCTCGGCCGCCTCGTGACGGCTCGCGGCCAGGCTCGCGCCCGGCTCGCCCGCGCGGGCGGCCAGGCGCGGGAGGCCGCCTCGCTGGCGCAGGCGTTCGCCGCCGCCCGCGACGGCATGGCCAAGACCACCCCGCCGCCGGTGGCCGCGCCGGTGCACGACGGCATCCGCGCCGCGCTGGACCGGGCCGGGAAGGCCTACGCTGCGCTGGCCGCGGGGGCCCAGCGCGACGATCGAGCCGGCTTCCGCCGCGCCTCGCGCGTCGCCCTGGCGGGCGAGCGCGACGTCCGGCGCGTCCTGCAGGACCTCGAGGTCCTCGGGTACTCGGTCGGCTGATGCGCCCGCGCGGTCAGCTCGACCGCGTCGAGCCGATCATCCGGGGGAGTCGAACTCCTCGCCGTAGGAGTCGAAGGTCGGGGCGGGCGTCGGATCAGGCTTGTCGACCGGCGCCGGCTCGGGGGCGGGCGCAGCGGTGGGCGCCGGCGGCGGTGGAGCGGGCTCCGGTGCCGGCGCCGGCGCCGAGCGGGTCGGCGACGACCGCCGCACGGGCTCGCGCGTCGCGGCGGGGGTGGGCGCCGGCGTCGGGTCCGGCGCGCGGGCGGCGGCGCGGCGGCGGCGCGGGCGCGGCTTGGGCAGGGCGGCGATCCCGCGTGCGCGGTCCAGCTGGGGGACCGGGACGGGTGCGGCCCCGTCCTCGACGGGCATGGGGGCGGTGGTGGAACTGGAGACGGGTTGCGTGGCGGCCTGCGGCGCGGCGTCGTCCGTACCGCCCGCGGTGGCTGCGAAGGCCGCCGCGAACGCCAGCATCGCAGCGGCCAGCCACCCCGCGGCGATCCAGCCGCGTCTGCGGGTGCTCACCGGGCCGAACATGGCCCGACCATCGTCTCCGTTGTCTCGTTCGCAGCCCCGCTACGGGGGCGCGCGAGTCCGTCCATGGATGTCTCCTCTTCGCGACGCGCTGTGACAGTTATAGGGCACGCACCGGTCGCTCGGCGCAGGATGGCCGCAAAAAGCGATGCTCTAGCATCACCGCGGTGAGTCACCGTGGGCCGCGCAGCTCGGTGCATCGTCCCACGGCGGCCGTCGAGGGCGCGTGATGAGGGGCGTGGACCAGCCCGAGGCGATGCCCGGCTCATCGCAACCGCAGGCCCCGCTCGCCCCCGGAACCCGGCTGACGGGATACCGGGTCGAGCGCGCGCTGGACCGCCCGGCGGTCCCCTACGCCGCCTACGAGGCGGTCGAGGCCCGCTCGGGAGACCCCGTGGTCCTCAAGCTCGTCGAGCCGTGGCTGGGCACGGACCCCGAGTTCCGGGCGCGCTTCCTCGAGGACCTGCTCCTGCAGGCGTCGCTCAGGGAGCCGCACACCCTGCGCGTGCTCGACGGAGGGACCTCGGAGCACGGGCTCTACGTCGTGACTTCCAGGACCGGGCCCGCCACGCTCGCGCGCACGGCGCGGCGGCGGCTGGAGGCGGCCAGGGTGCTGGACGTGCTCGCCGACGTCGCCGCCGCGCTCGACGGCGCCCACGCGCTCGGCGTGGTGCACGGCCGCCTGCAGCCCGCCAGCATCCGCATCGACGCGGACGAGCACGTCTACCTCGACGACTTCTGCCTCAGCGGCGCGGGCGGCGCCGCCGGGTACACGGCGCCCGAGCAGGCCGAGGGCGAGGCGCCGACCGCGCGCAGCGACGTGTTCGCGCTGGCCGTGATCGCGCGCGAGTACCTCAGCGGCGCGCGTGCGCCCGGGCGACCGTCGGCCGGTGCGGCGCTCGAGGCCCCGCTGGAGCGCGGGCTGTCCCCGCTGCCCGAGGACCGCCAGGAGTCGGCCGGCGAGCTGGTCGGGGCGCTGCGGTCGGCGCTCTCCCCGGGCGGCGGCCCGCGTGCCGCTCCCGGCGACGGCTCAGGCGCCTCGGGGCGCGGCCGGAGATCGCCCGCGTCTACGTCCGCGCCCGCGTCGGTGGCGGCGCCGGCACCCGCGCCCCGGCGCGCCGTCCCGCGGGCCGCCCTCGTCGCGCTCGCGCTGGCCGTGCTGGCGGCGGGCGCCGCGCTCGGCATGGACGCCCTGCGGGACGACCCCGCTCCCGCGCGCCCGATCGTGGTGCGTTCGGGACCGCTGGAGCTGCGCGCCCCGCCGGACTGGCGCGCGGTCTCCGCACCGTCGCTGCCCGGCCTCGCGTACACGTCACCCCCGGTCGCGCTGGCGCCCGCACGGGGCGACCGGGTGGTCATCGTCGCCGGTCCGATCACGGCCGACGGCCCGACCTTCGTGCCCGACGCCTTCGCCGCGGGGCTCGTCGGCGGGCTGCCGCGCCCCGAGACGGTCGCGCTGGACGCCGTGCGCGCGCTCCGCTACGAGGGCCTGCGCCCCGCCGGCGGCGGCCGCGTGCTCGACGTCTACGCCGTGCCGACGTCCGGCGCCGGCGTGGTCGCGGTCGCGTGCGTGGCGTCCGAGGCGGCCGCGACACTGCTCGGGCAATGCGAGCGGGTGGCGGCCACGCTGCGAGTCCCAGGTGCCCGGCCGGTGGAGCTGCGGCCGAGCGCCGCCTACGGCGCCGAGCTGACCTCCGCCCTGACGCGGCTGTCGGGGAGGCGCGAGCCCGCGCTGGCGAGCCTCGGCGCCGGTCGCGACCGGGCCGGGAGCGCCGCGCGCCTGGCCACGGCGTTCGCCACGGCCCGGCAGACGCTCGGGGGGACGCGTCCGCCCGAGGCGGCCGCCTCGGTGCACGCGAACGTGGTCAGCGGCCTGCAGAGCGCCGAGCGGGCCTACACGAGGCTGGCGGCGGCCGCCAGGGCCGGCGACGCCGCCGCGTATCGACCCGCCGCGCGCGCGGCGGCCGCCGGTGAAGGCGCCGTGCGCCGCGCCCTCCAGGACCTCGAGATCCTTGGCTACGCGGTCGGCTGAGCCGGCGCGGGCGATCGCCCGGCCGGCCTGGGTGGCGCGGGTGCGGCCGGCGGCGCGCCGGGGGCTCTGGATCGGGGCGCAGCTGGTGCCGGGCGCCATGCTCGTGTTCCTCTCCTTCCAGGGCGGCGGCTTCTTCCCGACCGCTCCCGCCGTGGTCGCGGTGGTCCTGGCGGTCGCGCTCGCGCTGCGGGTCACGACGAGCGCACGGCCGTTCGCCGGCTTCGGTCCGCTCCCGGCCGTCCTGGCCGCGGCGCTGGCGCTGCTGGCGATCTGGACGCTGGCCTCCGCGACGTGGTCGAACGCCCCGGGCCGGGCCCTGATCGAGTTCGACCGCGTGCTGCTCTACCTGCTGGCCTTCGTGCTGTTCGCGTCGGCCCCGGCGCGGCGGGACCGGCTGGCGTGGACGGTCGGCGGGGTGCTGGGGGGCATCGTCGTCGTGTGCGGCGCGGGCTTCGTCACCCGGACGCTGCCGGAGGTGTGGCCGATCGCCGTGAACATCGCCATCGAGCGGCTCTCCTACCCGCTCACCTACTGGAACGCGCTCGGCCTGCTCGCCGCCCTGGGGGCCGTGCTCGCCCTGCACCTGACCGCGTCCGAGCGCGAGCCGCGCACCGTCCGCGCGCTGGCCGCCGCGACGCTGCCGCTGCTGACCGCCACGCTGCTGCTGACGTTCTCGCGCGGGGCGATCGCCGCGGGCGCGATCGGCGTGGTGGCCTACGTGCTGCTCGCGCACCCGCGCGGCCTGGTGAGCGCGGCGATCGCCATCGTGCCCACCTCGGCGATCGCGGTCCGCAGCGCCTACGCCGCCGAGGCGCTGGCGTCGACCGACCCCACCGGCCCGCTGGCCGTGGCGCAGGGCCAGGACGTCGCCGTGACCGTCGCGCTCTGCATGCTGGCCGCGCTGGTGCTGCGCCTGCCCGGGCTGTGGCTCGACGCGCGGCTCGCCCGGCTGCGGCTCCCGGCCCGCGCGCGGCGCCCCGTGCAGGGGGCGGTCGCGCTGGTGCTGGTGGGCGGGCTGGTCGTCGCGGCGCTGGCGCTCGACGCCCCGGACCGCGTCGAGCGCCAGTACTCCAACTTCGTCGAGGGGAACTCGATCGAGTCGGCCACCGTCCGCGGCCGCCTGGCCCAGGTCGGCAACAACGGGCGCCTGCAGCACTGGCGCGTCGCCCTCGACGCGTATCGCACGGATCCGATCACCGGTACCGGGGCGGGCACCTATCAGGTCATCTGGAACCAGAACCGGGAGAGCCGGTTCACCGTCAGCGACGCCCACTCGCTCTACCTCGAGCTGCTCGCCGAGCTGGGAGTGGTCGGCCTGGGCCTGGCCCTGATCGTCGTGGTGGGGATCCTCGGCGGCCTCGCGTTCAGGCTGCGCGGGCCCGAGCGCGCCGCCTACGCGGCGGTGTTCGCGGCGGTGCTCGCGTGGGCGGTGCACGCCGGGGTGGACTGGGACTGGGAGCTGCCCGCGGTGACCCTGTGGGTGTTCGCGCTCGGTGGCGCCGCGCTCGCCGCGCGACCCGGCCGCCGGTCACCGGCGGACGGGCCGGGGCGGACCACCCGGCTGGCCGCGGCGCTGGGCTGCCTCGTACTGGCCGTCACGCCGGCGCTCGTGGTGCGCTCGCAGGTGCGTCTCGACGACAGCGTCCGCGCGCTGCGCGCCGGCGACTGCCCGGGCAGCATCGACGCCGCGCTGGACTCGATCTCCGCGGTGGGCGCGCGCGCGGAGCCCTACGAGGTGCTCGCCTACTGCGACGTCCGCCAGGGCCAGGAGCCGCTGGCCGTGCGGGTCATGCAGCAGGCCGTCGAGCGCGACCCCGACAACTGGGAGTTCCACTACGGGCTCGCGCTGGTGCGCGGCGCGGCGCGGATGGACCCGCGGCCGGCGGCGCGGCGGGCGCTGGAGCTGAATCCGCTGAGCGAGCTCGCCGACGCCGCCGTCCGCCGGTTCGACACGCGCTCGCCCGTCCGGTGGGAGCGGCGCGCACGCCGATCCCCGCTCGCCTTCTAGCCAACGAGGTTCCAGCCAAACGAGGAAAGGCGGGCCGGTTGGCCCGCCTTTCGGCACTGCGAGTGCTGGCTCGGCGCTACAGCTGGTCGGAGGACCGGCGGCGGAGCACCAGGCCCGACACCATCATCGCCACGCCGGCGAGGAGGATCGGGATGGCCGCGAAGCCGGTGAACGGCAGCTCGTCCGAGCCGCCGCCGGTGGCGCCGGACTCGACCTGGCGGTTGACCTGCGTGGTCTCCGGTGCGACGTCGCCGCCGTCGGGGCCGCCGCTCGGAGCCTGCGCGGCGACCTCGTTGTCCTGGCTCTCGTCGAGGACGTTGGTCTGCGGCGCCGCGGTGTCGCCGCCGCCCGGCTGGGTCGGGGCGGGCTGCGTCGGGGTGGTGGTCTGCGTCGTCGGGGTCGTGACGCTCGGAGGGCCGACGTACTGCGCGGTGCCGGCGCTGCCGCTGCTCGAGACGCCCGAGACGGCGAGGGTGGCGCCGGTGCCGCTCATCAGCATGCCGCCGACGAGCAGGCCCAACATGGCAAGGCGAGACTTCATGGGAGATCCTTTCTGTGACCGCACGCCAGTGGCTGATGCCGCCGACATCCGTGTCATCACGCGCTGCTTGACGTGATCGAGCTCGAGCGCCGTCGCTTGGGGGCGATCGGTGCGGAGTCGCTCGACCACGGGCAGGAGATCAGCCGGGGTGCGGTTGTCCGTGTGGTGGTCCATCGGAGCCTTATACGCAGGAGCGCCCCCATTCCTGATCGAAGACCCTGAAAAAGATGCGCGAAGATGAATTCGAGCGGCTCTACGCGGAGCACGCCCAGCCGCTGTTCGGCTTCCTCGTCTACCGCACGGGCGACCGGGCGCTCGCCGAGGACCTGGTGGCCGACACGTTCGAGCGCGCGCTGCGCGCCCGCCGCCGCTTCGATCGGCGCAAGGGCAGCCAGAAGACCTGGCTCTACGCGATCGCGCTGAACTGCCTGCGCGATCACCTGCGCCGCTCTCAGGCGGAGGGCCGAGCGGTCGAGCGCGTCGAGGCGGGCGCCGGCGGGCTCGCGGGGGGAGGCCTCGAGCAGCTCGCCGAGGACCGCGACGCCGTCCAGCGCGCGCTGGCGTCCCTCAGTCCCGAGGAGCGCGAGGCGGTCGCCCTGCGCTACGGCGCCGAGCTGACGGTGCCCGAGATCGCCAGGGTGCTGGGCCAGCCGCTGACCACCGTCGAGGGCCGGGTCTACCGCGCGCTGCGCAAGCTGCGCGACCACATGTGAGCGCTACGATGGCGGGCGGACCGTGCTAGGCGGGGACGTAGCGGAGCCCTGAACCCGCAATCCGCTCTAGCGGGGCTGAACTCCCTCCCGAGGGAGGCGGCCCCTGGGGTCAGCGCGCCGGTCGAGGCGTCGATGGCCGGGTCCCGCGCGATGTCGGCCCGTGAACCAGGTCAGGTCCGGAAGGAAGCAGCCTTAAGCGGTCACCGGCAGGCGATGCGGGGTCGCCCGACCGGAGCTGCGACCGAGCGAACGCGCCCGGGGACCGTCCTCGAAGGAGGGTGCACGGTCCGCTGCCCGAGCCCTCGGCGGGGCGCGCGGACCGTCCAATCGACCATCTAGACTCAGACCTCCGTGCCACTGCCTCGCGCTCCGCGCTCGTCACCGCCAACGCCCGCCGCCTCGCTGTACCGCCGCCACCGCCCCCGCACCTTCGCCGACGTCGTCGGCCAGGACCACGTGGTGCGGACGCTGCGCAACGCCATCGAGCAGGACAGGGTCCACCACGCGTACCTGTTCGTCGGCTCGCGCGGCACCGGCAAGACGTCGATGGCGAAGATCCTCGCCGCCTCGCTGAACTGCCAGGGGGAGGCGGGCGGCGGGAGGACCGGATCCCACCCACCCACCCCCGAGCCGCCCGGTCCGACCGTCACGCCGTGCGGCGAGTGCGACTCCTGCCGGTCGATCGCGGCGGCCAGCTCGCTCGACGTGATCGAGATGGACGCCGCGTCCAACAACTCGGTCGACGACATCCGCGACCTGCGCGAGAAGGTGGCCTTCGCGCCGGTCTCCGGACGCCACAAGGTCTACATCCTCGACGAGGCGCACATGCTCTCCACGGCGGCGTGGAACGCGTTCCTCAAGACGCTCGAGGAACCGCCGCCGAACACGATCTTCGTACTCGCCACCACCGAGGCGGCGAAGGTGCTGCCGACGGTGGTCGACCGCTGCCACCGGTTCGACTTCGCGCGCCCGAGTGTGCCCCAGATCGCCGCCGTGCTGCGGCGCGTGGCCGAGCGCGAGCAGATCTCGATCGGCGACGAGGCGTGCGCGCTGATCGCGCGCTCCGCGACGGGCTCGTTCCGCGACGCGCTGGGGACGCTGGAGCAGCTGCTGGCCTACTCGGGGTCGGAGATCGCACTCGAGGACGTGCTGGCCGTGCTCGGCGCCGCCGACGCCGACCTCGTGTTCGGGGCGGTCGACGCGATCGCCGCCGGCGCGCAGCGCGAGGCTCTGCTGGCGGCCGCGCGGCTGGCGGAGTCCGGGCGCGATCTCGGGCGCTTCTTCGCCGACCTCGAGGCCCATGCGCGGGCGCTGATGGTGGTCCAGACGCTCGGCGAGGTCCCGGCCGAGCTGCGCATCACCGCCGAGCAGGACGAGCGGCTGGGCGAGCAGGCCCGCCGCGTCGGCCCCGCCGCGGTGGTGCGCCTGCTGGAGCTGATCGCCGCCGCGCTGCGCGCGATGAAGGACGGCGCGGACGCCCGCACCCAGCTCGAGCTGGCGCTGCTCAAGGCCGCCGCACCGGCGTACGACCCGACGGTCAAGGCGCTGCTGGCGCGGATCGAGCGGCTCGAGGGCCGCGCGGGGGCGCCGTCACCCGCCGCGGGCGGGCGGGACCTCATCCCGCGCTCACCCGCGGCGCCGGCCACCGCCGCCGCCCGCGCCGCGGCGCCCGGCGGGGGCGCTCCGGCGCCCGCTCCGCCCGCGCCCGACGGCGGCCGCACCTCGGTGGCGGTGACGGCGCAGGTCGAGGGGCAGCCGCCGGTGGCCGCGGCCACGACGCTGCCCGGCACGCCTGACGGCGGGCAGGAGGAGGCGACCGCGATGGCCGCGCAGGCCGCGGCCGTCGTCTCGGCCGAGCTGGCCACGGAGGCCGACCCGTCGCCGGCGGTGGCCGCCGTCGCGGTGGTCGAGCCGGACGCGCCCGCGGCCGAGCCGAGCTTCTCCGCGAGCGTCGAGCTGTCGCCGGACGCCTTCGCCGCGGTCTGGCCCGCGGTGCTCGCGAGCCTGCAGGAGGAGGCGCCGCACCTGGCGGCGGTGCTCCAGAGCGCCCGACCGGCCCAGCTCGGCGAGGGCGAGCTGACGCTCGCGTGGCCGGAGTCCGCGGGCTTCTTCAAGCGCAAGGCGGAGGATCCGGCCAGCCGGGAGACGATCGTCCGCGCGATCCGTGCGGTGACCGGCACCTCGCTGCGGCTGGCCTACGAGCTGCGCGACGAGAGCGAGCTGCTCGCCCAGCCCGCCGCCCCCCGGCTCTCCGAGGAGGAGCTGGTCAACCGCTTCGTCGAGGAGTTCGACGCCGAGGTCCTGCCCCCCGAGGAGGAGTCCGCCTGATGCCCCAGCCGCCCAACCTCAACAAGATGCTCGAGCAGGCCCAGCAGATGCTCGCCCAGCAGCAGGAGGCGCAGGAGAAGCTCAAGGACGAGCGCGTCGAGACGACCGCGGGCGGCGGCATGGTCCGCGTCGTGATGACGGGCGACCTGCGGATCGAGACGCTGGCGATCGACCCCGACGCGGTCGACCCGGAGGACGTCGAGATGCTGCAGGACATGGTCATCGCCGCGGTCAACGAGGCGCTGCGCTCCGCCGAGGAGATCCAGCAGAAGGCGCTGGGCGGCGGCGCGGACGCCGGCGGCTTCGACCCAATGAGCGCGCTCGACGCGCTCGGGCTCGGCGGCGCCGGTGGCGCCGGTGGTCCCGGCGGCGGCGGCCTCCCGGGCGGGACTCCCGGCGGCGGCAACCGCGCCGCGCGCCGGCGCAAGCGCTAGCACCGGGCGTGCCCGCCCCCGCGCCTCGTCGCCGGCCGTAGCGTGCTCGCCCCGCCCCTCCAGCGGCTCGTCACCGAGCTGGGCAAGCTGCCGGGCATCGGAAACCGCACGGCGCAGCGGCTCGCGTTCCACGTCCTGCGCGCCTCGGCCGCGGACGCCAACGCGCTCGCGGACGCCATCCGCGACGTCAAGGAGAAGATCTCGCCGTGCGAGGTCTGCTTCAACCTCGCGGAGGGCCCGCGCTGCACGATCTGCCTCGACGAGCGGCGCGACGCCGGGCTGATCTGCGTGGTGGAGGAGCCGGGTGACGTGATCCCGATCGAGCGCACCCACGAGTACCGCGGGCGCTACCACGTGCTCGGCGGCGCGCTGTCGCCGATCGACGGCGTCGAGCCGGAGGACCTCAAGCTCGCGCAGCTCTACGCGCGCGTCCGCGCCACGGAGGCCCCGGTGCACGAGGTCGTGCTGGCCACGAACCCGACCACCACGGGCGAGGCGACCGCGCTGCACATCGCCGGCGCCCTGCACGAGCACGCCCCCGACGTCGCCGTCACGCGGCTCGCCTCCGGCCTCCCGGTCGGCGGCGACCTCGAGTACGCCGACGAGGTCACCCTCGGCCGCGCGTTCGCCGGCCGCCGCGCGGTCTAGGCTCGCGGCCGCGCCTACCCGCGGAGCTGCGCCGCCGTCCAGGCGGCGACGGCGAGCAGGGCGCGGTCGCTGCCCGGCGCGCCGACGAGCTGGATCCCGACCGGCAGGCCGTGCTCCCCGCTCATGCCCGGGACCGACACGGCCGGAGTGCCCAGCAGCGTCCAGGCGCGGCAGAACACCGGGTCGCCGGTCGAGTCGCGCGGCGGCGCCTCGCCGATCGCCGCGGGCGTGAGGATCGCGTCGGCTCCGGCGAGCGCCTCGCCCAGCTGCGCGCGGCAGCGCTCGGCGAGCGCGACCGCGTCGCGGTACTCGTCGTCGCCGGTCGCCGCCCCCTGATCGAGCAGCTCGCGCAGCGGCACGCTCAGCCGCTCGCCGTGGTGCTCGCGCTCGGCGGCGAGCGAACGGGCGCAGTCGAAGGCCATGATCGTCGTCTGCGCATCGGTGAGCCCGTCGAACGGCGCCGGCAGCACCGTCTCCGCGACCTCCGCGCCGGCGGCCTCGAGCAGCGCGGCCGCGCGCTCCACCGCGGCCCGCCCGGATGTGTCGGCCAGCTCCCAGTGGCGCGTGCGCACGAGCGCGAAGCGGGGCGCGCCCGCGTCCGCGCCGGACCACGGTGCCGCGGGCGGGTGCTCCGCCCCGGACCGCCCGGCGCCGGGCGCAGGGTCGAGCAGCGCGTCGAGCAGCAGCTCGAGGTCCGCCGCCGAGCGCGCCATCGCGCCGATCGTGTCGAGGCGCGCGCTGAGCCGGAGCGCCCCACCGAGGTCGACCGCTCCGTGCGTCGGCTTGAACCCGAAGCACCCGCAGAACGAGGCCGGCCGGATCGTGGAGCCCGCCGTCTGGCTGCCGAGCGCGAGCGGGACCATGCCGTCGGCGACCGCCGCGGCCGAGCCGCTCGAGGAGCCGCCGGGGGTGCGCTCCGGATCCAGCGGGTTGACGGTCCGAGGCGGCCGGTAGGTGGCGAACTCGGTCGTGACGGTCTTGCCGAGCACGACCGCGCCCGCCTCGCGCAGGCGCCGCACGCACGCCGCATCGACCCGGGGCCGCCGGCCGGCGTGGATCGGCGAGCCGTACTCCGTCGGCATGTCCGCCGTGTCGAAGATGTCCTTGACGGCGAACGGCAGGCCGTGCAGCGCGGAGCGCGGCGCCTCCGCGTCACGCTCGCGCGCCTGCGCCAGCGCGGCCTCGGCGTCCAGGAACGCCCACGCCCCGACGACCGGCTCGCGTGCCTCGATCCGCTCCAGGCAGGCCCGCACCAGCGCCTCGGAGCTCAGCTCGCTCAGAGCCCGCACCAGCGGCGGCCGATCTCGAAGAAGCCCTCCGCCGCCGCCTCGAGGTTCGCGATCGAGCAGTGCTCGTCGGTCTGGTGGGCCTGGTCGGCGTGGCCGGGCCCGCAGATGATCGTCGGTGGGCTCCCGTAGGCCGGCGTGAGCGCCGACGCGTCGGTGAAGTACGCGAGCCCGCGCGGCGCCGGGCGCTCGCCGATCAGCGGCGCCATCACGTCGTAGACGTCCGCGACCCACGGGTCGCCCGGGTCCGTGACCACCGGCGGGAGCTTCACGCGCTCGGAGAGGCGCACCTGGTCGCCGAGCAGCTCCGCCACCGCCGCGATCGCCTCGTCCTCGCCCACGCCCGGCACGGTCCGGATGTCGATCCCCGCCGTCGCGGCGTCCGGGACGGAGTTGACGTTCATCCCGCCCGCGACCGTGCCCACGTTGAGGGTCGGGTTCCCGAGCAGCTCGTGCTCGGGCTTCCCCAGCGAGAAGCCCTCCAGCTTCCCGATCGCCCGCGCCATCGCGTACACGGCGTTGGAGCCCAGCTCGGGCATCGAGCCGTGCGCCGTCCGCCCGCGCGTGTGTGCGTCGAGCCAGACGACGCCCTTGTGCGCGGTGCACGGGTAGTTCGACGTCGGCTCGGCCACCAGCACCGCGCCCGCCCGCCCGAGCGCACCGTCGCTGGAGGCGATCTGCAGCGCGCCCTCGCAGCCGGTCTCCTCGCCGGCGCACAGCACCAGCTCCAGCCGGGCGGCGCCGGCCCCGAGCCCGGCGAGCCGCTCCGCGGCCACGACGATCGCGGCGAGGCCGCCCTTCATGTCGCTGGACCCGCGCCCGAACAACCGGTCGCCGTCGACCTCTCCGGCCAGCGGGTCGCGGCTCCATTCGGCGCGGCCGAGCGGGACCGTGTCCAGGTGGGCGGTCATGCACAACGCCGGCCGCTCCGACGCGCCGCCCGGCGAGCGCGCCACGAGCCCCGTCCGCCCCGGCGCCAGCTCGTAGGACTCGACGCCGAGTCCGGCCGCCTCGAGCCGCTCGCCCACGAGCCGCGCCGCGGCGGCCTCGTTGCCGGGTGGGTTGATCGTCTCGGTCCGGATCAGCGCCCGGGTCAGCTCGACGACCGCGCTCACGTGGAGGCGCCCACAGGGCGGCGCTCCTCGTCCACGACCGGCTCGCCGCCGACCTCGGCGCCGAGGCCCGTCTGCGCGCGCACGTTCAGCTCGTCGTAGCTGCGCTCGGCACCGCTCTCGGAGCTGAGCACCGTGCCCAGCCAGCAGCCGAGGAAGCCGAGCGGGATGCAGTAGATCGCCGGGTTGTCGAGCGCGAGCGAGCCGATCGGCGAGTTGTCCTCGCCCGGCCACACGGGCTCGCTCATGATGATGAAGAACGTCGAGGAGACGAGCCCGAACAGGATCCCGGTGACCGCCCCGGTCGTGTTGAAGCGCCGCCACAGGAGGGCGAGCAGGATCGCGGGGAAGTTCGCGCTCGCCGCCACCACGAAGGCGAGGCCGACGAGCGCGGAGACGTTGAATCCCTCGCCCGCCACCACGGCGGCCAGGATCGCCGCGACGCCGATCCCGGCGGCCGCGAGCTTGGCCACCACGACCTCCTCCTTCTCGGAGTCATGGCCCTTGCGCACGACGTTGGACCACAGGTCGTGTGCCATCGCCCCGGAGGCGGAGATCACGAGGCCGGCGACGACGGCCAGGATCGTCGCCAGCGCGACCGCGGCGACGATCGCCAGGAAGACCTCCCCGCCGGCCGAGCCTTCGCCGCCGCCCAGCTCGAGCGCGAGGTTCGGCACCGCGAGGTTGCCGGCCGTGCCCGCCGCCTCCTCGCCGCCCTGGCCCAGCAGCGCCCGCGCGCCGAGGCCGATGATCATGACCATGATGTAGAACGAGCCGATCAGGACCACGGCCCAGGCGACCGAGCCGCGCGCGGCCTTGGCGTCCGGCACCGTGAAGAAGCGCATCAGGATGTGCGGGAGCCCGGCCGTGCCGAGCAGGAACGCGAGCCCGAACGAGACCAGGCCGATGGAGGAGTCGAACTGTAGGCCGTGCTCGAGGTAGGCCGCACCGTCCGGGTGCTCGGCCGCGGCGCGATCGAACAGCTCGGCCGGATTGAAGCCGACCTCGGCGAGCACCCACAGCGTGATGACGACGCCGGCCGTCATCAGCAGCCCCGCCTTGATGATCTGCACCCACGTGGTGGCGAGCATCCCGCCGAAGATCACGTAGATGAGCATGAAGGCGCCGACGAGGATCACCGCGGGCGTGAACGAGATGCCGGTGAGCGCCAGGATCAGCGCGCCGCCGCCGACCATCTGCGCGATCAGGTAGACGAAGACGACGGCCAGCGTGCCGAACGCGGCCGCCACCCGCGCCGGGCGCTCGCGCAGGCGGAAGGCGAGCACGTCGGCGAACGTGTACTTGCCGGCGTTGCGCATCCGCTCCGCCATGAACAGCAGCACCGGCAGGAACGCGACCAGCGCCGCCACCAGGCCGACGAAGCCGTCGACGCCGAACAGGAAGATCAGCCCGGCGAAGCCGAGGAACGAGGACGCCGACATGTAGTCGCCGGCGATCGCGAAGCCGTTCTGGAAGCCGCTCACCCCGCGGCCCGCGGCCCAGAACTCCGTCGCGGTGCTGGTGCGCCGCGACGCCCAGAACGTGACCGCGAGCGTGATCGCCAGCACGACGGCGAACACCGACAGCGGCAGCGCCTGCAGGTCGGCGGCGAAGTAGTGGCTCATCGCGGGCTCCGCGTCGTGAAGCGCTCGGCCGCGGCCTGTGCCGCGCGCCGCTCGAGCGGCTCGAACTCACGGTCGGAGGCGCGCAGGTACAGGGCCGTGACGACCCACGCCATCAGCACCTGGGCGACGGCGAGCAGGAACGCGAGCGGCATCCCGAGGATCTCGGTGCCCATGAACTCCTGCGCGTAAGCGGTCAGGACGAGGTAGACGAGGAAGAACGCGAGGAAGAAGACCGTCGCGGGGACCAGGAAGCGCCGACGGCTGGCGGCCAGCTCGCGGAACTCCGGCGAGCCCTCGATGCCGACCCAGTCGATGCGGTCGCTGCCACGGTCGTCGTCGGGTGCGCTGGCCATGCCGTCCTCGCTACCCCGGTCCTCCCGGGGCGACACCGCTATCGGGCGATGCTCAGCTCGCGGGGCAGGTGCGAGGCCGGTCGCTGCCGGGGTACAGGCAGCGGTCGCGGCGATCCGGCGCCTTGCCACGGCGGATGACGAACCTGGTGTGCTTGCCGATGCGCTCGCGCTTGGTCACCGTGATGGTTAGCTCCGTCCCCGCCCGGAGGTCGCGCTGGTAGCGCCTGAGCGGGGTGGTCCTGAGCGCCGCGGTGCGCGCCCAGCGGCGCGCCGGGCAGCTGCGACCGCGGCAGGCGACCGAGATGCGCGCGCCCCGCGGGGCGCTCACGGTCAGCAGCGTGACGCGGGCGCCGGTGCGGCTGAGGCGACCGCGGATGCGGACCATCGGGACGGGGCGCATCAGCCTCGGCGCCTCGGGGGCGGCCGCCTCGAGGTCCGCTGCCGGCGGCGCGGGCGCGGGGGCGGGCGGGCTCGGCGGGAGGGGCGCGGCGGGGGGCGGCGGCGGCGGAGGCGGCGGGGGTGTCGGCGCGGGTGTCGGCGTAGGCGGCGGCGCGGGGGCCGGCCCCGCGGTCACGATCGCCGTGGGGGCCGAGACCGCGGCGGCCTCCTCGTCGTCGCTGGAGACCACGAGCCGGACGCGCAGGCGGTGGCCGATGTCGGCGGTCCTCACGAGGTAGGCCCTTCCGGTCGCCCCCTCGATCGCGACGCATCCCTCCGGCGGAGAGCAGCGCTGCCAGCTGTAGCGGGGACTCGCGCCCGCCGGCTTCCAGGCGGCGTCGACGGCCATCAGCGGCGTGTCGACCTGCGCGGTGCCGACGATCGCCGGTGGCCTCGTGATCTTCGGGTCGTCGTCGTCCGCGGCCACCGGCGCGGCCAGCAGCGCCAGCCCGATGGCGGCCAGTGACGCGCCCCAGGCAGCCGGCGCGCCCCACCGTGCAGGCCTCGTCTCAGTCGAATCGCTCAATGCCCAGCGGATGATGGGACCGACCGGGCCCATGTTCAACGTCCGATGTCCTCGTGATGACGCGCGGCGGCCGTACGGCTCCGCCCGCGGCGGCGCCTAGACTCCGGAGCGTGTCCGGCACCGTCGTGATGAAGTTCGGCGGCACGTCCGTCGCCGACGCCGAGCGCCTCAAGCGCGCGGCCCGCCGCATCGTCGCCGCCCGCCAGAACGGCCAGCGCGTGGTGGCGGTCCTGTCCGCCCGCGGCAAGACCACCGATGAGCTGATCCAGATGGCCGAGGAGGTCTCCACCACGCCCGACGCACGCGAGATGGACATGCTGCTCTCCACCGGCGAGCGGATGTCGTGCGCGCTGTGCGCGATGGCGATCAACGACCTCGGCCACCGCGCGATCTCGCTGACCGGCTCGCAGGCCGGCATCGTCACCGACACGAGCCACACCAAGGCCCGCATCCTCGACGTGCGCGCGGACCGCATCCGCGCCGCGCTCGACGAGGACCGGATCGTGCTCGTCGCCGGCTTCCAGGGCGTGTCCACCGCCAAGGACGTGACGACGCTCGGCCGCGGCGGCTCGGACACCACCGCGGTCGCCCTCGCGGCGGCGATGGAGGCCGAGGTGTGCGAGATCTACACGGACGTCGCGGGTGTGTTCAGCGCCGACCCGCGGATCGTCCCCGACGCGCGCAAGCTGCCCGTCGTCTCCTTCGAGGAGATGCTCGAGATGTCCGCCTCGGGCGCCGGTGTGCTGCAGCTGCGCTCGATCGAGTACGCCCGCAACCACGGCGTGCGCATCCACTGCCGCTCCTCGTTCACCGAGGAGCCCGGTACCTTCGTGGTCGGAGAAGAGGAGACGATGGAACGCCCCCTGATCACCGCGGTGACGCACTCGCGCGACGAGGCGCGGGTGACGCTGCTCGGCGTCCCGGATCGCCCCGGCGTGGCCGGCCGCATCTTCACCGCGCTGGCCGATGCCAACGTCAACGTCGACATGATCATCCAGAACGAGCCGGTGACCGACGGCTCGCGGGCCGACATGTCCTTCACGGTCCCCCGCTCCGACCTGCGCACCGCGCGCGAGACCCTGGACCCGGTGGTGGCCGAGGTCGGCATCGGGGCGGTCGCCGAGGACCCGGCGATGGGCAAGGTCTCCGTCGTCGGCGCCGGCATGAAGTCCCACCCCGGCGTGGCGGCGCGCGTGTTCTCGACGCTCGGCGACGAGGGCATCAACATCGAGATGATCTCGACCTCGCCGATCAAGATCTCCTGCGTCGTGACCGCGGAGGCGGTCGACCGCGCGGTGCGCGCGCTGCACCGGGCGTTCGAGCTGGGCGCCGACCAGGTCGAGGCCGAGCATCCCTTCGGACGCGGTGGGACGTCGAGCACGACGGGCTCGACCGATCCGGCCAGGGCCGGAGACACCATGCGGAGCAAGGGAGCACGGGTATGAGCGCCGCCCCCGGCTACCGCGTCGCGGTCGTGGGCGCCACCGGCGCGGTCGGCACCGTCATGCTCGCCAAGCTGCGCGAGCGCGGGTTCCCGGCGCGCGAGGTCGTCCCGTTCGCCTCCGAGCGCTCGCGCGGGCGCGAGCTGGACGGCGCTCCCGTCCAGGTGCTCGCCGCCGACACGATCGGCGGCTTCGACCTGGCGCTGTTCTCCGCCGGCGGCGCGACCTCGGGGGAGTGGGCGCCGAAGTTCGTGGACGCCGGCGCCGTCGTGGTCGACAACTCCTCCCGCTGGCGGCGCGAGCCGGGCGTCCCGCTGGTGGTCTCCGAGGTCAACCCCGACGCGCTCGACGCCCACGACGGCCTGATCGCCAACCCGAACTGCTCGACCATGCAGCTGATGGTGGCGCTGAAGCCGATCCACGAGGCGGCCGGGCTCGAGCGGCTGATCGTCTCCACCTACCAGTCGACCTCCGGCACGGGCGTGAAGGCTGTCGAGGAGCTGGACGCGCAGACGCACGCGGTCCTGCACGGGGTCCAGCCGCCGGCGCCGCAGGTCTATCCGCACCCGATCGCGTTCAACGTCCTGGGCGGCGCCGGCAGCTTCGCCGCCGGCGACGACCACAGCGACGAGGAGCGCAAGATGATGTTCGAGACGCGCAAGATCCTCGGCGACGAGTCGATCGCCATCAACGTCACCTGCGCGCGCGTGCCGGTGCGCAACTGCCACTCGGAGTCGGTGACGCTGCAGACCCGCGAGCCGCTCTCCGTCGAGCGGGCGCGCGAGCTGCTCGAGGCCGCGCCGGGCCTGACCATGGTCGACGACCCGGCCTCGCACGGCTACCCGACCGCGCTCGCCTCCGCCGGCAGCGACGAGGTGTTCGTCGGCCGCCTGCGCCGCGACCCCTCGCACGAGCGCGGGCTGTGCCTGTGGGTGGTGTCCGACAACCTGCTCAAGGGCGCCGCCACCAACGCGGTCCAGATCGCCGAGGCGCTGCACGCTCGCGGACTGCTCCGCTCCGGCTCCGCGCAGGCGGCGTAGCCGGGCGGCGAGCCGGCTAGGCGGCGGCCTCGACGCCGGCGACCACCGACGTCGACCAGTCGATCACCGACGTGGGCTTGACGACGTGCTTGTCGAGCCCGAGCTCCTTCGGCTCGAGGCCGAGGGCGAGGCCGACCAGCTGCGGGAGGTGCAGCACCGGCATGTCCAGCGGGCGGCCGACGACCTGGGCGGCGGAGGGCTGCTGCAGGTCCAGGTTGAGGTGGCACAGCGGGCACGGCGTCACCAGGCAGTCGGCGTCCGCGTCGACGGCGTCGCCGAGGTGGGTGCCGGCCTGGCGCAGCGAGTTCTCCTTGTGCATCGTGATGATCGGGAAGCCACAGCACTTGTACGCGCCCGCGTAGTCGACGACCGTGCCGCCCAGCGCCTCGATCAGCCGCTGCAGATAGCGGTCGCGCGGCAGCTCCTCGGAGATGCTCAGGCGGTCGGTCGGCCGCACGATGTAGCAGCCGTAGAACGGCCCGACCCGCAGGTCGGTGAGCGGCCGCGTGACCTTGGCCGCGATCGCGTCGAGCCCGATCTCCTCGACCATCAGCCACAGGAAGTGCTTGTTGGCGATGCCCTTCTCGTAGTGCAGCCCCTCGGAGGACAGCGTCTCGTTGACGCGCTCGCGGTAGTCGGAGTTCGCGTCCAGGCGCTCCTGGCACTCGCTCTGCGCGCCCTGGCAGGTGGAGCAGATGTTCATCATCAGCTCCGCGCCGGCCTTGATCTCCTGCTGGGCGAGCGCGAACGTGCGGGCGTTGAGCGAGTCGGCCAGCTCCTGGTTGTGCTCGGCGATCACGCCGGCGCCGCAGCAGGCCGCGCGGTCCAGCTCGACCAGCTCGATGTCCAGCAGCGGCGCGACCTTCGCCATCGAGCCGTGCAGCTCGGGCGTGAAGCCGCGGCTCACGCAGCCGGGCCAGTAGGCGACCTTCACTTGTTCGGGCTCCTCTCTTCGGGCAGCTGCCCGCCGGCGGCGCTGGCCTGCTCGGTGCCGCCGTCCTGCGTCTCCTCCTCCTCGTAGCCGACCACGTAGAGGTTCAGCTCGAAGCGCTCCTCCTCGTCGTGGACGCGCTCGAAGATCCGCTTGACGCCCTTCTCGGCCTTGTGCTGGTGCAGCAGCGCCTTCTTCGGCGTGACCTTCCCGCGCCGCAGCGCCGTCAGGATCACCGGCAGCGAGCTGAGCAGCTCGGGGACCGCGCGCGGGTGGAACTTGCCGCCGTAGGAGTCGGGCAGCAGGTCGGCCTCGTGCAGCAGGCCGTTGCGCTCGATGTTGTTCACGAAGGCCGTCTCGTGGCGGTGGCCGTTGTTGCGGTCGTCGATCTCGTGGTCGGCGCCGGCGATCCGCCGCAGGCGCATGATCTGGCTCATCGGGGCGACGCCCTTGGGGCAGGCCTCGATGCAGTTGAAGCAGTGCGTGCAGTCGTAGATGCCGTGCGGGTCCTCGGCGAGGTCCTTCAGGCGCTCGGAGTGCTGGCCGTCGCGCGGGTCGCCGACGAAGCGGTAGGCCTTGGCCAGGGCGGCCGGGCCGATGAACAGCGGGTCGACCTCCATCGACAGGCAGTCCGACACGCAGGCGCCGCACTGGATGCAGGCCATGCTCTGCGTGACGTCGATCATCGACTCGGCGGGCACGACGTACTCGCGCTCGGGCGGGTCGCCGTCCGGGAGCAGCCACGGCGTGACGCGCTGGATCTTCTTCCAGTGGACGGCGTCCATGTCTACGATCAGGTCCTTGATCACGGGCATGTTGCCCATCGGCTCGACCGTGATGACGGCGGGCTTCTCCTGGCCCTCGTCGGGGGGGTTCCAGCCCAGCCCGTGGGCGGTGCGGGCGGCCTCGTCAAGGTGGGTGTGGCAGGCCAGCGCCGGCTTGCCGTTGACCCGGACGCCGCAGGAGCCGCAGATCGCCGCGCGGCAGGAGCAGCGGATGCCGATCGAGCCGTCCTCGCGATCCTTGGCCTGGAGGATCCCGTCCAGCACCGAGCGCTTGCCGTCGAGGTCGATCGTAAACTCCTGCCAGTATGCCGCCTCCCCGGTCTCGGGCGAGTAGCGGCGCAGCTTCAGCGTGTACTCGGGCATGTCAGTACTTGCGCTCCTCGGGCTCCCACTGGGTCATGGTGACCGGGGAGTAGCTGATCTTGGGGGCGTCGCCGCCGTTGACCGAGAGGTTGATGTGCTTGATCCACTCGTCGTCGTTGCGCTCGGGGAAGTCGAGCCGGAACTGGGCGCCGCGCGACTCCTTGCGATCGAGCGCGCCGAGGACGATGCACTCCGCGCAGTCGAGCATGTAGCCCAACTCGATGGCGCCCAGCACGTCCTGGTTGAAGACGGTGCCACGATCGTCGATGTAGGCCGTCTCGGCCTCCTCCTTGAGCCGCCGGATGATCTCGTGCGCCTGGTTAAGGCCGTTGTGGTCGCGGAACACCGCGCACTTCTCGTTCATCATCGTGCCCAGCTCGTCCTTGATCTCGGAGATCCGGCGGCCGCTGCCGTGCTCGCGGCGCAGGAACTGCCGTATCGTCGCCTCCTCGTCGTCGATCTGGCGCTCGGACGGCGCCGGCATCGCCATCCCGGCGGCGCGCCGGGCGGCGTGCTCGCCCGCCCGGCGGCCGAAGATCAGCGTGTCCAGCAGCGAGTTCGCGCCTAGCCGGTTGCCGCCGTGGACGGACACGCAGGCCACCTCGCCGGCCGCGTAGAGCCCGTCGATCGTCGTGGCGCCGTGGACGTCGGTGCGCACGCCGCCCATGATGTAGTGGCAGCCGGGGAGGATGTGGATCGGCTCGCGCGTGATGTCCACGCCGGCGAAGTCGCGGCCGATGTTGACGATCTCGCGCAGCGCCTCCAGCGTGCGCTTGCGCGGGACCTTCGTGATGTCCAGCGCCACCGTGCCGTCCGGGAAGCCGCGGCCCTCGTTGATCTCGGTCTGCTCGGAGCGCGAGACGACGTCGCGCGAGGCCAGCTCCATCTTGTTGGGCGCGTACTTCTCCATGAAGCGCTCGCCCTCGGCGTTGTAGAGGTGCGCGCCCTCTCCGCGCGCGCCCTCGGTGATGAGGATCCCGTTGCCCGCCAGCGTGGTCGGGTGGTACTGGACCATCTCCATGTCCATAAGCGGGGCGCCGATGCGGTAGGCCTGCGCGATGCCGTCGCCCGTGCAGATGAGCGCGTTGGTGGTGGGCTTGAAGCACTGGCCGGCGCCGCCGGAGGCGAGGATCGTGGCCTTGGCCGCGAACAGCTGCATCGAGCCGTCCTTGATGTTGCGCGCGATCGCCCCACAGCAGGAGCCCGCGTCGTCCTGCACGAGCGCGGTGACGAACCACTCCTCGTAGCGGTCGACCTTGTCGTAGGACTTCATCAGCTGCTCGTAGAGCACGTGCAGGAGCGCCTGGCCGGTGATGTCGGCGACGTAGTAGGTCCGGGCGGCGGAGGCGCCGCCGAACGCGCGCGTGCCGAGCTTGCCCTCGGGGTTGCGGTGAAAGGTGACGCCGCGGTGCTCGAGCCACAGCACTTCGCCGGGCGCCTCGCGGCACATGATCTCGATCGCGTCCTGGTCGCCCAGGTAGTCCGAGCCCTTGACGGTGTCGAACGCGTGCGACTCCCACGAGTCGTCGGGGTTGAGCGCGGCGTTGATCCCGCCCGCGGCCGCGTTGGAGTGCGAGCGGACGGGGTGCACCTTGGACATGACGGCCACGGTCGCCCCGGCCTCGGCGGCCGCCAGGGCGGCCCGCTGGCCGGCGAGGCCGGCGCCGATGATCAGGACGTCATGTGCGGGCATGGCGGGCGAGTGTATTGCAGTGCATGGGTACCGAGAGATACGGCGGACGGTCGTCGGCGGACTGCCGCGGCGAGCCCCGGGCGCCCGTCCGCTCGGCATACTGCCGCCTCGGATGGCCTCCGTGCGTACGTTGATCGTCGACGACCACGCCGACGTGCGGTTCCTGATCCGCGCGATCGTCGCGGACACGCGACTCGACGTGGAGGTCGTGGGCGAGGCCGACGGGGTCGAGTCCGCCCTGGAGCAGCTCGACGCGCTCGCACCGGACGTGGTCGTGATGGATGCCCGGATGCCGCGCACGGACGGCTTCCAGGCCGCGCCGATGCTGCTCGCGCGCCGGCCCGACCTGCCGATCCTGCTCTGCAGCGCGTGGGTCGACGACGAGGTCCGCCGCCGCGCCGCCGCGGCGGGCATCAGCGCGGTGCTCTCCAAGGACCAGTTCGAGGAGATCCCGGCCGTCGTGATGGCGCTCGCGGCCGGTGGCGGTGCGTAGAACGGCGGCATCGAGGGGAAGGGTCGAAGGGCGGGTGGCGAGCCTGTGTTGCGGGTTGGTCTCGGATAGCGCGACCAACCCGCAACAGAGCACACCTCCTCGCTCGATGCTCCCCTCAAAGCGGCCGTTGACGTGAGCCCTCGGCTAGGTGGCTAGGTGGCGAGCCGCGCCCGCAGCGCGCGCGTGACCTGCTCGAACGTCACGACGCCGCGCAGCCGGCCGTCGGCGTCGACGGCCATCAGCGCCCCGAGGCGGCGCAGCGGCTCCGAGCCCAGCAGCGCCTCCAGCGGGGCGTCGGCCGGTACCTCGCCCTCCGCGCCTCCCGGCGCGGCGACCTCGCGCACCGGCATCGCCCCGCTCTCCTGGCGCGCCGCGTGCTCGACCG
>Ga0136616_10000266_pt1 | contig 22902 bp, 26 predicted proteins | sample AntDrymUQ2992106_2_FD_106648 | JGI IMG/M metagenome (GOLD analysis project Ga0136616, IMG submission 106648) | Polar desert sand microbial communities from Dry Valleys, Antarctica - metaG UQ299 (21.06) | ecosystem: Environmental > Terrestrial > Soil > Desert | place: Antarctica: Dry Valley... | reverse complement strand
TTGTGCGTCGTCGTCGTGACGATATGCGAGTACGGCACCGGGTTCGGGTGCTCGCCGGCGGCGACCAGGCCGGCGAAGTGCGCCATGTCCGTGATGAGGAGCGCGCCGACCTCGTCGCATATCCCGCGCAGGCGCGCGAAGTCGAAGAAGCGCGGGTATGCCGTGGCACCGGCCACGATCGCCTTCGGGCGGTGCTCGCGCGCGAGCGAGGCGATCTCCTCGTAGTCGAGGAGCTCGTCCTCGCGGCGCACGTGGTAGGCGACGAACCGGTAGACCTGCGCCGAGAAGTTCACCGGCGACCCGTGCGTGAGGTGGCCGCCCTGGTCGAGCGCGAGACCCATGACCGTGTCGCCCGGCTCAAGCACCGCGGCGTATGCGGCCATGTTCGCCTGGGCGCCGGCGTGCGGCTGGACGTTGGCGTGCTCCGCGCCGAACAGCGCCTTCGCGCGCTCGATCGCGAGGGACTCCGCAACATCGACCCACTCGCAGCCGCCGTAGTACCGCTTGGCCGGATAGCCCTCGGCATACTTGTTGGTGAGGACGCTGCCGACCGCTTCGAGCACCGCCGGGCTCGCGTAGTTCTCGCTCGCGATGAGCTCGATCTTCTCGACCTGCCGTTTCCGCTCGCCCTGGATGGCGGCGAACACCTCTGGATCGGTGCGCTCGATCTCGCTCATGAGCTCATGTCCCCTCTCGCTTCGCGCCTACGGCTGCTGTGCTCGCGTGGGCCCACCCTCGCTCGATCTCGGCGATCTGGCCCCGGCGGCGCGCATGCCGTGCATCCTGCATCACGCGCGCGCCGAGGAACGCATCGACAATGCTCTTCGCGAGCTCGACGCCGATGACGCGCTCGCCCAGCGTCAGGTAGTTCACGTTCACGTGCTCGACCGCGTCGCGCGCCGACCACTCGTCGCTCACGACCGCGGCGTACACCCCCTGCAGCTTGTTCGCGGCGATCATCGGGCCGATCCCGGAACCGCAGGTGAAGATGCCCCGCTCGACATCGCCAGCCGCGACCGCGCGCGCGAGCTTCACCGCGTACTCGGGGTAGTCGATGGGCGACGTCGTGGACGCGCCGTAGTCGACTACCACGTGGCCCTTGCTCGAAAGGTGCCCCGCGAGCTCACGCTTGAGCGACTGGCCCGCGTGATCGGCCGCGAGCCCGATGCGCACTACGAGTAGGCCTCGGTGTGCGCGAGCGCCTCCTCGATCTGGGCCGTCGTGATCGCGCCCTCCCGCAGGATGCGGATGGGCTCGGTCGTGCAGTCGACGACCGTCGACGGCACGCCGCCCGTCGTCGGGCCGCCGTCGAGCACGAGGCCGATGCGCCCGTCGAGCTGCGCCATGACCTCCTGCGCCGTGCGTGTGTCGCCCTGACCGGAGCGGTTCGCGCTCGTCACGGGCAGGCCGCCGCCGCTCGCGGCGATGAGGCGGCGCGCGACGTCGTTGGCGGGCACGCGGAACGCGAGGGTCCCGCGTCGCGGCGCGACGAGGACCAGCGACAGCGGTCCGGGCCAGAAGCGGGCCGCGAGCACGCGCGCCGCGGGCGTCACCATCGCGCTCGCGTTCAAGTTTGACGCGTCCGACAGCAGGACCGGGATGCGCTTGTCCTTCGGCCGGTCCTTCGCAAGGAACAGCTTCCGAACATGATCGTGTCCGGCGGCAAGGCCGTAGACGGTGTCGGTCGGAAAGGCGACGAGCTCTCCGCGGCCGAGCGCGGCCGCCGCCTCCTCGACCGTTCCGGGCGCATCCGCCCGCATGAGGCGCGTCTTCACGGACCGATGATAGCCACCGAGATCCGCGAGAGGTCCTCCGCGATCAGCGCCCCGACGCCTCGTCGTGCGAGCCACGCTCGCCCGCGTGCGGCGACGCGCCGGGCTCGCGCATCATGTCGTCCCAGACGTCCTGTGCCTTGTCCAGGAAGCGGTCCCATGGCTTGTCAGAGTGGTGATCGGACCAGCGGGTGCGGAACTCCGGCTCGACCTCCGCCCATGGCCGGCCCGCGTACTCGGTGCGCAGCTCGTGGCCGACCTTGTAACCGGGTTCGACGTCTTCCCAGCGCTCGGTCCGGCCGCGCTGCTCCCAGCGCTCACGGTAGCGCGGAGCCTCCTCCGCCCATCCGGGGTCCTCGGCGTGATCCTTCGTGTGAGGCACTCGGCCCTCCTTTTCGAGTGGTTGTGGCCGAGGACCCTGCAGTCCCGATGCCGCTGGGCGGCATGATTGCCGGCGATGCAATCGCAAGCGGTCTTCCTCGACGCTGCCGGCGTGCTCCTCGACACGGCCGTCATGCCGGCGCTGTGGCACCGAGCGGTCGGCCGCCACCTCGCCCCGCTCCTCGGCGGCACCGCCGAGCAGTGGGCCGCCGCGAACGCGGCCGCCCTCGAGCCGTGGATCGCACGCGTCACGGAGGCCGCGCGGCGGGCAGGACCGCGTAAGGGCTCCCGGGATGCGCACGTCGCGGCGCGCATCGCGTGGCTTACCGACATGTGCGAGCACGTCGGCGTGCCCGTGCCGGCGGACGCGGAGACCGTCGCGAAGGACGCGGCGCGCATCTGCGGCGAGCAGGTTCGCGCGCCGTTCGGCGACGCCGTCGAAGCCGTGCGCGCGCTGCACAGCGGGGGCTACACCCTCTACACCTCGACCGGCCAGCCGTCGTGGGAGATCGCGGCATACCTGCGCGCGATGGGTATCGGTGACCTGTTCGAGCGCACCTACGGCTGCGACCTGGTGGACCGCTGGAAGACCGGCCCGCACTTCTACCGCGCGATCTGCGAGGATGCCGGGATCGATCCCCGCCGCGCCGTGACGGTGGACGACGCTGCCATCGTCCTCGACTGGGCGAAGAAGGCCGGCATGCGGACGTTCCTGCTCGGCGGCCAGGGTGGCGGCCAGCGCCATGAGCGCATCGCCTCGCTCGTGGAGCTGGAGCCGCTGATCTAGCTAAACCCCGCGGCCTTGCTGCCTTGCGGCGCGGCTTCGCCGCACAGGGCCCCTGCCCCTGCGGCTCGCGGGGACCCCTGCGGCTCGGTCGGGCAAAGCCCTCCCGCGCCTGAGCCGCTCGCGGGGATCCCTGCGGCTCGGTCGGGCGAGAGCCCTCCCTCGCCTGCTACGCGGTCGAGCGAATCGATGCCAGCAAGTCGTCCAGCGTGTCGTAGCTCTCGGCGACGCCGGTCTCCATCCCGGACTTCAGGACGCCGTCGCGGGCCTCCAGCGATTCGTACCGAATTGTCGTCGTGCAGGTTGTCTTGCCGTTCTGCTCGAGCAAGACCATCGTGTCGAGCGCCTCGCCCGAGTACCAGGGGTCGTCGAACTTCTCCGTGTTGACGAGGCGCTCGGGCCGGACGATCTCGCGGTACACGCCGCCCATCGCCAGCTCGTTCCCGTCGGTGCCGCGCCAGACGAAGCGGTAGGCGCCGCCGACCTTCAAGTCGACCTCGCAGACCGCGAAGGTCCAGCCCCCGCGCACGCCGAGCCAGCGCTTGAGCAGCTCGGGCTTGGTCCAGGCGTCGAAGACCAGACTGCGCGGCGCGTCGAGGACGCGCGTCATGGCGATCTCCCGGTCGGAGGGTGTCGTGATCTGCAATGTCGCGGTGTTCGTCATCGGTGCTCTCCTTACGAACTATCGCTTCGTGTGCGATCGCTCCGTGTGTCCGCGTTGCTTCGCCGTTGTCTGCTTCGTCGTCGGGGTCTTCAACTCCTCGAGCAGGGCGTCGAGGCGCTCGTAGTTGTCCTCCCAGATCGTCCGGTAACGCTCCAGCCAGGCGGTGGCAGCCGCGAGGGGCCGACCCTCGATCCGCGACGGCCGCCGCTGCGCGTCGCGACCCCGTGTGATGAGGCCCGCGCGCTCGAGCACCTTCAGGTGCTTGGACACCGCTGCCTGGCTCATCTCGAACGGCTGGGCCAGGTCCGTCACCGACGCATCGCCGGTGGCGAGCCGGGCGAGGATCGCGCGGCGCGTGGGGTCGGCGAGCGCCGCGAACGTGACGTCGAGTGGGTTCCCCACCTGCTGTCCATAACCGGATGGTTGCATAACTTTATGGTTGTATACGACCCCGGGCGGGCTGTCAAGCGCCCTCGGCTACACGGTCCAGTCCAGGACGACCTTGCCGCAGTCGCCGCTGCGCACCACCTCGAATGCCTCGGCGAAGCGCTCCGCCGGGAAGCGATGCGTGATGACGGGGCTGATGTCGAGCCCGCTCTGGAGCATCGTGCCCATGCGATACCAGGTCTCGAACATCTCGCGGCCGTAGATGCCCTTGAGCGTGAGGCCGCGGAAGATGATCTGGTTGACGTCGATCGGCACCTCTTCGCTCGGGATGCCGAGGAGCGCGATGCGGCCGCCGTTGTTCATCACGTCGAGCATCGAGCGCAGCGCGGCCGGGCTGCCCGACATCTCGAGGCCGATGTCGTAGCCCTCGGTCATGCCGAGCCGGGCCATGACGGCGCGCAGGTCTTCGGTGGCTGGCACCGCGAGGGTCGCGCCCATGCGCCGCGCGAGGTCGAGCCGGTACTCGTTCGTGTCGGTGACCACGATGTGACGGGCGCCGACGAACCGCGCGAGCGTCGCGGCCATACAGCCGATCGGGCCGGCACCTGTGATGAGGACGTCCTCGCCGGCGAGGTCGTACGAGAGCGCGCTGTGCACGGCGTTCCCCAGCGGATCGAGGCACGCGCCGATCTCATCCGCCATGTTCGCCGGCAGCGAGTACGCGTTGCTGGCCGGCACCCCGACCCTGTCCGCGAACGCGCCGTCGCGCTGGATGCCGATCCCCTCGGTATTCCGGCACAGGTGGCGGCGGCCGGCCCGGCAGTTCCGGCAGTGTCCGCACGTGACGTGGCCCTCCACCGCGACCCGCTGCCCGGTCGCGAAGCCGCGCACCTCACTGCCGACCTCGACGACGGTGCCCATGAACTCGTGCCCGATGACGCGCGGCACCGTGATCGTCTCCTGCGCCCAGGCATCCCACTTCCAGATGTGCAGGTCGGTGCCGCAGATCGAGGTGTAATGGACACGCACGAGCAGGTCGTTGGGGCCGATCGTTGGCGCAGAGACCTCCTCGAGCCAGATACCGGCCTCCGGCCGGCTCTTCACGAGCGCGCGCATCAGATCGGGAACATCAGATGATGCCCAGCTCGCGCCCGGCCGTGGCGAACGCCGCGACCGCTCGATCGACGTGCTCCGGCTGGTGTGCCGCCGAGAGCTGCACGCGGATGCGCGCCTGGCCCTTCGGCACGACCGGATACGAGAACGCGATGACGTAGATGCCGAGCTCGAGCAGGCGGTCCGCGAGCCTGGTCGCGAGGGCAGCGTCGCCGAGCATGACCGGCACGATGGCGTGGTCGCCCGGCACGAGCGTGAACCCCTGTTGCGTCATCCCTTCGCGAAAGCGCCCCGCGTTCGTGACGAGCCTGGCCCGCAGATCCGCGGAGCTCTCGATGAGATCGAGCACGGCGATCGAGGTGGCGGCGATCACGGGCGCGAGGGTGTTCGAGAAGAGGTATGGGCGGGAGCGCTGCCGCAGCAGGTCGACGACCTCTTTGCGCCCACTGGTGTATCCGCCGGAGGCACCGCCGAGCGCCTTGCCGAGCGTGCCGGTGATGATGTCGACACGCGTGAGGACGCCGCGGTGCTCGTGCGAGCCGCGCCCGTTCGCGCCCATGAACCCGACGGCGTGCGAGTCGTCGACCATGACCATCGCCCCGTAGCTGTCGGCGAGCTCGCACACGCGCTCCAGGTTTGCGACGATCCCGTCCATCGAGAAGACGCCGTCGGTCGCGATAAGGCGGAACCGCGCTCCGGCCGCCGCCTGCAGCTGGCTCTCGAGATCGGCCATGTCGTTATTGGCGTAGCGGAGGCGCCTCGCCTTGCAGAGCCGGATGCCGTCGATGATCGACGCATGGTTCAGCGCGTCGCTGATGACGGCGTCCTCCTCGCCGAGGATGGTCTCGAACAGGCCGCCGTTCGCATCGAAGCACGACGAGTACAGGATCGTGTCCTCCGTGCCGAGGAAGCGCGTGAGCCGGTCCTCGAGCTCCTTGTGGATCGCCTGCGTGCCGCAGATGAACCGCACGGAGGACATCCCGTAGCCCCAGCGCTCGAGCGCGGCGTGCGCGGCCTCGACGACGCGCGGGTGATCGGAGAGGCCGAGGTAATTGTTCGCGCAGAAGTTCAGGACCTCGGCACCGGTGATCACGCCGATCTCCGCACCCTGCGGCGAGGTGATGACGCGCTCGCGCTTGTAGAGGCCGGCCTCCTGCACCGCGGCGAGCTCGCTTCGAAGGTGCTCGAGGAACGCGCTGCTCACGGCGCAATCATCGCGCCGCCCGGGTCGGCGCGCAGCACGAGCACGCGCTCGGCGCCCGCGAGGTCGCGGAGGATCTCGCCGGCATGCTCGGCGGCCAGCTTGCGTGCCTGCGGCGGATCGCACTCGAAGAAGGCGACGCCGTGCTTGCGGAGCACGCGCGGGAGATCCGCGATGGCTCGCCGAATGAGCGCGAGCCCGTCCGTCCCAGCGAGCACTGCGGCACGCGGCTCGAACGCGAGCGAGGCGCGCTCCATCCGTTCCCTGCGCCTGTCGCCGCCTGCGGCGCGGCTTCGCCGCACAGGGGCCCCTGCCCCTGCGGCTCGCGGGAGCCGCTGCGGCTCGGGTGGGTCAAGCCCGCCCTCGCCTGATACAGCGAGTGCTTCAGCGAGTGTTGCTGCGCTCAGGTATGGAAGATTCGCGGCGACGGCGTCCACTCGCTCGCGGACGGGCTCGAGCAGGTCGCCCTGCCGGAAGTCGATCCGGTCAGCGACGCCATGCGCGGCGGCGTTCGCGCGCGCGACCTCGAGCGCCCCGGCGGAGGTGTCCGTCGCGATGACGCGGAGGGCCGGCCGGTGCGCCGCCACGGCGACGGCGATCGCGCCGCTGCCGGTGCCGACATCCGCGACGAGCCGGGCGCCTGACGCGAGGACCGCATCCACGAGCATCTCCGTCTCAGGTCGCGGGATGAGCACGCGGGGATCCACCGCGAAGCGCAGCCCGTAGAACTCCTTCCAGCCGCGCAGGTAGGCGACGGGCTCGCCCACGGCGCGCCGCTCGATGAGGGCGCGGAATGTCGCTTCGCGCTCGGCGTCGACCGATGCTTCCGGGTAGGCGTAGAGGTCCTCCTTGGTGATACCGAGCGCGTGGGCGAGCAGCACGTCGGCGTCGAGGGGCTCGAGTCGTGCGAGCGCGGCGACGCGAAGCTCCGCCCGCGTGTGCATCGCAGCAAGTATCCGTATCGTCAGCTCGTGCTCGGGATCCAGGACGTGCGAGCGGCGCGCGCGGTCGTCGATAGGCATCTCGAGCGCTCGCCGCTCGAGCACTCGCCCTACCTGTCGCGGGCCTTCGGGGTGGATCTGCACCTCAAGCTCGAGAGCCTGCGCCCGACGCGCAGCTTCAAGGTACGCGGTGCGCTCAACCGGCTGTCGGCGCTCGAAGCGGGCGCGCACGCCCGCGGAGTCGTGACCGCCTCAGGCGGCAATCACGGGCAGGGCGTGGCCTACGCCGCGCACGTCCTCGGGACCTCCGCCGTCATCGTGATGCCCGAGACCGTCTCGCACTCGATCGTCGAGGTGTGTCGTGCGTACGGGGCCGAGGTCGTGTTGCGCGGCGCGATCTACGACGATACGGTCGGGGTCGCGCATGAGATCGCGCGCGGGCAGGGCCGTACGTTCGTGCATGCCTACGGCGACCCGCTCGTCATCGCGGGTCAGGGAACGATCGGCCTGGAGATCCTGGAGGACCTCACCGACGTTGACACCGTCGTCGTGCCGATCGGAGGTGGCGGGCTCATCTGCGGCATCGCTCTCGCGATCAAGGAGGGCGCACCCAGGCCTGTCCGCGTCATCGGTGTCGAGCCTGAGGGGTCCGACAACGTCCGCCGCTCCGTCGCGGCCGGCCGGCCCGTCACGCTGGACGCCCCGAAAAGCGTGGCGGAACGGCTCGTCGCGAGGAGCACAGAGGCGCTGAACGTCGAGCTGGCGACGCGCTACGTCGACGAGATCGTCACCGTCGACGATGCCGCGATCGAGGCCGCGTCGTACGAGTACCTCGCGCGTCTGTCGCTGCTCGTCGAGCCGGCGGGGGCCGCGTCGCTGGCGGCCGTCCGGTCGGGCAGGCTCGAGCCGGGGAGGCGGACAGCGCTCATCGTGAGCGGCGGCAACATCCCCGCCGAGGCGCTCTCGGCCCTGTTGCGCGCGGGCGCCGGGGCCGGGTAGCAGATGGCGACGCATCACGCCGAGATCCGCCTGCGGACCACGGCCCGCGAGGTGACGGTCGACATCACGGATCGTGTGCGCGGGATCGTGCGCGCGTCCGGTATCCAGGACGGCCTCTGCCTCATCGCATCGGCGCACACGACGGCCGGCATCTTCCTGAACGAGAACGCGGATCCGGACGTGCAGAGCGATCTCCTCGCGCAGCTGTCACGCATCGTCCCGGACGCGGGTGACTTCCGCCACGCAGAGGGGAACTCGCCCGCCCACATCAAGTCCGTGCTCGTCGGGAGCGACGTGACGCTGGCCGTGCGGCAGGGCGATTGCGTCCTCGGGCGGTGGCAGGGCGTGTATTTCGCGGAGCTCGACGGGCCGCGGGCGCGCGTTGCGACCGTAACTGTCAGCGGGGACGCGCTGGTCTAGTGTCCTGCGCCGGATGCGATCCGCCGCCGGCGCGGGACACTAGATAGACTCCCTCGCTCCAGCGATCAACGGGGAGGCGGCCATCAGCAGCGCGGTCACGCACGCTCCGGCAACGGTCATCTCCGCGCGCGAAGCTGAGCGCGTCCTTGGCACGGCGCTCTCGCGCGGCGGCGAGTGGGCGGAGCTCTTCTGGGAGCGGCATCACACCGTGACGCTGACCCTTGACGACGACAAGATCGAGGAAGCGATCATCGGCGTCGACCAGGGCGCGGGGATCCGGATCCGCGTCGGGGAACGCCAGAACTTCGCGAACGCCAACATCGCCGACGCCGACGACCTGATGACCCTGGCGGCGCGGGCCGCGGCGAGCGTCGCGGAAGACACCGAGACGGAGCGCGTCCAGCTCCGACCGGACGACGTGCCCCGCACGCACGATGTGCTGGTGGATCCCCGGACCGTCCCGATCCCTCGCAAGGTCGCGCTGCTCCGGCGTGGGAACGACGTCGCGAGGGCCACCGATCCGCGCATCCATCAGGTCACGGTCTACTACGGCGAGAGCATCCAGGACGTCGTCATCGCGAACAGCGACGGGCGCTACCGCACCGACACTCGGGTCCGGACGAACTTCGCGCTCATCGCCGTCGCGAAGCAGGGCGAAGTCCTCGAGTCGGGCTTCGAGGCGATCCGTACCAGCCGCGGGTTCGAGACGCTGACCGACGAGACGATCGACGACTGCGCGCGAACGGCCGCACGGCGCGCGACCAAGAACGTCGATGCGGAGCCGGCTCCCGCCGGGACCTACACGGTCGTTCTGTCCGCCGAGGCGGGCGGAACCCTCGTCCACGAGTCGGTCGGGCACGGGCTCGAGGCCGACCTGAATCTGCGCGGCATGAGCGTGTACTCCGGCAGGATCGGTGAGCAGGTCGCCAGCCCGCTGATCACCGTGATCGATGACGGCACCGATCCGGGACAGCGAGGGACCGCGGCGCTTGATGACGAGGGAACTCAGACGCAACGCACGGTGCTCATCGAGAACGGGATCCTCCGCACGTACATGAGCGACCGGAAACACGCGCGGCTGCTGGGCATCCCAGAGAGCGGGAACGCGCGGCGGCAGTCGTTTCGGCACCTGCCCATCTGCCGGATGACCAACACGCTGATCGCGCCCGGCGAGAGCGACCCCGCCGAGATCCTCGCGTCGGTGGAGGACGGCATCTTCGTGCGCAAGATGGGCGGCGGCCAGGTCGACGTCGTGAGCGGCAACTTCGCGTTCGAGGTCACCGAGTCGTACCGGATCCGTGATGGGCGTCTCGCCGAGCCGCTGCGAGGCGCCACGCTGGTGGGCCAGGGTCCGAAGCTCATGAGCGAGATCGACATGGTCGGTCGGGACCTCGGCTACTCGACCGGGACGTGCGGCAAGGATGGCCAGGGCGCTCCGGTCGCCGATGCGCAGCCGACGCTGCGGATCCCGTCGGTGGTCATCGGCGGAAGGTGAAGGCATGAGGGATCCGTGACCGAGCGCCTCGCGAACGATGCCATCGTCGACCGCGCGATCGAGGCTCTGCGCCGACAGAGCGCCGAGGCGGAAGTGTTCCTTCGCGATTCAGCGACGACCTCGATCGAGGTGAAGGACGGCGCTATCGAGAACGTCCTCGCCCGCGGCGAACGCGGGATCGGGATACGCGTGATCGACGAGCAAAGAATGGGGTTCGCGTTCACGAGCGACCTGTCGACGAGCGGCATCGACGAGTGCGTGCTTGCGGCGCGGTCGATGTCCGCGGTCACGGAGCCCGACCCCGACCTGCGGATCGCGCGGGGAGACACCGATGAGGTGGACCTCGGCATCCTCGAGGGCGTCTGCGACCGCTCCGTGGAGCAGCGCGCCGAAGCCGCGTTCGCGGCAGAGCGCGCGGCCCGCGCGCTCGATGCGCGCGTGACCGGTTTCCGCAAGACCCGCTATCACGACGGTCGGAGCACGACCATCCTCGCGACGACCTCCGGCGCCCGCGGATCCTATGGTGAGAGCTGGTCGGGCCTCGACACCTCGGTCATCGCGAGCGACGCTGCCGACCGACAGGTCGGATCTCACGCGCGGGCGTCGCGCAGGAGCGCCGAGATCGATCCCGAGGCCATCGGGCGGTACGCCGCCGGCATCGCCGTCGGGAAGCTCGGCGCTCGAACGCTCGCGACGCAGAAGCTACCGGTGGTGCTCGAGCCGTACCAGGCCATGTCGCTGCTCGGCGCGATCGCGCCGCTGTTCTCCGCCGAGAACGTGCTCAAGGGCAAGAGCCTCTTCGCGGGGAGGATCGGTGAGTCGGTCGCGAGCGCAAGCGTGACGATCATCGACGACGCGCGCTTGTCCGGTGGTCTGCGCACCGCGCCCTTCGACGGGGAGGGCACGGCAACGCGTCAGAAGACCCTGGTCGGCGGTGGTGTCCTCCAGGGCTATCTGACATCGCTGAAGACCGCGTCGAGGCTCGGCGCCGAGCCGACCGGCAACGCCCGGCGCAGCTCGTACTCGGGCCCAAGCCGCATCGGTCCGTCCAACTTCTTCATCCAGGCCGGGAGGGAGGACGCGGGCGCGCTCGTGCGTGATCTCGACCGCGCCCTGCGGATCACCTCGCTCCTGAACTTGCACACGATCGACCCCATCTCGGGCGAGTTCTCGCTCGGCGTGGCCGGCGATTACCTCGAGCGTGGCGAGCGGCAGTACCCGGTGCAGGGGATCACGATCGCGGGCAACCTCCTCGGCCTCCTGGCCTCGATCTCGGGGGTCGGAAGCGACCTCACGTTCGGCGGAGCGGGTGCCGGGAGCCCGACGCTCGTCATCTCCGAGCTCTCGGTCGGGGGGACTTGATGGAGCCTGCGACCTGCGCCGCCTTCGAGTGCTTGGGCTCGCAGGGACCCTGCGGCTGATGCGGCTCATCCGGGACTCCAAGAGGTCCGACGCGGCAAGCTCTATCAACGAGGCGACGACCATCCTCAAGCACTCGTTCCCGGACTGACGCGGCCGCCGTGGCGCGCAAGGTCCTCGGCGGGATCGCCCCCCTCCGGTTCGGCGAGGGACGCGAGTGCAGCTTCCCCGCCTCGCTCGCCGCGGCCACGATCGGACACGCCCGAGTGAGGTCCGCCGGCGGAAGCGAAGCTCATGCAGGCGCCCGAGCGATGGACGAACTGCAGAGCAGGTACGAGTGGCTCATGGGGTGCTCGGGCACGGCGTTCGACGCCCGGATCGACGAGGCGACCTGGGATCCGGTCGCGGCGACGCCGCGCGATGCTGCGACGCTCGCGCGCGGTGCGGCCGCCGCCGGTGTACGAATGGATGTGGTCAGCCCGCCGTTCGACGAGGAGATGCGCGAGCTGGTGCTCGCGCGGATCAAGGAGCAGATCGACGCGGGCACGCCGCCCCTTGCGCGCGGCCTCGTCGGCCCGTCGGAATACGGGCTCATCGTCGGGTACGACGACGCCGGGCCGGCCTTCCTCGCGCGCACCTACTTCGATCGCGGCGCGGAGCCGACGCGCGTGGGCTGGGAGGCCTTCGTCGACGATGAGCACGGCACGCCCGTATTCCTCGATCACGTCGCGGCCGCGGACCGAGCGCGTGCCGCGCTCGGCGGCCTCGACGCGGGGATCGCCGCGGCTGGTGCGACCGAGGAGGCGCTGCGCGCCTGGGTCGCGGGCCTCCGCGACGACGGGCGCTGGGCGGACGCGCGGCACGCGGGCCAGGGCGCCTTCGCGGATCACACCATGCGGACGATCCTCGCCGACAAGCGACGCGCCGCCGCGCGCTTCCTGCGCGGCCTCCGTGCGGAGTTTCCGGCGCGCCCGGGATCCGATCTGCTGCGCGCTGCTGAGTCGTACGGGTACGTGCTCGACGCCGCGACGAAGGGCGGCATCGGCTTGTTCGAGGCATCCGTCGCGATGCGGTTCGCCGATCCCGGTCACCGCCGCGGCTGGGCGAACGCGCTCGAGGCGGCGATCGGCCACGAGCGCGAGGCGCAAGGCGCGCTGCGGGCCGCCCGGGCGGTGCTCGGATGAACGACCTCCTCGCCGCGGCGCTGCTCGGACTCATCCAGGGTCTCACCGAGTTCCTGCCCATCAGCTCGACCGCGCATCTGGCTCTCGCCGAGAAGCTCCTTCGGCTCGATCCCGCGCGCTACGGCCTGACCTTCACCGTCGCGCTCCACATGGGGACGCTCCTCGCGATCCTCCTCTACTACGCGCGGGTGTGGGTCGGTCTCGTCGCTGATGTCCTGCGCGGACGATTCACGCTTCCCTTGCTCCTCCTCGTCGCAACAGTCCCGGCGGTCGTCGTGGCGCTGGTATTCGACGACCTCATCGCGGGGCCGCTGCGCGAACCGCTCAGCATCGCGGCGGCGCTGGTCGTGGGCTCGGCCGTCTTCCTTCTTGCGGAGCGCATGGCAACTGACCGCCGCGGCGAGGCGACCAGGAGCGACGCAGCCGCGATCGGCGTCGCCCAGGCGCTCGCGCTCATCCCCGGCATGTCGCGGTCCGGACTCACGATCTCGACGGGGCTTGCGCGCGGGCTCCGTCGCGACCAGGCGACGCGTCTTTCATTTCTGCTCTCCACGCCGGCCGTGTTCGGCGCCGGGCTCAAGACCGTCCTCGACGCGCGACAGGCCAGCGCCGTCTTCGACCACCCGGATGCGCTCGCGGTCGGCTTCGTCGTCTCGTTCGTGAGCGGTATCGCGGCGATCGCGTTCCTGGTGCGCTTCCTGCGCGGCCATTCGCTCGCCTGGTTCGTCCCCTACCGGCTCGCGCTCGCGGCCCTCATCGTCGCGGCGGTCGCCGCGGGGAGGCTGTAGTGGCGACGCCATTCCAGAAGTCCGAGCTCCTCGTCCGACAGGCGACGGCCGCAGACCTTCCTCAGCTCATCGAGCTCCGCTGGGCTTCCTCGATCGAGGACGACGTGGTGCGCGAGCCGCGCCCGGCCTTCGAGGCGCGGATGCGGGCGTTCCTCGAGCGCGCCATCGCCGATCCGCGCTGGGCGGTCTGGGTCGCCGCCGACGGCGACCGGCTCGTCACGACCGTGTACGCGCAGATCGTGCCGAAGGTCCCGCGGCCGTCGCCGAGCGGGGCTTGGGTGTACCTCGCGGGGATGTTCACCCGCGCCGAGCGGCGCGGCGAAGGGATCGGGTCACGCGTCCTGGGCGCCGTTCGGGAGTGGGCCACGCTGCGGGGACTTGAGTTGATCATGCTCTGGCCAAGCGAGCGCTCCGTCCCGTTCTACGAGCGTGCGGGATTCCGCGAGGCAGACGCGCTGGAGCTCGAGCTTTGACGCTTCATATCCTTGCGCCAGCTGATCGGAGGATGAAGTGGATCTTGGACTGAAGGGCAAGACCGCGCTCGTCGCGGCCGCGAGCAAGGGCCTTGGGCGCGCGATCGCGGAGGAGTTCGGACGCGAGGGCGCGCGTGTTGCCATGTGCAGCCGGGACGAGGCCGCGATCGCGCGTGCCGCGCGCGAGGTGACGGAGAAGACGGGCGCCGAGACGCACGCGATCGTGGCCGATCTCGCGACCGTCGACGGGTGCGAGCGCTTCGTGAACGAGGCGGTCGCGACGTTCGGCGGCATCGACGCGCTCGTCGTGAACGCTGGTGGTCCGCCGCCCGGCAGGTTCGACGATCTCGACGACGCGAAGTGGCAGGCCGCGATGGACCTGACACTCATGTCGGCGGTCCGCCTCACCCGGATGGCGCTTCCCGAGCTGCGGCGGTCGAAGGGGTCGATCGTGTACTCGACGTCGACATCAGTACGCCAACCGACCCAATACCTCAACCTCATCCTGTCGAACGCGCTCCGCGCGGCGGTGCATGGGATGCTGAAGACGCTCTCGAAGGATCTCGCGCCGGATGGCATCCGCGTGAACGCCGTCCAGCCAGGCCGCATCGCGACCGACCGGCTCATCGAGCTGGACACCGTCACGGCGAAGAGCACGGGGAAGTCGCTGGAGGAGGTCCGTGCGAACTGGGAGAAGACCGTCATCCCGCTCGGCCGCTACGGACGGCCCGACGAGTTCGCCGCCGCGGTCGTGTTCGTCGCCTCACCGAAGGCCTCCTACATCACCGGCGTGTCGCTCCAGGTCGACGGCGGCCTGCTCATGTCGATGTTCTGAGAACCTTCTCCCCCACCTCGATGACTCTCCCCAATGGTGGGTGCTACCCTTACTTCCCGTGGCACAGGTAAAGGGTCGACCGCGTCCGACCCGCCTCACGACGAAGAACCAGGCGACGATTCCCGTTGCGGCGCTGCGCAAAGCCGGATTGCGGGCCGGTGACACGATCCACATCGAGGCGATCGGTCCAGGGAGGGTCGTGATCACGCGCGCGACGGATCCGATCCAGAAATACGCAGGCTCTCTCACAGGCGTCTACCCGAAGGGGTACCTCAAGAAGCTTCGGGGCGAATGGCGCTGGTAGTCCTCGACGCCAGCGTCATCATCGCGCTTCTGAACGAAGCAGATGCGAAGCACGATGCCGCGGTCACTGCTCTCACCGCTCTGCCGGCGGAGGAGCTCGTGATCTCGGCAAGCACGCTGGCCGAGATTCTCGTCGGTCCGTACCGCGCGGGGAGCCGAGCGGAGCGGATGGTCGAGGGATTCGTTGCCGACCGGCTACGTGTGGAGCCAGTGAGCGCAGATATCGCGCGACGATCTGCTCGATTGCGCGCGAGCTCCAACACGCTGCGCTTGGCGGACGCGCTCGTGATCGCTACCGGAGAGGCGCTCGCCGCGACGACGATCCTGACCGCCGATCGCGCGTGGGCGCGATCCAGCCGACGTGTCCGTGTGATCTGATGTGATCGTCCACGAGCGACTTGGTCCCCACGTGTTCCGGCTGCCGATCGAGAAGATCCGTGCCGGCTACAAGAGCGACATCTACTTCGCCCGCACGAAGCTCATCCTCGAGCGTGACGAGCGGCGGGACCGCGTGACGATGCAGGTCTTCCAGAAGCGCGAGGACGCCGTCGTCGTCGGCACCGACCACGCGCTGGCCATCCTCCACGTTGGGGCGGGCCGCTACCGCGACCGCGCGGACGCGGAGGCGCTGTTCGCGCGTTACCTCCAGGGCGAGCGACGGCTGTACGCGTTCTGGGCCGATCTTCCCCAGGGAGACTGGTCCGTGTATGAGCCCCTCGCACGGGAGGTGTTCGAGACGTCGCGCGAGCTCGCCACACTCTGGGAGCCGGGGTGGCGGGATCTCGAAGTCCGATCGCTGCGCGACGGCGAGGTCGCACAGCCGTACGAGCCGGTCATGCACATCGACGGCGAGTATCAGTCGTTCGCGCACCTCGAGACGCTCTACCTCGGCGCCCTCACCGAGGGCACCCGCGTCGCGACGAACACGCGAGAGGTGGTGCATGCCGCGCGCGGGAAGCCCGTGATCATGTTCGGGGCGCGGCACCAATCCCACGAGGCGCAGGCGGGCGGCGGATACGCGGCCTACGTGGGCGGCGCGGTAGCCGTATCGACCGACGAGCAGGGCGAGTGGTGGGGCTCGAAGGGTCTCGGCACCGTCCCCCACGCGCTTATCGCCGTGTACGGCGGCGACACGACGGTCGCGACGCTGAAGTTCGACGAGCACATCAACCGCGCGACCGATGCCGTCGGGCACCTCACCGCTCGGGGTACTCCGGAAGGCCATGTCAACGTCACGGCACTGGTCGACTTCCAGAACGACGTCGTGAACACCTCGCTCGGCGTCGCGCACGCGCTCGGCACGCGCCTCTGGGGCGTCCGCGTCGACACGAGCGAGCGCCTCATCGACAGATCGGTCCTGCGCGAGCTGGACGAGTGCGGCGGTCTCGCCGAGGACGGCGTCCGGGGCGGCGTGACGCCACGCCTCGTGGAGCTCCTGCGCGAGGCCCTCGACCGCGCTGGCTACGTGCACGTGCGGATCGTGGCGTCCGGCGGGTTCAGCGCGGAGAAGATCGATCGTTTCGAGGAGCTCGGCGTGCCGGTCGACGTGTACGGCGTCGGCTCGGCGCTCGTGCACGGCGAAGGATTCGACCACACCGCCGACATCGTGCGCGTCGAAAGACGCGACCTCGCGAAAGTGGGCCGCCGCTACGTCGCGAGCGAACGGCTCGAACAGGTCGACTGGGACGCGCTGGTCGGCCCCCGCGAGATCGCGCGCCCGTGAGCGCGCTCGATCTTGCGATCCTCGTGATCGGGCTCGCCGTCGCGGGGCTGGCCAAGGGAGCGACGGGCATGGGGCTGCCGCTCGTCGCCACGCCGATCGTCGCGAGCGTCTTCGGTCCGCGGGCCGCGGTCGTCATCGTGACGATCCCGATCTTCGTGTCGAACTCGCTCCTGCTTGCGCAGGGCTGGCGCCGCACCGGGGTGCTCCGGGGCCTCACGCCGATCATCGTCGCGAGCATCGTCGGCACGACCATCGGCGTGCAGCTCCTGGCCTCGCTCGATCAGCGTACGTTCGCGATCCTCATCACCCTGATGGTCGCGATCTTCCTGCTCCGCGGCGATCGGCTCATCGGTGACGATCCGCGAGCGCGGCGTGCGCGTCTGCTCGGTCCCCTCGTCGGGTTCGTCGGCGGTGTCCTGCAGGGGACGACCTCGATCGCGAGCCCGCTCGTCGGCTCCTTCTTTCACACCCTGCGCCTCCCGCCGCGCGACTTCGTGCTCGTGCTCGCGGCGGTGTTCGAGATCAACTCGATCGTGCAGGTCATCGGCTACGCGCTGCTTGGGCTGTTCACGCCCGAGGTCCTGGCACTCGGCATCATGGGCCTCGTGCCGACGCTCCTCGCGCTCATGGCCGGGATCTACCTGCGGGGCCGGATGGACGCGGCGCGCTTTCGCTCGGTCATCGTGGTGCTGCTCATCCTGAGTGTCGTGAACCTGCTGTATCGGAGCTTCATCGCGTGATCGAGATCGTGCCCGGGCTGCACGCGATCCGGCTGCTCGGTTCGAGGAGCTACCTCATCGACGACGGGGACCTCACGCTCATCGACGCCGGCCTGCGTGGCTCCGCCCCGCTCCTGCGCTGGTACCTGTCGCGGCTCGGCCGGTCGATGACCGACATCCGCAGGATCGTTCTGACACATGGCCATCCCGACCACATCGGCGGGGTCCATGAGATCGCCGCGCTCTCAGGCGCAGAGGTCCTCATGCATGCGGCGGATACCGATCGGCTCCGCCGAGTCACCCTGCGGGAGGTCGTGCAGCGGCCGCTTGCAGGCACCGTGGTGGCCCTCCTCACACGGGCGCCCGCGGACCCCCGCCCGCTGTGCGACGGCGACCTGTTACCCGGCCTCGGCGGCGTCGAGATCGTGCACACCCCCGGTCATACGCCGGGCAGCGTATGTCTCTACGCCCGCAAGCACCGGCTCCTCATCGTCGGTGACGTGCTGCAGGTCATCCGCGGACGCATCTCGCCGCCGAGCCACCTCTTCACGGAGGATATGGAGCTGGCGCGGCGCTCCATCGCGCGTCTCGCTGAGCTCGATGTGGAGACCGTCTGCTTCGCCCACTTCGCCGCACGCAGCGGCGGCATCCGCGACGCACTCCGCGCGATCGCGGCATGAGCGCCGTTCCTCCCTAGACTGATCACGTGAAGGATCCGACGCTCCCGTACGGCTGGCGGCTGCACCCTCTGGTGCGATCGGTGGCACTCGTGGTCCAGGAGGCCATGGTCACCCCCCTCGTCGCGCTCTTCTACCGCGTGCGGGTGAGCGGACAGGACAAGCTCCATCGCGTCGAGGGGCCGGTCCTCTTCGCTCCGAACCACTGCCTGCACTGGGACAACGGGATCATCCTGACGGCGCTTCCCCTGTCATGGCGGTGGCGGCTCGCGATCGCGGCCGGCCGCGAGACGATCTTCGCGAACCGGTGGCGCGGTCTCCTCGCGGCGAGCCTCGGTGGCGCCTTCCCGGTCGCCCGTGAGGGCGGCCTCCGTCGCGCGATCGAGACGCTGCGCGCGCAGCTCGAGCGCGACTTCTCGGTCCTGATCTATCCCGAAGGAAAGCTCACGGTCGGCGGCCCGATGCAGCCGTTCAAGGCCGGGACCGGACTCCTGGCGGCGCTCTCAGGCCGCCCGGTCGTTCCCATGCGCGTAAAGGTGCGGCAGCTCTCGCTCGCTGACCGGATCGGCTGGCCGCTGCGTGGTGATGTCGAGGTGGTGTTCGGGGATCCGCTCAGGTTCGCGAGCGGCAGCGATCCGCGCGACGTGACGCGCTCGATCGAGGCAGCGGTCGCCGCGCTCTAGCTCATCCCCGGTCCCGACGCGACGTCGTCTGCGTCGGCTCCCTCACGGCCCTGCGGCTCGTCGCGGCGAAGCCGCTCCTCGCCTAGACCTCGCCGACATGGATGGCTGCGATCCCGAGCGTGAGGCGCTCGAACCGCACCTCCGCGAACCCGGCGTCACGTAGCAGCCCGGCGAGCGCCTCGGCGCCAGGGAACACGCGGAGCGACTTCGGGAGGTACCGATACGCCTCGGCGTCGCCGCGGAAGAGCACCGCGATACGCGGCGCGACGCGCTCAAAGTAGAAGCGGTACACGAAGGGAAACACGCGTCCGCGCGGATGCGACAGCTCGAGGATCACGGCGCGCCCGCCGGGCCGCAGCACGCGGCGGAATTCGCGGAGGGCGCGTGGCAGATCGCCGACATTCCGCACCGTGAACCCTGTGATCACGCGATCGAGCGACGCGTCCGCGAATGGCAGTGACTCGGCGTTCGCGATGATCGCGCGGATGCGCCCGCGTCGCGTGGCGACGTCAAGCATGCCCTTGGAAAGATCCGCGGCGACGACCAGTGCCCCGGGCGCGGAGCGACGCTCGAGCGCGAAGGTGAGATCTCCCGTCCCCGCGCCCACGTCGACGGCCCTGCCGCCTGGGCCGAGCCGGGCGAAGGCGATAGCCCGGCGCCGCCATGACCTGTCCGTTCCGAGCGAGAGGACGCGGTTCAGCAGGTCATAGCGCGGTGAGACACGATCGAACATCTCGGCGATGCGACGGTCGTGATCGCGTGCGGTGCCCACACGCATAGCATGACCAGTGGTGGCGACCGCGGCGCTCACGGCACACGACCTGCTGGCCTGATGGAGGCCATCGCCGGGCTGCCTCTGGTGCTCGCGGTCGTCTTCTGCGAGCTGGCCGTCGGCGGGGCAGCGTTCATCCTCTTCCTGGACCGCACGCAGAACGCGCCCGGGGGCTTCCGGAAGCTCACCGCCGGCGTCGACCTCGTCGCGATCGGATGCGCGGCAGCGCTGATACCGGTGCTGCCTCGCGGCGAGCTGGCGCAGCGGGCTGGCCTGCAAGCCGGCCCGCTCGCCTCCTTCGGACAGGCGTTGCCGCTCGTCGTGGGTCTGCTCGCACTGCACGCGGTCGCGTGCTTCACGCCGTGGCGCCTGCTGCGCGATGCTGCGGGAGCGCTCGCTGTCCTAGTCGGTCTCGCGACACTCGGCGTCGCTGCGACTGCGCGTCCGGGGCAAGCGCCGTACGACCCGTTCGCTCTGGCGGCACTGCCGCTCGGCGCGCTGGCCCTTGGCGGGTCGAACGCGGCGATGCTGCTCGGCCACTGGTACCTGGTGACGCCAAAGCTTTCTCCGGCGCCGCTCCAGCGCGCCGCCCTCGCGGTCATCGGTGTGCTCGCGCTTCAGTCCGTCCTGGTCGCCGTCTCCGTCGCGCGCGGCGAGCTCGCGGGCATCACCCAGACGGCGCTCTGGATCGCGGTCGCGCTGCGCGTCGGAGTCGGCTTGCTCATGGCGGCCGGCGTCGCGCTCGGTGCCTGGTGGACCGCACGGATGAACACGCAGTCGTCGACGGGACTCCTGTACGTCGGACTCGGGTGCGTGCTCGCGGGGGAGGTCGCAGCGCGCGTCGTGTTCTTCCTTGTTGGCGCGGCACTCTGAGCCGCGACGGAGAATGAGCGACGTGATGATGATCCGGATGGGCGGTGGTCCGGGGTTCGGCCGCCGCGACGCGCCGAAGGCACGCCCGTCCTGGCCGGTGTACCGGCGCCTCCTCGGCTTCGCGCGGCCGTACGCCGCGCGGCTCCTTCTCGCGGGGCTGCTGCTCGCGGTGTCGACGGTGCTGACACTCGCGTGGCCGCAGTTCATCCAGCGCATCGTCGACGGGGTGATCGTCGAGGGTGACGGTGCTGCGCTTGACCGCCTCGTCATGGTCCTCATCGCGGTGCTGCTCGTGCGAATGGGCGTGGACAGCTTCCGCGGGTTCCTCGTGTCGTGGACCGGCGAGCGGATCATCGCCGACCTCCGTATCCGCGTCGCGCGGCACCTCATGGGCCTCTCACTGTCGTACTTCAACGACCGCAAGACCGGCGAGATCCTCGCGCACGTGACCAGCGACGTCACGCAGCTCCACTTCGCGGTGACCCAGTCGGTCCTATCGATCATCTCGCAGGTGCTCACGCTCATCGGCGGCGCGTTCGTCGTGTTCACCATGAACTGGCGGCTCGCCCTGCTGACCTTCACGGTCGCGCCCCTCGTCGCCCTGATCGGTGTGTTCTACGGCCGCCGCATCCGCGGGATGAGCCGCGACGCGATGGACGCGCAGGCCGAGGCCGTGGGCATCCTCCAGGAGAGCCTCGCCGAGATCCGCACCGTGCAGGCCTTCACGCGGGAGCAGCACGAGTCGTCGCGGTTCACCGCGGGTGTCAAGAAGCAGTTCGACGCCGCGATCCGCATGACGCGCTGGTCCACGACCATCGGCCCGCTGATGTTCTTCCTGCTGTTCTCGAGCAGCGTCATCGTGCTCTGGTACGGCGGCCACCTCGTCATCGCCGGCGAGCTCTCGGTGGGGCAGCTCTTCGCCTTCATCCTGTACATGAGCATCGTCGCCGCACCCGTCGGCGGGCTCGCAGGCGAGTGGACCCGGCTGCAACAGGCCTTCGGCGCGGCGGACCGCGTCTTCGACGTGCTGGATCGCGTGTCCGACGTCGGCGACGCGCCGGACGCCTTCGCCGCGCCCCGACTCGAGGGCCGCATCACTTTCGATCGGGTCCGCTTCCGGTACGGGAGCGGTCCTATCGTGCTCGACGACGTCTCGGCCGACCTGGCGCCCGGGAGCGTGGTCGCGCTCGTTGGACCATCAGGCGCCGGAAAGACGACCTTCGTCAACCTGATCGGCCGCTTCTACGACGCCGTCGAAGGGCGCGTGCTCGCCGACGGCACGGACATCCGGTCGTACACGGTGCGCTCGCTGCGGGAGCAGCTCGCGGTGGTGCCGCAGGAGCCGATCCTGTTCGGTGCGAGCGTGCGCGAGAACATCGCGTATGGACGCCTCGACGCCAGCCAGGCGGACATCGTCGCGGCCGCGGAGGCCGCGAACGCGACGGAGTTCGTGATGAGGCTCCCCGAGGGCTTTGACACGCTTGTCGGCGAGCGTGGTGTGAAGCTCTCGGTCGGCCAACGTCAGCGCATCGCGATCGCCCGCGCGCTGCTGCGCGACGGGCGCATCCTCCTGCTCGACGAGGCGACCTCTTCGCTCGACAACGAGTCCGAGTTCCTCGTGCAGCAGGCGCTCGACCGCCTCATGCGCGGGCGGACCACCGTCGTCATCGCGCACCGCCTCACGACGGTCGAGCGGGCCGACCGCATCCTCGTGCTGGACCGCGGACGCATCGTCGAGGACGGCACGCATGCTGAGCTGATCGCGCTCGCGGGGCTCTACCAGCGGCTCTACGAGAGGAGGTTCGCGGTGCCGACGCCGGGCATGCTGTCCGACGGGCCGGTCCGCCGCGTGTTGGTGGGACCGTAGCGCGGAGTCTGCTCGCGGCTGTACCACCTCGACGAAGCCATCCCTGCCGGTCAGACCTAGCGAGCGGCCGCGCGCCTCCGCCGGTGACGCTCGGGCACGATCTCCTCCTCCAGCTCCTCCCACTCGCGCGCCGCGTACAGGTTCGCCGAGACGACGATGTCCACGAGCAGAACGACCAGCCCGGCGACCGCGAGGAGAAGCGGCGCCGGCGACACGCCGGCCGCATTCAGCTCGCCGGTGCGCAGCGCTGCCGATGCCGCGTAGAGGACGGTGGCGAGAGCGGCCGCGGCGAGATCGAGGCGGCCGAGCTGGGTGTCAACTTCGCCGAGATCGCGGGTCTCTGCGAGCGCCGCGAGCGCCGCGAGTGCCGCGACGATGGCGGTCGCGACCACGAGCCACTGGGCACCGACCACCAACCCATTCGTCGAGCGGGCGCCCCACTGGAACCAGGACATGAGGTCGAGGAGCGTGGCGCCGATACCGAGCCCG
>Ga0136616_10000265_pt1 | contig 22984 bp, 19 predicted proteins | sample AntDrymUQ2992106_2_FD_106648 | JGI IMG/M metagenome (GOLD analysis project Ga0136616, IMG submission 106648) | Polar desert sand microbial communities from Dry Valleys, Antarctica - metaG UQ299 (21.06) | ecosystem: Environmental > Terrestrial > Soil > Desert | place: Antarctica: Dry Valley... | reverse complement strand
TCGCCGCCCAGGCCCTTGACGTTCTTCAGGCCCATCTCGTAGAACGTGGCCTCGAGGTACTCGAGGGTGAGGGCGAAGTTCAGGATGTCGACGTCGCCGCCGCCCTCCTGAGCGATCGCCTCCGAGACGAACGGGGCGACCGTGGCCACGCCGTACACCGTCCCGGCGGCAAGTGCCCCCTTGATCATGAATGACTGACGCGTCATCCCTTGTACATCGATGACGCCCAGCTCGGGCGCCGCCAGCTTCTCATTGCTCATGCTGATGATTCTCCTTTCGCTTGGCGGTGCCCTAGGCCTTGAGGAACGGCTTGACCAACGGCAGGACCTCTTCCATCGAGGCCGGCTTGGCGAACGCGCCGTCGGGCACGATCGTCTTGCCCACGACCTTGTTCAGCGCAGCTGCGTGGCGGGCCTCGACCGTGTGGATCGAGAGCGCTGCAGCCAGCACCTCCTTGGACTTGATGCGTCCGGCCTGGCCCAGGTACGCCGCAGCGCCCAGGTTCTCGACCGTGGCAGCCGTCTCGAGCACCTTCTGCGCGCCGCCCTTGATGACGGCGTCGAAGGTGGTCTTCGGCTTCATGGGCTTGCCGCCGAGCTGCTCCACCGTCTTGGTGAGGGCGTCGACGTGCTCCTGCTCGTTGTCGCGGATAGCGGTCGCGACCTCGGCCAGCGCCTTGTCCTTGATGACGCCCGACTTGATGACCGCGTCGTAGAAGTCGGTCTCGAGGTGCTCGAGGGTAAGCGCGTACTGGACGATCTCCAGATCGCCCTTCATGCTCCCCCCGCCGCTGCTCTGCTTGGGCTCGCCACTGCTCTTCTTCTTCTCGTCCTCGCCGCAGGCGGCGAGGAAGATCGTGAACGCAGCAGCAGCGCTGGTGCCTCCCATCATCTTCAGGAAGCGCTTTCGCGATGAATCATCGCGGGCAAGCTCGTGCATCGCGCTGTCACGCGGCGCGTCGGCCTCCCGCTCGGTCACGTCGGACATAAGCTCCTCTCGGAAATTCGGATCCCTTCTTATGGGCAGAATTCGCACCCGGTCCGCGCGCGGATCACCCTCCTTGACGGTCCCTGCCCAGCGGCCAGGGGTAGGAAACCCGGCGGAGGGAGTGTCCATGCACCACCAGCGAGGCGCCGTTTCAGCAGCGAGGAGGTCCAGAAGGCCCACCCGGGCTCGCTCGAGTCGATGGGCTCGAAGCTCTACGAGCCCACGAGCGCGGGCTGCGAACTACGGGCACACGCTGAGGCTCACCGAGGACCTAGCCTCCGGCCGACACCGTGACGCGCTCTCGCTCAGAGGCCATCGCCCCCCGCCCGTCGGCGCTCGGCCCGAGCCGGGGGGAGCTGGTCCGCGCGCTTCCATCGCTGGCCGCGGTCGGCGTCTTCCTCGCGCTCGCCGCCTCGGAGGCCGGCTTCTACCCGCTTGGGACAGACGCGCACCGAGGCCTCGGCTGGTACCAGGGAGCCCTCCTGCTGCTCGTTCTGTTGGCGGCCTCCCGGCTTGGCCTCGGCCGCCCGCCACGGCCGCACCCCCTCGTGCTTGCCGCCATGGGCTTCCTCGCGGCGTACACGGCCTGGACCTTTTTCTCGATCGCCTGGGCAGACGACGCCGGCGCCGCGTGGAACGGCGCCAACCGGACCACCATGTACCTCCTGGCCTTCGCGCTCTTCTGCCTCTGGCCGTCGGGTCCGAGGCACGCCCGGTTTGTGATGGGCGCCTTCGGGCTCGGCATGGCGGCCCTTGCAATGGTCCAACTGCTGCGGCTGGGCGCATCGGCGTCCCCGATCGACTTCTTCATCGGCGTGCGTCTGGCCGAGCCCGCCGGCTACATCAACGCGAACGTCGCGCTCTGGACGCTTGGCTTGTTCGTCTGCGTGATGCTCGCAGCCGCGCGCACGGCGCCCCTCGCCGTACGAGGCCCCGCGCTCGGGGGCGCCGGCCTGCTCGCGGGCCTCGCGCTCATGGGTCAGAGTCGCGGGTGGGCGCCGGCGCTGCCGGTCGCAGTGCTCCTGTTCGTGGCGATCGTCCCCGACCGCGGCCGCGTGATCGCCGCACTCGCCGCCGTGGCCTTCGGGACATTCGCCGCGGCCGGGCCGATCCTCGCGGTCCACGACCGGTTCGACCCTGGCCGCTTCGACGCACTGGTGGGGAGCGCGGTCACGGCCATCCTGCTGCTGACCTCGGTGCTGACCCTCCTCGGATTCGCCGCTGCGCTGGCCGATCGCCGGCTTCCAGCCGGCGCACGCCCTCCGCGGCGTCTGTCGCTCGCAGCAGCGGCGGTCGCCGCCGCCCTGGTGGTCACCGGAGGCGGGGTGGCGCTGACCGTGGGGGACGCACCCGCCCGGGTCTCGGACGCCTGGCAGGACTTCAAGGCCGGCTCCGCTCAGCCGGAGGAGGGCCGCTCGCGGTTCACCGCGAGCGGCAACAACCGCTACGACTTCTGGCGCGTCGCGTGGGAGCTGTTTGAGGAGGAGCCGCTTGTTGGTATCGGGACCGAGAACTTCCACCACCACTACCTCGAGCGCGCGCGCAGCACAGAGAAGCCGCGCTACGCCCACTCGCTCGAGCTTGGCGTCGTCGCCCAGACCGGGCTCGTGGGCGCGATCCTGCTGTTCGGCGGGGTGCTCGCCGCGCTGGCCGCCGCCGCCCGAGCGGTGTTGCGCGGCCGGCGGGCTCGGCTGCGCTCGCGGCCGCAGGGATCGCCACGTTCGCCTACTGGCTCCTGCACGCCTCCGTGGACTGGCTGTGGGAGTTCCCGGGGGTCACCGCACCCGCCTTCGCACTGCTCGCGCTCGCAGCCTCGCTCACTCCGCGAACCACGGAGGCGCAACGCTGCCGGCCGCGCCGCGCCGCCCTTGCGTGGCCGGCGCTGGCCGGCCTAGTGGGCTTCGGCCTAACCGCCAGCCTGGCCGGGCCGTGGGCCTCGCAGCGCGAGGTCGATCGAGCCACAGCGGGCTGGCGGGCGGACCCCGCGTTGGCCTTTTTCAGGCTCGATCGCGCCGCCCGCCTGAATCCACTGTCCTCCACGCCCCATCTGGCGGCTGGCAGCATCGCCGTGGCAATCAACGACGACGCCCGCGCTCGCGAGGCCTTCGGGGAAGCTTTGGACGACCAGCGTCGCGACCCGTTCGCGCTGCTCGAGCTCGGAGCGCTGGCGTCGGAGGCAGGCGAGAGGGGGCAAGCGCTGACCCTGCTCGAGCGCGCCGCGCGTCTCAATCGCCGTGACGGCATCACCCGTGCCTCGCTCCAACGAGTCCGCGACGGGGGCGTCCTGGACATCGGCGAAGTAAACGATCAGCTGAAAAAGCAAGTTCGGTCGCGGTCCAACTAGCAAGCTGGCTCCGACGAATGGCCAACGCAAGTGCTGTGCCCGCCCCTCGAGACGGTGCCCGGCGTTTTGCACCGACCAAAGCTGGGCAGTACCAAAGACGGGGGGTTCTGCACTCAACTGCCGCAGACCGAGGGTTCTGCCTCCGGCACGGAAAGACGGGGAGACACGAAGACCATGAGAATCACGCTTTTCGCCGCTTTGGCGGTTCTGGCATCCAGTCTGGCGGTCTCGGCGCCGGCGTTCGGCCAGTCGACTGTGGACGGCCACAACCCGGCCGGGCCGGTGACCCTGAATGAGGTCGAGACCGGCGGAGAAGACCACGCAGGCCGCGGCGATCCCGGCTCTGCTTCGGTGGCGCAGCCGCCCGCGGCAGTCGCCGCCCAGGGTGGCCAAGGCCGCGGCCAGGGCGCAAGCCTTCCGTTCACCGGGCTGGACGCCGCCCTGCTGCTCGGCGCCGCCGGACTGCTCATGGTGATGGGGCTCGGGATGCGGCGCCTCACGGCTTCGCGCGCCGTCTAGCATACGAAGATCGCAGCAACCTCAGAGGGGAAAACAGGGGACGCGGTCTGTCACCCGCCGGCCGGCGCCGCCATGTGCTGGGGCGGGAGGCCGGAGATCTGTGAGGCAGGGAGGCCGGAGATCTGTGAGGCAGGGAGGCTGGAGATCTGTGAGGCAGGCTGTGGCACAAGGGGCTGAGAGCGCTTCGCAGGCCCCGACCACCCGTCCCGACGACCCGCTGTCGGGGGCGAAGGCCCTGGACGACACGAGGGCCGAGCCCGCGCCCAATGAGGTCTCCAGCCGTCTGTTGAAGGGCCGCGGCTGGGTCGCACTTCGCCTCGGCCTGGACCTGCTGCTGCTGCTGCTGGCGGTTGGCGCCGCCCTCGTGGGCGCCCCCGCGGCCGTCGAGGACCACGGCACGCTGTTGATCTGGCTGCTGCCGCCGGGGGTGATCACCGTGTTCGCCGCCCGCCGGCTCTACGGTGGCGCGTTCCACGTGCGCCTGGTCGACGGGTTGGGGGAGGTTGTCGCCGCCAGCTCGCTCGTGGCGATCAGCCTGATCGCGCTCGGCGCCTTCCTAGACCCCGACGCCCAGCCCGCGCAGATGATCGCCCGGGCCTGGCTGTTTGCGACCGCGTACCTGATAGGCGGCCGGTTGCTGCTTTCCTGGGCGCAGCGCCGAGCCCGTTGCAACTTGCTCGTGGGAAAGCCGACGCTGGTGGTGGGGGCAGGCCAGGTCGGCGCTCAGGTCGAGCGCCGACTGATGGAGCAGCCTGAGCTGGGCCTTCGGGTCGTCGGCTACCTCGACGCCGACCCTCCGCCGAGGGAGCATGTGCCTTTCCGCTCGGCGCCCGTGCTCGGCTGCCTCGACGACCTGGCCGAGGTGGTCGACCGTACCGGGGCCGAGCACGTCGTGCTCGCCTTCACCTCGTCGCCCGACCGCGTCCTGATCCCGCTCGTACGTGAGTGCGAGGACCGCAAGGTCGAGGTAACGCTCGTGCCGCGCCTGTTCGAGAGCGTCAACGTACATGTCGCCGTCGAGCACGTGGGCGGGCTGCCTCTGCTCGGGCTGCGCTCGGTGGACCTCAAAGGCTGGCAGTTCGCCGTCAAGCATGGAATCGACCGTGGGCTCGGTGCCCTGTTGCTGACGCTTCTCTCTCCGCTCCTGCTTGCGATCGCGCTGGCGATCAGGCTGACCTCCCCGGGGCCGGCTGTCTTCCGCCAGCGGCGGATCGGGCGCGACGGTCGCGAGTTCGACCTGCTCAAGTTCCGCTCGATGCGGGCAAGGTCCGCGGGCGAGCCGTCGCTCGCCAAGCCGGTGGCACTCGCCGAAGACACGGCACCCGGCGGTGTCGAAGGCCAGGACAGGCGCACCGCCGTAGGAGCCCTCATCCGCAAGACCTCGCTGGACGAGCTGCCACAGCTCTCCAACGTGGTCGTGGGGGACATGAGCCTGGTCGGCCCGCGACCCGAGCGCCCTGAGTTCGCGGAGGTGTTCGGCCGGCGCGTGATGCGTTACGGCGATCGCCACCGGGTGAAGTCCGGCGTGACCGGCTGGGCACAGGTGAACGGCCTGCGCGGCAAGACCTCGGTGGCCGACCGTGTCGAATGGGACAACTACTACATCGAGAACTGGTCGCTCTCGCTCGATCTCAAGATCCTGCTCATGACGCTCGCGGCGCCCTTCTACAACGCGGAGTAGCGCGGGGAAGAGAGCTATCTTCGGGGCATGCCGTCGAAGCTCCGTGTGGCGGTCCTGCTCGCCGCCGCCGCTGTTGGGGGAACTCTCGCCGGTTGCGGCGAGGACACGCCGAAGATGCGCCCGGGCCCCTTCGTCGCCTCCGGTCCGAGCTCCCCGGCCACCGTGTGGGCGGTGGGCGACGCCGCCGACACCGGGCCGCGAACCGCGAAGGTGGCAGAGCTCGTGCGCGGCGGGGCGCCTGACCGCCTCCTCTACCTCGGCGACGTCTACCCGGATGGTACGGCCGAGGACTTCAACAAGAGCTACGCCCCCGGCTGGGGATCGCTCGGCGCGGTCACCGCCCCCACCCCTGGCAACCACGAGTGGCAGAATCGGGTGCAGGGCTACGACCCGTACTGGCGTGCAGCCAAGCAGAGCCCCGTGCGCCACCGCTACTCCTTCGAGCTGGCCGGCTGGCAGATCATCTCGCTGAACTCCGAGGGTTCCCGGGGCCCCTCCTCCGAGCAGGTGCGCTGGCTGCGCCGCGAGGTGAGCCGACCGGGCACGTGCCGGCTTGCCTTCTGGCATGCCCCGCGCTACAGCGCGGGAGAGATTCACGGCGACGATCAAAGCGTCGAGCCGTTCTGGGGCGAGCTCGCCGGACACGCAGCGCTCGTGGTCAACGCCCACGAGCACAACATGCAGCGTTTCAAGCCGCGCCGGGGGATAACGCAGCTCGTCTCGGGCGCCGGGGGCCACGGCGGTCGCTACATGAGCGACGAGCGGGATCGGAGGCTGGCCTTCTCGAACGACGAGGTCGACGGCGCGCTGAGGCTCAAGCTCGCTGCCGGCCGCGCGGAATACGCCTTCGTAGCTGTCGACGGCCGGACGCTCGACTCCGGCAGCGTGAGCTGTCTCGGAGGTTGACGCGCCTATTCGCGGGAGGCGCCGGCAGTCTCGGTCTCGGCGGCCGCCCCCTTGGTGTAGTACTGGTAGCTGTAGCGGCCACGCGCCTCGCCGCGGTCGCGGTTGACGACCAGCCCGAGAATCCGCGCCCGGACGCCCTCGAGCTGATCCAGGGCGTGGCGGACCGAATCTTCGGTCGAGGTCTGGAGGTCGACGATCAAGAGCACTCCGTCGACGGCCGCCGCCATCACCGAGGCGTCGGCGCCGATGTTGAGCGGCGGGCAGTCGACGATCACGAGGTCGGCGACCTCGCCGAGCTCCCGCATGAGCGTGTGGGCCCGGCGCGACTCGAGCAGGGCCGCCGGATTCGGAGGCAGCGGACCGGCGGCCACGATGTCGATGCCCGGCTTGCTGGTGGGGGAGACCACCTCGTCGAGGGAGGCTCCCTCGGCCAGGTAGTTGGACAGCCCCCGCCGGATCGGCTGGGGCTGCTCGGGCATCAGCTCGGCCTGGAGGCCAGGCCGGCGCAGGTCTCCCTCGACCACGATCACCTTAGACCCGACCTCTGCGGCGGCCACGGCGAGCCCGGCCGCCGTGGTGGTCTTGCCCTCGCCCTCGCGACCGCTCGTAATCGAGACCGTGCCCAGTCGCGTGCCGGCGGTGGCGAACTGGATGTTCGTCCTGAGTATGCGGTTGGATTCCTTGAGCGCCGCTGCGGATGTGGGCGAGCGGCCGCGGCGCGGGAGGCGGGCCAGCACCGGGACGTCGAAACGATGCTCGACGTCCTCGGCGGTGCGCAGGCGCCGGTCCAGCGTCTCGCGCATGAATGCGATTCCGGCGCCCAGGAAGAGTCCCAGGATGCCCGCCACGGCGGCGTAGAGCTTCGGCCGGGGGCGGGACGGAGAGCCGACGCTCGGGGCGGGGTCGGCGAGGGTGATCGTCGCCTGGGTGTTGGGGGCGAGAGTGGCGCGGGCGTACTCGATGAAGACACTGGCGTAGGTGTCGCCGATCCTCTTGGCGCGGGCGGGATCGGGAGACTCGGCAGTGATCTTCAGAAGCTGGGTCTCCGCGACCGGCTCGAACCTCGTGGCGCTCTCGATCTCGTCCCCGGTGGTGCCGTCGCCCATCCGCTGGGCGACGGCCTGGGCTATGTTCGGGCTCTCGATGATGTCCCCGTAGGAGCGAGCGATCGCCTGGCCGGCCTGAACGGTGTCGAAGGTCTGGGTGGGCGAACGCTGGGCCACGAGCAGCGTGGCGCTGGTCGAGTAGACCTTCGTGAGGCTCATCGAGAGCACAACAGCGCTGACCACAGCCACCAGGAAGACCGCCAGGATCATCCACTTGCGGCGCACGATCACCGCCAGCGGCGCACTGACGTTCACGGGCCCATCGTAGCCCATCACCAGAAGCAGACGGACGGCCCTGGCACACTCCGCTGAGGTGCCTTCTGCAACCCTCGTGCGTGCCCTGTCAGAACTGCGCGCTCGCAGGTCGGTCGTCATTGGCTACCACGGCGTTGCCGGGCCGCAGGCCCGCGGAGAGGATCCCGAGAACCTGCGCGTGAGCGAGAGCTCCTTTCGCCGCCAACTCGAGCTGCTTCGAGCCGCGGGCTTTCGGTTCGTGACCGTTGCCGGCCTCGCGCAGGCCGCTGAGGCCGAGACTCCGCCGCCGGGCCTTGCCGCACTCAGCTTCGACGACGGCATGGAGGACAACCACTCGGTGCTGCTTCCGCTGCTCGAGGAGTACGAGATCCCCGCCACCGTGTACGTGACGACCGGGATGATCGGCCGCCCGAACCCGTGGCTGAAGGGCGAGCGGATGATGACCGAGCTCGAGCTGGTCCGGTTGACCGCCGCCGGCGTGGAGATCGGCGCGCACACCGTGAGCCATCCCGACCTCTCTGCGCTGAGCCGGGAGGACTGCCGCCGCGAGATGGCAGAGAGCCGGGACCGGCTCGAGCGGCTGACCGGCTCGCCGGTACGGACGTTCGCCTACCCGTTCTGCCGCTACGGCGAGGCCGCGGTGGCGGCGGCCGCCGACGCCGGCTTCCTCGCGGCGGTGACCTGCGGGGGGCGTGGCTCCTGGCGCCTGCACGAGCTCAAGCGCGCGATGATCACCGGGAAGGACGGGTTGCCCACCTTCCTGCTCAAGCTCGCCGACGCTTACCAGCCGCTGTTCGACAGCCTGGCTGGGCGGGCGGCGCGGGCCGCCACCCGCGGCACCCGCCGCCGGCTGCGGGCGATCGGCCTGCGCTCCTCTCGCTAGCGCCCCTTGCGTCGGGACCGCCCGACGCCCGGCAGTCGCGACAGCTCGTTGCGCACGCGCGCGCGCGTCTCGTCGGAGAGCCGGCGCGCCACCTCGCGGCGCAGCCGGTGCGGGGCGAGCTGCAGCTTGGTGAGCAGGTAGCGGCGCCCACGGGGAACGACGAGAGCCGTCTCCAGCAGGTCCTCGCCGTCGGCGAGCCGGTGCTTGTAGGGCTCTTCCCCTCCGCCCAGGTCGAGGCGGCGGTCCGAGCGCTCGAACGCGTCCTCGATCGCGGCGACGAGAGCGCGCATCGAGGGCTGGTCCGCCGCCCATTCCTCGTCGAAGCCGCCGTTCCAGTAGGAGACCTCCCCGCCGGCGGCGACGAAGATGTGCGCGCTGATCGTCTTGCCCTCGGCTTCGATCGACATCAGCCGGAAGCGACCCGAGGCGAGCAGCGCGCGTCCCGCCTCGGCCAGCGCACGCTCGACGGAAGCGTCGAGGGCCACCGAGCCGCCGCGATCCTGCCAGCGCGCGTGATGCAGGCGTGCGAAGGCGGCGAGCCCGCGCTCGAGCTCCTGCTCGGTGGAGGCCACGGCAAAGCGCGCTCCGCGCGTCTCCAAGCGGCGGCGCATCCGGCCGGCCTGGCTGCGGAAGTTGCGGCTCTTGCCCTGCATCCAGGCATCGAACGTGAGACCGTCGAGCGTGGCCGTCGGCGCCGGGCCCGCCCATTCCCGCAGCGTCAGCGGGCGGCGCCCGTCCGGCCAGGCATCCGCGATCCGCGCCGGCCAGCCTGAGCCGGCGTCGACACTCTCGAAGCGGATCATGTCCGCACGCGGCTCGACGCCGGCCAGCGCGCGGGCGATGACGGCGGCGGCCTCCTGCTCCCGGCCCGGCTTGGCCAGCGGCTCCACGCGGTGGGAGGTGCTCGCCCCGAGCAGGCGGTAGCGAGTCGGGCGCCCCGGGCGCCGGTCGGTGTAGAAGGGCGCGATCGCCACGAGCTCGTCGCCGTCGCGGACCGCCACGGCCCGCAGGGCGGCTCGCGGAGCCGCCACGTGGCGCCACCAGGCGAGCATCCAGGCGGGCGAGCAGAAAGGGAGGCCGCGCTCCACGGCCAGCGCATCCCAGGCGACCGAGAGCCCGCGCAGACGTTCCGTGGTGTCGAGCACCTCGCCGGCGAGCGCCATCCCCGCTTAGGGTAATCGCCGCCGACGGCCCGTACGCGGACTCCGCGGCGCCCGCAGGGCGAGCGGAAGGCTTGTCGTGCCAGCGGCTCGGCGTGGAAGTCGGTCCGCCTCAGCTGAGGGCTTCTTGGCCGGGCCGGGTCTCGCCATCACCGCGCGCGAGAGCCACGGCGCAGCCGGCCACGGCAAACACAACGCCGACGATGATCGCCGAGCGCAGCGTGTAGTCGACCATCCCCTGCAGGATCAGGGCCACGAATGCGGCCGCGACCGCCAGCACCAGGCCACGATCGGCCGGGGAGACCCGGTATCCGCGCACGAGCACGAGCAGCAGCGCGGCGCCGAGCCACAGGAGGGGCAGCAGACCGAAGAGCCCGAGCTCGGCGGCGATGGTCAGCACGATGTTGTGGGCGTGCTCGTAGGTGGCCGAGTTGCCGAGGAAGAGCCCGTACCGCGGCGCCACCTCCGGGAAGGCGTTCAGCCCGACGCCGACCAGCGGGTGGTCGGCGATGATCTGCGGCGTGACCTCCCACAGCCTGAAGCGCGGATCTACGCCCCCGGCCGAGTAGGTCACCGAGGACAGCCGCTGGCTCAGCACCTGCGCCTGCTGGGTGTCCCCGAGCGGGCTCGCGCCTGCCAGCGCGAGCGCCAGTACCACCAGGCCGCCCACCAGCACCGTTCTGCGAAACGGCGACCAGGCCAGCATCACGAGGAGCGCTCCGGCCACGGCGAGCAGCCCGCCGCGCGAGAGGGACAGCACGAGGCCGGCGAAGATCAGCGCGAACGAAACCAGAGCGGCCGGGCGCAGCAGCGCGGGCCCGGCCAGGCCCAGGGCCAGCGCACCCGGAAGCGCGAGGGCCTCGAAGGTGGCGAGCGTGTTGGGATGCCCGAACGATCCCTCCGCCCGACCGGTGGCCGTGTCTCCGACGCCCTGCAGATCCGGCGCGGCGCCGCCCGCTCCCACCACCGCGATCGCGCCCACGACGGCGGCGGAGAGGGCCAGCACGAAGAGGAGGTGACGCACGGTCTCGCGCGTGCCTTCGACCGCGACCATCTGGTAGACGAAGAAGAAGGAGGTCCACAGGATGAGGACCTTGATGACCGAGAAGGGCTCGGCGACCACCGCGATGCCGGGCACGAGGGCGAGCACGAGCAGCGCGAGCGGCCACCCGAGCGGGGTGGCCGCCCACGGGGCGTCACCGTTCACGATCCGGGAGGTGGCCCACCCCAGACCGCTCGCCGCGAGCATCGCCTCCGCCGGGGAGATCCCCGCCGCACCGAGCTGGAACGACACGAGCTCGAGCGGGGCGAGCGCCACGGCGACGTACAGCGTGAGCATCGGGCGCGTGACGCTGAGCGCCAGCAGCGCGGCGCCCGAGGCCAGGGCGAGCGGGACGATCGGCTCCGTGCGGTAGGCGAGCGCAACCACCGCGACCCCCAGCAGCGCCGCGGCGAGCACCGGCGCTGCGGGCTCGATCCTTCGCAGCGTCGTCGCGCTCACCTCCGAGGCAATCTAACGGCCGCCCGCGGGCTCAGGGCGAGTCTCCGATGGGCTCGTAGGCCGGCTCGCAGCGCGGGGCGCAAGGCGTGCGGGCCGAGCGGCACCGCCGCCGTGAACAGCGCCACCCGGTCGGGCCAAAGGCGGTTGATCAGCTCGTTGCCCGGATCGGCGCAAGAATCCATGCGCGTCGCCGCGTCGCGAGCGTGGAAAGCCTCGATCGCGGCCAGCTCGAGCTGAACGCCCGGCGAGTAGCGCCCGTAGGCCTCGTCGTGGGCGACCTTGAAGCTGAACAGGCAGCCGCCGGCGAGCAGGTTGCACTGCATGGCCAGCGTGCGCCCCCCTCCCTCGAGGGCCAGCAGCTCGAGCCGCCCGGCCGACGCGAAGGTGGCGCAGACCTCGTGCAGGAAGCGCGCGTGCGCGGGGTCGGAGGACATCGCCGTCCCCGCCTGCCCCTTCCATCCGGACCGCTCGAGCGTCAGGAACCCGTCGACCGCGGCGGGGCTCCCGGCGCGGTCGACCGTCGCCACACCTCCGTCCACCTGCTCGTCGAGGCGCCGGCTCAGCCGGCGCAGCTCCTTGCGACGGCTCGAGCTGAGACCGTCGAGGTAGGTCGCCTCGGGGCGGCGATCGATGGACGCGCGCTCGAACGCTTCGTAGATCGGACCGGCCCCGCCGCGGCGGGCGCACGCTTCTGCCAGCGCGGCGGCGGCGGGGCCGTCGCCACCGAGCCACTCGAGCGCGAGCAGCTGAGGGCCGAGGCGATCGCCCGCCGCCAGCATGGCTTCCAGCGCGGGCAGCTCGGCGCTTGCCTCGAGCAGCGGAGTGCCGAGGAACGCGTAGACGTGCCGCCAGCCCACGAGCCAGCGCCCGGGCAGCCGGCGCCAGCCCAGCCGCCGCCGGACCGGGAGGCAGCCGCGCCACTCGTGCCCATCAGCGGCCACTAGAAGGCTGACGCCCTGCTGGCCGAGGTGACGAGCCGCCGCCATCACGAAGTCGGCCTCGAAGAACGGGTTGGGCTCGGACACCCGGGTCGCCAGCGAGCGCCAAGCCTCGATCGACCGTGGGTCGAGCTCGGCGATAGGGAGCACCAGACCCCGCACCGCGAGGATCGTAGTCGCGGTGTTCGGGCCGCTGCGCCGCCGGTCGCCGGCTGTGATGATGCCGCAGTGGGCGCGGCGAGCTACGTACACGTGAGCCGGCCCTGGCGGGCCGTGCTCGATGCGAGCGCCTCCGAACCGGCGGCCCATTACGCGGCGCTCGTCAACCAGGGGCTGCGTGCGGGTCTCCCCGCTGCCAGGCGGGCGGGGGCCGTGTGGGCCGCGCTCGCCCGCCGCGGGCTTCCCGAGCGAGCACTCGCCCGCACCGTCGCGCGGTTCCCCCGTGTAGAGGATCCCCAGCTCGACCGGCTGCGGGCCGCGCTCGGGCAACGCTGGCCGGCGTTCGCCGAGCGGGCACCCGGCCTGCCGCGCGAGGCCCCGAGCCCGCTCGCGCTGCTCGCGCTCGAGCGCTCGGCCGGGCGAGTGGTGTTCGCCTTCGGTCAGGGCCGGGCGCCGCTCGTGGTCGTCAAGCTCGCGCACGAGGGTCACCGCGGCGCGAAGCGGGAGGCCGCGGCCCTCGCCGAGGCTGCTCCGCTGCGGGTCGCGCCACGTGGTCTGGGTGAGGTCGAGGGGGCGCTCGTCCAGGAGGCGCTGCCCGGCCGGCCTCTGCGCGTGGCGCCGCTGCGCTCGGCCCACGCCGGTCTGGCGTCGTGGCCGGATGCGCTCGCCCAGCTCACGGGTGCGCTCGCGCGCCTCGGCGCTGCCACTCGCAAGCAGGGACGCCCCGAGGAGCTCGAGCTGCCGCTAGAGCTCGCTCTGGCCTCCGGGCTGGTGGGAGATCGCGCGCGAGCGAGGCTATCTGTCGCGTGGGAGCGACTGCAGCGCCTCGATACGGCTGTGCTGCGCCACGGTGACACGTCGGCGCAGAACTGCCTCTTCCTCGACGGGCGCCTGCGGGGGCTCGTGGATTGGGAGGACGCGTGGCCGCTGGCGGCCCCCGGCTTCGATGCGCTCAACGCCGCGCTGGCCTACCAGGAGCACGGCCTCGGCCTCGTGCGATGGTCGCAGGAGACCGTCATCGAGGCGTTCGACCGCAGCTGGCCCGACTCGCCGTTCTGGCGCGCGGGACGCGCCGCGGGTCTAGCCGGCGCCCGCGCGGGAGGGGTGCCCGAGGATCTGCTGGAGGACCTGCTGGTGGCCTACTTCGGCCACCGGGTGATCGAGCGTCTGCAGGAGCCCGGCGTGCAGCCGACGACGGCCGTCACGACCGCCCGGATGCTCGACATCGTGTGCGCGCGGCCAGTGGCCCCCGACCGCGGCGGCGCCTAGCCTCCCGGCGTGTGACCGAGCAGCCCCCGCCGGAGCTCGGCGCCGCGGCCACGACGCGCCGGGCTGCCCGGAACACGATAGTGCGCGCCGCGGCCGAGCTGATCGGCAAGGTCGCGTCGCTGGCGCTCGTGGCCGTCCTTGCCCGGACGGAGGGCCCCGTCGGGGTCGGGATCTTCGTGCTCGCTCTCGCGTGGTGCGAGCTCGCCACCACCCCGATCGACATGGGTCTCGACCGCTATCTCCTGCGCCGGGTGGCCGCCGACCGCGCGGTGCTCGACGCGCTGTTCGCGAACGTCGTGGTGGTCAAGCTCGCCCGGGCCGTGCCGGTGATCGCCATCTCGTGGCTGATGGTGTGGGTCACCGGCCAGGGCGACGTGACGCAGGACGCGATCTACCTGCTTACCGCGGCGCTGCTGCTCGAGTCCTTGCGCTACACCGTGTTCGGGGTCTTCAACGCGTTCGAGCGGGGTGAGCTCGTGGCCACCGCGCTGCTCACGCATCGCCTGCTCGCGGCCGGGTTGGGTATCGCCGCGCTCGCGCTCGGCTACGGCGTGGTCGCCGTGGCGGCCACCTACGCGCTGAGCGCCGCCGCGGCACTCGCGGTCGCCGTGGCGCTGCTCGCCCGGCGGATCCGCTGGCCCGCGCTGCTGCTGCCAGCCGCAGAGCGCCGGGAGCTGCGCCGCCAGAGCCTGCCCTTCGCCACCCAGGACCTCTTCTCGATCGGCATCGCCCGGATCGACACGATCGTCCTTTCGGCGTTCGCCACGAAGGCGGTGATCGGCCTCTACGGCGCCGCCTACCGGCTGCTCGAGGCCACGCTGTTCATCTCGAGCGCGCTCACCGGAGCGTTCTCGGCGATGTTCACCTATCTCTCGGCCGACAGCGACCCGCCGATCCGGGCCGTCTTCGAGAGGGCGCTGAAGGCCACGCTCGCGCCGCTGGTGCCGTGCGCGGTGGTACTGGCCGTGCTCGCAGAACCGGTGCTGCGGCTCTTGTTCGGCTCCGGCTTCGAGCAAGCCGCCGGGCCGCTGCGCGTGCTGGCCGCGGTGGTCGTGCTCCTCGGCGTCGTCCGGATCGCCAGCGCGCTGGTGGTCTCCCGGCGGGACCCGAGGGTGTTGTTGCGACTCTTCGGAATCGCGATGGTCCTCAACCTGGCACTCAACCTCCTGTTGATCGGGCCGCTGGAGGCGACCGGCGCGGCGCTCGCCATGCTCGGCACCGAGCTCCTGCTGCTGGTGGGGGCGATGCGCGCGGCGGCGGTGGCCGTCGGCCGGCCGCGCCTCACCGTGACGCTGGCGGCGCCGGTCGCCGCGGGCGCGGGCATGGCCGCGGCGATGTGGCCGCTGCGCGACGAGCTGGTGGCGGCGCTGCCGGTGGGCGCGATCGTTTACGCCGGCGTGTTCCTCGCGATCGAGCGCCTGGTGAACCCCGAGGACCTGCGCTTCCTCGCCGACCTGCTGCGACGGCGGCTGCCCGCGAAGGCGGCTGCTTAGCGTGGCCAACGCCGCCCAGGCCGCGCTCGTGGATCGGGTGGCGCCGCGCCGCGTGCTCGTGTTCGGGAGCGTGCCTCCCGGGGGCCGCGACCTCGACGTCCTAGCCCGCGACGCCGATGTGCCCGCGCTCGAGCGAGCCATCGCCGAACAGGGCTTCGAAGGCAGGGACGGCGAGTGGGTGCGCTTCGCCGGGTGCACGGTGGAGGCGCTCGACGTGGTCGCGGCCTCGGGGTGGGCGCTCCCCAGCGGCGAGGTCGAGCGGCTCTTCGAGCACGCGATCACGCTCGGCGGCTTTCGCAACCTCGCCCGTCCCTCGCCGGCGGACGAGCTGCTCGTCCTGGCACGGCGTCTGGGTCGACGCCCGGCTGCGCTGGCCGCGCGCCATCGCGCGCGCATCGACGCCGCTCTCGCCGCCGATCCGTCGGCCTGGGGCACGGCGAGGGCCCGGGCCTCGGCTTGGAAGGCGCGACACGCCCTGGATGGGCTGGCCTGCGCCCACCGCAGCGGAGGCCCGGTGCCGCGGCGGATGGCGCTGGCCGCACGCCGGGAGGCACACCCGGGGCCCTCCCTCGCCGCCGCGCGCTCGGTCATGCCCTCGCTCTCGGCCAGCGGGGCGATCGTCGCGGTCTCGGGCATGGATGGCTCGGGCAAGAGCACGCAGGCCGAGGCGCTGGCCGCCACGCTGCGCGAGCTCGGCCACGATGTCGTGGTCGAGTGGAGCCGGATCACCTACGACGCCAACCTGCAGCTGATCGCGCGTCCCGTGAAGCTCGCGCTGGCGGTCGCCACGCGCCTGCGTGGCCGGGCGCCCAGGCCGCCGGCCGACGATCCCTCGACTCGCCTTCCGAGGACGCCCGAGGACGCCGCGGCGCGCGCGCTGCGGGCGCGCTATCCGCTGCTCAATCAGGTGTGGGCTGCGGTGGTGGCGACCGTCCACGCGGGGGGCCAGCGGCGTACGCTCAGGCGCCACATGCGCCACGGGCGAGTGGTCGTGCGCGATCGCTACGTGCTCGACTCGGCGGTCGCTCTGCGCCAGCACTACGGCCACCGCTACGGAGTCGGCCTGGCGATCGGGCTCTTGCGGTGGATCTCCCCACCGAGCGTGGCCGGCTTCTGGCTCGACGTGCCCGCGGAGGTCGCCTATGCGCGCAAGCCGGAGCAGTTCCCGCTCGAGCGCCTCGCGGCGCGGCGGCCGCTCTACGAGGCGGAGCTGGAGCGGCTGGGCGCTATCCGCCTCGACGGGACGCGCCCGCTCACCGAGCTCTGCGAGGAGATCGCGCGCGAGACCTGGCGACGGCTTCCGTGACGCCGGCGGGCCCGAGCACCCGCGCACGCGTGCTCGTCGTCGAGGACGGCCGGACCCCATACGTGCTCGCCGCTGTGCGCGCGCTCGGTCGCGCTGGCTTCGACGTCGGCCTCGGCAGCGCCGAAGGCGGTCGAGCGAGCCGCTCGCGCTGGGTGGGCGCCGTCCACTCTGTCCCCGGGCCCGAGCGTGGTGTGGAGGAGTTCGCCGCGGCCGTCGCCGACGCGGTGCGCGACGGGGGATACGACCTCGCCTTCGGCGGCGACGACGCCGAGATGCTCGCGCTGTCGGCGGTGCGCGAGTGCCTGCCGTGCCTTATCCCGCACGCGCCGCACGAGGTCGTGCTGCGCGCGGTTGACAAGCTGGAGCTCGCGCGTGCGGCCGAGCGCTGCGGCCTTCGCACTCCGCACACCGTTGCCGCCACGACGCGGGCCATCGCCGAGACGCCGCTGCCCGTGATCGTGAAGTCACGGCTTCACTGGACGCCCGGCCGCGCGGCGGGCATTCGCCACCTGCTCGTGTCTCGCTGCGACGATCGCGCCGGGGTCGAGCGGGGTGTGGCGGAGATGGCGGCCGCCGGGGGCGAGGCCGTGCTCCAGGAGCCGATCGACGGTGAGCTGATGGCGCTGAGTGCGGTGATCGACGAAAGCGGGAACGCGCTCGCCTGGGCCCAGCAGCGCACCCTGCGTGCTTCGCTTCGCCGTACGAGCGCCCGCGCCGAGACCGTGACCCTTGACCAGGATCTGGCCCGTCGCGCCGCCACCCTGCTCGGCGATCTCGGCTGGTACGGCCTCGCGAACCTCCAGTTCCTGCGTCCCGCCGGCGGCGAGCCCAAGCTGATCGACCTCAACGGGCGCTTCTACGGCAGCATCGCGCTCGCGATTGCGGCCGGCGTCAACCTGCCCGCCATCTGGGCCGATCTCGCCCTCGGCAGGCCCCCACCCGAGCCGGTGCTGGCCCGTCCCGGCGCGCGCTTCCAGGGGCTGCTGACCGACCTGCGCCGGGCCCGGCGCGAGCGTCGCGGCGGCCTGCTGCGCGATGTGCTCGACACCGCCGTCTACGCCCCGCGCGCAGCGCACAGCTGCCTCAGCGTTCGCGACCCGCGCCCGGTTGCCTACGAGCTGCGCCGGCTCGCGCACGAGCTGCGTTAGCGCGAGGTCGTGCGCTGAGATCCCCCGCTGCGCACCCGGGTTTCCTCGGTGATCTGGCCCGCGCGCGGCCTCCGGACGAGGCTCAGGCCGCGGTCTCGCGGTAGGCGACCCGCATCGCCGCCACCGTCGCCTCCAGGTCGTGGCGCCGGCGGACGCGATCGCGCGCGCAGGTTGCGGCGCGAACCCGCTCGGGCCCGCACTCGAGCAGATCCGCGACCGCCTGGGCCAGGGACGCCCGGTCGCCTTCCGGCACGAGGCGCCCGCAGTCGCCGAGCACCTCCGGGATGCCGCCCGCCGCGTAGGCCACCACCGGCAGCTGCACCGACATCGCTTCGAGCAGCGCGAACGGGCATGCCTCCTTGCCCGCGCCGCGCTCGTCGGGGACGCTCGAGAGCACCATCACGTCGGCGCCGCTCATGAGCCGGAGCGCATCGTCACGGTGCCCGGCGAAGGTGACCGCGCGCTCGAGCCCGAGCTCTGCCACCCGGGTCCTCACCGTCCGCCCGTAGGCCAGCTGAGTCGGGTCCTGGCCCCCGACCATCAGAAAGCGAGCGTCGGGCCGGTGTCTCAGCACCTCGGGGGCCGCCTCGACCAGCTCGAGCTGGCCCTTGGCCGGGTGGAGGCGGCCGACGTGGAGCACGACGGGACCGTCCTCTCCCACCAGATCGGCGACCGCGGCGGAGCCCTCGGGGTCGCGCGCCAGGTCGGGGATCCCGTTCGGCACCACCTCGACCTTGTGCTGGAGACGCGGTCCGAAGGTGGTGGTGATCGCGCCGCTCACTGCTACCACCCGGCGGCAGCGCAACGCCAGCATGCGGGCCAGCGGCCCGTCCCAGGAGAAGTCGTGCTTGAGCCATAGCACCGGCAGGCGCGTGCCGGCCGTGGCCAGCGCGGCCGCCAGCGCCGCCTTGACTCCGTTGGCGTGCACTACCTGCGGGCGGGCTCGGACGAGCGCGCGCCGCAGGGGCAGCGCCGCCGCGAGCATCCCGGCCCGCTCCGGGGTGGGCACCACGTCGACCGGCCGCCCGCTCTCCCTCAGCCGCTCCACGAACGGCCCCTCCTGAAGGACGGCGACCGAGGCGATCCAGCCGGGCTCGAGGTTGTCGAGCAGCAGCTCGAGGTAGCGCTCGGAGCCGCCTCCCAGCGCGTGGGAGGAGACGAACGCCACCCGGACGGGCTCTACCGAGCCTGTCGCCACGCCGCGAGCGAGCCATCGACCAGGCCGCGGACGCCGTCCCAGTCGCGATTGACCGCGCGGTGGGCGATCAGCACGAGCACCAGACCGGCGAAGCCGGCCCGCGCGCTGGGGGTCTGCGGAAAGTTCTTACGAAAGAGGTAGGCGCGGTTGACCACCACCGTGCGGTTAAAGGAGCGGGTGCCGGTCGACCGAAAGCCGGTGTTCTTGTGGTGCACCACGGCCCCGGGCAGATAGCGCACGCGGCCCAGGCGCGACAGGCGGTAGGAGAAGTCCTCGTCCTCGGCCAGGCCGTAGCCGGGCAGCCGCTCGTCGAAGCCGACCTTCGCAGCCTGCTCGCGCCGCGCGCTCATCAGGCAGCCCTGCATGAGCTCGACGTCGCGCTCGGACTCGGCGTCCTGGAGGCGCCGCGGGTAGCCGAAGCGCGTGAGCGTCCCTTCTGCTTGCTGCCCGAATAGAAGTCGCCGCACCAGGGAGCGCTTGTTGCCAAAGCGCCGCTCGCCGGCCTCGATGACGAGGCCGGTCGCACCAACCACCGAAGGGTCCCGATAGGCGGCGTCGAGCACGCCCAGCAGTCGCGAGTCGACCTCGACGTCGTCGTCGAGGAAGACCACGACGTCGCCCTCGGCCTCCCGCACGCCGAGGTTGCGCTGACGGGTGAGCCCGGGCGCGCTCGGCAGGTACCGAAGCGGCATGCGATCGCCGAGCGCGGCGTCGGCCACGGGCTCGGCGGAGCGTGCCGCGTCGCCGTCGACCACGACGACCTCGGCCGGCGGAGGATCCAGCGCTCTCAGGCCGGCCAGCGTCTGCCGCAGGTCGTCGGGCCGGCCCCTGGTGGCTATCACCACAGAGAAGCGCACCGGCCGACCGTAGCCGCCGAGGCGAGCCCTCTAGGCGCGCAGCTGGTCGTAGACGCCCGCGACCTGGTCGACCATCACCTCGACGTCGAAGCGCTCGGCCACGTGGCGCCGTCCCTCGGCGCCCAGCCGTTCCCTTCCCGGCGCGTCAGCCAAGAGCTCCCCCAGGGCCTGCGCCAGGGCGCCGCAGTCGCCGGGCGGTACGAGCCTCCCCGTGCGCCCGTCGAGCACGGCTTCGGGAATCCCGCCGACGCGCGTCGCGAGCACCGGGACCTCGCACGCCATCGCCTCGAGCACGGCGAGGGGGAATGCCTCCCAGGCGGAGGGCAGCACCAGCAGGTCGAGGGCCGCCAGGTATCGGCCCACCCCGGGCCGGTACGGAAAGAGCCGCACGTGCTCGTCGACGCCGAGGCGGTCGATCTCGGCTTCCACCTTCGAGGCCAGCTCCCCGTTGCCGACGATGGCCAGGCGTCCCGGAGGCCGTCCTCCGCCGCTCAGCTGCGCAAGCGCATGGATCGCCAGCAGGGGGTCCTTCTGTGGCCGCAAGACGGTCACCAGTCCGGCCAGTGGACCGTCGCCCTTGAACTCGAGCAGCTCGGAGGCGGCCGGCTCGTCTCTGCACGGCGGCACGCCGTTGTAGACAGTTCGCAACCTCCCGGCGGTCCCGCGCAGCTCGCGCTCACCCACCTCGCGCTCCCACTCGCAGACGGCGAGCAGCGCCCCCGCACGGCGCACGAGGACCTGCTCCACCGCCCGGTAGGCCAGGCGCCGTGCCCGCCCGAAGGTGGCAGCGAAGGCAAAGCAGTGCGGCGTGTAGACGAGTCGCCGCCGACCCCTCAGCACGCCCCTCACCAACGCGCCCGCCTTGGAGCTGTGCGCGTGCACGATCGCGTATCCGCGGCGATGGTCGAGCGCACGCAGAGCGCGCCCAGCAGCCAGGTCGGCGGGCACGGGCTCCCGAGCCATGGGAACGTCGTGGACGACCACCCCGGCATCGGCGAGCGGGCGGCGGATCGCACTGGCGGGCGGCACGGCGGCCTCCACCGCCCACCCCCGGCGCACGAGCCCTGCGGAGAGCCACAGCACGTGCTCGGCGACCCCGCCGTCCTCCGGCTGGCAGACCTGCAGCACCGCTGGCCGGGGCACGCGGCGACTATAGACCGGCTCCGTCCTCGGACAGATGTCTAGGCTGGAGAGTCGATCCGAACATCGCCGCCCTTCGCGACCGACCAATGAAGCACTGCCGGAGATCCCGGTGCCGCCCTCGCCCGGGAAAGGAGCGCCCCGTGTCTGCTGCCCTAGTACGCGCCTGCCTGCGCCGAGCCAGCTTGGCCTGCATGCTCTCGCTGGCAGCCGTCCTCGTGGCGGTGCCCGCCGGCGCGAGCGCGAGGCAGACCGCGGCGATCCAGGCTCACCTGCTCTGGGACCGCTACGACCGCCCGGCGGTGCAGGCTCAGCTCGACCGCGCTCGGGACGCCGGTGCGGGCATGGTGCGGGTCGATCTCGGCTGGTCCAGTCTCGAGAAGGACGGCAAGGGCCGCTACGACCCCTGGTACCTCGGCAAGATCGACCACGTCGTCTCCCAAGCCGAGGCCCGGGGCCTCAAGGTGCTCTTCACCTTCTGGGAGACACCGTGCTGGGCCTCGACCGCTCCAGACAGCATCAAGCAGGGCTGCTCGGGCGCCTGGTGGGACCGCGGCGTCCAGCGCTACGCCCCCGCCAACGCCGCTCACTTCGGCGACGCTCTCGCCTTCCTCGTGCGCCGCTACCGGATGCGCGTGGCCGCCTGGGAGATCTGGAACGAGCCCAACCACCCTGAGTACTTCAAGGCCTCCGACGAGGTGGGCGCATACGCGGCCCTGGTGCGCGCCGCCTACCCGGCGGCCAAGGCAGCGGACTCCCGCGCGACGGTGATCGCCGGTTCGCTGGCCGACGCCGACTACGGGTTCACCGAGTCGCTGCTCAGCCGGGGAGTGAAAGGCAAGTTCGACGCCTGGTCGGTCCACCCCTACAGCGAGGACCGCTCGCCGCTGCACCCGGGCTTTGCGGGGTGGGCGCAGAAGAGCTTCGTGGGCGGGGTGCCGCGGGTACGCGACACCCTTCTGCGCCACGGCCAGGACAGGCCGCTCTGGCTGACCGAGTTCGGCTGGAGCACGTGCAACGTGCGCAACAGCGATCGGTGGAGCAACTGCGTCGACCCCTCTGTCCAGGCCCGGTATCTCCAGGAGGCCTACCGCCAGATGCAGCGCTGGAGCTACGTGCGGGTCGGTACGTGGTTCAACCTCCAGGACACCAGCAGCGATGAGGGGGATCGTGTCGACAACTACGGCCTGTTCGACCACGACGGCCGGCCGAAGCCCTCCTATGCGGCCTATCAGGTCACCGCCGCGGCGTTTTACCGCGGCAGCCCCGTGCCGACCGGGCGCCGCACGGGCCGGCGCTCTCGCCGCATCACGCTCCGCGTTCGGCGCCGCCGCGGCCGGGTCCACGTCTCCGGGGTCCTTCCCGTCGGACGCACGCTCTGGGTCAAGGCCCATCGCCAGCGCCGCGGCAGCCGGCGTTTTCACCGGCGGGCCAGCTATCGTCTACTGATCCGCGTCGGCCGCGGCGGCCGCTTCCGTGCACGTATCAAGAGCCGGGGCCTGCGCCGCGGCAGGTGGCGCATCGTCGTGCGCAACCGGCGCTCCCCGCGGCTGACCGCCGCGCGCGTGCTGCGCTGAGACCGTGGCAGCGCGCCCAAGCGGACAATTGTCTGTGCCGTCGCACCGGCCTGGTCGGGCCCCGCGGTTACTCCCAGCGAAAGAAGCCGATCGCCACCGCGGCCGTGCCTGAACGCCGCGCCCGACGGATCCCGACCCGAGGGCCGAGGCTCCGTCGACCAACCGACTACCGACCTGCCGCAGTCTCACAGTGGATCCAGGCTCAGCCGGCTACGAGCTCGAACGCCCCCCGCTCCACCCTGAAGCGCGCGCGACCGTGGCAAACCACCTCGCCGTCCACGTTGAACTCGGTGTTATCGGGCACCTCGAGCTCCACCTCGTGGCCGCGGCGGTGGCTGACCCCGCTCTGCTCGGTCACGCGGCCCGTGCGCATGCCAACTGCCCGGGCGGCCAGCAGGGCACGCGGCCCGTTCTGAAGCACGACCGTCTCCAGGAAGCCGTCGCTGGCGTCGGCCACGTCGAGGTGCGAGCCCCCACCGAATGCGCCAGAGGAGGCCACCGTCACCTGCCAGGCCTCGCCCTCGTAGACCGGCTCGCCGTCGACGCTGACCGCGCAG
>Ga0136616_10000264_pt1 | contig 22987 bp, 22 predicted proteins | sample AntDrymUQ2992106_2_FD_106648 | JGI IMG/M metagenome (GOLD analysis project Ga0136616, IMG submission 106648) | Polar desert sand microbial communities from Dry Valleys, Antarctica - metaG UQ299 (21.06) | ecosystem: Environmental > Terrestrial > Soil > Desert | place: Antarctica: Dry Valley... | reverse complement strand
GTGTCGGTGAGCAGCGCGCCCAGCGTCACCACGGTCGTCACGCCCAGCTGCTCGACCGAGGTCAGCAGCTCGCGGCAGAAGCTGCGCCACCGCATGCTGGGCTCGATGCCGTGCACCAGCACGACGTCGTGCCTCGCGCCGGGTGGCCGGCACGCGGACACCCGCGTCGTGGGCCACTCGATCTCGCGGGTGATCCCGTCGATCAGCCGCACCATCGGCCGGGTCACCTGCAGGTCGTAGTACTCCTCCGGGTCGATGCTGACCAGGGTCTCGGCGTCCCAGCTCAGCTCGAGGTGCTCCAGAGCGGTGCTGGCCGCGTCGCCAGCGTCGTTCCAACCCTCGAACGCGGCGATCATCACCGGGCTGTCCAACCGGGACAGCTCCTGGCCCGCCTCAACCACGAACGGTTGCGGGCGGCCGGTGTCATGGCCGTCGGGACGGGTCATGTCGTCAAGCCTACGGCTGCGCGCACCCGTAACGCTGGCGACGTGAGGATCGCTCGCCAGATCACTGCAACGGCGTCGGCTACTCTCGGTTCCCGTGTCCGAGACGATCTCCACCGGTTTGCTCGACGTGCTCGCGGAGCGCGTCATCGTCGCCGACGGCGGGATGGGCACGATGCTGCAGGCCGCGGCCCTGACCCTGGACGACTTCGCCGGGCTCGACGGCTGCAACGAGATCCTCAACGAGACGCGCCCGGACGTGGTCCAGGGCGTGCACCGGGCTTATCTGGAAGCCGGCTCCGGGGTCATCGAGACCAACACCTTCGGGGTGAACCTGCCCAACCTCGGCGAGTACGCAATCGCGCACCGCATCGTCGAGCTGGCCGAGATGGGCGCCCGGCTGGCCCGCGAGTGTGCCGACGAGTTCGGCACCGCCGCGGCGCCCCGCTACGTGCTGGGGTCGGTCGGCCCCGGCACGAAGCTGCCGACGCTGGGCCATGCGCCGTTCGCGGAGCTGCGCGACGCCTACCAGGAGTGCGGCCGCGGCCTGCTCATCGGCGGCGTTGACGGGCTCATGGTCGAGACCTGCCAGGACCTGCTGCAGGCCAAGGCAGCGATCATCGGCGTCCAGCGGGCGATGGCCGCCGAGGGCCGCCGGGTCCCGGTGCTGACGATGGTCACGGTCGAGACCACCGGCACCATGCTGCTTGGCAGCGAGATCGGCGCCGCGCTGACGGCGCTGGAGCCGCTGGGCATCGACGCCATCGGGCTGAACTGCGCGACCGGCCCGGCGGAGATGAGCGAGCACCTGCGCCAGCTGTCCAAGCACGCGCGCGTGCCGCTGGCCGTCATGCCCAACGCCGGCCTGCCAACCCTCGGTCCGGACGGTGCCCTCTACCCGCTGACCCCCGACGAGCTGGCCGAGGCGCTGGCCACCTTCGTGGACGAGTACGGCGTGCGGCTGGTCGGCGGCTGCTGCGGTACGACGCCCGCGCACCTGCGGGCGGTGGTCGAGGCGGTCGCCACGGTCACCCCGGCGCCGCGGACGCCTCGCCCGGAACCGGGTCTGAGCTCGCTCTACGGCGCGGTGCCGTTCCGGCAGGAGACCAGCGTGCTGGTCATCGGCGAGCGCACCAATGCCAACGGCTCGCGCGCGTTTCGCGACGCGATGATCTCCGACCGCTACGACGAGTGCGTCCGGATCGCCCGCGAGCAGACCCGCGACGGTGCGCACCTCATCGACCTGTGCGTGGACTACGTCGGCCGCGACGGCGCCGCCGACATGATCGAGCTGGCCGGCAGGCTGGCCACTGCGTCCACCTTGCCGATCATGCTGGACTCCACCGAGACCGACGTCGTGCGGGTCGGGCTCGAGCGCTTGGGCGGACGCTGCATCGTCAACTCCGTCAACTACGAGGACGGCGCAGGCCCGGAGTCCCGGTTTGCCAAGACGATGACGGTTGCCAAGGAACACGGCGCTGCGGTGGTGGCGCTGTGCATCGACGAGGAGGGCCAGGCCCGCACCGCTGAGTGGAAGGTCCGGGTCGCCTCCCGGCTGATCGAGGACCTCACCACGAACTGGGGCATGCACACCGCCGACATCGTGGTCGACTGCCTGACCTTCCCGATCACGACCGGTCAGGAGGAGGTGCGCCGCGACGCCATCGAGACGATCGAGGCGATCCGCGAGCTCAAGCGTCGCTACCCCGACGTGCAGACGACGCTGGGCGTCTCGAACATCTCCTTCGGCCTCAACGCGGCCGCCCGCCAGGTGCTCAACTCGGTGTTCCTGCACGAGTGCCAGCAGGCCGGGCTGGACACCGCGATCGTGCACGCCAGCAAGATCGTCCCAATGGCGCGCATCCCGGACGACCGCCGCGGTGTCGCGCTCGACCTGATCTACGACCGACGCCGGGAGGACTACGACCCGCTCAGCAAGTTCATGGAGCTGTTCGAGGGCGTCACCGCGTCCGCGGCCAGGGCCGGCCGCGCCGAGGAGCTGGCCGCGCTGCCGCTGTTCGAGCGGCTGGAGCGCCGCATCGTCGACGGCGAGCGCATCGGGCTGGAGGGCGACCTGGACGCCGCCCTGGAGCAACGCCCTGCGCTGGAGATCATCAACGACACGCTGCTGAACGGGATGAAGATCGTCGGCGACCTGTTCGGGTCCGGCGAGATGCAGCTGCCGTTCGTGCTGCAGAGCGCCGAAGTGATGAAGGCCTCGGTGGCGCACCTCGAGCCGCACATGGAGAAGCAGGACAGCGGCGGCAAGGGGACGATCGTGCTCGCCACGGTCAAGGGCGACGTGCACGACATCGGCAAGAACCTCGTGGACATCATCCTGTCCAACAACGGCTACAGCGTGGTCAACTTGGGGATCAAGCAGTCGATCAGCGCGATCCTGGCCGCGGCCGCTGAGCACGACGCCGACGCGGTCGGAATGTCGGGGCTGCTGGTGAAGTCCACTGTGATCATGAAGGAGAACCTGCAGGAGATGGGCTCCCGGGGGGTCGCCACCCGCTGGCCGGTGCTGCTCGGCGGCGCTGCGCTGACCCGCTCGTACGTGGAGAACGACCTCGCCGAGATCTACCCCGGCCGGGTCACCTACGCGCGCGACGCCTTCGAGGGGCTGCGGCTGATGGACTCGGTGATGGCCCGCGCCCGCGGCGTCGACCCCGAGCGCGACGCCGCCGAGGCGGCTGCGACGGCCGAGCGCAAGGCCCGCCACGACCGGTCCCGTCGCATCGCGGCCGAGCGCAAGGCCGCGGCGGCCGAGGCCGGCGACGGTGCGGCCACCCCCACCCGCTCTGACGTCAGCACCGACGTCCCGCTGCCGACGCCGCCGTTCTGGGGCAGCCGGGTCGTCCGCGGCATCGCGCTGGCCGAGTACTCGTCGATGATCGACGAGCGGGCCACTTTCCTGGGCCAGTGGGGGCTGCGCGGTGCGAAGCGCGGCGGCGGCCCGACCTACGAGGAGCTGGTGGAGACCGAGGGCCGGCCGCGGCTGCGGTACTGGCTCGACCGGTTGGCCACCGAGGGGGTGCTGGCGCACGCGGCGCTGACCTACGGCTACTTCCCGTGCGTGTCCGAGGGTGACTCGTTGGTGGTGCTCACCGAACCCGCCGCGGATGCGCCGGAGCGCTACCGGTTCACCTTCCCGCGCCAGCGGCGTGACCGGTTCCTCTGCCTCGCCGACTTCTACCGCCCCCGCGAGCTGGCTCTGCAGCGCGGCGAGATCGACGTCGTGCCGTTCACCCTGGTCACCATGGGCCAGCCGATCGCCGACTACGCCGCCGAGCTGTTCGCGAAGGACGCCTACCGGGACTACCTGGAGGTGCACGGGCTGTCCGTGCAGCTCACCGAGGCGCTGGCCGAGTACTGGCACTCCCGAATCCGCGAGGAGCTGCGCTGGCCCGACGGCGGCAACCTGGCGGCGGAGGACCCCACGGACGTCGAGGAGTTCTTCAAGCTCGGGTACCGGGGCGCCCGCTACTCGCTGGGTTACGGGGCGTGCCCGAACCTGGAGGACCGCGTCAAGATCGTCGGACTGGTCGAGCCGGACCGGATCGGCGTCGAGCTCTCCGAAGAGCTGCAGCTGCACCCGGAGCAGTCCACCGACGCCCTCGTCGCGCACCACCCCGAGGCCAAGTACTTCAATGCCGGATGACGCCCGGCCCGCCTCCGCCACGACGCAACGAACGGCCCGCTCGTCGAGCCCTATCGGCCGAAAGTGCCGTTCGTAACGGCCGGGACGGCCGGGACGGGCGCGGGCGGCCGGCGGCGGTCCTGTGGGACATGGACGGCACCCTGGTGGACAGCGAGCGGCTATGGGACGTCTCGCTGGCGGAGCTGGCCGTGTCGCTCGGCGGCCAGCTGAGCCCGTCCACCCGGACCGCGATGGTCGGCACCGACATGGCGACCACGCTGCGGATGATGTTCGACGAGGTCGGCCGGGAGGCTACTCCGGCCGCGGTTGCCGCGGCCTGGGACGAGCTGACCGAGCGGACGGCCCGGCTGTTCGCCACCGACATCCCGTGGCTGCCCGGTGCCGCGGCCGCGCTGGCCGACGTGTGCACCGCCGGCCTGCCCGCCGCCCTGGTGACCTCCACCACCCGCGACCTCACCGAGCTGGCCCTGGACACCATCGGGCGGCAGTTCTTCGACGCCACGGTCTGCGGCGATGAGGTGCGCCACACCAAGCCGCATCCGGAGCCGTACCTGCGCGCGGCGGCCCTACTCGGCGTGGACGCCGCCGACTGCGTCGCGGTGGAGGACTCACCCAACGGGGCGACGTCCGCCGAGGCTGCCGGCTGCACGGTCGTCGTGGTGGCCAGCGAGGTGTCGGTGCCCGACGGGCCGCGCCGGATCGCGGTGCCGTCGCTGGTCGGAGTGGGGTCCGCGGAGCTGGCCACGGCGTACCACCGGGGTCGGTCGGTGGTTCATGATCCGGTGGAGCAACGGCCGTTGGGCTCCCCTTAGGCTCCGCTGGGCTCGCCGTTGCGCCGAACGGGTGGCAGCATGGGATCACCACCGGGCGCAGCCTGCGGCCGTTCCGCAGTAGCGCCGCTCGCAGCGGTGTCCCGGCGCTCAACCGGGGAACGAAACTGTAGAGGAGAGGAGCACGTTGGTGAAGACCTTCGACGAGCTGTTCGCGCAGCTCCGCGAGCGCGCTCGGGACCGCCCAGAGGGGTCAGGCACGGTTGCCGCCCTCGATGCTGGCGTACACGCCCAGGGCAAGAAGGTCTTGGAAGAGGCCGGCGAAGTGTGGCTGGCCGCAGAACACGAGCGCGACGACAGGCTGGCCGAGGAGATCTCCCAGCTGCTCTACCGCATCCAGGTCCTCATGTTGGGCCGCGGACTCTCTCTCGAAGACGTCTACAAGTTCCTCTAGGCCGCTTCATCAGCTCAGGAGATCTGCCATGTTCCGCGTCGCTCTGCCCAACAAGGGGACGCTCGCCGAGCCCGCCGCCCAGATGATGCGCGACGCCGGGTACCGGCAACGGACCGACCCGCGCGATCTCAACGTCGTCGACGAGGAGAACCAGGTCGAGTTCTTCTACCTGCGTCCCAAGGACATCGCCACCTATGTCGGCGCCGGCAACCTCGCCTTCGGCATCACCGGTCACGACCTGATGGACGAGTCGGGCAGCCCGGTGAAGGCGGTGATGAGGCTGGGCTTCGGCCGTTCCCAGTTCCGCTACGCGGTGCACGAGCGCAACGACTGGAAGTTCGAGGACCTGGAGGGTCGCAAGATCGCGACCTCCTACCCGCGGCTGGTCCGTGCCGACCTCGCGGCCAGGCGCATCCGAGCCGAGATTGTCAAGCTCGACGGCGCGGTCGAGATCGCGGTGCACCTCGGCCTCGCGGACGCGATCGCCGACGTGGTGAGCTCCGGCCGCACGCTGCGTCAGAATCACCTCAAGGCCATCGGCCAGCCCATCGCCTCCTCGCAGGCCACCCTGATCGAGCGGGAGCCGCGGCACGACCGGATCGAGTCCGCCGGCGACCGCACCGGCAAGCCGGTGTTCATGCAGCGGATCCGGGGGGTCGTCTACGCCCGCCTGTTCCACATGCTCGACTACGACTGCCCGCTCGCCGTCCTCGACCAGGCGAAGGTGATCACCCCGGGCGTGCAGGCGCCGACCGTCGCTCCGCTCACCGACCGGGACTGGGTGGCCGTGCGGGTCATGGTCAAGCGCAAGAGCGCCAACGACGCGATGGACCGGCTGGCCAAGCTCGGCTGCAGGGCGATCCTGACCACCGAGATCCGCTCCTGCCGTGTCATCGAGAACGGCGACCTGATGGACGAGGACGAGGACGGGCTGGTCTGACGCGCGCGGCGAGGAGAACCCGGGCGGGCGCACTGCTCGCCGGCTTCCTCGCGCTGGGCGTTCTGGGCGCGGCCGGCTGCGGCGGCTCGGGCGACACGTCCACCGGTCCGACGACCTCGTCCACTCCCACCGTCGAGCCCGTCGCGGCCTGCGCCCGGCAGCTGGAGTACTGGGCGGGGGAGAAGCTGAACAACGCCGTCGACCCTGGCTGGGACTACCAGCACATGGGGCTCACGTCCGACCAGGCCGACGCGCTGAGCGTGCTGGTCGACCGGGCGAAGCAGCTGCGCCAGCAGCAAGGGGCGCTGCCCGAAGGGTGGGTGCACGACCAGGCGATCGCGGCGTGCGGCCCGATCGTGGCCAAGCCGACCAGCACGGACCGCAACGGCTGGCCGTGACGCCTCGCCGGTACGGGGCCGGGCCTACTCGGCGTGGTCCAGCAGGCTCTGGGTGGGCGTCTCGACTGGGGCGGACGGCGGCTCTGCCGGCCAGCCCGGGTACGCCGGGGGTGTGCCGTCGAACGCCGGGCAGATCGCCTTGTGGCTGCACCACTCGCACATCCGGCTCGGGCTCGGGCGGAAGTCGCCGGTACGGCCGGCGCGCAGAATGGCCGTCCAGATGGCGTCCAGCGTCTGCTCGAAACGCTCCAGCTCGGCCAGCTCGGGCTGATAGGTCAGCGACTCCTGGTCGGCCAGGTAGATCAGCCGCAGCTGGGTGGGGACGACGCCACGTGAGCGCAGCAAGGCCAGCGCGTAGAACTTCATCTGGAACAGCGCCCGGATCTCGGCGAACTCGCGCGGCGCCGCGCCGGTCTTGTAGTCGACCACCCTGATCTGACCGCCGGGTGCGACGTCGAGCCGGTCGACGTAGCCACGTAGGAGCACGCCGGAGCCGAGCTCGGCCTCCAGCAACAGCTCGCAGGCTTCGGGCTCCAGCCGCCGCGGGTCCTCCAGCTGGAAGTACCCCTGCAGCAGCATGCCGGCCGACTCGAGCCACTCCTGCAGCTCGGGATCGTCAGCCCCGTCGAACATCTCGCCGAGCTCGGGCGCGGCGTCGAGGAGGTCCGTCCACACCGGGCTCACCAGGTCCACCGCGGCCTGCGGCACCCGATCGCCAGCCGGCAGCCGGTAGAGCCGCTCCAGCGCCGCATGCACGACGGTGCCGCGCACCTGCGCCCGCGACGGCGTCTCGGGCAGCCGGTCGATGGCCCGGAAGCGGTACAGCAGTGGGCACTGCTTGAAGTCGCTGGCGCGCGACGGTGACAGCGCAGGGCGGCGTGGCGGCTCCGCGGTGCCGGCCGTCGCGTTGCCCGCCGTGCCTGCCTCGGTAAGTGCCGTCTCGCCCACGTCCCGCAGCGTAGGCGAAGCCACCGACGCCTTCGGTCAGGGCGCGCGCGACCGCGATCATCCGAGGTAGGTTGGCCCCGACGCGGAAGATCAGTACGCGGAAGATCAGTAAGGCTGACGTCATCGGCGGAGGTGGGCCAGTAGTGGCTCGGCGGCCCTACCGGGTTGTCTTCACCCGCCCGGCACCGGGGATCGACGGTCCCCCCAAGCCGGGCACGATCGTCAAGGCTGACCTCGACGCAGCGCAGGACGAGGCCAGGGCCATCGCTCGCAGCGGTGGGACGGCCGAGGTGCACTACGTCTCGGACTCCGGACGCCGCGAGGTCATCGCCACCTACCGGCCCAACCCGCCCGTGCAGCGGGTGGTCGAGACCGCGATCAAGTTCGGGCCGCATGCGCTGCTCGTGCTGACGGCCGCGGAGTGGCTGCTCGGCCGATGGCGGCGCGGGCGCGGCTGAGCCGTCCGTTCGGGTGCCGCCGTAGGATCGGGCGCTGTGGACGAGGTGCGGCTCGGTGACGTCGTACTGCGCAACCGGTTGGTGACCTCGTCGAGCCTGCTGGGCTACGGGGTGTCCAACTCGACGCTCGTGCCGTACGGGATGAGCCCGATCGCGCTGTTCGTCGACCTCGCCCGCTTCGGTGCGGTGACCACCAGGACGTTGACGGTCCAGCCGCGCGAGGGCCACTTCACCACCCGCGACGACTGGCCGCTGACCGCGCTGCCCGGGCTGCTGCGGCGCTACGCCACCGTGCTGCGCGGCACCGACGGCGGCTGGGTGAACGCCTTCGGGTGGTGCAACGTCGGCATCGACGCCTACCTGCGGGACTACTACCCGCGCACCCGCGACCAGCGCACGATCATCTCCGTGGGCGGATTCTCGGCCGAGGAGTTCGTGCAGCTCGTGGACAAGGTCAACTCCGCGGTGCCGGCCGGCGACATCGCCGCGGTGGAGTTCAACGTGTCCTGCCACAACGTCAACTTCGACTTCTCGGCGATCCTGGGCTCGGTGCTGACCGAGGCGGTGCCCCGCAGCGCCCACCCGGTGATCCTCAAGCTGTCGCCGGACTACGACTACCTGGCCAACGCCAGGCAGGCCGCCCGCCACGGCGTCAGCGCGCTGACGGCGATCAACACCGTCAAGGCGCTGCGGCTGAACCCGCGCACCGGCGTCCCGCTGCTGGCCAACCGCTACGGCGGGCTGTCCGGCCGGGCGATCAAGCCCATCGGGCTGCGGGTGGTCGCCGAGCTTCGCGACGCCGGCGTGAAGCTGCCGATCATCGCCACCGGCGGCATCCGAACCGCGGACGACTGCCGGGAGTACTTCTGGGCCGGCGCCGACGCGGTCAGCCTCGGTAGCGCGACCTGGCTGGCGAGCTACCCGGGCTACGCGCTGGCGCCGCTGCACGCGCTGCGGATCCGCCGCGTCCTGCGCGCCGTGCAGCGCTACCAGCCCGCATCGACCACCCCGGCGGACCCCGACCTCGACGGCGTCCACCCGCTCCGCCGCGCCGACCATCCATGATCACCGGTTCGTTGCGTTCCAGCGTCACCTGACGACGCCGGACGACACCTAACTGGCGATCTTGCTCGAGCGCCCCGGCGGCCACGGCCGCGACAACCGGGCCAGGGCGGCGGCCTACCCTGGGATGCACCATGGCTGGCCCGTCTACGTACCGCCCTGCGCCCGGGAGCATCCCGGACGAGCCGGGGGTGTACCGCTTCTCCGACGCCGCCGGCCGAGTCATCTACGTCGGCAAGGCGAAGAGCCTGCGCAGCCGCCTGAACTCCTACTTCGCCGACCTCGCCATGGCACATCCGCGCACCCGACAGATGGTCACCACGGCCGCCGACGTGTGTTGGACGGTGGTCAGCACCGAGGTCGAGGCGCTGCAGCTCGAGTACAACTGGATCAAAGAGTTCGACCCGCGGTTCAACGTCCGCTACCGCGACGACAAGTCATACCCGGTGCTCGCGGTGACCGTCGGCGAACAGTACCCGCGGCTGCACGTCTACCGCGGCCCGCGCCGCAAGGGGGTGCGCTACTTCGGCCCGTACGCGCACGCCTGGGCGATCCGGGAGACGCTCGACCTGCTGCTGCGGGTGTTCCCGGCGCGCACCTGCACGGCCGGGGTGTTCCGCCGGCACGGGCAGATCGGCCGGCCCTGCCTGCTGGGCTACATCGACAAGTGCTCCGCGCCGTGCGTCGGCAACGTCACCGCCGACGAGCACCGCGACATCGTCGAGGACTTCTGCGAGTTCCTCTCCGGGCGCACCGACAAGATGATGCGCAACCTCGAACGCGCGATGAACCAGGCCTCGGGCGAGCTGCAGTTCGAGCGGGCGGCCCGGCTGCGCGACGACCTGGGCGCGCTGCGCCGCGCGATGGAGAAGCAGGCCGTCGTGCTCGGCGACGGCACCGACGCGGACGTGGTGGCGTTTGCCGACGACGAGCTGCAAGCGGCCGTTCAGGTGTTCCACGTGCGCGGCGGCCGGGTCCGCGGCCAGCGCGGCTGGGTGATCGACAAGGTCGAGCCGGCGGACACCGCGACGCTGGTCGCGCAGTTCCTGGTGCAGTTCTACGGCGACCAGGTCGCCCTCGGTGGCTCCGCCGATGACGCCGCCCAGCCGATCCCGCGTGAGGTGCTCGTCCCCAAGCTCCCCGGCGACGCCGACGCGCTGACCGAGTGGTTGTCCGGGCTGCGTGGCTCACGGGTGAGCCTGCGGGTGCCCCAGCGCGGCGACAAGCGGGCGCTGGCCGAGACGGTCGCGCGCAACGCGTCGGAGGCGTTCGCCCTGCACAAGCTGCGCCGGGCCGGCGACCTCACGGCGCGCTCCGCGGCGCTGCAGGAGATCCAGGACTCGCTCGGGCTCGACAGCGCGCCGCTGCGAATCGAGTGCATCGACGTCAGCCACGTCCAGGGTTCTGACGTGGTGGCCTCGCTCGTGGTGTTCGAGGACGGGCTGGCCAAGCGGTCGGACTACCGCCGCTTCGAGGTCCGCGGCGGTGCCGACGGCGGTGACGTCGCCGCCATCGCCGAGGTCGTGCGCCGGCGGTTCCGCCGCTTCCTTGTCGAGACGTCCGAGCAACGCGCCGGCATCGACCCGGACACCGGGCGGGCCCGCAAGTTCGCCTACCCGCCTAACCTGCTCATGGTCGACGGGGGCGCACCCCAGGTGGAGGCCGCGATGGACGTGCTGGCCGAGCTGGGGATCACCGACGTCGCGGTCTGCGGGCTGGCCAAGCGGCTCGAAGAGGTGTGGCTGCCGGCCGAACCCGAGCCGGTCATCCTGCCCCGCACCAGCGAGGCGCTGTACCTGCTGCAGCGGGTACGCGACGAGGCCCACCGCTTCGCGATCACCTACCACCGGCAGAAGCGCTCGGTGCGGATGACGACCTCCGCGCTCGACGACGTGCCGGGTCTCGGGCCGTCGCGGCGCAGGGCGCTGCTCAAGCACTTCGGGTCTGTACGCAAACTGCGGCAGGCCGACGCCAGGGAGATCGCCGCGGTACCCGGGATGGGCCCGCGCACCGCCGCGGCCGTGCTCGCCGCGCTCAACGGTTCCGACGCCGCTGAAATGCCGGACGCCGCGAAACAGGAGGCGACGTGACCGAGCCGCACCGCGCGGTCCCCGCCGCCGCGGCGGCCACCGCCACCCCCGGGATCGAGGTTGCGCTGGTCAGCGGCCTGTCCGGGGCCGGCCGCAGCACCGCGGCGAAGGTGCTGGAGGACCTGGGTTGGTTCGTCGTCGACAACCTCCCGCCGGAGCTGATCGCCACCATGGTGGAGCTCGGCGCCAGGGCCCGCGGCGAGGTCACCAAGGTCGCCGTGGTGATCGACGTCCGGTCCCGCGCGTTCACCGCCGACCTGTCCGCCGTGATCAAGGACCTCGACGCGAGCGGCTACAAGCCGCGGTTGCTGTTCTTGGAGGCCAGCGACGCCGTGCTGATCGCCCGCTTCGAGCAGGTCCGCCGGAGCCACCCGCTGCAGGGTGACGGCCGGCTGGCCGACGGCATCGCCGCCGAGCGCGAGCTGCTGCGACCGCTGCGCGAGGACGCCGACATGGTCGTGGACACCAGCCGGCTGTCGGTGCCGCAGCTGCGCTCCACCATCGAGCGGTCCTTCGGCAGCGAGGCCAGCAACCGGACCAGGGTGACGCTGCTGTCCTTCGGCTTCAAGTACGGCCTGCCGATGGACTCCGACATGGTCGTCGACGTGCGCTTCCTGCCCAACCCGTTCTGGATCCCGGAGCTGCGCGACCACACCGGCCGCGACGGCGACGTGCGCGACTACGTGCTCAGCCAGGCCGGCGCCGAAGAGTTCCTCACCAGCTATCTAGAGCTGCTGCGGCTGATCGGCGTCGGGCACCGCAGGGAGGGCAAGCGCTACCTCACGGTCTCGGTGGGCTGCACCGGCGGCAAGCACCGCAGCGTGGTCCTCGCCGAGGAGCTGGCCGCCCGGTTGGCCGGCGAGGACGGCATGATGGTCAGCGTCGTGCACCGCGACCTCGGCCGTGAATGAGCCGGCGCGCATGACACGGCCCCCCGACACGTCGTTGCGGGTGGTCGCACTGGGCGGCGGCCACGGGCTGTTCGCGACGCTCAGCGCGCTGCGGCAGATCACGGAGTCCGTGACGGCGGTGGTCACCGTCGCCGACGACGGCGGGTCGTCCGGCCGGTTGCGCGGCGAGCTCGGCATCCTGCCGCCGGGGGACCTCCGGATGGCGCTGGCGGCGCTGGCGAGCCACGACGCCGAGCACGCCCGCTGGAGCACGGTGTTCCAGCACCGATTCAGCGGCGACGGCGCGCTGGCCGGCCACGCCGTGGGCAACCTGCTGCTCGCCGGGCTGATCGACGTGCTCGGCGACCCGGTGCTCGCGCTGGACGAGGCGTGCCGGCTGCTCGGGGTGCGTGGCCGGGTGCTGCCGATGAGCGAGCACCCGGTGACCATCGAGGCCGATGTGACCGGCCTGGACGCCGACCCCGAGCAGGTCCGGCTGATCCGCGGCCAGGTGGCGGTGGCCAGCACGCCGGGCCGGGTGCGCCGGGTGTGGCTGGAGCCGAGGCAGCCGCAGGCGTGCGCCCATGCGGTGGCCGCGGTGGAGCAGGCTGACGCCGTGCTGCTCGGGCCCGGGTCGTGGTTCACGAGCGTGCTGCCCCACCTGCTGGTTCCCGGGCTGCAGCGCGCGCTGCAGCACACCGCCGCCCGCCGGATCGTCGTGCTCAACCTGGCCCCGCAGCCGGGGGAGACCGCCGGGTTCTCACCCGAACAGCACCTGGACGTACTCTCCCAGCACGCTCCCGCGCTGCGGATCGATGCCGTGGTCGCCGACACATCGGCGGTCCCGGTACCCGAGCGACTACGCCGGGCCGCCGGTGACCTCGGCGGGCAGGCGTACTTGGCCCCGGTTGCCGCGGCGGACGGCTCGCCGCGACACGACCCGGGCGCGCTGGCCGCGGCGCTGCGGGGTGTACTGCGCTGGCCTACCGGTGCGCCGGCGCAGTCGAGAGGAGGACGCTGAGGTGGCGATGACGGCAGCGGTGAAGGACGAGCTGAGCAGGCTCGTGGTGACCAAGCCCTGCTGCCGCCGGGCCGAGGTGTCCGCGCTGCTGCGCTTCGCCGGAGGGCTGCACATCGTCGGCGGCAAGGTCGTCATCGAGGCCGAGGTGGACACCGGGTCGGTGGCGCGGCGGCTGCGCAGGGAGATCCACGAGGTCTACGGCCACGCCTCCGAGGTGCATGTGATCACCGCAGGGGGGCTGCGCCGCGGAGCCCGCTACCTGGTCCGGGTCGTCAAAGACGGCGAGGCGCTGGCCCGCCAGACCGGGCTGCTCGACCTGCGGGGGCGTCCGGTCCGCGGGTTGCCGCCGGCGGTGGTCTCCGGCGGCGTCTGCGACGCCGAGGCGGCGCTGCGCGGCGCTTTCCTCGCGCACGGGTCGCTCACCGAGCCCGGCCGCAGCTCCGCGCTGGAGTTCACCTGTCCCGGGCCGGAGGCAGCGCTGGCGCTGGTCGGCGCCGCCCGCCGGATCGGGGTGGCGGCCAAGGCGCGCGAGGTCAGGGGAGCGGACCGCGTGGTGGTACGCGACGGCGACGCGATCAGCGCGCTGCTCACCCGGCTCGGCGCGCACACCAGCATGCTGGCCTGGGAGGAGCGCCGGATGCGGCGTGAGGTCCGGGCCACCGCCAACCGCCTCGCCAACTTCGACGACGCGAACCTGCGCCGTTCCGCACGCGCCGCAGTGGCCGCCGCGGCCAGGGTGGAGCGGGCGCTCGACCTGCTCGGCGACGACGTGCCCGGCCATCTGCTGGCCGCCGGCAAGCTCCGGGTCGAGCACACCCAGGCGTCGCTGGAGGAGCTCGGCCAGCTCGCCGACCCGCCCATGACCAAGGACGCCATCGCAGGACGGATCCGCCGGCTGCTGCACATGGCTGACCGCAAGGCCGTCGATCTGGGCGTCGCGGACACCAACTCCGCTGTGACCTCCGACATGCTGAATGCCTGACCAGCAGGTGGGACGGTCCGGTTAACCCCATACCTCACCCATCGGCGGGGAGTACCGGACGCTAGGGTTGATCCACGATTCAGATGGGGAAACGGTAAGGGAGACTGGCGTGGCGGTTCGTGTTGGCGTGAACGGCTTCGGCCGGATCGGACGCAACTTCTGGCGGGCGGTGAACGCCCAACGGGCGGCCGGTGCGACCGACATCGAGATCGTCGGCGTGAACGACATCACCGACAACGCCACCCTGGCTCACCTGCTGCGATACGACAGCATCCTCGGCAGGCTGCCCTACGAGGTCACCTCCACCGACGACGAGATCATCATCGACGGGGTGGCGATGAAGGGTCTCGCCGTGCGCGACCCGGCCGAGCTGCCGTGGAAGGAGCTGGGTGTCGACGTCGTCGTCGAGTCCACCGGGCTGTTCACCGACGCGGAGAAGGCGCGCAAGCACATCGAGGCCGGTGCCAGCAAGGTCGTCATCTCGGCGCCTGCCTCCGGTGACGACCTGACCGTCGTCCTCGGCGTGAACGGCGACCGATACGACGGCTCTCAGACGATCATCTCCAACGCGTCGTGCACGACGAACTGCCTCGCCCCGATGGCCAAGGTGCTCGACGACTCCTTCGGCATCCAGCGTGGCCTGATGACCACGATCCACGCCTACACCGCCGACCAGAACCTGCAGGACGGTCCGCACAAGGACCTCCGCAGGGCGCGGGCCGCCGCGATCAACATCGTGCCCACCTCCACCGGTGCGGCCAAGGCGATCGGGCTGGTGCTGCCGCAGCTCAAGGGCAAGTTGGACGGCTACGCGCTGCGGGTGCCGATCCCGACCGGCTCGGCCACCGACCTGACCGTGACGGTGAACCAGGAGACCTCCGTGGAGGAGGTCAACGCCGCGTTCCGGGCGGCCGCCGAGGGGCCGATGAAGGGCATCCTGAGCTACACCGAGGACCCGATCGTGTCCTCGGACATCGTCACCGACCCGTCGTCGTGCATCTTCGACTCCGGGCTGACGAAGGTCATCGGCGACCAGGTCAAGATCGTCGGCTGGTACGACAACGAGTGGGGCTACTCCAACCGCCTCGCCGACGTCACCGCCCTGGTGGCGTCCAAGCTGTGAGGACGCTGGACGACCTGTTCGGCACCGGGGTCGCCGGACGCCAGGTGCTCGTCCGCGCTGACCTCAACGTGCCGATCGAGGACGGTGCGATCGGTGATGACGGCCGGATCAGGGCGTCGCTGCCGTCGCTGAACCGGCTGCGCGCGCACGGCGCACGGCTGCTCGTCGCGGCCCACCTCGGTCGGCCCGACGGCAGGGATCCGGCGATGTCGCTCGCTCCGGTGGCGCAGCGTCTGGGCGAGCTGCTCGGTACGGAGGTGCCGATCTCCGACGCGCCACCCGGCGGCGACGGCGAGGTCGCCATGCTGGAGAACATCCGCTTCGACCCGCGCGAGACCAGCAAGGACGACGCGGAGCGGGACGCGCTTGCCTCGGAGTTGGCAGCGCTCGTCGGACCTGACGGAGCGTTCGTCTCCGACGGTTTCGGCGTGGTGCACCGCAAGCAGGCGTCGGTCTACGACATCGCCCACAAGCTGCCCGCCTACGCCGGCGACCTGATCGTCAAAGAGATCAAGGTGCTGCGCAAGCTCGCCGACCCCGTCGTGCTTGAGCCGCCGTACACCGTCCTGCTGGGCGGGTCGAAGGTCTCGGACAAGATGGGCGTCATCGAGGCGCTGCTCCCGAAGGTCGACGCGCTGCTGGTCGGCGGCGGGATGTGTTTCACGTTCATCGCCGCGCTGGGCTTCGAGGTCGGCGACTCGCTGCTCGAACCCGACTACATCGAGGCCTGCGAGCGGTTCATGGAGACCGACAAGGTGCTGTTCCCGACCGACGTGGTGATCGCCAAGGACGTCAGCCCGGACGCAGAGACCCAGATCGTGGCGGTCGAGTCCATCCCGGACGGCTACAAGGGCCTGGACATCGGCCCCGAGACGATCTCGGGATTCGCCGAGGTCCTGGAGTTCTCCCGGACGGTGTTCTGGAACGGGCCGATGGGCGTGTTCGAGCTGCCGCCGTTCGCGGCCGGGACCGAGGCGGTGGCACAGGCCGTCGCCAAGGTCGGGATCAGCGTGGTCGGCGGCGGTGACTCCGCAGCGGCGATCCGCCAGCTCGGGCTCGACGAGTCGGCCTACACCCACATCTCCACCGGTGGCGGGGCGTCGCTGGAGTACCTGGAGGGCAAGGAGCTGCCGGGGCTCGCTGTACTGGAGGACGAGTGAGCCGCACGCCGCTGATGGCGGGCAACTGGAAGATGAACCTCACCCACCTCGAGGCCATCGCCTTGGTCCAGAAGCTCGCGTTCGCCCTGCCGGAGAAGTACTACGACCGGGTGGACGTGGCGGTCCTGCCGTCGTTCACCAACATCCGCAGCATCCAGACGATGATCGAGGGCGACGAGCTGCGGATGGTGCACGGCGCGCAGGACGTCTCGCCGCACGACCACGGCCCCTACACCGGCGACGTGTCCGGCCCGATGCTGGCCAAGCTGAACTGCCACTACGTCGTGGTCGGCCACTCCGAGCGGCGCGAGCACCACCACGAGGACAACGCGCTGGTCGGGGCCAAGCTCCGGGCCACCCTCAAGCACGGGATGACACCGATCCTGTGCGTGGGCGAGGGGCTGGACATCCGGGAGGCCAATGGCCACGTCGAGCACTGCATGACACAGCTGGACGCGGCGCTGCGCCGCGTTCCGGCCGAGCAGGTCGCCACGTCGGTGATCGCCTACGAGCCGATCTGGGCGATCGGCACCGGCCGGGTGGCAACCCCGGCCGACGCGCAGGAGGTGTGCGGCGCCATCCGGGCGAGGGTGGCCGAACAGTTCGGCGAGCCTGCCGGATCCGGTGTACGGGTGCTCTACGGCGGGTCGGCCAAGGCGAACAACGTCGGGGACATCATGGCCAAGCCTGACATCGACGGTGCGCTGGTCGGTGGTGCCAGCCTGGACGCCGACGAGTTCGCCACGATGTGCGCCATCGCCGCCGGCGGCCCGCTGCCCTGACCGCTGCCCTGACCGCTGCCCTGACCGGCCCCCGCCGGTCATCGCGGGTCAGGCGGCCGAGTACCCTCGCCGGAGATAGTCGTCGAAGAAGGTTGGCAATGCGGCTCACCCTGCAGATCATCTTGATCTTGTCCAGCATGCTTCTGGTGCTGCTGGTCCTGTTGCATCGTGGACGCGGTGGTGGCCTGTCCAGCCTCTTCGGGGGTGGGGTGCAGTCGAGCCTCTCCGGGTCGAGCGTCGTAGAGAAGAACCTGGACCGGTTGACGCTGTTCGTCGGGGCAATCTGGCTGATCTCCATCGTGGGGACTGGCCTGTTGATCAAGGTCGGCGTGTAAGGGTGCCCGCGACGGGCGCCAGAGACCAGGGGGCGTGACGGCTCGATGGCAAGTGGTAACGCGATCCGCGGCACGCGTGTGGGTGCCGGTCCGATGGGTGAGTCCGAGCGAGGCGAGACGGCTCCACGCCGGCACGTCTCCTACTGGTGCGCCAACGGCCACGAGACGCGACCGTCGTTCGCGTCCGACGCCGACGAGCCCGACGGCTGGGACTGCCCGCGCTGCGGCCTTCCCGCGGGCCGCAACTACGAGGCGCCACCGGCCCCGCCGCGCAACGAGCCGTACAAGACCCACCTCGCCTATGTCAAGGAGCGGCGCAGCGACGCCGACGGCGCGGCGATCCTCGAGGAAGCCCTGACCCGGCTGCGCGCCCAGCGCGAGGGCTGAGCACCGCCTCGCGGTTTGCAGGCGGGGCCGCCAGCCCATAGGCCTTGCGCGGTCAGATCCCGGCTCGCCCCTGGAGGACCGCGGTGACTCGTTGGACGCTCGCCCCTGATCAGATCCCCAGCGCGTAGCTCAACGTCGTTCCACACCTGGCCAAGCCGCTGGAACCGCCGCTGCACCCGGGCACCCGCGAGCCGATCGGACCCGACGACCTCACCCCGCTGTTCCCGATGGCGCTCATCGGCCAGGAGGTCAGCGCCGAGCCGTGGATAGACGTGCCTGGCGATGTGCTGGACATCCTGCGGCTGTGGCGCCCGACGCCGCTGCAGCGCGCGATGCGGCTGGAGCAGGCGCTCGGCACGCCGCCGCGGATCTACTTTCCCCTTCGTGCCCGACGACGGCGTCCGGCTGGTGGCGGTGGAGCCGCTGTCCTGCCCGACGCTGACCCAGGGGCGGTTCGAGTACGACTTCGGCGACAGCATGGGATGGCGCCACTGCTTCCGATGTACACCCTCGGCCACGACTACGTGCCCCCGTCGATTCATGCCGGCGGGCTGCGCTACCACGGCGACTCGCCGACCATCTCGGCGCTGGTGCGCGACGGTCGGATGGAGGCGGTGGCCTACCCGCAGGGCAAGGTTCGACGCTGCCGTGCAGTTCGCGAAGGTCGAGGGCAAGATCCCGGCGCCGGAGTGCGCGCACGGGATCCGGGCGGTGATCGACGAGGCGCTGGCGGCCAAGGAGACGGGGGAGGAGCGCGTGATCCTGTTCAACTACTGCGGCCACGGCCTGCTCGATCTGTCGGCCTACGACGACTACCTCAACGGCCGGTTGCCCGACGAGCAGGGCTGATCGCCCATCACGGGAGCTGATCCAGCACGCGGAGGAGGGTGGTTGGGCCGACGGTGCGGGCGCCGGCGGCGTGCACCCGGTCCCGCAGGCCGCGGTCGGCGGTGACCACGACGGCATCGGCGCCGGCCTGCGCAGCCAGCTCGGCGATCGTCGAGTCACCGTCACGCTTGGCGTGCACCACCCCCAACGGAGCGCCGGGCTGATCGCCGGCTGGCATACCCGAGCGGGCGGCGCCCTCCAGCACCACGGTTACCTGCAGCTCCTCGACCGGCACGTCGAGCGCTTCGGCCAGCGCGGCCGCGTCGCTCGATAACGCCCCGGCGAGCCGCTCGACGAGCCGGCGGGCGGCCCCGGGCCGGTCGCGCCACCAGCCGTCCGGTCGGGAGCCGACGACGTTCGCCGCGTCGACGATCACGAGCGTCATCCAGCGAGTCTCACATCAGCGCCGTCACATCAGGGGCGGGATGAGGTCGCGCGGCAGCTTTGACGCCGCGGCCCGGTCGAGCAGCCACAGCGTCCGGCGGGTCCCGCGCGCAGCAGCCGCCGGCACGGCGACCTCGCCCGCCCCGCCGATCGCCATGGCCACCGCGGCCGCCTTCGACTCGCCGGTGGTGAGCAGCCACACCTCGGTCGCGCGCCTGATCGCCGGCAGCGTCAGCGACACCCGCGTCGGCGGCGGCTTGGGCGAGCCGTGCACGCCCACGACGGTCCGCTCGGTCTCGTACACCGCCGGCGAGCCGGGGAAGATCGAGGCGACGTGCCCCTCGTCGCCCACGCCGAGCAGGCACACGTCGAAGGCCGGCGTCGGCCCGTGGTCCTCCGGCCGGGCCCGCCGAGCGAGCACCTCCGCGTAGGCGGCGGCCGCCGCGTCGACGTCGTCGTCGAGCTCGCCGCCGGAGGGCGGCATCGGATGCACGAGCTTCGGGTCCAGCCGCACGTGGTCGAGCAACACCTCGCGGGCCTGGGTCTCGTTGCGCTCGGGGTCACCGGCCGGCAGGAACCGCTCGTCGCCCCACCACAGCTCGACCTGCGACCAGTCCACCGCGTCCAGGGCGGGCAGCTCGCGGAGCTGGCGCAGCACGTCGATGCCGGTGTTGCCGCCGGTCAGGACCAGCGACGCGGCGCCGCGGGTGGCCTGCAGGTCCACCAGGCGCGTGACCAGCCGGGCCGCGGCCGCACCGACCAGCAGCTCCGGGGTGGGGTGCACCAGCACCTCGGGGTGGCTCACCGCCGCCGGCCAGCGCCAGCCGCCGACCCCGCAGACGACCGCCCCCGGGTGATCTGGCTCAGCCCCTGGAGTGCGCCGGCATAGATCTCGTCCGGGTCGAGGCGGCGCAGCTCCTCGGCGAGGATGTCCTTGGTGTCACGCCGGTGCAGCGCCACCCGCCGCTCGGGCTGGCCGGGCTGCGTCAGCGTGCCGATCTTGCCGTCGGGGCGCACGAGCTCGATGGGTCCGGAGGGCCGGACCAACCGCACCGAAGAGATGCCCGGGGCCGCGTCGCTGCGGATGCGCTTCACCGGCGCCGAGAGCCGTGCGGTGAGCCACCCCGCGAGCAGGTCGGCCGACGGCGAGACCGGCTCACCGACCACGCGCGCCGAGGTGACCGGCTCGTGCGGGACGTTGTCCAGCGCCGCGGCCAGCAGCGCCCGCCACAGCGTGATGCGGGTCCAGCTCAGGTCGGTGTCACCGGGGACGTGGGTGCTCCGCCGCAGCTCCAGCGCCCGCGCCGGGTTGCTCGTGGCGAAGGCGTCGGTGATCCGCCGCTGGGCGAGCTCGCCGATCGGATCCTTGGACGGGGACTGCGGCGCCTCACCGGGCCACCACGTCACGACCGGCGTGTCGGGCAGCAGCAGCGGGATGACCATGCTCGCGCCAGGCTCGTCCCCGGCCAGCGGGCCGTAGCTGCGCAGCACGATGACCTCGCTGGCCCCGGCGTCGCCGCCGACCCGGATCTGGGCGTCCAGCCGGGCGGCGGCCTTGCGGACGCCACGGGCCAGCACGATGATCCGGCACGGGTGCTCCCGGCTCGCCTCGTTGGCTGCCGCGATGGCGTCCTCGATCCCTGGGCCGTCGTTGGTGACGATGACCAGCGTCAGCACCCGCCCCAGCGCCAACACGCCGCCGGACTCGCGGAGGTGAACCAGCTTGCGGTTCAGCACCGACGTGTTGGTGGACGGCAGGTCGACGATCATGGACGTCTCCAGGTGCGGCCCAGGCGCTCGATCATCTGGTTGGCGGACTCCGGGCCCCAGCTACCGGCTGGGTAGGGGTCGGGCTTGCCCTCGGCGGCCCACGCCTCCAGTACCGGGTCGAGGATCTCCCAGGACCGCTCGACCTCGTTGTTGACCGGGAACAGTGACGGCTCACCGAGCAGCACGTCGAGGATGAGCCGCTCGTAGGCCTCCGGGGAGCTCTCGGTGAACGCGGCACCGTAGGCGAAGTCCATTGTGACGTCCCGGACCTCCATCTGGTGGCCCGGCACCTTCGAGCCGAAGCGGATCGTCACGCCCTCGTCCGGCTGCACCCGCACCACCAGCGCGTTCTGCCCGAGCTCCTCGGTCATCGTCGCCTCGAACGGCAGGTGCGGTGCGCGCTTGAACATGACGGCGATCTCGGTGACCCGTCGGCCGAGGCGCTTGCCGGTCCGCAGGAAGAACGGCACACCGGCCCACCGGCGGGTGTCCACCTCGGCGGTGATGGCCGCGTAGGTCTCCGTGGACGACTCGGGGTTGAAGCCTTTCTCGTCCAGCAGCCCCGGCACCCACTCGCTGCCCTGCCAGCCGGCGGCGTACTGGCCGCGTGCGGTCGTATCGGTCAGCGGTTCGAACAACCGGGTGGCCGAGAGCACCTTGATCTTCTCGGCGCGCAGCTCGTCGGGCCGAAACGACACCGGCTCCTCCATGGCGGTCAGCGCCAGCAGCTGCAGCAGGTGGTTCTGGATGACGTCCCGTGCGGCCCCGATGCCGTCGTAGTAAGCCGCCCGGCCACCGAGCCCGATGTCCTCGGCCATGGTGATCTGCACGTGGTCGACGTAGTTGCTGTTCCAGATCGGTTCGAAGAGCTGGTTGGCGAACCGCAGCGCCAGCAGGTTCTGCACGGTCTCCTTGCCGAGGTAGTGGTCGATGCGGAACACCGACTCCTCGGGGAAGACCGCGTTGACGACCTCGTTCAGCTCGCGCGCGGACCTCAGGTCGTGCCCGAACGGCTTCTCGATCACCACCCGGCGCCACTGGTCGCCGTCCTGGGCGGTCAGCCCGGAGCGGGAGAGCTGCTTGAGCACCACCGGGAACTTGTCGGGCGGGATGGCCAGGTAGAAGGCGTGGTTGCCGTTCGTGCCGCGAACCCGGTCCAGGTCCGCGACCGTCTCGGCGAGCCGGTCGAAGGCGTCGTCATCGTCGAAGCTGCCCATCACGAACCGGAAGCCCTCCGCGAGCCGGTCCCAGACCTCCTGCCGGAACGGGGTACGGGCGTGGTCGCGGACCGCCTCGTACACGATCTGGCTGAAGTCCTCGGCACCCCAGTCCCGGCGCGCGAACCCGACCAGCCCGAAGCCGGGCGGCAGCAGCCCGCGGTTGGCCAGATCGTAGATCGCCGGCATCAGCTTCTTGCGGGACAGGTCACCGGTCACCCCGAAGATGACCATGCCGGACGGACCGGCGATCCTCGGCAGCCGCTTGTCGCGGGGGTCCCGCAGCGGGTTGCTCGAGCCGTCGAGCAACAGGTCGCGCTCCCTTGCTGAGGTCATCCCTTGGCCTTGCTCAGCTGCTCGTCGACGGTGTGGCCCAGCTCCTCCCAGGAGGACAGGAACTTCTGCACGCCTTCTCGCTCCAGGGTCTCGAAGACGTCGTCGATGTCCACGCCGGCCACGGCGAGGGCGTCGAACACCTGCTGGGACTCCTCGGCACGGCCGGTCACCGTGTCGCCGTGCACCTCGCCGTGGTCGGCGAACGTCTCCAGCGTCTGTTCGGGCATCGTGTTCACCGTGCCTGCGACGACCAGCTCGGTGACGTAGTACGTGTCGGGGTAGGCCGGGTTCTTCGTCCCGGTAGAGGCCCACAGCGGGCGCTGCGGATTGGCGCCAGCGGAGGACAGCCGGTGCCACTCGGTCTGCGCGAAGACCTCCTGGAACGCCGCGTAGGCCAGTCGGGCGTTGGCCAGCGCGGCCTTGCCACGCAGCTCCAGTGCCTCTGGGGTGCCGATCGCGTCCAGCCTCTTGTCGACCTCGGTGTC
>Ga0136616_10000263_pt1 | contig 23027 bp, 18 predicted proteins | sample AntDrymUQ2992106_2_FD_106648 | JGI IMG/M metagenome (GOLD analysis project Ga0136616, IMG submission 106648) | Polar desert sand microbial communities from Dry Valleys, Antarctica - metaG UQ299 (21.06) | ecosystem: Environmental > Terrestrial > Soil > Desert | place: Antarctica: Dry Valley... | reverse complement strand
GCCAGCATCAGCGCCGAGTCGACCCTGCGCGGGGCCTTGACCAGCCGCTCGTAGTAGAAGCCGGCCTGGAACGCCACACCCCAGACCAGCAGCATGTTGACGTAGCCGATCTCGTCGATCCCGAGGCGGAACCGCAGCACGTCGGCGACGACGGTCAGGCCGATCATCCAGACGAAGACGACGGCGCCGAAGCGCTCCTGTAGGCTGAACCACAGTGGGATCAGCGCGATCAGCAGTAGGTAGACCGCGATGAACCACAGCGGGCTGATCACGAGCAGGACCGCTCGGCCAATCCAGGCGATGTCGAATGCGCCGCCGAGCAGCAGACCGAGCGTGATCCACACGGCGGCAAGGGCCACCGCCGGAATCGACAGTCGGCGGACCCTGATCCACACGAAACGGCCCAGACTCTCGCCGCGCCCCTTGGCTCGCTGCCAGGCGCGAAGGTGGACGTAGCCGCCGACGAAGAAGAACAGCGGCAGCACCTGGAACAGCCAGGTCAGCACCCACAGGCCCTCTGTGAAGCCTAGGGGGCTGGTGGCCGACGGCCCGCTGGGAGACCACAGAAGGATCGTGAAGGCCCAGTGCCACAGGACCACGACGAGGATGCTGAAGGCTCGCAGGAAGTCCACGTAGACGTCGCGGACCACAGGCCGCGCGTCGGAGTCGAACGGCTCATCCGAGGGCGGAATAGGCAGCCCGCGGCCCTCGGTCGCGCTCATCTGCCCTCCCCCCGCTCTGAGTGCCGCGCACCCGATGCTTCAGGATGGGCGTAATGGCAACGATGACCGTGCCCCGCACTCGGGTGCACCTGCACCCGGTCCGACTCCGCCTAGGGCTCATCCTCGCTATCGCGATTCTCGCCGGATCGAACCTGGTCAGCAACCGCGTGCTCACCGGGCTGGCCTACGTGCCGTGGAACCTAGCCGTTGCCGCCTTGCTGATCGTCGTGGCGCGCCGGTGCGGCCTGAGCTGGGCAGACCTCGGCCTGCAGAACCGACGGCTGCGCAAGGGTCTGCTGGTCGGAGCGGTGGCGGCGAGTCTCGTCGTGCTGATCTACACGATCGGTTGGGCGCTGCCGGCTACCCGGTCCGCGTTCGCCGACCAACGGGCCGCGGGCTCGGTGCAGACGCTGCTGTTCGCGGCGCTCATCCAGATCCCGCTGGGCACCGTCCTGCTCGAGGAGATCGCCTTCCGCGGCGTGTTGCCCGCACTGTTCGGCGGCGAGCGGTTCTGGCCGACCGCGCTGGCCTCCTCGGCGTTGTTCGGCCTGTGGCACGTGCTGCCGTCCTTCGGCGTCACCGCAGCGAACGCCGCGATGGGCGCCACGATCGGCGGCATCGGGCTGCTGGCCCAGACCGTGCTCGTGGTGCTGGCGATGACCGGGGCCGGGATGCTGCTGATGGTCTACCGTCGATGGGGTGGACACCTGGTCAGCCCGATGATCGCCCACGTCGCCACCAACTCGCTGGGCGTGCTGATCGCCTGGCTGGTCATCACCCACACCTGAGCCGCTCCGCGCAGATGCAGCGCGTCGAACGGCCACAACCCTGATCGCCAGTTGAGTGCCGCCACGCGTCACCGCACGACCATGGATGACACTCAACTGGCGATCAGGGCGGGCGTGGGCCGGGGGCCGCCGACCCGACTGGCGATGACTCGGCTAGTCCGCCGTCCCTGCCCAGGTCAGGGTGGCCACCGTGCGCCGCCGCGGCGGCAGCTCGGCCAGCGCGGCGCGCACCTCGTCGGCCCGGTCCGCCGACACGCACAGCCGGCGGCAGATGTCCTCGATCGGCTGGTCGTAGGCCGGCCGCTCCCAGCGCTGCACCTGCGGCGTGATGCCGACCTCCGCGAGCACCGCCAGGGCGTCGTCGAGGGTGGCCGGCCGTGGCCGGTGCAGGTCGTGGAACCGGACCCACAGCGGGTCCATCCAGGCCATCGGGTGCTCGGTGTACATCTCGTAGACCACGCCGCGGCGGGCGGCGGCGCCCAACGCCGCGGCGAACGGGCCCAGCTCGACGGTGTTGTGCCCGACGTGGTGGCACAACACCACATCAGCGGGTCCGGCCGGGCCGGCCGCTTCCGGCCAGCTGCCGAGGACCGTGCGGTGCGGCACGCCGCGGGCGGTGGCCGCCCGCTCGAACTCGGCGAGCATGCCCTCGGCGATGTCCAGCCCGGTGATGTGCCGCGCGTGTTCGTACACCGCGAGCGAGGCGGCCCCGCCGCCACAACCGACGTCCAGCACGGTCCCACCGGCGGGGGCCGGATTGCCGGCACCGCCGGCGGCAGCCGGATTGCCGGCACCGCCGGCGGCTCCGAGCAGGGCGACCGCGGCCTGCCGGGACGGGGTGTCGTCGGGCTGCTCGGGTGCGGCGAACCGGGCCGGGTTGTGCCGCCACGGGCTGTCCGGCGCCGCGGCGAGGATCTCCGGCGGAATGCCGCGCCCCTGCTGCAGCTCACGCCAACGCGCCGCCGCCGGTCCCGCCACGGCCGCCCCGCTCACGCTCGGCCCGCCTGCCACTCGTGTGGCTTTACTTGCTCCCAGCGGGAGTTATGGCGCATGAGTGCCACTTGGGGTGCCGGTCCGGGTGAGGTGGACGCGGACGTCGCCGGCGTCGGCCACCGCGCCGGTCAGCGTGGGCTCCGGCACCGACGCGTAGCTGACCGACTCGGCGAGCACCTCGCCGGCGAGGAACGCCTCGTGCGTGCGCACCGCGTCCAGCACCGGCTGCGCCGCGTCCAGGGTCAGCGCGATGCGGTCCGACACGTCGAGCCCCGCCTCCCGGCGAGCCTGCTGCACGACGCGGACCACGTCCTTGGCCATCCCCTCCGCCGCGAGCTCCGGGGTCACCGCGGTGTCGAGCACCACCAGCCCGGTGTTGCCCGGCAGCGCCGCCGTCTCGGCGGGGTCGGCGGCGACCAGCCGCTCGGTGTACTCGCCGGGCAGCAGCTCGATGCCGGCGGCGGTCACCGTGCCGTCGGCCGCCTGCTGCCACTCCCCCGCCTTGACGGCGTTGATCACCTTCTGGGTGTCGCCGCCGAGCCGCGGCCCGCAGGCACGGGCGTTGACGGTCAGCTCGAAACGTCCGTGAGTGTCGAGATCGGCGGTCAGCTCGACGTTCTTGACGTTCACCTCGTCGGCGATGATCTCCGTGAACGGCGCGAGATCCAGCGCGTCCGCCGCCGCGACGGTGAGCCGCTGCAGCGGTAACCGCACCCGCAGCCCGCGCGCCTTGCGCAGCGACGACGCCGACGACACCACCTGCCGGACCCGGTCCATCGCGCCCACCAGCTCGCCGTCCGCGACAGCGGACAATCCGGCAGAGCCGTGGGTCCGATCGTCTGATGGCCAGTCGGCCAGGTGCACCGAGCGCTCGCCGGTCAGCCCGGTCCAGATCGCCTCCGCGGTCAACGGCAGCAGCGGCGCGGCCACCCGGCAGGTCAGCTCCAGCACGGTGTGCAGGGTGTCGATCGCGTCCTGGTCACCGGCCCAGAAGCGGTCCCGTGACCGCCGGACGTACCAGTTGGTGAGGACCTCGGCGTGGTCGCGCACCGCCTCGCAGGCGCCGGCGATGTCGTAGTCGTCCATCGCCGCGGTGACCGCATCGACCAGCTCGGCTGTCTTGGCCAGCACGTACCTGTCCAGCAGGTGCTCGCTGTCGGTGCGACGCCGCGCGGCCACGCCCGCGGCGTTCGCGTAGAGGGCGAGGAAGTACCAGGTGTTCCACAGCGGCAGCATCGCCTGGCGGACGGCCTCCTGGATGCCCTGCTCGGTCACCACCAGGTTGCCGCCACGCAGGATCGGCGACGACATCAGGAACCAGCGCATGGCGTCGGCGCCGTCGCGGTCGAACACCTCGAGCGGGTCCGGGTAGTTGCCCTTGGACTTCGACATCTTCAGGCCGTCGTCGCCGAGCACGATCCCGTGCGCCACACAGCTCTCGAAGGCCGGCCGGTCGAACAGGGCGGTGGCCAGCACGTGCAACGTGTAGAACCAGCCCCGGGTCTGGCCGTTGTACTCGACGATGAAGTCGCCCGGGTAGTGGTTCTCGAACCACTCGGTATTCTCGAAGGGGTAGTGCACCTGGGCGAACGGCATGGAGCCGGACTCGAACCAGCAGTCCAGCACCTCGGGTACCCGGCGCATCGTGGAGCGGCCGGTGGGGTCGTCCGGGTTGGGTCGGGTCAGCTCGTCGACGTACGGCCGGTGCAGGTCGCTCGGGCGCACACCGAAGTCGCGCTCCAGCTCGTCCAGCGAGCCGTAGACGTCGGTGCGCGGGTAGCGCGGGTCGTCGGACACCCACACCGGGATCGGGCTACCCCAGAACCGGTTGCGGGAGATCGACCAGTCGCGGGCGCCCTCCAGCCACTTGCCGAACTGGCCGTCGCGGACGTGCGCCGGCACCCAGCTGATCTGCTCGTTGAGCTGCACCATCCGGTCGCGGAACTGCGTGACCCGGACAAACCAGCTGTCCACCGCGCGCTGGATCAGCGGGTTGCCGCAGCGCCAACAATGCGGGTACGGGTGCTGGTAGGTCTCGTGCCGCAGCAGCTTGCCGGCCTCGCGCAGGTCACGCACGATCTCCGAGTTGGCCTCGAAGACGTGCAGCCCCTCATACGGCGGCACCTCGGTGGTGAAGCGGCCCTGCGCGTTCACGGGGTTCACCGCGACGATCCCGGCGGCGTCGGTGACCTCCTTGTCCTCCTCGCCGAAGGCGGGGGCGATGTGCACCAGCCCGGTGCCCTCGTCGGTGGTGACGTAGCCGGCGGCCAGGATGCGGTGCGCGTTCTCCCGACCGTCGAAGAAGTCGAACGGGGGCACGTAGGCGGTGTCGAGCAGCTCCGAGCCGCGATAATGCCGCAGCACCGTGGGGTCCTCGCCCAGCTCGCGGGCGTAGTGCGCCAGCCGGTCCGCCGCGATCAGGTAGCGCTCGGTGCCCTGCTCCTCGCGTGCCTCGACGATCACGTAGTCGAGCTCGGGGTTGACGGCGACCGCGAGGTTCGAGGGCAGCGTCCACGGCGTGGTGGTCCAGATCAGTGCCAGCGCGCCGTCCAGCTCCGGGTCCGGCGCCTGGAGCCGCAGCCCGACCGTGACCGCCGGGTCCTGCCGGTCGTGGTAGACGTCGTCCATCCGCGTCTCAGTGGCCGACAGCGGCGTCTCGCAGCGCCAGCAGTACCAGAGCACCCGGTGGCCGGTGTAGACCAGCCCCTTGTCCCAGAGCGTCTTGAACGCCCACATGACGCTTTCCATGTAGTCCAGGTCGAGCGTCTTGTAGTCGTTGTCGAAGTCGACCCAGCGAGCCTGCCGGGTCACGTAGTCGCGCCACTCCTGCGTGTAGCGCAGCACCGACGTCCGGCAGACGTCGTTGAACGCCGCGACGCCCATGGCCTCGATCTCGGACTTGTGCTTGATGCCGAGCTGGCTCTCCGCCTCCACCTCCGCGGGCAGCCCGTGGCAGTCCCAGCCGAAGCGGCGCTCGACGCGGCGGCCGCGCATCGTCTGGTAGCGCGGGACGACGTCCTTGACGTAGCCGGTGAGCAGGTGGCCGTAGTGCGGCAGGCCGTTGGCGAACGGCGGGCCGTCGTAGAAGACGAACTCGTTGCTGCCCTGCTCGCCCGCCGGCCGAGCCACGACGCTCGCCTCGAAGGTCCGGTCGGACTGCCAGCGGCTCAGGACGTCGCGTTCCAGCTCAGGGAACGACGGTCGGGCCGGGACGGCGGGGTAACCCATCGGGCGTGTGCTCCTCGTGCAGCGTGGCGGGCCTGCACGGGGACGACCACGGGAACCTTCCCCGCGACCGCGGTACCACCCCGCTTGCCGGCGCACGACGTGCATGCGGACGGCCGCTCATGGTCGGCTGTGACGGGCCGTCCCGGCCGGTTCTACTGGGCCTGCGGCGCCGTGAGCGCTGCGGGCGGTTCTTCCGGCGGCTCCCCGGTGATGGCCGGATCGGTGCCTGTGACCACCAGCGTACCGGGTGGCGTCCAGCCGGTACGGGCGGTCAGCGGCTGGAGGTGGCCCGGTGCTTGTTGCTCAGCGTCCGGTCCGGGTTGCACCAGCCGCACGGGGTGAAGCCCAGCTCGACGGCTTCCTTGACCGGCAGCGGGATCTCGGTCTTGCCAGGCAGGAACCGGCAGCCCGAGACGTGGTACCTGGGCCGCTCGTCGATCACCACGACGACATCGGTCAGCTCGGCCACCATGGCGGCGTTGCCGGGGTCGCGCGGCTCCTCGGGCGGCTCGGTTTCCGCGGAGACCGGGAAGGCGACCGTCTGCTCGTTGGTCGTGTCGGGCTTCTCGAAGATGGACGTCTTCTCCTCCGCGCCCGCGGTAGCAGCCGCGGCAGCGCCGGCTGTGGCAGCGCCGGCCGGAGTCGTGCCGGCGGGCTGGTCCGACTTGTCCTCGGCGGCTGCGGCTGCGGACACCGCGCCGGTCGGCGCTTTCGTGGCCTTCTCCTCGCCGGTCGCCTTCACGTCGTCGGCGGTCGACTTGGTGATGGCCGTCGGCGCCGGCTCCGCACCTTCGGCGTCAGCGTCGTCGTCAGGGTCGTCAGGGTCGTCGGCGTCGCTGTCGGCCGCTCTCTTGGTGGAACTCTCAGAAGCGGCGCCGTCCGCGGCACCGGCGGTGGCCAGCGCATCCCCGTCTGCGCGAGCAGGCGTGCTGTCGGCCGCGCTATCCGTGGCGTCCTTGGGCGCTGCGGCCGGCGGCTGGACCACGGTGGTCTTCTCGACCTCGACATCGAAGTCGTCGGCTTTGACCGGAACGGCCTGCGCCGGGTGCGCCTGCGTGGGGGGCTCGGCCGGGGTCACGCCGTTGGCGCGACCAGCCGCGGCTGCCGGATCGACGTCGGCGGCCGGTACCTGAGTGGGTGGTGACTCCGTGGAGGTATTGACCCCCGATCCGGCTACTCTCTGTGACTCAGAACCCCCCGATTCGGGTAGCCACGGCGGAGCGCTGGACGGTTGCTGTGGAGAGACGGGCGGCTGATCGGCCGGTCCGACTACCACGGTATCTGCGGCCATGACGTCCGGAGACGCGACGGCCTGGGGACGGATGACCGGAATCTGTTCAGTTACCGGATCGGCATCGAAGCTGGTCCAACCGGGTGGTGCTGCTTGAGCGGCCTGCTGCCGGTCCGCAGTACGTACCGCGGACCGCCGCTGCAGCCAGTCAATCAACAACACGCCGGCGGCTACCACGCTCACCGCGACGGAGACCCAGGCCCACAGTGCGCTGCCGGACAGCAGCGCAACCACGAGCAGACCAAAGGCGATCAGGACGAGGACTAGGACCAGCAGCAACACGTCTACTCCGGATGCTCGGCGGGCGCTTGGCCGAGCACAAGATCGTAACGGATCGTCAACTTCCTGCGTCAGCCCGGGGGCCGTAACCCGACGCTGCATAGCCCTGGTTGGCATTCGACCGGCCATCGGCCGGTGCGGCAGAACCCCGACCCTCGAGGTCCCTGAGCTGGGACTCGAGGTATGTCTTGAGCCTCGTGCGGTACTCCCGCTCGAAGGTGCGCAGCTCGTCGACCTTCTTCTCCAGCACGGATTTGTCCCGCTGGATCGCGCCGACGATCTCGTGGTGCTTGCGCTGCATCTCGCGCTCGAGCGTCGATGCCTTCTCCCTGGACTGGCGGTCCAGTGTCTCTGCCCTGGTGCGCGCGTCGTTCAGCATCGTCTCTGCCCTGGTACGCGCCTCGTTCACCAAGCCGTCGGACTTCGCCCGCGACTCGGACAGCAGCCGCTCGGACCTCGTCCGAGCGTCGGTGAGCACGCGGTCGGCCTCCACCTTGGCCTCGGCAGTAAGCCGGTCGGCCATCTCCTGGGCGAGCCCGAGGACCTTCGCCGCACCGACGTGCGGGTCACCACCCATGTCGGAGTCGCCGAGCATGGACAGCGGCTGCGCCGGCATCTGCTGGCGGGGAACCTCGATCGGCCGCTGAATGGCGGCGGTCGGTGGCGATTCGACAGGTGGGGGGGGCGGCGGCTGGACCGGGGCGCGCACCGCGGAGCGGGCGCTGTCCAGGTCGGCCTGCGCGTTGTCCAGCTGCTGCTCGAGGCGTTCGACCTGCTCACGCAGGTCGGTGTTCTCCTCGATCAGGCGGGAAAGCTCGGCCTCGATGAGGTCGAGGAACGCGTCGACCTCATCCTCGTTGTAGCCCCGCTTGCCAATCGGCGGCTTGCTAAACGCGACGTTGTGGACGTCGGCGGGCGTCAACGGCATCGGATCACCTCACGCAGTTCTCGGGCCATGGCCGGGGTGACGGGGGTTCAACCCAGCCTCGGGTCGACGAGCCTCATCAGTATGAACACGACGAGCAGCAGAACCATAATCGAGAGGTCTAGCCCGACGCCCCCAATGCGGACGACGGGAATCACTCTCCGCAACAGGCGGACGGGCGGATCGGTGGCGACATAGACCGTCTCAAGGGCAACCGTCGAGGCTCCCGCGGGACGCCAGTCCCTGGCGAAGCTCCGCACCAGCTCGACGACGATCCGAGCGATCAGCAATAGCCAGAAGAAGAACAGGACGTAGTAAATCGCGAGCCGGGCGTACTCCACGACGTCAATCTTGGCCGAACAACCCGTGCTCCGCGAGCCTGCGGGCATCCGAAGGTGCCACCTCGACCCCCGGCGGCGAGAGGAGGAACACCCGGCTCGTCACCTTCTCGATGGAGCCGCGCAGCGCGAAGGCAAGCCCGGCGGCGAAGTCCACAAGGCGTTTGGCTGCGGCGTCGTCGAGATCGGTGAGGTTCATGATCACCGGCGAGCCCTCACGGTAGCGCTCGCCGACCGTGCGCGCCTCGTCGTAACTGCGCGGCTGCAGCGTCGTGATGCGACAGATCGGGCCTCGCTCCAAGGGCATCGACGGTCGCAGCGACGTGGGTCGTGCGGGCTCCCGGAAGGACGCGGTGGGCTCGGGATCGCGATAGTCGTCGACGTCTGCGTCCATGGCGAGCGCCCCACGCACCACCGTGCCGGAGCTTCCGCGCGGGGTCTCCGGCACGCGCACGCGGCTGCGCTCTGGGCGCGCCCCCGGGTCGCCGTAACGGCTGCGCTCGGCGCCGTAGCCACGCTCGGCCACCCGCCCGGTCTCGCCGTCATCCAGGTCGTCGGCCCCCTCGTCGTAGCCGAGGTAGTCGTTCATCTCCTCGGCGGGGACCATGCCGAAGTACGCCTTGAGCCGGTGCATAGAGGGCATCCCGACCACCTCTCTTAACGACCCGACAGCGGCGTCGAGCCTGGTCACCGCCGTGCTCACCGACCCGGTCACCGGTGGAGCGACCAGTACACCCGTGGGCTCACCCCGAGGTTATCGGCCGTTGTCCCATCAGGGCCGTTCCGACACGCACACACGTCGATCCGTGCCTGATCGCGGCCTCGAGGTCACCGCTCATGCCCGCGGAGATCACCTGCGCCACCGGATGCTCCGCGCGCAACCGCTGCGCCAGCTCGTGCACCGTGGCGAAGGCGCGGTCGGGTTCGGCCGCCGCCGGCGCGATCGCCATCACGCCGTGCAGCTCGAGCCCGGCGCAGCCGGCGATCCGATCGGCCAGTGCGGGCAACTGCTCGGCGGTGGCGCCGCCGCGGGTCGGGTCGCCGTCGATACTCACCTGGAGCAGCACCGGCAGCCGCCCGCCGGTCCGCGCCGCGTGATCCGGATACGAGTCCGCGCCGGTGTCTCCGGCCCGCCGCACTGCCGCGTCCAACGCGTCGACCAGACGCTCGGAGTCGACCGACTCCACCCGGCTCGCCCACGCCGCCACGGCGCGCGCCTTGTTGGTCTGCAGCCGCCCGACGAGGTGCCAGCGCAACGCCGCCTCCGGACGGAGCTCAGCAACCTCGGCGATCTTGGAACCGGCCTCCTGGGCCTTGCTCTCGGCGAAGGCCGACTGGCCGAGCTTGGCGAGCGCGGCGACGTCCGCGGCCGGGTGGCCCTTGGTCACCGCCAGCAGGTCGACCTCGTCCACGGGGCGGCCCGCGGCGGCACAGGCCCGGTCGATCCGGGCGCGCACCGCGTCCAGCGCGTCGGACAGCTCCGCGCGCCGGACGAGCTCGGCCTCAGTCCCGGTGCTCGAGCCTCGCGGCGAGCCCGGCGTAGTCACGCTGAGTCATCAAGCCACGTCACAGCTGCGAAGCGCCCAGTGGGCTGATCCCGGCGGTGGCTGTACAGATCGGGATCCTCGTAGGTGCATCGCGGGTCAATGGCCACCGACGTGACGCCCAGCGCACGTAGCTGTCCAGTCAGCCCTTGGTGCAGGTCGACGCCTGGCGTACCCGCTCGCGTCCTGCATGCGCTGCCGGGCAAAGCCTCCTGCACCTCCGCCTGCACGTACCCGCCGACCTCGTAGCAGCCGCCACAGATCGCCGGCCCGAGAAGCACCTCCATGGCCTCGGGGCGCGCGCCGAGGTCGGTCATGGCCTTGATCGCCGCCGGCAGCACTCCGGCGACGGCGCCTTCACGGCCGGCGTGTACCGCGCCGATCACGCCCGCCTGCTCATCGGCCAGCAGCACCGGGACACAGTCGGCCGCCAGCACGGCGAGCGCAAGGCCCGGCCGGTTGGTGACCAGCGCGTCGGTATCGGCGATGTCGGCGTCGGCCGGGCCCTCGACGACGGTGACGCCGGTGCCGTGCACCTGGTGCATCCACAGCACCCCGTTGGGCGCCAGGCCCAGCGCGCCGGCCAGCATCTCGCGGTTGGCGGTCACCGCCGCCGGGTCGTCGCCGACCCCGCCGGAGAGGTTGAAGGCGTCGAAGGGCGCGGCGGAGTGCCCGCCGTCCCTGGTCGTCATTGCTCGTCGTGCCTGCACGTCAGCGCTTCATGAAAGGGGGAACGTCCACCTCGTCATCATCGTCGAACTCGACGGCGCCCGCAGCCAGCGAGGAGTGGCCGTTCGACGACGGTGGCGGCAGCTGCGACGCCGTGGGGTGCGCGGTGGGCCGCGCCGTGGGTGGAACGGCCGGCGCGAAGGTCGTCTCCGGTCGGGGCTGCGGGGCCGTGACCGGCGGCGCGAGGCCGGCCGTCGCCGGGTCGGCGACCGCGGGGCCGACCACGGCGCCCGAGCGCACTGCTTCGGCGCGCCCGGCCTCCGGGGCGATCTTCTTGTGGGTCGGCGCACCGTCGTCGAACCCGGCGGCGATAACAGTGACCCGCACCTCGTCACCGAGCGAGTCATCGATCACCGTGCCGAAGATGATGTTGGCGTCGGGGTGGGCGGACTCCTGGACCAGCGACGCAGCCTCGTTGATCTCGAACAACCCGAGGTCTGAGCCGCCGGCGATCGACAGCAGCACCCCGCGGGCGCCCTCCATCGACGCCTCGAGCAGCGGCGAGTTGATCGCCTTGCTCGCCGCGGTGACCGCCCGCCCCTCGCCGCGGGCAGAGCCGATGCCCATCAGCGCGCTGCCTGCGCCGGACATCACGCTCTTGACATCGGCGAAGTCGAGGTTGATCAGGCCGGGCGTGGTGATCAGGTCGGTGATGCCCTGGACACCCGAGAGCAGGACCTCGTCGGCGGACATGAACGCGTCCATCAGCGAGACGCCGACGTCGCCGAGCTGCAGGAGCCGGTCGTTGGGGATGACGATGAGGGTGTCGCACTTGTCGCGGAGCTGGCCGATGCCGTCCTCGGCCTGGCCTGCTCGACGCTTGCCCTCGAAGGTGAACGGCCTGGTCACAACCCCTATGGTCAACGCGCCGAGCTCGCGGGCGATGCCGGCCACCACGGGTGCGCCACCGGTGCCGGTGCCGCCGCCCTCACCCGCGGTGACGAACACCATGTCGGCGCCCTTGAGGACTTCCTCGATCTCCTCGCGGTGGTCCTCGGCGGCGCGGAAGCCTACGTCGGGGTTCGCCCCGGCGCCTAGGCCTCTGGTCAGCTCCCGGCCGATGTCGAGCTTGACGTCGGCGTCGGACATCAACAGCGCCTGCGCGTCGGTGTTGACCGCGATGAACTCGACGCCCCGCAACCCGACCTCGATCATGCGGTTCACGGCGTTCACGCCGCCACCACCGATGCCGACCACCTTGATCACCGCGAGGTAGTTGTGCGGGGGCGTCATGCGGCACCTTCCAGTCGGATCGGCCAGTCCCTGACCCACTCAGCCGCGATCGTCGGCGTGAGCTCGGTCCGTCGCCGTGCCTCGCGCTCACACGCTATGGGCGGGCACTGCACCGGTCCAGCAGGCGCGCCGGGGCCGCGAGCGGATCTCGGGCCCGATCTCGGGTCTGATCTCACCGGCGGATCGTGGGCAGGTCGGGGCTGGTCACGTCGTAGACGCTGCCGCGCTGGGAGAGCAGCGGGGTCAGCACGGCCGCCTTGCGGGCGAGCTCCTCGGCGGAACCGGCCGGACCCCAGCGCACCTGCCGGTTGCCGCTGAGGGTGAGCACCACCATCGACGGGGTGTCTGCCTCGATCTTCTGCAGCTCGCGATGCACACCCTCGGGCAGCGCGGCCAGCACGGCCAAAGCTGCCTTCGTTGCGGTGTCCTGCGGCGCCACCTGCGCGATGACCAGTGTCGGCAACGGCAGGGCCGGTGGTGCGGGCGCGGGGATGGACGCTGCCGGGGCGTAGGCCAGCCCGCTGTCGTCCACCAGCCACGGGCCCTGGGCGGTAGCGGTGATCGCCACCGCCACCCGCTCGGTCACCTGCAGCCGCAACGTGTCCGGCCAGTCGCGGGAGACCTCGACCGAGGCCACACCCGGCAGCGAGGCCACCCTGGCGGCCACATCGGCGACCGGTACGGAGTACAGCGGCGTGCCGGTGGTGACCCCGGCGGCTCCCAGGACGTCGGCGAGGGGCACAACGGCGGTGCCGGTGACCTCGACGTGCTCGACGACCAGCAGGCTCGAGGACACCAGCACGTAGCGCACGACAGCGGCTAGACCGGCCGCCACGACCAGCACGACGACCGCCAGCGCGAGCCGGCGCCGCCTGCGGTAGCGCGCCCGCTCCCCCGCGCCCTTCGACGTGTCGGGGAAATGCCCAGCGGCAGGTGCAGCCTGGCGGGTGGTCATCGGTTCGTCACCGCCGGGCCGCCAGCTCGGTGAGGATCTCGGCGCCGAGCACGGTGACGTCGCCGGCGCCCATCGTGATCACCAGGTCGCCCGGCCTTGCCAGCCCGGCAAGCACCCGCGGCACGTCGGCCCACCGAGGCACGTAGTGCACCCGCTCGGCCGGCAGCGGCACCGCGTCGGCCACCAGCGCACCGCTGACGCCCGGCTCGGGGTCCTCCCGGGCGCCGAAGACGTCCAGCACGACGACCTCGTCGGCCAGCGCAAGCGCCGAGCCGAACTCGGCGGCGAACGCCTTGGTTCGGGAGAACAGGTGCGGCTGGAACGCCACCAGCAGCCGGCCCCGACCCGACACCTCCCGCGCCGCCCGCAGCTGGGCGGCCACCTCCGTCGGGTGGTGGGCGTAGTCGTCGTAGACGGCGACGCCCACCACCCGACCCTTGAACTCAAACCGCCGCTGCACGCCGTCGAACTCGCTGAGCCCGGCGACCATGGCGTCCACCGGCGCGCCGAGCTCCACTCCGGCCAGAAACGCCCCCAGCGCGTTGAGTGCCATGTGCTCGCCTGGCACCGCCAGCCGCAGCCGCCACTGCGCCCCTGCGTGGTCGACGCCCAGCCGCGCACCGGTCCCGTCGGGCCGGTAGTCGCTCAGCTCCGCGTCCAGCGTGCCGCCGCCGCCTGACCGGCCGTAGCGCAGCACCCGGACCCCGTCGGCCTCCGCCGCGTCCGCGAGCTCGGCGGAACCGGGGTCGTCGGCGCAGGCCACCAGCGTGCCCCCGGGAGGGATCCGGTCGACGAAGGCGCGGAACGTCAGCAGGTAGGCCTCGACGCTGCCGTGGTGGTCGAGGTGGTCGGCCTCCACGTTGGTCACCACGGCAACCTGCGGGGCGAACGCCAGGAACGAGCCGTCGCTCTCGTCGGCCTCGGCCACGAAGATCTCGCCGCTGCCGTGGTGCGCGCCCGCCCCGGAGGCGGCCAGGTCGCCACCGATGGCGAAGGACGGGTCGTAGCCGCAGTGCTGCAGCGCCACCGTGAGCATCGAGCTGGTGGAGGTCTTGCCGTGGGTGCCGGTCACGCACACCACCCGGTGCTCGGCCATCAGCGCGGCCAGTGCCGCGGCCCGGTGCAGCACGGTTAGGCCGCGCTCCCGCGCCGCCGCCAGCTCGGGGTTGTCGGCTCGGATGGCGGTGGAGACGACGACCGTCGGGGCACCGGCGAGCAGGTCGAGGTTCGCGGCGTCGTGACCGATGACGACGTCGGCGCCCAGCGCGCGCAGCGCCAGCACCGTGTGGGAGTCCTTGGCGTCCGAGCCGGACACCTTGCCGCCCCTGGCCAGCAGGATCCGGGCGATGCCGCTCATGCCGGCGCCGCCGATCCCGACAAGGTGCACGCGCTGCAGGGCGGACCCGATCGCGGTCACCGCTGCACCACCTCGAACACGATCTTGGCGAGCGCCTCGTCGGCGTTGGCGTGGCCGCTGCCACGGGCGGCTGCCGACATCAGGGCCAGCCGCTGCGGATCGCCGAGCAGGCCGACGACCTCGGCGCGCAGCCGCTCGCCGGTCAGCTCCGCGTCGCTGACCATCAGCCCGCCGCCGGCCGCGACCACCGGTGCCGCGTTGAGCGCCTGCTCGCCGTTGCCGTGCGGCAGCGGCACGTACAGCGCCGGCAGTCCGACGCCGGACACCTCGGCGACCGTCATCGCACCGGCCCGGCACAGCGCGGCGTCGGATGCCGCATAGGCCAGGTCCATCCGCTCGATGTAGGGCACACCCACGTACGTTGAGACGCCGGTCAACGCGGGTTGGTTGCCCGGGCCGTGCGCGTGCAGCACCGCGACACCGGCCTGCGCCAGCCCGGCCGCCGCGGCCGCGACCGCCGTGTTGAGCGACCGGGCGCCCTGTGAGCCGCCGAACACCAGCAGCACCGGCCCGTCGGCGGGCAGCCCGAAGTGCGCGCGGGCCCTCCCGCGAAGCGCCGCCCTGTCCAGCGTCGTGATCGAGTGCCGCAGCGGAATCCCGATCACCTCTGCGCGCCGCAGGCCGGTACCGGGCACCCCGGCGGCCACCCGGTCGGCGAAGCGGGCACCGACCCGGTTCGCCAGCCCGGCGCGGGCGTTGGCCTCGTGCACGACGATCGGGGTGCGGCCGCGCGCGCCGAGGTAGGCCGGTAGCGCGACGTAGCCACCGAAACCCACCACCACGTCCGCCTCGACATTGCGCAGCACCGCCCTGACCTCGCGTACCGCGCCCAGCAGCCGCCTCGGCAGCCGCAGCAGGTCGGCGTCGGGTCGGCGCGGCAGCGGTATCGCCTCGATCAGCTCCAGCGGGTAGCCCCTGGCCGGCACCAGCCGGGTGTCCAGGCCGCGCACGGTACCCAGCGCGGTGACCCTGGCCTGCGGTTGCAGCCGCATGACCGCGTCGGCGAAGGCGAGCGCCGGCTCGACGTGGCCGGCCGTTCCCCCGCCGGCGACGACCACCGAGAGCGCGGTCACCGCCGAACCGCCCGCCCCCCGCTCCGTGACGGCCGGTAGGGCTGCGGGGGGCGCAGGCCCAGGCGCTTGGCCAGCCGGCCCTGGCCATGGGTGCGCACCGCGGCGACCGCCTCCGGCTCGTGCCGGGCGGCGTTGGCGAGCAGGCCGAACACGAACATCGTGATGACCAGCGACGAGCCGCCCGAGGACACCAGCGGCAGCTGGATGCCAGTCACCGGCAGCAGCCCGACCACGTAACAGATGTTGATCGCCGCCTGCGCCACCAGGCTGACGGTCAGCGTGGCCACCACCAGCTTGAGCCAGGGGTCGGTGCTGCGGGCGGCGATCCGCAGCCCGGCGTAGGCCAGCGCGCCGAACAGGGCGAGCACGGCGAACGCGCCGATGATGCCCAGCTCCTCGCCGATGATCGCGAAGATGAAGTCGTTGTGGGCGTTGGGCAGGTAGCTCCACTTCGCCCGGCCCTGGCCCAGCCCGACGCCGAACAGCCCCCCGTCGGCGAGCGAGAACAGCGCCTGGCGGGCCTGGTACGCGGCGCCGAGCGGGTCGGCCGCGTCACCGGCGAGGAACGCCGTGATGCGGCTCTGCCGGTAACCGGAGGTGAGCCCGAGGACGACCGCCCCGGCCAGCCCGCCGAGGGTCAGCGAGGCCAGCAACCGCAGCGGCGCACCCGCGAAGAACAGCAGCGCGAGCAGCACGATGCCCAGCGCGATTGTGGTGCCGAGATCGGGCTGCAGCACGACGAGCGTGCACATCCCCAGCCCGACCAGCACAACCGGCGCCAGCCCGCGCCAGCGGTGCACGACGGCGCGCCGCGTCACCAGCAGGTGCGCCCCCCACATGGCGAACGCGACCTTGGCCAGCTCGGAGGGTTGGAAGGACAGCGGCCCGAGCACGAACCAGCTGCGGGCGCCGTTGCGGATCGTGCCGATCCCGGGCACCAGCACGGCCACCAGCAGCACCAGGGTGCCCACCAGCAGTACCCCGCTGCCCAACCGCAGCATCCGCGGCCGGAACCGCAGGCCGAGCCAGAAGAACACCAGCCCGACCAGGCAGAACAACGCCTGCCGGACGAACACCGAGTACGACGAGCCGTCCAGCGTGTAGGACTCCACCGCCGAGGCCGAGAGCACCATCACCAGCCCGAACAGCGTCAGCAGGCCGAAGACGCCGAGGATCAGGTGCAGCGAGGTCAGCGGCCGGGCCAGCCATGCGGTCAACACGGCCCGGGCCTTGCCGACCGAGCCCGGTGCGGCGGGCGGTTTCGACGGCTTGGCCGGCGTCGAGGACTTCGAGGGCTTCGACGGCTTGGACGGCTGCGACGTTCGTGAGGCCGGGGCGCTGGGCACGCCGCTCACCGCCGCGCGGATCGCAGCTCGCCTACCGCGGCCGCGAACGCCCGGCCGCGTGCGCGGTAGTCGGGGAACTGGTCCAGCGAGGCCGCGGCTGGGGCGAGCAGCACGACATCGCCGGGCCGGGCCATCCCGGCCGCCAACCGGACGGCTTGGCTCATGGGGGCATCGTCCCCCGCGCCGACCTGCGCAACGGGGACATCGGGCGCGTGTCGCGCGAGTGCCTCGGCGATCACCTCTTGATCCGCGCCCAGCAGGACGGCTCCGACCAGCCGCTCGCGGTGCGCCGCGACGAGGTCGTCCACCCTGGCGCCCTTGAGCAGGCCACCGGCGATCCAGACGACCCGCGGATGCGCGGAGAGCGAGGCGTTCGCCGCGTGCGGGTTGGTGGCCTTGGAGTCGTCGACGAACTCGACGCCGGCGACCGTCGCGACCGGCTCGGCGCGATGCCGGTCAGGCTCGTAGCGGTGCAGGCCCTGCTGGACGGCGTCGGGCTCCACACCGTGTGCCCTGGCCAGCGCGGTGGCCGCCAGTGCGTCGGTCAGCCCTGGCGGGCCGGCGGGCCGCACGTCGTCGATGCGGGCGAGCTCGATCGGGGTGTCGCTGAACGCGTAGTCGACCAGTGCGCCGTCGACCACCCCGAGCTGGCCGTCGGCGGGCTCGCCGAGGGTGACCCCGATCTTCCGCGGGGCCGGCGCGGCGGCGAGCAGCGCAGCGGCGCCGGGGTCGTCCACGACAGCCACGCCGATCTCACCGGTCAGCACGCGCGCCTTGGCCGACTGGTACTCACCCACGGTGCCGTGCCAGTCCAGGTGGTCGTCGGCGAGGTTGAGCACGCAGCCGGCCACCGGCCGCAGGTCCGGGCACCAGTGCAGCTGGAAGCTGGACAGCTCGACGGCGAGCACCCGGTGCCGCGCGCGCACCGCGGTGATCACCGGCAGCCCGATGTTGCCGCAGGCCACAGCGTCCTGGCCGGCGGCCCGCAGGACCTGCTCCAGCATGCCGACGGTGGTGGTCTTGCCGTTGGTGCCGGTGACCGCGAGCCACGTCGGCGGGCTCATGCCACGGCCCGCGGCATCCGCGGAGCCCCACCGCCTGGCCAGCTCGGGCTCGCCGATCACCTCCACCCCTGCCGCCACCGCGTCGGCCAGCAACGGGGTGTCGGGATGCCAGCCGGGACTGGTCACGATGAGCACCGTCTCCGACGGCGGGCGGTCGAGGCCGACGACCGAGGTGGCCGGCGCGGGGACCGCCTCCAGCTTGCCGGGGTCGGAGTCGGTGACGGTGACCTCCGCACCGAGCGCGATCAGTGCGTCGGCGGCGGCGAGCCCGGAGACGCCGGCGCCGGCGACAAGCACCCGCTTGCCAGCCAGCTCCCTGATCTGGACTCCCATGGTGGGAGATTGTCGACCATCCGGATCGGCGGCCACTCAGAGCCCGTCAGAGACCGGAGGCTGCGCCGAGCCACTCGCTGTAGAAGATGCCGAGACCGAGCGCGCAGCAGATCGCGGCGAGCAGCCAGAAGCGGATGATCACGGTCGTCTCCGCCCACCCGGCCAGCTCGAAATGGTGGTGGAACGGGGCCATCCGGAACAGCCGGCGCCGGGTGCTGCGGAACACGATGACCTGCAGCGCGACCGACAGCGCCTCGACCACGAACACCCCGCCCAGCACCACCAGCAGCAGCTCGGTCCTGGTCACCATGGACAGCCCGGCGACCAGCCCACCGAGCGCCAGCGCGCCGGTGTCGCCCATGAAGATGCGGGCCGGCGCCGCGTTCCACCAGAGGAACCCGACGCACCCCGCGGCTCCCGCGGCCGCTACCAGGGCGATGTCCAGCGGGTCGCGCACCTGGTAGCACCCGGCCGCGGTGGTCAGCAGGCAGCTGTTGCGGAACTGCCAGAACGAGATCACCACATACGTGCCGAGCACCATCGCCGAAGTGCCGGCGGCCAGCCCGTCCAGCCCGTCGGTCAGATTGACCGCGTTGGACCAGGCGCTGACCAACAGATAGCAGAAGAGCACGAAGCCGATGGCGCCGAAGGACAGCACGGCGATGTCGCGCACGAACGACAGGTTGTCCGACGCCGGGGTCAGCCCGGACGAATCGGCGAACCGCAGCGCCAGCACCGCGAACACCACCGAGGCCAGGAACTGCCCGAGCAGCTTGGCGGTCTTGCTCAGCCCCAGGTTGCGCTGCCGCCGGATCTTGATGAAGTCGTCGATGAACCCGACGATGCCCAGTGCGGTGGTCAGCGCCAGGACCAGCAGCGCCGATGCCGTCGGCGCGCCGAGCTGGTCGCCGGCCACCAGGTGGGCGGTGAGGTAGCCGATCCAGATCGCCAGCAGGATGACGACTCCGCCCATCGTCGGCGTGCCCCGCTTGGCCTGGTGGGTGGCCGGGCCGTCAGACCGGATCTCCTGGCCGAAGCCCTGCTTGACGAAGAACCGGATCAGGTACGGCGTGAGCAGGATGGCCACCGCGAGCGCCACGGCGGCCGCGATCAGGACAATTCTCACCTGGACACCTGCTCTGCTGGCGACGGGTGTGTGGACAGCAGCGCGGCGGCCACCCGGTCCAGCCCGACGGCGCGGGAGGCCTTGACCAACACGACGTCGCCGGGCCGCAGCTCGGCATGCAGCAGCGCCACGGCGGTCGCGGCGTCCGGCATGTACTCGGCGGCCGGCCCGTATCCGTGCGTCGCCACCGCGACGAGCCGGTCGACGCCGCTGGCCGCGGCGAGCTCGGCGATCTCGGCGTGCGCGCCGGCGCCGCTCGCGCCGAGCTCGGCCATCTCCCCCAGGACGGCCCAGCTGCGGCGCCGGGGGTGATCCGGGCCGCCGCCGGCGATCGTGACGAGGGCCTGTACCGCGGCGCGCATCGACTCGGGGTTGGCGTTGTAGGCGTCGTTGACCACCGTCACCCCGTCCGGGCGGTCGGTGACCTCCATCCGCCAGCACGACACCGGGGTGGCCGCGGTCAGCGCCGCGGCGACCTGCTCCGCGCCCGCGCCGAGCTCCAGCGCAACGGCCGCGGCGGCCAGCGCGTTGCCGACGTGGTGCGGGCCGACCAGTTGCAGGGCTAGGTCGGAGTCGCCGGTCGGGGCGCGGAGCCGGAACCGGGGGCGGCCACCGCCGTCCAGCGTGACGCCGTCCGCCCGGACGTCGGCCAACGGGGCCTGCCCGACCATGATCACCCGTGCGACGGTACGGGCTGCCATCTCGACCACTCTCGGGTCGTCGGCGTTGAGCACCGCGACACCGCCGTCCTGCGCCGCCGGCAGCGCCTCGACCAGCTCACCCTTGGCCTTCGCCACCGCCTCGATGGAGCCGAACTGGCCCAGGTGCGCCCGGCCGACGTTGAGCACCACTCCGATCCGGGGCGGCGCGGCGCGGCACAGCGCAGCGATGTCACCGGGCCCGCGCGCCGACAGCTCGAGCACGAGATGCCTGGTGTCAGCGTCCACCCGCAGCACCGTCCACGGGTGGCCGAGCTCGTTGTTGAACGACCCCGGCGGCGCCACCGTCGGGCCGAGCGGGGCAAGCACCGCGGCGAGCAGGTCCTTCGTCGACGTCTTGCCCGACGACCCCGTCACGCCCACCACGGCAGGCACGTCCGCGCTGCGCAGCACATGCGCGGCCAGCCGTGCGAGCGCCGCGAGCACCGCTGCGCCAGAGCCATCCCGGTCGGCCGCGAGCAGGTAGCTCGCACCGGGTACGTCGGCCGTCGCGGTGGGCGGCGCGATCACCGCGGGCGCCGGCACCGGACGGCCGGCCAGTACCCCCACCGCGCCGGCGGCAGTCGCGGCGGCGGCGAAGTCGTGGCCGTCGGCGTGCTCTCCGGGCAGTGCGAGGAACAGCCCGCCGGGGTGCACCTCGCGGGAGTCGAACTCCACCGAGGCGGTCACCAACTCGTCGCCGGTCGCTTCGTGCAGGCGTCCGCCGACCACCCGCGCCACCTCCGCCAGTCGCATCTCGATCACGACGCGGCCCTGCGGATGGCGGCGGTCAGCTCGTCGACGTCAGCGAACGGGTACCGCACGCCGTCGACCTCCTGGCCGGTCTCGTGTCCCTTGCCGGCCACCACCACGACGTCGCCCGCTTTGGCCTGGTCGACCGCTGCGGCGATGGCGGCCCTGCGGTCGCCGATCTCCATGATGTCGCCGTGGCCGGGGGCGGCCTGCGCGCCGGCCAGTATCGCGGCCCGGATCTCTGCCGGATCCTCGCCGCGCGGGTTGTCGTCCGTCACCACGAGCAGCTCGGCCCGGGTGGTCGCGGCGGCGCCCATCACTTGCCTCTTGGCCGCGTCCCGCTCACCGCCGCAGCCGAGCACGACGATGAGCCGGCCGCCGGCGAGCTGGCTGCGCAGCGCGTCCAGCAACGCCGCGACCGCCGCCGGCTTGTGTGCGTAGTCGACGAAGGCGCGGAACGGCTGGCCGAGCTCCACCAGCTCGACCCGGCCGGGCACCGTGAGGGCGTCGAAGCCCGGTGCCGCCACCCCGGGCTCGACGCCAGCGGCCTGCAGGCACGCCAGCGCGACGAGTCCGTTCGCCACGTTGAACATCCCGGGCAGCCGCAGCCGGACGGCTGTGCGTCCACCCTCGGGGTCGACGGCGACGAACCGCTGGTGCCCGTCCGGCTCGGTGACGACGTCCTCGGCCTGCCAGTCTGCGCCCGGCGCTCCGGTCGCCGAGACGGTGACGGTCTCCGGGCCGACCAACCGCGCGCCCCATGCGTCGTCGACGCAGACGACCTCGACGCGTGCCCTGCCGTCGAACAACCTGGCCTTGGCGCCGAAGTACTGCTCCATGTCGTGGTGGAAGTCCAGGTGGTCCTGGGAGAGGTTGGTGAACGCGGCCACCGCGAACTGGGTGCCGTCGACCCTGCCGTACGCGAGCGCGTGGCTGGAGACCTCCATGCCGACGTCGGTCACGCCGTTGTCGGCCATCACCGCGAACAGGGCCTGCAGGTCAGGCGCCTCCGGGGTGGTGAAGCTGCTCGGCAGCTCCTGCTCCCCGATCCGGGTGAGCACGGTGCCGATCAAGCCGGTGGAGCGGCCGGCGGCGCGCAGCCCGGCCTCGATGAGGTGCGAGACGGTGGTCTTGCCGCTGGTCCCCGTCACGCCGAGCACGCGCAGCCGCTCGCTCGGCCGGCCGTACACCTCAGCGGCGACCGGTCCCAGCACGGCGCGCGGCTCCGGGTGCACCAGAACGGGCACCGGCGCGGCGGCCACGGCAGGTCGGGTGAGGCCCTCGGAGTCGGTCAGCACGGCAGCGGCTCCGGCCGCCAGTGCCTCGCCGGCGAAGTCGGCCCCGTGCACCTTCGAGCCGGGTACGGCGGCGAACAGGTCACCCGGCCGGACGTCGTGCGCGCGCATCGTCACACCGGTCACCGCGGCGGCGGCCGACTCGTTGCGCCACCGGATGTGCAGGTGCTCGGACAGCTCCGCGACCGGGATCGGGCGGCGCAGCGCCGGGCGAAGCGACGGCGCGGACGGGGCAGCGGACACGACGGCGAAGGCTACCTCCGCGGCTCTGCGCGCCTCCCGGCACGCTGCCGGTCGCCGCTGCCTTCTACCGCCGCCCCGGCCCCTCCCGCCACCTCTGCCCCTGCTGGCGCCAGTGATCGTCGTGAGTGGACGTCCGACCGCGCTCACGGCGGGTGGATGTCCACTCGCGGTGATCACCGGGCGGATCAGTAGGTCAGGGGACGACGAGCTGGGCGATCGGCGTCGGCTCGGTGGTCACCGGGATGCGGTTTCGCTGGCCGAGGTCGGCGGCGATGTCGTGGAACAGCGGCGCGGCGCTGTCACCGCCGGGTGGGGCGTCGAGCATGATCCCGATGACGTAGCGAGGGTCGGCCGCCGGGAACATGCCGGCGAAGGTGATCCAGAACTTCGAGCCGGAGTAGCAGCGGCAGCCGGGGTCGATCTGCTGCCCGGTCCCGGTCTTGCCCGCGATCTGGTAGCCGTCGACGGCCGCCTGCGGCCCGGTTCCGCTCTGGCCGCCGGGCGCCTTCTGGGTCACCGCCCGCAGCATGTCCCGCAGTGTGACCGCCGTCTGCTTCGACACCACCCGGACACCCTCGGGCCGTGCCTCGTCGCTGCGCTGGCCGTCCGGTCCGACCGTCGACTTGATGATCCGCGGGGAGATCCGGATGCCGT